>Ga0214923_10000047_pt1 | contig 156584 bp, 137 predicted proteins | sample LL1510_MetaG_FD_177993 | JGI IMG/M metagenome (GOLD analysis project Ga0214923, IMG submission 177993) | Freshwater microbial communities from Lake Lanier, Atlanta, Georgia, United States - LL-1510 | ecosystem: Environmental > Aquatic > Freshwater > Lake | place: USA: Georgia | collected... | reverse complement strand
GGGGTGGAATAATTGATCTGTAGTTATACATTATAGATTTTGAATTGTAAATTCTGTCCACACCCACCGCAAGCGGTTCCCCCTCTCCAAAGAGGGACAAAATGCATCCACCCCGCTCTGCGGTCACCCCTCAATTTATCTCCCGTAGGGATGAGAGGTGAATTAGCTCAATCCACCTCCGGACACTCCCGTATAAATACGACAGTGACCACCCCCTCCTAAACTGAAGTATAGGAGGGACTGAAAGCTCCTCCCTGCCTACCGCAGGCAGGCAAAGGAGGACAATTACTATCCAATTTACTGTTATTAGACTAATAATGTATATAATCCCTTTTGTCAATGCTACCCTTGTCTCATACATACACTTGATTTATATTATAAAATGTAGTATAATTTGTAAATAATATACTTTAATTTATATACTTAGTAATAATTAACAATAGTTATGGTAAATACACGCTCCACAATTTCCCTTGAAGATATGGCAAAAGCAGGTGTACATTTTGGACATCATAAATCTAAATGGCATCCTAAAATGAAAGGATATATATATGGAAGTAAAAATTCTATTCATATTATAGACCTTAACACTACCAAAGAAAAATTAGAAGTAGCCCTTGATTTTATTTCAGAAACTGTGGCTTCAGGGAGAGATATTTTATTTGTGTCTACCAAAAAACAAGCTATTCCTATTGTGAAAAGTATTGCTGAGGGAACAGGAATGCCCTATATGGTTAGAAGATGGGTCGGTGGAATTTTTACCAATTTCAAAGCTATTAACAAAAGAGTAAAGCAATTAGTAGTATTGGAAGATAAGCTAGAGGCTAATGAGCTAAAAGCTTATACAAAGAAAGAAAGAAAGGTCTTTGGAGATAAGGTAGCAAAAGGGAATAAGATATTTGCAGGAGTAAAGGATCTCAAGAGTCTACCGGGAGCTATATTTGTGCAAGATATGATGAAAGATGCTCTAGCTATCAAAGAGGCTCGAGATTTGAATATTCCAGTTATTGCTCTTGCTGATACTAATGTTAATCCTGAACTAGTAAACTATATAATTCCTGCTAATGATGATGCTATTAGCTCTATTCAATATATTTACAATTTAATTGGACAAACTATAACAGAAGCTAAGGCTAAAAGATTATCTCCAGCTAAAGAAGTTACAAAATCTAAAACTACTAATAAAGAATAATAATTATGATTACTGCTCAAGATGTTTCCAAACTAAGACAAATTACAGGCGCTGGTATGATGGATGCTAAAAAGGCTCTAGAAGAATCTGCTGGAGACTTTGAGAAGGCAAAAGAAATATTACAAGCTAAATATGCTCAAAAAGCTGAGAAAAAGGCAGATAGAGAAACAGGAGAAGGATTTATTGGGACTTATGTTCACAATGGTAAGTCAGCTTCTCTAGTAGCTTTAGCTTGTGAGACAGATTTTGTCGCTCGTAATGATGAATTCCGCGAATTAGCTCAGAATATAGCTCTTCATATCACAGCTCTGATACAGGAAGATGCAACTATTGAAGATATATTGACATCTAGCTATATCAAGGATCCTAATTTGACAATTGCAGAATTACTCAAGAATAAAATAGGAGTATTAGGAGAGAATATTCAAATTAAAGATTTTAAAAAAATTTCTTTATAAATCTAAATTAACGTTCAATTAAATAAATCTATGACAACAGCTATAATTATTGTCATTTTAATAGTATTTTTGAGTATAGGATTGTTCTTTCTTATAAAAAAGCTTTCATATGCCTCTGATATGGAATCTGAGGTATATGAGACGGAATCTGCTATAACTGACTTTAATTCTATTCCTAAAGATGTTGATGAGAATATTGATGATAATAATATTAACAAATCTAAGTCAGAAGCAAAATTTGCTATAATTATAAGTAAGATTTATAAATTTTTTTATCATCAAATGCAGAATTTGGATAAAATAATCCTTCAATACAAACAGAGGCAAGCTGAAAAAATGAAAGCAAAGGAAATAGTTATACAAGAAGCTATTCAAAAAGATTTAGAAGCTCAAGAATTAGAAGAAAAGCAAAAACAAGAGGCTATGGTAGAAGAAGCAGATACATCTCACTTTGAAGCTGAAATTATAGTATCAACAAATATGTCAAGTGATGTGAATAGTAAAGATGTTCAGCCTAAACATCAAATTAGCTCAGAAACCAAAGCTACTGATTTTGTAGAACAATTATTATCTGAGGTAGATGCAGTTGTAGATATAAACTCAGATGATATAGATGATACATATTATTATGAATATATGGAAAAGAGATATATTGATAGAATTGTGGCTAATCCCAAGGATATTGAGGCATATAAAAAGTTAGGAGATCTTTATGTAGATATGAGGAATTATAAGGATGCTTTGGAGGCCTTTGAATATGTATTAAAATTAAAGCCCAATGATACTATGGCTAGTCGTCGTGTAAAAGATATTTCGAATCGTTTCCAAAAACAAAATTAAGTTGTAGTGCTATTGTATAATCTAGTAATATAAGATATAATATCTAGCATATGAGTATAAGAGTACAATAGTGAAAGTAATGAGTTTTCATATTTTGGAAGACCCTTCGAATGGAGTGACAGATGTATTTTTGTCTCATACTAAATTAACCGATATAGATCCAGATATCTGGCAAGATGAAAAGTTTGATTGGGAATATAGTAATGATTTTGAATTAGAAGCTATAGATAAAGAAAAAATCTTTTCTATACTACATAATCCTATCGCTTTGAATCAGGAATTAGATTTATCTAAAATTATGTATATGATAACTACAAAACAATTAGAGATTACCGATTATTGTGAATTGATACAAAGGTATATTAATGAATCTTGTGATTTTATCAACCAAGATTATGCTGTTTACCTAAAAATTAACTCCTAAGTTTATTATATGAAATTGAAATACTACACACCCTTAATTGCCCTTAAAAATAAAGTTCTATTTCCTGGGGAAGTAGCATCTTTAGTTTTTGAGCGAGAGCAATCTCTTTTAGCCTTAAATAATGCTATGAATAATAAAACTAATCCAATTTTTGTATTACAAAAATCAGATGGGCATAGTATTGATATTAAAAAGCTATATAAAGTTGGTACTATCGGTAAAATAATTCGAGTATGGCAAATGCCGGAAGGCCCTACTGGAGTTTTGGTAGAGGGAATATCAGTAGTAGAAATTCAAAAAATTGAAGAGACAGACCAAGGTCTTATGGCTAATTATGATGATTTACTGCATGATGATTTTAACCCAAGTGTTGAAATAGAAGCTTTGACTAGAAATATTACTAATACATTTAGAGATATTGTTAATATGGGAGTTTCTATACCACTGGTAGTCATGAATGAAATTGTCAGTGAGCGAGTTGATCCTTTTTTTCTATCTTATTTACTAGTCTCAATTTTATCAATTAGTAATAAAGACAAACAGGCTTTATTAGAGAATCCTAATTTAATTGATAGATTAAAGAAAATTAATATTTATATTACTAAAGAGCGGGAAGTCTTAGAATTAGGACAAAAAGTGCAAAAAGAAACTCAAAAACAAGTTGGTAGATTTGCCAAAGAAGCAATGCTAAGAGAGCAGATGAAAGCCATCGAAAAAGAATTAGGTATGGGATCAGGTCAGGGTGAATTTGCTGACTTAAAGAAAAAATTAAAATTAGCCAAAATGCCATCCAATGTCAATAAAAAGGCAATGAATGAATTATCAAGATTAGAAAAAATGCCACCCTTTTCTCCGGAAAGTTCTTATATTCAAAATTACTTGGAGGTGTTATCAACTATTCCTTGGAGTAAAAAAGCTAAAGTTAAGAGAAATATTATTGAGGCTGAGGCTATTCTAGAACAAGAACATTATGGTTTAAATGAGGTAAAAGAGAGGATTACAGAATATTTGGCTGTAGAGCAATTGACCAAAAAACCACAAGGTACAATTTTATGTTTTTATGGACCTCCGGGGACTGGTAAAACTTCTATTGGAGAGTCTATTGCCAGAGCTACTGGTAGAGAGTTTGTGAAAGTATCTCTTGGGGGAGTAAGAGATGAGACTGAAATCAGAGGACATAGAAGGACTTATGTTGGAGCTATGCCGGGACGAATTATTCAAGGTCTTCGTAATATAAAGACTACTAATCCAGTCTTTATGTTAGATGAAATAGATAAATTAGGATCAGACTTTAGAGGAGACCCATCAGCTGCTTTATTAGAAGTATTGGACCCAGCTCAGAATAATGCCTTTGTGGATCATTATCTAGATGTTGAATATGACCTGTCAGATATTATATTTATTACCACCGCCAATGATTTAGGCTCAATCCCAGAACCATTATTCGACCGTATGGAAATTATTGAATTCAGTGGATATACTGATATAGAAAAACTTAGTATTGCCAAAAAATATCTAATCCCTAGAGTTCTCAAAAAGAGTGGAATTACTGAAAAGAACATCAAGTTTACTGACTCAGCTATAATGACAATTATCACTAAATATACTTTTGAGGCAGGACTTAGAAGTTTTGAGCGAGAATTATATAAAATTGCACGAAAAGTAGCTAAAGAATATCTACTTAAGGGAGATCAAAAATTTAGTATTACTATCCAACCTGAGAATTTAGAAAAATATCTCAAAGGTGAGAGATATGAGGAAAGTCGTATTAATAAAAAAGATGAAATTGGAGTTTCGACTGGGCTTGGATGGCATCCTTATGGGGGAGATATATTGTTTATAGAAACAAATATTTTTAAAGGTGAGTCAAATTTGCAAGTAACAGGTAATGCAACTAAAGTTATGCAAGAATCTGTACAGGCAGCTTTATCATATCTCAAAGCCAATGCCACAAAGTATAATATTGATGAAAAGGTTCTAAAAAATAATACTGTTCATGTGCATCTTCCATCAGGAGCAGTTCAAAAAGATGGTCCATCAGCTGGACTTGCTATTGCAACCTCAATTCTCTCGGCTCTGACAAAGAAAAAAGTCAAGCGAACAGTAGCTATGACAGGAGAGATTAATATTCGCGGGAAAGCACTTAAAATTGGTGGAATTAAGAATAAAGTATTAGGAGCTCATAGAGCAGGGATCAAGATGATTATCATCCCTAAGGCTAATAAAGTCGATTTGGATGAAGTCCCAGCCAATATTAGGTCAGATATAAATTTTATTCTGGTAGATGACTTTGATGATGTATTCAAGGTAGCTTTTTAAAAACTTTGTGCTATAATAAATAAGTATAATAAGAAATATATAATTATGAATAATACATTAGATAAATTTAACTTAAGACAGGTAATTTTAGAAGCGGTAGATCAAATTCAACATAAATATACAATTGAGAATATCCCAAGCTCCATAGACTCTAAGTTTGATAGTATTATTATCAATGGAATGGGAGGTTCAGCTCTCCCAGCCGAATTACTCTTGGCCTCATTCTTTCAATTAGCTCCTGAAAATAGCTTATTGCCAATTTATATTCATCGTAGTTATGGGGCTTCTCGTAGAATCAGTCCAAACTCTTTAGTAATTTCTATCAGTTATTCTGGTAATACAGAAGAAACATTATCAGCCTATACAGAATCACTTGATAAAGGTAATACAGTGATTGCAGTGGCTGCAGCAGGAGCTTTGATTGAAAAAGCTCAACAATTAGGGAAGCCCTATGTGATTATCCCAAACCCAGATCCTATGTTCCAACCTCGCTATGCCACCCTTTATATTCTCAAAGCTATTCTAGAAATATTGATTCAATATAGATTAATGGATGCTGAAGTCAGTAATAGACTTATCTCATATCTTGATAATATTAATCCAGAGCAATTTGAACAAAAAGGACAGGAACTTGCAGAAAAGCTTAAGGGGAAAACTCCTGTTATTTATGGTACGAATGAATATAAAATTGTACCTCATTTCTGGAAGATTAAAATCAATGAAAATGCCAAAACTCCATGTTTTTGGAATTACTTTCCAGAATTGAATCATAATGAAATGGTAGGATTTACTAATCCTCAAGCTAATTTCCAATTTGTTTTGATACATAATGCCTCAGAAAAATCTCGAAATATCACTCGAATTGCAAAATTACAACAATTATTTGAATCAAGAGGATTATCAGTAATTCGACTAGAAGTAGAAGATTATGGAAATTATCTTGCCAATACCATAGCTATGATACTGATTGGAGATTGGACTGCTTATTATTTGGCTCTTGCCTATGGAATTGACCCAACTCCTGTCGATATGGTAGAAGAATTCAAGCTATTAATGAAAAATTAAAATATGGAATATAATATACAAGATATTGCCAAATTAGCACATATTAATCTCTCCTCCAAAAGAGATATTATGCTAAATCAAGATTTTGGTAGTATTTTAGATTATGTGACTATGCTTACCAGTCTAGATTTACAATCACAGACTATACCTACTTATCATACTCAGACTTTGCGACAAGATGTAGCTTTGGATAATAATCCAAGATTTAGCCAGAATATCAAACAGAATATCATCCAAGAAATGCCATTAGTAGAAGAGGGGTATCTGGTAGTTAAATCGGTTTTGAAAAAATAATATGTTGCCATCCATAGAACAACTTAATCAATCCTATAATAATTCCAATACTACAGTCAAAAAAGTAGTAGAGGATATTCTAACTACTATTAATTATAAAGATGCAGAGATAAAATCCTATACTGAAGTTTTTAATATTGAAGCTCTAGCTCAAGCTGAGAAATTAGATGTCAAATTAGCTAGAGGAGAAAAGCTAGGTTTGCTAGAGGGGATTCCTATCTCAGTCAAAGATGCAATTTTAATAGAGGGGCATAAAGCTACAGCCTCATCTCGGATGTTGGAGGATTATACCGCCACCTATGATGCTACGGTAATTGCAAGATTAAAAGAAGCAGGAGCTATATTTTTGGGAAAAACAAATTTAGACGAATTTGCGATGGGGGCATCCACAGAAAACTCAGCTTTTGGAGCTACTCGCAATCCGGCTGATACTAATAGAGTTCCAGGAGGTTCCTCTGGAGGGTCGGCAGCTAGTGTGGCAGGAGATATGGCAGTGATTTCAATTGGCTCAGATACAGGAGGTTCAATTCGCCAGCCAGCTTCGTTGACCGGGACAGTTGGACTGAAGCCGACTTATGGTAGAGTCTCACGATTTGGTTTAATTGCTATGGCCTCATCTCTAGACCAAATTGGACCATTTGCCCAGAGAGTTATAGATACAGCTCATATTCTACAAACAATAGAAGGTAAGGATGAGATGGATGCAACTTCCGCCCAATTGGATACTAGTCAATTATTAGATATTGAGAGTATTCGTAAGGCTAATGTCAAAGGGATGAGAGTCGGCATCCCAAAAGAATATTTTATAGATGGTATAGATGGGGATGTCAGAAAGGCAATAGATGAAGTGATAGGGGCCTATAAAACTCTAGGAGTAGAATTTGTAGAAGTAAGTCTACCTCATACTGAATATGCAGTACCTACTTATTATATTATTATGCCAGCCGAGGTTAGTACTAATCTTGCTCGTTTTGATGGAATTAGATATGGTCTGTCCGAATTACAAAATTCTCAAGATTTGCAAGAAGTGTACCGAGCTAGCCGAGCTAAAGGTTTTGGTAATGAACCGCTAAGAAGAATAATGCTAGGAACTTATGTATTGTCCAGTGGATATTATTCCTCTTATTATGGTAAAGCCAAACAAGTGCAAGATATGATAAGACAAGATTTTATTAATGTCTTTGCAGAGGTAGATGCGATTATTACTCCAACCAGCCCTCATACAGCCTTTAATATTGGAGAAAAAGTAAATGATCCAGTGGCGATGTATTTGGAGGATATATTTACAGTAGCGACCAATTTAGCTGGTATACCAGGGATTTCTGTGCCTACTCTTTCTAACTCCGGATTGCCAATTGGATTTCAATTAATGACTAATCATTTCCAAGAACAAAAATTATTAACTTTAGCCCAAGCTATAGATAATATTAGATATGATAAATTCAATAATCAATAATATATTTTTATTGATACAGATAATAGCAGGAATTGCTTCTTGGATAATGTTTGTGTTGATTGTATATTTTGCGATTAAAACAGATTTTTGGCAAAAGAAAATATATAATATCTTCATAGGGTTTCGCAAACTTCCAGACGCAGGAATTGATCATAGTCTCAAAGTGACTAAAGAATGGGGAAATATTCTAAAGAGACTAGAGGCTAAAGATGAGGCCAATCACAAATTAGCAGTAATAGAAGCAGATAAACTACTAGATACAGTCTTAAAAAAACTAACAATCCCAGGCTCTACAATGGGAGAGAGGCTAAAAGCAATCCCAGTCTCACAATTACCTAGTATAGATAATGTTTGGAAAGTACATAAACTCAGAAATCATCTAGTTCATACCACAGAATTCGTCTTGACAGATAATAAAGCCAAACAAGCTATTGAAATTTATAAACAAGCTTTTATTGAGCTAAAAGTACTCTAATATGATAGCCATTTTACAGGCAGGAGATAGAGAATATATTACAAAATGGGATCTGGATTATATTATAGGAATAGATGAAGCTGGTAGGGGAACTTTAGCTGGTCCAGTCGTAGCAGCTGCAATAGCATTTAGTCTAGAAGATTTGTCAGCAGCAATTTGGCAAGAAGCTCCGCTCAAATATACCAAAGACTCCAAAAAAGTGACCCCAGTCAGAAGGCAAGCCATATATTATGAAATTAAAGATAAATATACAATCGGTTTAGGAGTGATATCAGCCAATATAATTGATACAATTAATATATTAGAAGCTACCAAATTAGCTTGGTTAGAAGCTTTGGATAACTGTCTTTTACAGTTACCCTTAGAATCAAAAATTGGAGTCATCATAGATGGAAATATTTTCCCAACAGGAATAGAATACCCACATAAGGCAGTAATAAAAGGGGATAATAAGCATCTTAGTATCGCTCTAGCCTCAATTTATGCCAAAGTGCATCGAGATAATCTAATGACTGTGTACCACACACAGCACCCCAATTATAATTTTAACAGACATAAAGGCTATGGTACTAAGTCACATATGGAAGCTATCCAACAATATGGCCTATCCGATATACATCGAGTTACCTTTTGTAAAAATATTTTGAAATCTATTTAGTCTAATAAAAAAATCTTATCCAAAATGAAAGCTCCTCCCTGCCTACCTACGGCAGGTAAACCTTGGGAGGAGGCTAGGGTGGTTCCTCCTATACCTTATTTGGGAGGGGACGGGGTGGAGTATTTTGCAACTTGAGCTTCTGTCCTCCTTCGGAGGAGGTGGCACGGAGTGCCGGAGGTGGACTGCATTAAAATTCCCCTCTTGAGGGGTGCCGTCTTTTAGGCGGCGGGGTGGAAGTGTTTTGCAACTTGAGCTTCTGTCCTCCTTCGGAGGAGGTGGCACGGAGTGCCGGAGGTGGACTGCATTAAAATTCCCCTCTTGAGGGGTGCCGTCTTTTAGGCGGCGGGGTGGAGTATTTTGCAACTTGAGCTTCTGTCCTCCTTCGGAGGAGGTGGCACGGAGTGCCGGAGGTGGACATATTTTGTTTTCGTAGCGGAGGCGGGTAGTCTCTCCCATACCTTGTTTGGGATGGGGTTTATCCATACAATCCATAATGTAAAATTTACAATTATTGTTTCTATGCTATAATAAAACCATACATTAAATCAAAATATGAAAGATGAAATTATTTTATATACCCCAGATGAGTTAGCGGAACACATTGAAGTTAGAGTTCAAAATGATACAGTTTGGCTCAATAGACAACAATTATCGTTATTATTTGAAAGAGATGTAAAAACAATTGGTAAACATATAGCCAATGTTTTGGATGAAGAATTAGCCGGCCTACCAGTTGTCGCAAAATTTGCGACAACTGCCTCTGATGGGAAGGTTTATCAAATAGAACACTATAATTTAGAAATGATTATCTCTATTGGGTATCGTGTCAAATCACAAAAAGGTATAAAGTTTAGAATATGGGCAAACCAAATCTTGAAAGACTATCTACTCAAAGGCTATGCACTTAATAATCGGATAAACAGAATAGAAGATAATATACAATCTCTGAGTGAAAAAGTAAATCAAATAGACTTACAAATACATACCAATACCATCCCCACCCAAGGAATATTCTTTGAAGGACAAGTATTCGATGCCTATGAGCTATTCTCCAAAATAATTCGCAAAGCCAAAACACATATAATCCTAATAGACAATTATATAGACGAGACCACCCTCATACACTTATCCAAAAAGAACCCAAAAGTAAAAGCCTTAATATTGACTCATCCAATAAATAAGGAATTAGAGCTAGATATACAAAAAGTCAATCAGCAATATGGCAACTTCAAGCTAAAGAAATTCAACAAAAGCCATGATAGATTTTTAATAATAGACCAAAAAGAAATATATCATCTCGGAGCCTCACTCAAAGATTTAGGTAAGAAACTATTCGCCTTCAGCCTATTAGATACCAGTTCAGTACAAGATTTATTAAATAGAGTAAAAGAGTCAGAGTGATTTAGGGGTGAATGTGTTTTATAACTTGAATTTTTATCTCCCTTTGGAGGGAGTACCCGCAGGGGGGAGGGTGGATTGCATTAAAACTTCCCCTCTCCGCCCAAGGCGGATTTCATTGAGGGGTGGACAGCTTCACTGGACGGGGTGGAGTGTTTTGAAACTTGAACTTCTGTCCCCCTTCGGAGGGGGAAGCCTGAAAGGCGGGGGTGGATATATTCGGCTCCCAATTCAAACCCAAACATGCTACAATACAAACAATCATTAAATTCACATAATCTATGAAAGGAGTAGTCTATATAATGACAACAGTAGTCGATGGACTAATAAAAATAGGACAAACAGGAAGTCAAAATTATCAAGAAAGGATGAGAAATCTAGAATCAAATGGATACTACAATGTCTCAGGATTAAAGAGATTCTTTGCAATAGAACTAGAAGACTATACATATAAAGAAAATCTCCTCAAAGAAATTTTCACCAAACACAGAGTAGGAGACAGTGAGTTATTCGCCCTAGACTATGATTTGGTAAAACAATTACTCCTATCCTTTGAAGGAAAAGTAATATACCCAAAAGATATAGACAAAGAAAAAGAATTCGATGAAATTTCAAAATCCAGAGAGCAAAGTGCAAAATTTAGTTTTTATAGAAAAGGCATACAAAATGGAGAAGAAATAGTATTCATAGCAGATAAAGATATCACAGCAAAAGTCGTAGGCGAGAGAGATGTAGAATATGGAGGACAAATTTTCAAACTATCCCCATTAACCCTAAAGATATATCAACAAAAAGGCAATAGCAATAAAAGCGGAGCCTATCACGGAGCAGCCTATTGGCAGTATAAAGGTAAAAAGTTAAAAGATTTACTAGATATACAATAATCACAACACATTACATAGATAATTCTGTGTAATATATATTTTTTATGAGATAAACCACTACTCAAAAAGGTAAAAATGTGGTATAATATAAATTATAGATTATAAATAAAATATATACATTTATGTCTGAAGAGCAAAAGAGAATGTTGGAAAAACAATTGTGGGGTGTGGCAAATGTTCTGAGAGGCAAGATGAATGCCGATGAATATAAAAATTATATTCTCGGGTTTATTTTTTATAAGTATTTATCCGAAAAATTAGAGAGATATGTGAATGAAAAACTTCTTGCTCAAGAGGACTTTAGCTTTACTGAAATTGATGAGAAGAGTGAAGAAGGGCAAATGATTTTAGAGGAAATCAAAAAAGCAAGTATTGGTTATTTAGGTTTTTATCTACAACCATCAGAACTATTTGACTCAATTGTAAAAAATGGAAATGGGAGCTCAGTAGGAGAGAAGACTTTTATTCTTGAGGATCTCAAAAATATTCTAAATAATATAGAGCAGACTTCAATCGGGACAGACAGCGAAGACGATTTCAAAGGACTATTTCAAGATGTTGACCTGACATCTTCTAAACTGGGCTCAAGTGAAAAGAAAAAGAATGATGTAATTGTAGAAGTGCTAACTCTGCTCAAAGGAATTGATTTCAAACTTGAAGATTCAAAAAGTGATTTGCTCGGAGATGCTTATGAATACTTAATCGGAGAATTCGCTGCAGGAGCAGGGAAGAAAGGTGGAGAGTTCTATACCCCAGCTCAAGTTTCTCGACTTTTGGCACAATTAGTATCAATAGGCAAGAATCGTATACGATCAGTTTATGACCCAACTTGTGGTTCTGGATCTTTACTTTTACGAATCAAAGACTATGTAGAAGTAGTAGACTATTATGGACAAGAATTAAATCCAACCACCTACAACCTTGCTAGAATGAATATGATTCTACATGGAGTCCATTTTGACCATTTCAAAATCCGACAAGGAGATACATTGACCGAAGATATGCACCCAGACCTGCAAGCAGAAGCAATCATTGCAAATCCACCATTTGGAGTAAAATGGAAAGGAGAGCAAGATCCACAACTTGCACATGATGATAGATTTAGTAATTATGGTAGATTAGCACCAAAGGGAGCTGCAGATTATGCCTTTATAACTCATATGTTATACCATTTGGCAGATAATGGAACTATGGCAATAGTCTTACCACATGGAGCATTATTCCGATCAGGAGCAGAAGGACATATACGACAATATATTATAGAAAAACAAAATACACTCGATGCAGTAATCGGACTACCAGCTAATCTATTTTATGGAACAAGTATTCCCGCAATTATCTTAGTATTCAAAAAATGTCGTAGAGAAGACGAAGATATTTTATTCATCGATGCTTCTAGAGAATTTGAAAAAGGTAAAAACCAAAATATTCTAACCAATCATAATATCGCAAAGATATATGAAACCTACAAAGAGCGAAAGGAAATTGAGAAATATTCTCATAGGGCGAGTTTAGAAGAGATCAAAGAAAATGAATATAATCTTAATATCCCAAGATATGTAGATACTTTTGAAGAAGAAGAACCAATTGATATTGCTGAAGTTGCAAAACAATTACAAATACTTAATAAGCAAGAAGAATCTTTACAAAACAAAGTAGCTGAATTTTGTGATGAGTTAGGTGTAGATAAACCATTTTAATGTATGAATAGTGAATTCAATACAAATAGTAATATCCCAAAATTACGATTTCCTGAGTTTAGTGGAGAATGGGAAAAAAAGAAAATAAATGATATTGTCTTAGAAAAAAATAAAAAATCAATTACAAATAATCAATTTCCCATTTTATCTTCATCAATGGGAGGTATTTATCTTCAATCTGATTATTTTAATAAACAAACAGCTAGTCAAAATAATATTGGCTATAAAATAATAGAGAGAGAAGATTTCGTGTATAGGTCAATGAGTGATACGGGTTATTTTACTTTTAATTTACAAAATTTAATTGATATTGGAATAGTATCACCAGCTTACCCTGTTTTTAAAAACACCAAAAACATTAAATCAAAATATTTGCTCTATGTACTCAATAATGATAGCTATATAAAGAAACAAATTTTGATTTTAAAGGAAGGAGGCACAAGATTTGCATTAAGTTTTTCAAAGTTTGCTAAGTTAAAAATTAATCTTCCTACCCTCCCCGAACAGCAAAAAATAGCTTCTTTTCTTGAATCGGTAGATTCTTATGTCAATAATCTCAGAAGTCAAAAAGAGTCTTTGGAAAAGTATAAAAAAGGAATAATGCAAAAGATTTTTGCTCAAGAAATTCGGTTCAAAGATGAGAACGGGCAGAACTTTCCCGATTGGGAGGAGAAGAGTTTGGGAGAGATTTCTACTATAACTACAGGTAAGCTTGATGCGAATGCTATGAAAGAAAATGGGCAATATCGATTTTATACATGTGCTAAAAATTATTTTCAAATTGATAAATATGCCTTTGATACTGAGGCACTTTTGATATCAGGGAATGGTGCCAATGTTGGGTATATTCACTATTATAAAGGTAAATTTAATGCATATCAGAGAACATATGTTCTTGATAACTTTACTTCAAACATTATCTATATAAAATACTTTTTAGAGACTTTTTTAAGTTTTCGAATTGATAAGCAAAAAAATGAAGGGAATACCCCTTATATAGTTCTCAGTGCTTTAAAAGATATGATTATAAAGTTACCTTCTCTCCCAGAACAGCAAAAAATAGCTTCTTTCCTAAGTTCTCTAGATGATCAGATTGAACTTAAAGCTCAACAAATTGAGAAAGCTGAGGAATGGAAAAAGGGATTAATGCAGGGTTTATTTGTATGAAAATATGGATTTAAAAGAACGAGAAGTACAATTTAATAAACGATGGGATATTATAATTACTGATTCGTATGAAGAAGCTTTTTTGAAATTTAAAACCCGTATTTTAAATGTATTTAAAGATATTGATTCTCAGGTAAGTGCAAAGAGTAAAAGAGAATTTTGCCAATATTACGCTATTCCTGAAAAAGTTAGACCAAGTAAAAATGCTAAACCTAGGTCTTCTGGTATTATAGAATCAAGACTTCGTTTGCAAAATAATGAAAAAGAATTTTATCGATTAATTGAGATTATTTTATCATTAGATATTTCTGCTAATGGTTATTCAAGTAATCAGCCATATGATAATACTAAAAAAAATATAATTAGTGATATAGAAAAGGCAATTAAATTGTCTGAAGTTAATGTAGTAATGAGTGTTATTTCAAAAAATAATGTTATCCTTTATCCAAAGGGAGAGGAATTGTTAGATGATGAGCTAGTTAATTTACCTTTATCCTTCCTAAGTCCTGAGAGTGCACAGCATTTTGTAGATGCTTTAAAATTTTATGAATCCAAAAACTCTATTAAGTCGGCAGAGAGTTTAAGAAGAACTATTGAAGAGTTTTTAAAAAATAAACTAGAAAACACAAAAGCGTTGAAAGAAAATACTAAGTCTATAGAGCCTATATTAAAAGGTAAAGGAACTAATTCACAAGTAGCAAAAATAACTGGTCAAATATTCAATTATTTAGATACTTATTTTAACGATAATAGTAAACACAATGATGGAATTATTAGTGAAGAAGAAAATGAATTTCTTATATATCAAGTAGGGGTATTATTAAGATATATTAATAATGCAATAAAGAATTAATTATGCCACAATCAGAATCACAATTAGAAAAATCACTTATAGAGCAATTAGGAAGACTTGGTTTTGAGTCAGTGGTTTTAGAGGATTCAGATGCTTTGATTAGAAATCTTCGAACTCAGTTAGAGAAGTTGAATCAAACTATATTTTCAGATACGGAATTTACTCGGATATTAAATCATCTGAATAAGGGGGATAGATTTCAAAAGGCAAAAACTCTGCGGGATTATTTTTTACTGCATAGGGATGATGATACGACCAAACATATTCGATTTTTTAATATGGATCAATGGTGTAAAAATGAGTATCAGGTGACTCATCAAGTGACTCAAAAGGGTAAATATGAGAATAGGTATGATGTGACTCTTCTAATCAATGGATTGCCTTTGGTGCATATTGAGCTTAAACGGCGAGGGATTGAGATGAAAGAGGCTTTTAATCAGATTCAGAGATATCATAAACACTCTTTTAGTGGGACTTTGTTTGAATATGTGCAGATTTTTGTTATTTCTAATGGGGTTAATACTAAGTATTTTGCGAATAATCCGAAGCAGTCTTTTGAACAGACTTTTTATTGGACTGATGAGAATAATAAGAAGATTAATAAGTTGGATATTTTTGCTGATGTATTCTTGGAAAAATGTAGAATCTCAGAGATGATTGCTGAGTATATTGTATTGGCGGAAACATTGCAAATTCCTATGGTTCTTCGTCCTTATCAATATTATGCTTCACAGGCTATCGAAAAAAGGGTTCGTGAATCTAATAAAAATGGGTATATTTGGCATACTACTGGTTCTGGGAAAACTTTGACTTCGTTTAAGGCTAGTCAGGTATTATCTCGAATGCCTGATGTGAAAAAAGTTTTATTTGTGGTTGATCGTAAGGATTTGGATATTCAGACTACGAAGGAGTTTAATTCTTTTTCTGATGGTTCGGTGGACGGTACGGATAATACTAGAAATTTGGTAAAACAATTGAAGGATGATAATCGGACTTTGATTGTGACTACTATTCAAAAACTTGATAGAGCTATTAGTAGAGAAGCTTATCTCAAACAATTGGATTATCTTGCAGATGAGAAGGTTGTGATTATTTTTGATGAGTGTCATCGCAGTCAGTTTGGGCAGACTCATGCTAAGATTAAGAGTTTTTTCAAAAAATCCCAATTATTTGGATTTACGGGTACTCCTATTTTTGCTGATAATAATGTTGGTGGGGTGACTACTACTGATGTATTTGGAGAATGTCTTCATAAATATATTATTACTAATGCTATTTCTGACAATAATGTTCTTGGATTTGCTGTGGAGTATGTGGGAAAGTATACTCATAGGGATTCGGATACTTTAGATGCTGATATTTTTGCGGAGACTCTTGTGGAGGGGGTAGATACTAAAGAGGTTTTAGAGAGTGATGATCGTCTTAATAAAATTACGGATTATATTCTGGCTGATTGGAAGAGAAAAACTAAGAATGGTAAATTTAATGCTTTATTTGCGATAAGTAGAGTTGAAATTTTGAAAAAGTATTATAATTTGTTTAAGGAGAAGAAGCCTGAGGACTTTAAAATTGCTACAATTTTTACTTATCAAGCTAATGAGGATGAGAGTGGGGATATGTTGGATGTGGATGTCTTTGCTACTTCTGAATCTCAAGTTGATAAGCATTCAAGAGATTTTTTGGAGGACTGTATTCAAGATTATAATAAGCTTTTTGAGACTAATTATTCAACTGATAGGTTCTATGATTATTATAGGGATCTGCAGAAGAGGATTAAGAATAAAGAGGTTGATTTGGTGCTGGTGGTGAATATGTTTTTGACTGGTTTTGATAGTCCTCGTTTGAATACTTTGTATGTGGATAAAAATCTACGATATCATGGTTTGATCCAAGCTTATTCACGAACTAATCGTTTGCTTAATTCTGATAAGCCTCATGGAAATATTGTTTCTTTTCGGAATTTGAAAAAGGCTACTGATACGGCTCTTGCTTTGTTTGGTGATGAGAATGCTAAAGAAGTTGTTTTCAAAAAACCATTTGAGGAACAAAAGAAAGAGTTTGATATTAAGCTCAAAGAATTAAAAGATATAGCACCAACGATTGACTATGTTGATTCTCTTCAGGGAGAGGAAGAAAAAGCTACTTTTGTGAAAACTTTTAGAGATCTTTTACGGGTTAAGTCCTCGCTAGAAACTTTTGCTGAATTTTCTTTTGATAATATAGGTATTAGTGAACAGGAATTTTATGATTACCAAAGTAAGTATCTTGATATTTATGAGGGAAGGAAAGGAGATAGTCAAAAAGAATCTATTCTGGATCAAATTGACTTTGAATTGGAACTTACGATGAGAGATATTGTCAACTTTGATTATATTATTCTTTTGATTGCTGGGCTGAAGAATATTACTAATGATATTATAAGAGAGAAAAAGACAGAGGATATTTTGAAAATATTTGACCGAGATGCACAATTGAGAAAGAAAAAAGAACTTGTGAAGAAGTTTATTGAAGATAGTCTTCCTACAATCAATAAGGCTGATGATGTTGAGAGTGCTTTTAATACATTTTGGGCAGGGGAGCGTTCTGATAGTCTCAAAAAATTGGCACAAGATGAAAATATACCAGAAGAAAACATAGAAAAACTTATTGGTGAATATTTGTATTCACAAAAACTGCCCCGAGAGCAGGATATTGCAGATATGCTTCCACAACAACCTAAAATTAAAGATAGAAGTACTATATTAGAGAGAATTAGGTCAGCAATCGAGAGTATTGTTGAGATGTTTGAGTGGTAGGGTGGTGGTATATGAATATATCGACTATAGATGTAGATAAAGTAAAAGAATTGCTAGATTCTTATTGGAAAAAATGGGAGCCGTACTCGCAGGGGGAACTTACAAGAAATTATATTCATATAGCAAAAGAAGATTTTTTATATCGTGTTAATTTATATAATGATTTTATAAAAAGAAAGGATTTATCTCATTTTTATCCTTTTAGAACGATTTTTGAAACATTAGTAAAGTTTGAGTATCTTTTGAATTTGGGATCGAGTGAACGAGAAAAATGGTTATGTTTGGACATTTTATATTGCTATGAACAGATTTCAAAAAATGAGCCTAATGAAGATAAAGAATTAAATCAAATAATACAATTAGTTAAAAAAAATTATACTGATAAAAAAGTAGAGAGGCGTATTAACATAGAATGTGAGATTAATAAATCAAAAATATTTGAAAAATCTGACTATAATATATACCGAGTTTTGTCTAGCTATGATCATAGCTTTTTGCTCGCTCCAGTACTACTCAATGAATATGGTGGTAAAGATAATGATATTTTTACACATAATACCCTTGATATTATTATGGTTGCTTTAGAAAAACTTATAGAAATCAAAATGCAATACTGAAGATGTACACCTTGTGTGGTGTAAATCATTATAATATAAATATATGAGATTATAGGATTTTGTAAAAAGTCTCATATGATAGAGTGTATATATATGACTGCAATTTGGGTTATATGTAAATAATAATTAAATTATAATAATATTATGGCAGATCTAAATACAATGGAAAAGCAAATACTAGAAAAGTTATTTCAAATGGGTAGGGGATATGTTTTGAATTTTTCTGATCGTACAATGGGAGAATTTTTTAAGGATGATGTTGGAATAGATATTTATGATCCAAAGTATAATTATGCAACTGGATCAAAAGCCAACCGTATTCGTGGATTTTGGTCTGTTGCAGATAATAAACTTGTTGGAAAAAGTATCTTTAAACTTGTTGAATATATTGAAAACCAAATTTTTCTTGGAGACTTAAATTCAGCAGATTTTACAAAAAACTCGATGAATCAAGCTTTAATAATTGGGGAAAAACTCTTTAGAGAGGAAATAACCATAGAAAAAATATCAGAAGCAAGTTTTTCAGATAATACAATATCCATTATTGTACAAAAAGAGGTACTTAATCATGTAAAAAGTTTATTAGAATCAGGACATTATTTTAATGCTGTTGAAGAATCATATAAAATTGTGAGAGAAAAACTTAAATCTATTACAGGTAAAGAAAAAGCTTCTGAGGCTTTTAAAGAAGATAATTATCAAAAAATATTTGGACACAAAGCAGAAAACGAAGCGGAAAAAAACTTTTTTGAAGGGGTAAAGTTTTTACATATGGCAATACAAAATTTGAGAAATGAAAAAGCTCATACTCCAGCACAAGAATTAGATAAGAATTTAGCAATTCATTATATTGTTTTAGCCAGTTTGGCTTATGATTTGATAAATAGAAATAATTAAAAGAATCCTACTTTTTGTTAATAATTAATCTCTACTCTGTCAACAAAACCTACAACAAGCATAGTCAACATATTTGACACAATATGGAATATAGTGGTATTATGTATTTATGTAAATATAAAAGATTATATTTTAATGTTTTGGGTATGAATTATTTGCAAAAGTTGAGGCGACAATATGGGTATAGTCAGGATTTTGTGGCTAGGAAATTGGAGATTTCTCGGCCTACTTATATTTTGTTGGAGTCGGGTAAGCGGGATTTGTCTATTCGGGAGGCTAGGGTTCTGAGTGATTTGTATGATTTGGCTTTGGTGGATTTTTTGGCTGAGATTATGCCTGAGGAAGGGGAGACTGTGAATTTGATGGTCAAAGAGTCTGGGGCTGAGTATAAGTCAGATATGAGAGTGGCTGTACCGCAAGAAAATGTGGAAAAGTTCCGTGAGGTTATATTGTATATTTTGGAGAAAATTGGAGCTAGACCTAATATTGGGGAGGCTGTGATTTGGAAGCTTTTGTATTTTATTGATTTTGATTATTATGAGAAGTATGAGGAGCAGTTGATTGGGGCTAGGTATAAGAGAAATCATCACGGTCCTACTCCGGTTATATCTACTCAAATTTTGGAGGAAATGGAAAAACAGGGGGATATTGTAAGGGTGAATACTAAGTATTTTCAGTATGAGCAAAAAAAATATTTGCCTGTACGAAAAGCTGACCTTTCAATACTTTCTGCTCAAGAGAAGACTTTGATTGATGAGGAGATAGAGCGGTTTAAGAATTATAATGCTACTCAGATTAGGGAGTATTCTCATCGTGATGTGCCTTGGATCACTACTCCATCACAGGCGGAGATTGATTATGAGTCTGTGTTTTATCGTACTCCGGAATTCTCTGTAAGGGCTTATTCTGAGGATGATGAAAATTAGGTATAAGGAGGCTATATCATTTCAGAAAACTTTTAAGAAGTTATTGAAAAAATATCCATCGCTTCGAGATGATTTAGAAGTGGCTAAGGTGAATGCTATTGAGTTATTTCATCTTAGTAAGATAGATAATAAATCGGTATTTAGAATTACGGGAATTACTCCAGCTGACATTGAGTCTTATGTGGTAAAGAAATTTGCTTGTAAGAGCTTAAAAGGTAGTGGGGTACAAAGTGGGATTAGATTGACTTATATTTATTTGCCCAAATTACAAGAGATAGTTTTGATTGAGATATATCATAAAAATACTTTAGATATAGAGGACAAATCTTTGATTCAAGAGTATATCGATGAGAATTTATAAATTTCTATATATGCTATAATCAAGATATAATAATCACAAAACTGTATGAAACTCTTCCGTTACCGCAAACCATCGCTCAAAACATTGCTCGGAGTGACTAAGCTGAAGCGAAGTATTAAAAAGGCTACAGGAATTTCTGCAATTCAATCTCTCAGTCCTTCTCGAGTTAAGCAAAAAATCAAATATAGTGTGGGGTATAATAAACCTGTTTTCAAACATACCAGAGAACTGAGCAAGGGCAAAGTCCCAAGTTTGTTGGGTTTGTTTTCCAAATTGTTTAAGTAGTAAAAATCCCCCCGGCTAGGCGGGGGGTTGGGGGGATGTGAATTGTTGTGTTTGACGGGTTATGTCATAAATCACCCATCATGAGGGTCAGGTTGATCTTCTGAATCAGGATCATGTACTGACGCCATATCGGGAGTGAGTGGGCCATCTACTTCTTCATCTTGATAGTAGCGGTCACGGCAGTGATCGTGGTGGAACCGATTTGCGGTCTTTGTCATTTGTCTCAATTAATTGCGAAGGCAAAGATAAAATAACAAAATTTGACTTTTTTGTCAATATTAGATAGCTAATAAAATTAAACAGGTGACTGAGAGGTCGGCCACTACGAGCACAGAATACAAGTTACAAAACTCAGTCCACACCCGTCGACTTCGTCGCCACCCTCGCCAGCGAGGGACAAAAATACAGTCCACCCCGTCTCCTATCAAACTAAAGTATGGGAGAGACTGAAAGCCCTCAATTTATCGACCGTAGGTGGAGAGGGGAATTAGCTCAATCCATCTCCGTCACCTACGGTGCCACCTGCTCCGAAGGAGGACAGGGAGGCAGGTTGCAAAATACTCCACCCCGTCCAGCGAAGCTGTCCACCCCTCAAGAGGGGAATTAGCTCAATCCTCCTCCGGTACCTACGGTACCACCTGCTCCGAAGGAGGACAGGGAGGCAGGTTGCAAAACACTCCACCCCGTCCAGCGAAGCTGTCCACCCCTCAAGAGGGGAATTAGCTCAATCCTCCTCCGGTACCTACGGTACCACCTGCTCCGAAGGAGGACAGTGAGGCAGGTTGCAAAATACTCCACCCCGTCCAGCGAAGCTGTCCACCCCTCAAAAGGGGAATTAGCTCAATCCTCCTCCGGTACCTACGGTACCACCTGCTCCGAAGGAGGACAGGGAGGCAGGTTGCAAAATACTCCACCCCGTCCAGCGAAGCTGTCCACCCCTCAAGAAGGGAATTAGCTCAATCCTCCTCCGGTACCTACGGTACCACCTGCTCCGAAGGAGGACAGGGAGGCAGGTTGCAAAATACTCCACCCCGTCCAGCGAAGCTGTCCACCCCTCAAGAGGGGAATTAGCTCAATCCTCCTCCGCCCCGTCTCCCTGCCTACCTCAGGCAGGCGAAGGAGGACAGAATACAGTCTACCCCTTCGGTCACGGAAGTCAAATTATAAATTAGGCTATTATTATGGTATAATAAAATATATATAAATTATTATGAATACAAAACCGCATACAATTATTTATCAAGCAAAAAATGGTGCTATTGAGTTGAAGGGTGACTGGACTCAGGATACGATTTGGGCTAGTTTAGATCAAATTTCTTCTGTATTTGGAAGAGATAAATCTGTTATTTCAAGGCATATTAAAAATATCTATAAAGATGAAGAATTAGAAAAAGATGCAGTTATTGCATTTTTTGCAACAACTGCAAAGGATGGAAAGATATATCAGGTTGAGTACTTTAATTTAGACATGATTTTATCTATTGGGTATCGAGTAAATTCTAAAACAGCTACTAGATTTCGTCAATGGGCTACAAAAACATTAAAACAGCATATTACGAAAGGATATAGTATTAATAAAAAAGTATTAGCCCAGAATTATGATGAGTTTCTCAAGGCTATTGAGACGGTCAAGACATTAATTCCTGCCAATAGTGAGTTTAAGACTGGTGATGCCTTAGAATTGGTTAAGTTTTTTGCTGAGACTTGGTTTGCTCTTGATGCGTATGACAAATCTGATTTGCCACAATCAGGTCTCAATAAGTCTCAAGTGAAGTTCACTGCTGATGAATTAATACAAGCTTTGGTTGAATTGAAGCAGGATTTGTATAAAAAGAAGATGGCGACCAAGTTATTTGGGCAAGAAAAACAACCTAATGCTATAGCAGGGATTGTTGGTAATATTTTTCAATCTGCTTTTGGGGAAGAGATATATCCTTCTATTGAAGAGAAGGCTGCCCATTTATTATATTTTATTATTAAAAATCATCCTTTGAATGATGGAAATAAAAGATCAGGTGCTTTTGCTTTTATTTGGCTTTTGAATAAGTCCAAAACATTGAATACTTCTAAAATAACTCCCCAAGTATTGACTACATTAACCTTATTGGTTGCTGAAAGTGATCCTCACAATAAAGATCAAATTATAGGTTTGATTCTACAAATATTGAAGTAATAGGTATTGTGATAATCTGTATATAAAAATACTAAACACTTATAAAAATTAAATACAGGCGACTGAGAGGTTGAATACATCCGCCTTGGGCGTGACGCCCCTACGAGGATGAACTACAAGTTGCAAAATACTCCACCCCGTCCAGCGAAGCTGGCCACCCCTCAAGAGGGGAATTAGCTCAATCCTCCTCCGGTACCTACGGTACCACCTCCTCCGAAGGAGGACAGAAAACCAATACAGGTGACTGAGAGGTTGAATACATCCGCCTTGGGCGTGACGCCCCTACGAAAGGTATCAAATTTACTCAGCGGCTCGTTGTAATCTGTCCATAATGGCAAGTCCCAAACCTTGAGGTTGGAAGCTCTCGGCTAGGATTATATCTACTTTTTGAGAGTCAAAATAATGTAGTCCAGCATATAGATTGGCTGATATATCCTGATAATTCTCTTTTGAGCCTAGATCAAAAGCAATGACTTCACTATTTATGGTATTGTAGACTTCACTGGAGACTAGGGCTCCGACTTTTTTGCCTTTCTTTAGATACAATTCTATTTTATCTAGGATATTCTCTCCCAAAGGGATTAATTCTAATCTCGCTTCTGGGGCATAATGTCTGTATTTCATCCCTGGGGATTGGATTTTGGTCTTTTTTTGTGCTAATTCTACTCGCACTTCTAGAATATGCTCAATTTGCTCTTGGGTGATGGCTCCTTGTCTTAGAATTATTGGAGTTAGCTCTAGGGCATTGATAACGGTGGATTCTAGTCCAATTTCACTGGGCTCTCCCTCTACTACAAATATCTGATTTTCAAAATAATCTCGGATATGCTGAGTGTTGGTAGAGCTTGGTTTGCCAGAGGGGTTGACTGATGGGGCTGCTAGGGGTACTTCACATTTAGCAATCAACTGTTGGGCTATTGAATTGTTAGGAAATCTGATGACTACTGTATTGAGGCCGGCTGTGACTATATCTGGGATAAGTTGAGATTTTGGGAATACAATAGCCAGAGGTCCAGGCCAAAAATTATCTATTAACTTTTGATTAGTCTCGGAGATATTAGTTACTAATTTGGGTAATATCTCAAGTGAGCTAATATGGATAATGAGGGGATTATCTGCTGGGCGATTTTTGAGCTTAAAAATTTTAGCAATAGCCTTAGTATCAAAAACATTGGCTCCTAATCCATATACAGTCTCGGTAGGGAAGGCTACTAAGCCTCCTTTTTGAATAATTTTACTGGCCTCTAATATTTGGTCTTCTAAATCTAATTGCATATATCAATTCTATAATTAAAATAGTATAATATATATGAGAATCAATATCAATAAGATTAAAATAATGGATAAAGACACTCTGAGCCTACATTGTTTCAATACTCTGCCTCAAATTGGTCCCAAGTCTTTAGCTAAAATTCAACAAGCTGGTGCTCATAGATTGTGGCTTACAGGTAGTCTAGCAGATTTTGAGACTATTCTTGGGAATCGGGTCAAATTAGATTGGTATCAGGAGTTTAGTAAACTAAATCGAGTTAAATTCTTGGGTCATGAATTAGATTATCTTAGTCAGTCTAATATTCAAGTTTTGATTAGACAAGATGAGAATTATCCAAAGGCTTTATTGGAAATTACTACTCCTCCTACAATTCTGTATGTCAAAGGAGATATTAGTGGTCTAAAAAATGCTTTAGCTATAGTCGGTACTCGCAAATATACTCCGTATGGGGCAAGAATTGCTGAGAAATTGAGCCGAGAATTATCTGAGGCCGGAATTCCAATTATTAGTGGTCTGGCTCTGGGGATAGATAGTATAGCTCATCGGGGTTGTATGGATGGTAAGACTAAAACTATTGCTGTGCTTGGCGGAGGAATAGCTCCAGAGGCTTTATATCCTAGAACCAATCAGGCTTTGGCTAATGCAATTATTGCTAGTGGAGGAGCTTTGATTAGTGAATTTCCGCCCAAGAGCAAACCGAGGCGAGAGAATTTCGTTTTGAGAAATCGCATAGTCAGCGGTATAGCTAGAGGCATATTAGTAATAGAAGCGCCAATTAAGAGTGGTACAATGACTACAGTCCAATATGCTTTGGAGCAAAACCGAGATGTCTTTGCTATTCCTGGGAATATAGATGTCAAAAATAGTGAAGGGACTAATCAGCTTATCAAACAAGGAGCTTATATTGTGACTAAAGCTGAGGATATACTCAATGTCTTTGATTTAGAAATAATTCGTAGACAATTAGATTTGAGTCAATTTGAACCGGAACAGCGAGACATACTACAACATCTCATCCAAACCCCACTCAAAATAGAACAATTAGCCGAGCTGACTCAACAGGAGGTGATGGACATAATGGCTATTTTGTCAATTTTGGAATTATCTGGTATTGTGACATTAGGGTCACAGGGAGAATATTCTCTGAATATAGAATTGGAATAGAATCTTCTAATCTCATACATACACTAGTAAATTTATCTAAAATATGCTATAATTAAAATATTAAGATAATAAATTATGAGTATTATAGAGACTACTAATCTAATTGGGCAAGAAGTTAATATTGTCGGTTGGGTAGATACCAAAAGAGATCATGGTAAAATTGCTTTTATTGACCTTAGAGACCGGACTGCTAAAGTACAGGTGGTATTAGTCCCTGCTAGTCTGGATGAGGCATCTAAATCTCTGATGTCTGAGATTAGGCCAGAATGGGTAATTCGAATTCGTGGATTAGTCAAAGCCAGACCCGAAAGGTTAATTAATCCAGATTTAGCTACCGGTAGTATTGAGATTGAGGCTTTTGAAATTGAAGTTTTGAATACGGCTATTACTCCAATTTTTCCTCTAGATCAGGATAAAAATGAGATCAGTGAAGAGTTGAGACTAGAATATAGATATCTTGATTTGAGGCGACCTGAGATGTATGATAATCTATTGAAAAGGCATAAAATCAATCAATTAGTGAGGAATTTTTTGGATAAAGAGGGATTTTTGGAAGTTGAGACTCCAATTTTGACTAAATCTACTCCAGAGGGAGCAAGAGACTTTATTGTACCTTCTCGCCATCAAGTGGGTAATTTTTATGCTTTGCCACAGTCTCCACAACAATATAAACAATTACTAATGGCTGGTGGAGTAGAGCGATATTTTCAAATTGCTAGATGTTTTCGGGATGAGGATACTCGTAAAGACAGACAACCTGAATTCACTCAATTAGATATGGAAATGAGTTTTGTCTCAGAGGAGGATATAATGGCTTTGAATGAAAAGCTATTAATCGAATTAGTAGAGACACTTTATCCCGAGAAGAAAATTCAGTCAATTCCTTTCCCAAGGATTAGCTATGCTGAGGCAATGCAAAAATATGGTAATGATAGACCAGATATTAGAGAAGACAAAGAGGATAATGATTTATTGGCTTTCTGTTGGATTGTTGATTTTCCACAATTTGAGAAAACTGATGAGGGAAATTGGACATTTTCTCATAATCCTTTCTCATCCCCGAAAGCAGAATATATGGAGAATTTGATGGCGAAGAAAGACATAGAGAATATTATCTCCACTCAATATGATATTGTGTTAAATGGTTTTGAAATTGGTGGGGGAAGTATTAGAAACCATAAACCAGAAGCTTTGCGGAAAGTATTAGAAATTATTGGCTATGAGGGTGAAATTGTGGATAAGTCTTTTGGGCATATTCTGACTGCCCTAGCCTCAGGAACACCGCCTCATGGAGGAATAGCTTGGGGTATGGATAGATTATTAGCAGTATTACAAAAAGAATCTAGTATTAGAGAAGTGATTGCCTTTCCAAAAACTGGAGATGCTCAAGACCCAATGATGAAGTCTCCAAGTGGAGTTTCGGTAGAACAATTAGTGGAACTAGGAATAAGTATCAAAAAACAATAGTAAATAAGATGAGATACATCGTAGACAAGTTGTGACTTTTGTAGATGATATATGAAAGTGGTTTATATAGTTATAAAAAAGAATTCTTAATTCTGTCCCCCTTTGGAGGGGGAAGCCTGAAAGGCGGGGGTGGATGAAACACAAACTAGAACTCAATCCACCTCCGGCCACTCCCGTATAAATACGACAGTGACCACCTCCTCCAAAGGAGGATAATTACCATCCAAATTACTATTATTAGTCTAATAATGTATATAATCTCTTTTGTCTATTGTAACCTCATCTAATACAAAAATTTGACTATAAGCTCGATTATTGATACAATAAGATAACTTATGCGGGAAGTGGCGCAATGGCTAGCGCACCTGGTTTGGGACCAGGGGGCTGCAGGTTCGAGTCCTGTCTTCCCGACCAAGATTTTTATATTATAAAAGCATTTTATATCCTTTGACTTTAGATATAATTTGTAATATAATTAAAATGAAATATTAAATATACAATCCAATATGAGTTCTCAAGATATGGACACAGTGACCAAAATTAATATAGAAGATATTAGCTCTCATCAGACTGAGATAGTAGAAGTGACTCAGAGACCAGATGCGGAGATGATTCCAGAGCGAGCTAATGCTATCAAGATTCCTTTAGACAATCTAGTTAAGAAATAGCTATGACTATCCAAGAACAAGTAAAAGTGCTTGTTGATCAAAATTCCACCGAAGAGGAAATTTATTTAGATTTATTACAAAAAGGATTTAAAGTTAGTGAAATAGAATTAGCTCTGAGGCTAGCTAATAGAAATGAATTAGACATACAATCAAGAGGAATTACCCTGCTTGCATTATTTGGAGCTATCTCAATTGGTTTAGCAGCCATTAGTTTTATCGCCTCTAATTGGAATGCTTTTGGCGATTTTGGCAAAATTGGAGTGATTAGTGGGGGATTATTATTAGCTTATAGTGGCGCTATTTATACCAAATTAAATGGGCTTACCAGAGTATATACTGGTTTGCTATTATTAGCTCAGCTGATTTTTGGAGCAGGAGTATTCCTAATTGGAGAAATAGTCTCAATTCAAATTGCAGCTCAAATTAGTATTTTGATTTGGGCAATTGGAGTGGTTTGGGCTAGCTATTTATTGCAGTCTATAATTTTGAGATGGTTTGTATTGGTATTAGGGATTGCTTCAATATTCGGTATCCCAGAATTTTTCGATACTTATGATTGGTATCGTAGGGACTATGGAATTTATGCTATTTTAGCTCTAGTATTAGCTTTAGAACTATTCTATTATATCTTTCTTAAATTCAAGGATATAGATTATTCTCAATATTTATATGATTAAATAATATGGAAGTCTTTGCAATTTTCCTAATAATTATTTTTATAGCTATAATCTTTGCAATTATAGTTATAATTCGGAATATAAGTGCTAGAAAAAGTTTAGCTGAATCAAGTTTTCAACTCGCTATATCTTATGAAGATTTAATAAGACAATTATTATTAAATATTGCCTTTATTATAGGTATAACATCTTTGTATGCTGGGTTTCACTCATTTGGACTTGAAATTGGTTGGTATTGGTTTGCGACGATAGGTGGTATATTAGCCAGTTATATTGCCTATAGACAACATAGTCCGATTACTTTTATTGCTGGGCTACTTATGTTGGTCGCTGGGGTAAGTTTTGGCGCTTATGAAGTAGCTTCTAATCATAATATAGATAGAGGGCTTGCTTATACAGTGGCTCTGCTAATATTTACCTCTTTCTATGGCTTATCTGTTAGCTTTTTTACTGATAAAAGAGCCAAGAGATATTATACAATTTTGAATTTAATGGCAATATTAGGTTTAGGTGGGATTACATTTTTCTTAGGTTCATTTGGCTCGAGGGAGATTTGGGGTTATCTTGCTAATAATAAAGATGCTGTGATTTGGAGTAATTTCAAAACCAGTCTGATTTTAGCTGGAGCTATAGCTTTGTTTATAATCAGCTATATTAAGTCTATTCTTTATTTTAAGAAAAATCTATATCAGCTGATTATCTCTGGAATTGGAATTATTGGAGCATTTTTAGTAATTTTACTGCCCAATGTCTCGCTATTATATGATGCTAATAATCAATATTCCTATTCTAACAATGATTGGGCTCAGAGAAATTTAGAAATTTTCCCACATATTATCGTGATGAATATTTTATTCCTAGCTGGAGTATTGTGGCTATTATACACAGCTTATAAACTAAAAGAGATTTGGAGACTGAATTTGAGTATTTTAGCCCTATTTATATTCGTATTAATCAGGTATTTTGATTGGGTAGAGCGGACTGAGCTCAATAGAAGTTTATTCTTCTTAAGCCTAGGAGTGGTATTCTTGATTACAGGTTGGGTCTTGGAGAGAGTAAGGCGAAATATATTAGCTAGTATAGATAATTAGTATGAAAATAAGGAATTTGATTATAGTATTTGTCTTACAACTGATAGTAATATTGGGGCTATTTGCTTATTTTTATACTCAAAAAAGGGATATTGACCCGATAGTTTATCTGCCAATTATAAACAAAGAAGGGGAGAGGGATAAACTCAAATTTGATATTAGTGAAATAGATGAGTATGTATTCCAATATAATCAAGACCCAGAAATGCAATCAGAAGAATATAATAAAACAACATTAGATCTCAAAGTAGGGGATACAGTATATCTCAAATTAGACCGATATGGAGGTGGAAAATTTACCTCAATAATTTTAGCCACTACAGATATGAATTCTATAAACACCCATACCTACTATGAATATGAGGATATGGAAAAAAAACCCTTTATAATAGGTAAAATAGTGGAAACTAAAGAAGGTAAGCCAGAATCAGGTGAGCCAACTAAATATGTTATAGAGTATGGCATAGAGGATTTGAATTTTGAGCCTACATCACTAGTTGGAGCTTTCGCTAAAGTCAGGCTTAATTCTATGGGAGAGCCAAAAATACTAGAAATTTATCAAGACCATAAGATAATTTATCAGCATAATTAGCTTGACTTTTTTATCTTTTTAATAAAATCATAAGTTTGCTTGGCAATAGCTGTATATGAAAATTCCTTCTTTGACATTGCTTTTGCTAATTTAGATAATTGTATATACTTTTCTTTATGAGTATAAGCTTCATTGAGAGCTTCTCTTATAGCTAGAATATCCTTTTCAGGCACAATATAGCCGGTATCTCCTACCACCAAGGGAATAGCCCCACTATCTGAGCCAATCACAGGAGTCCCAGCTGCCATAGATTCTACCAAAACTCGCCCAAATTGCTCTTTCCAAATAGGAGTGGTATGTGAGAGTAAAATAGAAATATCGAAAATTTGAAAATAAGCCGGTATATCATCAAAAACAATAGCAGGGTGAATACTAATAATATGATTTAAGTTAAATTTATCAATCAGCGCTTTGAGATTACTTATGTACTCCTCAGTGCCATTGCCAATAATCAGTACTCTGGTATTAGGCTCATTCCAGCCAGCAAAAGCATAAATCATATCCTCAATGCCTTTTTCTAAAGTTAATCTACCAATATAGCCATATACAAAATCCTCCGGCTTAATATGTAAACTATTACGAATTTCATCCAATTTATAGGCTTCAATAGGGGTGCAAAATCTATCATAATCTACTCCTAATTGTGGAAAAGTACCTTTGAGACCTTTGAATTTGAGAACCAGCATTCTTTGGTTAAAATCTTGCCAAACTTCTGGGAATTGGAAAATCAGACCATCTAATCTAGGAATAATAAACTTTTCAAGCAAATGAAAAGAAGCATATCTAAGCTTCTGATAAGGAGACTGAGCTTCCCTCTCCCAAATATGACAGATATTCTCTTGAGAGAGTAATATTAACTTAGTCTCGGGTAAAAATCTTTTAGTCACATAGCTGACTTGAGCCGCAATTTGAGTCCAATATTCCTCTTCTAAGAGAATAATATCTGGATTTAGTGATTGTAGAGTTTTCTTAAGATTTCTAAATATAAAAAAGTTCAATTTCCCAGTAAAAAATCCAGATAGAATAATATGCTTATAAGCCTTACCCTCATAAGGAGTAGTATATACTTTTTGCCCCCCACCTTCTAGCCCAAATTCTGGAGTAATTAGAGTAATATTAATGTCTTTATACTTAGCTAGCGCTTCTATCTTAGCCCGATAAGGAGCATAGACATAGGCATGAGATATAATTACTAAATTCGTCGCATCTTTCATAATAAATACAGTATATCACAAAAACTATTTCCAATTAAGATAAGTAATAGATAATTGTAAAACCGTAGCAATACAGACCCAGATTAGATAAGGAATTTGCATCAAAGCCACCCATTTCATATAAGGCCAAATAGCCAAAATCGCCCAGATAATGGTAGCTAATAATAAAACAATATCTATAGCTCCAAGTAAATTATTCCTAAGCCCAAATTGTAGGGGACTAAAAGCAATATTAAAGACAATATTCAGAATAAAAGGCGAAGCCACCATCCAGCTAATTTTACCATTCATAGCCTGATAAAATACCGCACTAAAAGATATAAAAATCAAAATATACAATACAGACCAGACTGTCCCAAATAACCAAGTAGGTGGAGCCCAAGAGGGTTTTATTAATTCCTCATACCAAGATGATGTATTCATAAGTTTATATTTTAGATGATATATTTTATTATATCACAAATTCTCAGCATCTCTCATAATGAGCTCCACTATTTCAGGGAATTCGGGTATTCTGAAGTGTCCATTTTTGCTCTATAGGCAGAATAGACATAAGCATGTGAAATGATGATGAGATTGATTGTTGATTTCATATACAGGGTTTTCTTTAGCTTATTTTATTACCTTTTTGAGTCAGTAATTGATTTATTCTGCGATTTTGTATTGGTAAAACTAGGTAGCGAAGAAAAGTAATTATTGGCTTGAGAATAATAGGACATTTGGTATTAAATAATGTCGCATCCATGATGACTAGCTGATTATTATTCAAAACAAATATATTACTCATACATTTTTTAAAAATACCTTTTTGCCCTATTAAATCAATCTCAGGTTGTCCATCTTTACACATTTGGTGATAGCCTTCAACAATTTTTAGGAATTGCTGATATAAAATTTTATTATCGAGATCTTTTGCAGTTAGATGATGTCCGATAATTTTTGGTTGAAGTTGTGCAAAATAGCGCTTATTTTGTGAAATGACAATTTCAGTATTTAAAAGAAATTTACCAAAATATTTTTTACTTATTTCAAGTTCTTTATGAGCCCACTGAAGCCCCTTCTTTTTGCCGTAAAAAAAATGGATAAGTGAAAATTTAATTACTTTATCAACATCATAGGAGTAAACAAGATGTTCACTCCCAAAGGAAAGTAGTTTGCCTTTTTTCCTCCTATTGTATTGATGCATAATCTTATATTATTCTATTTCTATTATATTTATTTTATATATAATATACAAGTGTATATATGTAACCATATCAAACAATATGCGGAAGTGAGAGGATTCGAACCTCTGGTAGGGGTAAACCTACAACAGTTTTCAAGACTGCCGCCTTCAACCGCTCAGCCACACTTCCATTATGTTAACAATTATACCATATGTATGCACTTTTGTACATACTAGCATAAAGTGTGCTATACTATTTATATAATTAAATATAAATTTTATGGCTGGTATTTGGCGACGCTGGAGAAGAACTAGAACAAGAGTTCAAAAATATATCTCTCAGCAATATTTGAGAGAAATTGTATATGGGGGTAGTGACGGGATTGTGACTACTTTTGCAGTGGTGGCGGGCTTCACGGGGGCGAATGCTACTAACTCAGATTTGATGGGATTGACTATGGGAGCGGTAGTTTTGTTCGGTTTGGCTAATCTTTTCTCCGATGCTATGTCTATGGGCTTGGGGGATTATATGTCGATTAGGTCTCAAGAGGATTTGTATAATACTACTTATCAGAAGGAACTCAAGCATTTGGAGCATAGTAGTAAATCTTTTATTCAGATGACACAAGACAAATTAGTAGACAAAGGTTTTAATCAAAGTGATGCCAAGGAAATTGTCAAATTATTTCACAAAAATCCAAAATTTGGGGTTGAGTGGTTAATGCAGGAGTGTCATGGTATTCCTGATCCCGGTCAAATTAGTCCTATTCTCTCAGCTTTGGCTACTATTGTATCTTTTTTAACTTTTGGATTTATCCCACTAATCCCTTTTATATTCGGGATTTCTGACCCAACTCTAGCTTTCTTGTTATCTATCTCAGGAGTGATCATAGCTTTAATTTTATTAGGGTTATTGAGGTGGAAAGTGGTAGGTTATGGCATTATGAGAGCCTTAGGTGAGACTTTGTTATTGGGCGGCGTATCTGCTAGTGTAGCTTTTATGATTGGGGCTATTATCGGGGTATAATTGACTAAAATTTATAAAAAAGGCATACTATAGATAGATTAAATTATTCGTTTTTATGAGAGTAGCTTTGGTGCATGATTATTTGGTACAGTATGGGGGGGCGGAGCGAGTGCTAGAGATGCTGGCAGATATATTCCCAACTGCTCCGATTTATACTTTGATTTATGATTCTGAGCAATTATATGGAGCTTTTAGTGATAAAAAAATCCGGACTTCTTTTTTGCAAAATTTACCTTTTTCCAAAACTAATCACAGATTATTCCCAGCTTTGATGCCTTTGGCAGTGGAGGATTTGGATTTGACAGCTTATGATTTGGTAATATCATCTTCCAATAGCTATACTAAAGGGGTGATTACGAGGCCAGATGCGATACATATTTGTTATTGTCATACTCCGATGAGATATGCGTGGGATGATTATCATCGGCATTTTCAGGAGTTTAATTTTGTAGCGGGAATTCGAAACCTATTACCTTTTGCTATGAATTATATTCGTCTTTGGGATAAAATCTCAGCTGATAGAGTGGATTATTATTTGGCTAATTCTCATAATGTAGCTAATAGAATTAATAAATATTATCGGATGCCAGCTCAAGTTCTATATCCGCCTGTTAATACTGAGGTGGAATTTGATGCTGATTCTAAGGGTGAATATTATCTGATGTTGGGTAGATTTCTTCCCTATAAACATTATGATATTGTATTGGAGGCTTTTGCTCAAAATGGTAAAACATTACATCTAGTAGGCTCTGGTCCCGATGAGGAAAAGTTAAGAAAAATAGCTCAAGGTAAGAATAATATTAAATTATTGGGGAGGCTTAGTGACGAGGAGGCTCAGCGGGAATTCCGAGAATGTAGGGCTTTCATATTCGCCTCAGAGGATGACTTTGGAATTGTGCCAGTGGAGGCTATGGCGGTAGGGAAGCCAGTAATTGCTTATGGTAGAGGTGGCGCTCTCGAGACGGTGGAGGATGGGAAGACTGGTATATTCTTTGATGAGCAGAGTGCGAATTCAATCAATCAAGCTATAGAGAGATTCGAGACTATGGACTTTGATGCTAATTATATTCATAACTATGCTCAGAAATTCTCTAAGGATGCTTTTAAACATAACTTCTATAAATTTTTAGAACAATATGATATTATGTAATTATAGTTAATAAATCTTTATGAATATATATAAGACTTTTTTCAAAAAAAATGCATTGTTCTTGAGTATAATAGTGGTTGTAGGTCTTGCTTCTGGGCTAGCAATGACCAGATTGTTACCACTCTCCTATGATGTGTCTTTGGCTCTGAATATTGAGCGAAAAACCAATAATACAGGGGAGTTCTATACTTATGATGGGTATTATGCTATTCAAGCGACGGAGTTATTTGGAAAAAGTGTGGCTAGTTGGTTCGTGACTCCTGACTTTGTTGAAGATGTACTGCGGAATGCAGATAAGTCAGATATAGCAAAGTTATCGGTCAAAGACTTTAGAAGAATATTTACTCCTGAACAAGTTTCAGCTAATGTAATTGAAATTAGATTTGGGGTAGAGGAGATTGAATTAGGGAATACATTAACAGAATCAATCACCAGTAGTATTGGCTCATATATGGATACTCGTGGGATTAAAGACTATAATATTTTTGTTGGTACCCCAGTTATTAGACAAGTAGATTATAACCCAATTTTATTTGCTCTAGGTGGTGGATTTTTGGCTTTAGCTTTAGGAATTATTATAGCAGCTAAGAGACAACATTATTGGGAAAAATGAAAATAGGTATAGATGCCCGCGGGATTACAGATGGATTTAAGGGAGGAGTGGGGGAATATACTCAGCATATAATTCAATCTCTCAGGGAGTATCGGGATTTTGATTTGGAGGTTTTATCTACTGGGATGAGGCAGAATTCTGAGATTGTGGGAGTTCGGGATACTTGGCTACAATACCCGAATAGAGTATTGAACTTCTCGCTCAAAACACTAAATAGACCATATTTAGACCACGCTTTTAGCAAAAAACCAGACAAAATCTGGATGCCAAATTGGAATATCACGGCTCTTAGCCCAGAGGCGGAGCTGATTTTGACTGTACATGATGTGTCAATTCGGATTTTGCCGGAAGTGTTCTCCCAAAAGATGCGACTTTGGCATAAATATATCGGTATAGACAAATTATTAGCCCGAGCTAATACTATTATAGCTGTCTCAGAGTCAACTAAGAGAGACTTAATAGATATCTATGGAGTAAAATGGGAGAAAATAAAAGTGATTTATTCAGGCATTGACCCGCTGTTTAGACAGGAGTTTAATAAGTCAGATATAGATAAAGTCAAGCAAAAATATAATTTACCAAATATATATATATTGTATTTAGGGACCATTGAGCCTAGGAAAAATATACAATTACTAATCCAAGCCTTCGAGCGAATCGCCACCAAAGACAAAGAGGTGAAACTAGTAATCGCTGGAGTAAATGGTTGGTTATACAAACAAATTCATCAGAGTATAGATAATTCACCTTTTAGAGATAGGATCTTGAGAATTGGATTTGTAGATGTACTAGATAAGCCGATAGTGTATAAATTAGCTAGAGTCTTTGTATACCCATCTTTGTATGAAGGTTTTGGCTTCCCGCCATTAGAAGCCATGGCCTCTGGTACTCCTACCATAGTCGCTAATAATTCTGTATTCCCAGAGATAGTCTTGAACTCTGCTTACAAAACCTCCCCCTATGATAAGCTAGAACTGAGCGATATAATATATAATATACTGACAGATAGCAACTTGTATAATCACTATAGCAAATTAGGTCTAGAGAGAAGTCTAGCCTTTGATTGGATACAAACTGCACGAGAGATGCGAGAGGTATTTATAGACTTCTGTTGACTAAAATAGAAATTCAATATAGACTACTTAATAATTAAATATAATTTTTTATGTCAAAAGCTTTGATTATTGTGGAGTCGCCGACTAAGGCTAAGACCATTGCTAGATTCTTAGGTAAGGATTATATGGTCAAATCTTCGATGGGACATATTCGGGACTTGCCGAAATCTAAAATTGGGGTAGATCCGGCTAAGGATTTTGAAATTACTTATGAAATCCCAGCTAAAGCCAAAAAGACTGTCACCGAGCTCAAAAAATTAGCTAAAAGTAGTGAAGAAGTGATTCTGGCAACTGACGAAGACCGAGAAGGAGAGGCTATTTCTTGGCATTTGGCTCATATTTTGAAATTAAAACCTAGCTCAGCAAAGCGAATGGTATTTCACGAGATTACAGAGTCAGCGATTAAAGAGGCTTTGGCTAATCCCAGATATATAGATTTGAATCTGGTAGATGCTCAGCAAGCGAGACGGGCACTAGATCGTTTGGTAGGGTATAAATTATCTCCGTTTTTATGGCAAAAAGTCCAGCGAGGTCTCTCCGCAGGACGAGTGCAGTCGGTGGCTTTGCGGTTAATTGTAGATAGAGAAAGAGAAATTGAAGCTTTCCAATCTCAAGAATATTGGACAATTCAGGGTATATTTAATTCTAATAATGATAAAAACCTAGATATTAGCTCCACTCTGACTCATATAGATAATAAAAGATTAGATAAATTTGCTTTTAAGTCCGAGTCAGAATCTCAGAATTTGGTAGATAAACTCCAAACTCTGTCTTATAAAGTAAAGTCCATTGAGAATAAAGCCATATCAAGAAACCCGTATCCACCTTTTATTACTTCTTCACTACAACAGGATGCAGCTAGGAGATTGTATTTCTCAGCCAAACAAACTATGATGATAGCTCAGCAACTGTATGAAGGTATTGCTATTGGTAAGCGAGGTCAAATTGGACTTATTACTTATATGAGAACTGACTCTACTAATTTATCGGCTCAGGCTATCAGTGCGGCTAAGAGTGAAATTATCAGGCAATTTGGGGATAAATATTATCAGAGTAGACAATTCAAGACTAAATCTAAAAATGCGCAAGAGGCTCATGAGGCTATTCGCCCCACTGATCCGAGTATTACTCCTGAGGAGATCAAGCCATACTTGGATGATAAACAATACAAATTATATACTCTTATCTGGAGTAGATTTATGGCGAGCCAAATGAAGCCGGCTACTTTTGAGACTATGAATGTGGCTATACAGGATATAGAGTCTAGTAAATATACTTTTAGCACTAGTGGGAAGAGACTGGTCTTCGATGGGTTTATGCGAGTGTATGATCTGAAATCAGAGGATGTAATATTACCAAGCCTATCTGAAGGTGAGAATTTAGCTACCAAAAAGATTGAAGGGGAACAGCATTTTACTCAACCCCCAGCTAGATATAGTGAAAGCAGTCTAGTCAAGGCCCTCGAGACTAATGCCATTGGGAGGCCATCAACCTATGCCTCGATTATCTCAACTATACAGACTAGAGGTTATGTAATCAAAAACGACGATAGACGATTTGCTCCAACTGATATTGGTAAAACTGTGACCGATATTTTGGTGGAACATTTTCCACAAATTGTAGATATTGAATTTACAGCCAAAGTAGAGGAGCAATTTGATGAGATTTCTCTTGGCAAAGACACTTATCAGAAGACAATGGCGGATTTTTATAATCCTTTTGAACAAAACCTAAAGTCAAAAGAAAAAACCGTTGAGAGACATCGTGAGATAATCACGGATAGACCCTGCCCGCTATGTGGAGGGCAATTGGAATTGAAACGAAGTAAATTTGGTAAATTTATAGCTTGTACTAATTATCCAGAATGTAAATATACTGATAGAAGTGATGAGGAGAAACAGCTTCAAGCAAATTTTGGTGGAGAAAAATGCCCCAATTGTGCTGATGGAATAATGGAGGTGAAATCTGGAAGATTCGGTCCATTTTTGGGCTGCTCCAATTATCCTACTTGTAAAACTATCAAAAAGATTGAGAATAAAACTGGAGAGAAATGCCCAGAATGTAAAATTGGTGATATGGTATTCAAAAAAGGTAAAAGAGGACAGTTTAAAGCCTGCAACAGATATCCTGACTGTAAATATATAGAAGGAGCTAAGCAAAAATCCTTTTCAAGTTATAAATCTAAAAAATCTACTAAAGCTAAGACGAAATAGGGGGATGTTTTTTAATTATAAATTATGAATTATGAATTCGTAGGCCTTCAAGTCACTCCTAAACCAAAGTATGGGAGGTAATAAAAGTTCCTTCCTGCCTACCGCAGGCAGGTGAAGGAGGACAATAGTTCCTAACTTCTTATCTGAGCACCTAACCCCCTAATAGGGGGTTTTTATTTTATAAAATGTGGATAAATTTATTTGACAAGAGAAAAAAATAAGTATATAATGGTAAAAAGTGGTACAAAATGGAAATAAATGGTGAATTAATATGTTTATAGGTGAATATAACCACAATATTGATGATAAGGGACGACTTGCTGTCCCTAAGAAGTTTCAAGAGGATTTGAAAGCTGGGCTTGTTGTCACTAAAGGGTTGGATAATTGTCTTTGGGTTTACACTTATGAGTCCTGGAAAGAGCTTGCGACTAAATTAAGTAGATTGCCGATTAGCAGCAACAATAATAGAGCTTTTAGTCGATTGATGTTGGCTGGAGCTATGGATGTATCTTTGGATAAGCAGGGAAGAATTGTTTTGCCAGATTATCTTAGAAATTATGCAAAATTAGGGAAGAAGGTTGTAATTACTGGGTTATTTGATAGATTGGAAATTTGGGATGAATCTGAATGGCAAACTTATAAGGAAAGAACCGAGGCTGAGTCTGGTGAGATTGCAGAACAATTAGCAGATTTAGGAGTATAATTATGTCAGAATTAAAACATATTCCAGTTTTGATGAGTGAAGCGGTGCAAGGTTTGGCTATTCAAGAAAATGGTATATATGTTGATGCCACAGTTGGATTCGGTGGTTATTCTGAATTAATAGCGGGGCAGCTTATCTCTGGCAAAGTAATTGGAATTGATGCTGATAGACAGGCTCTCAATTTAGTGGAACAGAGATTGACTTCTCAAATTGCAGAGGGTAAGATTATCCTAAAACATAGCAATTTTAGATTTATTGAGCAAGTTTTGGCTGAGTTGAGAATTAGTTCGGTAAGTGGGATTGTGGCTGATTTGGGGCTCTCTTCAATGGAATTAGATGATGTCTCAAGAGGATTTAGTTTTAAGGAGGAAGCTCCGCTTGATATGAGATTTGATACTAGTTTCGATAGTTTGACTGCTGAGGAGATTCTTAATACTTATTCTCAAGATGATTTGACCAAGTTATTTAGAGATTTGGGTGATGAGCCTTTTTCAGGACGAATAGCTAGGATTATTGTGGAATCTCGTAAAAAACAATCTATCACAACTACTACTGAGCTTGTGAATTTAATTCTATCTATTGTGCCTGGTAAATTCGCTAAAAAATCTATTCACCCAGCGACTAGAGTTTTTCAGGCTTTGAGAATGGAAGTGAATGATGAGATAGGGGCTTTGAATGCTCTATTAGCTTCAGCTTTGAATTTACTGAATCCTTCTGGAAGATTGGCTATAGTTTCTTTTCACTCAGGCGAGGATAGAATTGTAAAAAATATCTTTCGTGGATGGAAGGCTCAAGGGTTTGTAAATATTCTGACCAAAAAACCCATTACTCCCTCAGAAATAGAATTGGGCGCGAATCCAAGGTCTCGTTCTGCTAAACTCCGTATTATTGAAAAAATCTAAATTTATGAAAATACAACCAATCTACACATTAATCTTTATAGCTCTCTTATTAGGAGTGGTCTATATTACTGAGGGTAATAGTCTTTGGGTAAGTAGTTATACTTTGGCTGATAAAAAGCAAGAATTAGCCGATACTAAGCATAATTATACTAAACTCCATACTACTATTGCTCAATATAATTCTATTGGGAATGCTATGTCTAATCCAGATATAGTTGCTATGGAAAAATCTAACTTTATTTATATAGATCAAAATGGGGCTTTGGTAAAAAAATAATTTATGTCTATTAGGAGCTCAAAAAGAAATACTGCAATAGCTACCAGACCTCAAAGTGAAACTTGGAAATTTTGGATATTTGTAGCTGGGATTAGTTTATTATTTTTGATAGTCCTTATTCGATTATTTCAAGTTCAAATTTTAGCTCATGCTAAATATAAAGCTCAAGCTGATAATAAGCATCAAGCTAGAGTTGATTTAATTGGAGATAGAGGAAATATTTATTTTCAAAATCTAAAGTCTGGGGATAATTTTCCTGTTGCGATTAATTTGATTACCTATGATATTGGATTTGATGCTAATTTTATAAGTCAGACTAATAAATCTAATCAGGCTCAAATTAAAGAATTTATTGACCGAAACTTTCCTGATATAGATAAAGTTAAGTTGGAAGAAGAGTTCAATAATAAAGATAAAAGGTATTATATTTTTGCAAAAAATGTCCCTGATAATATTGTAGAGCCTTTAAAGAATAAATCTCTGAAAGGACTGATTTTGGAAAAAAAATCAGTCAGAAATTACCCAGAAAAAACTTTAGGCTCTCATATTCTAGGTTATTTTTCAGAATACAAGCAGGAAGGTCAATATGGATTGGAGCAATATTATAATGAACAATTAAAGGGACGGGTAGGATTCGCCAGTGTAGAAGCTAAAGATAGAAGGGGGGTTTGGTTAGCTAATACAAAAATAGAAAAAGAAGATGCCACTAATGGTTCTAATCTGATTTTGACGGTTGACCATACTATACAATTTAAGTTAGAAGAGACATTGGCAGAATTATCAGCAGAGTTCAAGCCCAAGACAGCCCTAGGTGCTATTATGGATCCTAAAACTGGAGATATTCTAGCTATGGCAGCTACCCCTAACTTTGATATTAATGAATACAATAAAGTTGAGGATATCGGTGTATTTAAGAATCCTTTGGTAGAAAATTTATATGAGCAAGGTTCTATTTTTAAACCAATTACAGTAGGAATAGGCTTGGATAAGGGTGTTATTACTCCTAGTACTACCTATGAGGATAAAGGTACAGAGAGAATTAATGGTTTTGATATATCTAATTGGTCTAATAAGGTATATGGAACTCAAACTATGAGTTATGCTTTGGAGAATTCTCTAAATTTAGGTATGATTTTTATACAAAGAAAATTAGGACGAGAAGCTTTTATCTCTGGCATTATAGACCAATTTCAGATTGGCAAAGAAACTGGAGTAGATCTACCAGGAGAAGTTAAAAGTAATACTAGTAATTTGACCAAGCAAGCTCGAGATTTAAGAGAAGTAGATTTTGCGAATGCCTCTTATGGACAGGGTATATCAATGACTCCTATTAGGATCTTAAGTTCATTTAATAGTATTATTAATGAAGGTAAAATTATGAAGCCAAGAATTGTAAAATCAATTCAAGATTCAGAGGGAGAAATAACAAATATTGAGCCAGAAGTACAAGGGCAATCTATGTCCCCTGCAAAAGCTAGACAATTATCTGAAATGTTAGTGAATGTAGTAGAGAATAGCTCTGCTAGACAAGTTATGGTGAATGGTTATAGTATAGGTGGTAAAACAGGCACAGCTCAAATTGCAAGTATTGGTGGATTTCAGAAGGAAGGGGGAGAGACTCATCAGTCATTTATACAATTTGCAACATTAGACAATCCAAAGTATACTTTAATTATATCTCTCAATGCTCCTCAAGGTTCTAGATTTGCGGATACCTCAGTTGTTCCAAAGATTAAACCTTTAAATGAGTTCTTATTAAGTTATCTTAATGTCCCTCCAGATAAATAAATCTAATATAGTCTGTTATGAAATCTCTGATATACAAAATTTTAAAATATTCTAGTAAAAAACTATTAAAAAGATATAATCCTACAATTATAGGTGTTGTTGGTAATGTAGGTAAAACTAGTATGAGGGCTAATATGGTTTTATTTTTAGAGCAATTTAGTCCAGTTGGTACGAATATTGATAATTATAATACACCTATCGGGATTACTTTATCTTTTATGGATGAAAAATATCAGGGGAAAAATATTTTTGCTTGGCTTAGAATTATATTCAAAGCTTTATCTAAATCTTGGTTTGGAGACAGTGAATTTGCCCCAATTTGGGTTTTAGAAATTGGAGTGGATAGTCCAGGAGATATGGATGAATTTATTACTGATTTCTTAGCATTTGATGTAGTTGTATTTGGGTTTATTGGAGAACATCCAGTGCATTTGGCTCAATTTAAGGATAAAAAAGAATTAATCAATGAAGATGCTAAAATACTAAGAGCATTAAAATCTGATGGGACTTTGATTATAGATGGTGATGATTCTGTATTAAAATCTATTTATCGTAAAAGAGATAATGTAATTACTTTCGGGTTTGGAAACACTAATATTAAGGCTTCCGATTTCAAAGTTGCAATTGAAGTTATGAATACAGAAGATAGATGGTCTAATTATCATAGTAGTATAGTTCCTAAGGGTAAGTTTAAAGTTGAATATAAAGGAAGTAGTATTCCATTTCAGGTAGAATATGTTTTGGGGAAGCATCAAGTTAACTCAATTCTACCTTCAATAGCTTTGGGTCTAGTAGATGGTATAAATTTAGTCGATATTTCTCAACAAATTAAAACAACAGTCCCTGTCAAAGGAAGACTTCGATGTTTGGAGGGAATCAAAGACACTTTATTGATAGATGATACTTATAATGCTGCCCCTGCTGCGATGGCTATGGCTTTGGATACTATTTCTAAATTAAATGCAAAAGGGGTACGTAAAGTAGCTATTTTGGGTGAAATGAAGGAATTAGGTAGTGAAGTAAAATCTATTCATCAAGATATAGGCGCTCTAGCAGCAGAAACCGTGGATGTTTGTATTGGTGTGGGTGAGGATACTAAAGATATATTATTATCTTTTCATAAATATAATCCTAAAGGGTTATATCACTGGTTTGCTAATTCTGAAGAAGCGGCTTCGCAAATAGTTGACTTTATTACCTCAGATGATATTATATTAGTAAAGGGTTCGCAGTCCTCGAGAATGGAGAGAATATCTTCAGTATTACTAGCTAATAAAAGATACAGAACAGAGTTATTGACTAGACAGTCAGCTGAGTGGATTTAAATATAGATTAGAAATATATGAAAAAAACTGATAAATCTTTCAAACAGGTTTTTAGTGAATTAGAACAATTGACTAAAGAATTAGAGAACAATGATGCTCTTGAGTTAGAAAAAGGAGTTAAATTATTTGAGCATGGTATGGAATTAGCTCAAATATGTAAATCCAAACTAAGTATAATGGAAAATAAAATTATTAATATAAAGAATCAATATGACAATAATAATGAAAAAAATTAAAAACTATCTGCCTGTTTTCGTTATAATGCTACTTATAAGTCCTTTATTTACTTATGCACAGACTTTAGATAATAATATTGTCTCCACCAAATGCGACATAGCTAATTATGAAGAGCAATTAGCTGATAATTTATATTTAGTTAATAAAAATGATACTAAACACCGTTGTATTGTTAATTCTACTCCAGATCAAAAAATATATTTAGCTAACAATGATACAGAGTATGCTAGTCAATGGTCATTAAGAAATACAGGACAATCTATTTTGGGACAATCTGGTATCTCTGGAATTGATATTAACTTTGCTAATGCTTATCCAAAAATAGCTAATGTACCTAAAGGTAATACTAAAATTGCAGTCATTGATACAGGGGTTACTATTATTCCAGAGCTTTCAGGACAAGTTATATCTGGCTATAATGCGATAAATAGTTCAAATAATTCAAGTGATGATAATGGTCATGGGACATTTGTATCTAGTATTATTGCCTCTAGAGTTAATAATAATTCAGGGATTGCTGGAGTTAATGATAGAGTAAATATCCTACCTATTAAAGTTCTAGCCGCAAATGGAGAAGGTTATTTATCTGATCTGATTAAAGGTATTCAATATGCTATAGATCAAAATGCTAATATAATTAATTTGAGTATTACCTCTACTGCCTTTAATTCTATACTTAATAATATTATTGAAGAAGCTTATCAAAAAGGTATTATTGTAATAGCTGCAGCAGGTAATTCAGGGATTAACATCACCTCTCCTAGTGTATCCCCATTCAATAATGATGGCAATAAAAATTGGGTTATTGGTGTTGAAGCTTTAGATAATAGAGGTAATAGACCAAGCTATTCTAACTATGGTTTAGGTGTAGATGTAGTAGCTCCTGGAGATAAAATTATAGGATATAATAATAATAATGCTTTGGAATATAGGTCAGGAACATCAATGGCAGCAGCTGTAGTAACTGGAGTCTTATCTGCTTGGAGAGATTATTATGGAAGTCTGAATACAGATGAAGCTCACAATCTTATTAATAGTACTAGTAAGTCGGGTAGGCTTATTTCTATGGATAATGCAATGGTAAGAAGGAATTATCCAAATGGCTCTCTGATACGTACATCTAATTCTGGGGTTTATGTAGTGAGACAAGGAATCAAGCGACCAATTATTGATCCTAGTATATTCTTATCATATTATTATAAATGGGAAGATATTGTCGTGATTAGTGATGCTAGCTTTAATTCTATTCCTACAGGTAGTGCTTTACCTTTAAGAGAGGGTACTTTAATTGCTGATAGAGATAAAGTTTATGTAATAGAACAAAGTATAAAAAGACCAATTGCTTCTCCTGAAGTTTTTTTGGGACTAGGATATAAATGGGGAAATATATCTACTCCTTCCAATGCTGTACTGAGTCTACATACTACAGGAGCTATTGTATCAGACATAGATAAAATTCCAAATGGTAGTGTTGTATTCTCTGAAGGTACGGGAGCATATCTTATTGAAAATGGTAAGAAAAGACCGTTTAACACTCCATATACGTATTTGACTAGATATAGTTGGAATGATTTGATGCAAATCCGGCGTGATTTATTAAATTCTTTTCCAACTGCTACTGAAGTTTATCCACAAGAAGGATCAATTATTAGAGATGAGGGAGCTGTTTATTGGGTTGAAAATAATACTAAGAGACCATTTGCTTCACCGCAAGCATTCATTGGATTGGGATTATCTTGGGGACGCTTAGTATACCCACCTCTGCCCGTATTGAATAGTTTGGCTCAAGGTGATATTATAAGATAAAAATTATTAATTCAATATATATTATGAAAAAAAGAATAGCTATTAATGGATTTGGGCGAATTGGAAGAACAGTATTAAAAATTTCTCTTTTAACTCCTTATAATGAACAATTAGAAATTGTAGCAGTCAATGATTTGGGTGATGTACAGAACTTAGCTTATTTGGTAAAGTATGACTCTGTTTATGGTACAATTCCACAAGAAGTATCAGTTATAGAAAGGGAGGGGAAGCCCTATATCAAAATTGATGAACAAGAAATATTAGTCTGTTCAGAGAGAGAGCCAGCTAATTTGCCTTGGGAGTCTTTAGGAATTGATATTGTGATTGAGTCAACTGGATTTTTTACCAGTACAGAAAAGTCTCAAGCTCATATTGATGCAGGAGCCAAAAGAGTAGTTATCTCAGCTCCTACTAAAGATGAAACTCCAATGATAACTCCTGCTTTGAATGAAGCAATGCTCAAAGATGTAGTTATTAGCTCGAATGCTTCTTGCACTACTAATGCTACTAATCCAGTTGTTGCTGTGATTCATGAAGGCTTAGGTATTGAAAAAGCTTTATTATCTACAGTTCATGCCTATACCGCTACTCAATCATTGGTAGATGGGATGGCTGACCTTAGTGATTTGAGAAGAGGTAGGGCAGGAGCTCAAAATATCATTCCATCCACCACTGGAGCGGCTAAAGCTGTCAGTAAGGTTATTCCAGATTTAGCTAATAAATTTGATGGAGTGGCTATTAGAGTTCCTGTATTGGCAGGTTCTCTGATAGATTTGACTATGCTGGTCTCAAGAGATACAACAGTAGATGAAATTAATCAAATATTAACCAATGCTGCTGAATCTGAAAAATGGAAGGGGATTCTAGGAATAACCAAAGACCCAATTGTATCTACGGATATATTAAAATCTTCTTATGGTAGTTTGGTAGCTCTTGATATGACTCAAGTTGTAGATGGGGATTTGATTAAAGTTATGGCTTGGTATGATAATGAATGGAGTTATACAGCCATGTTGATGCGGCATGTTAGTACCGTTCTAGATTTATTGTAAAACATATATATAAATTTGATATTATTTTGATATGGATACTATATTTACAAAAATAAGGAAAGGAGAAATACCAGGATTTATATTTGATGATAATGGTGAATTCTTTGTAATACACACGAATAATCCAATACAATTGGGTCATTTATTGGTAATACCCTATCAAGAAATAGATTATATCTTTGATTTAGATGATCATATTTATAATAAATTATGGCTATATGTCAAAAAGGTATCTCTTAAATTACAAAAAATTACCAATGCCAAAAAAATTGCAATCAAAGTGGAAGGTTTAGAAGTAAATCATATTCATATCCATCTAATTCCAATTAATAATTCAGGAGATATGCTAGTGCATACTAATGTTATAGAGCAAGAAATCTTAGACTTACAAAACAAATTCAATAATTAAATTATGCCTAAAACTAAAAATGATTCTAACCCAAAGATAAAAACAGAAGCTAAAAGAACGATCTTTGGGATTGGTTTTATTGCCTTTGCTATATTAAATTTCTTGTCATTTTTTACTTCAGCCGGAATTTTTGGGAATAGTATTGATAGAGGATTTGGCTTTTTATTTGGTATAGGAAAATTCATATTACCACTTATATTATTATATATTGGTATTAAACTATTATTTAAGCCAAAGACTGTGACAGGGTTGTATTATATTAAATTAATAGCTATCTTTATAGCCTTTATTTTATTGTTAGGATTATTGCAATTTGTACAATTTGATAATTCAGAAGAAGCTTTGAATAATGCTAAAAATGTTATAGGGGGTGGATATATTGGGTATTATATCGGATTATGGACCAAATATATATTTGGTGAGATTGGTGGAATTATATTTATCATTGCAGGTCTAAGTATCTCAGCTATTATTGTATTAAACAGAGCAATACATATTGATGGTCTGATTGAATGGTTGGGGAGTCTATTCGCAAACAGTAGAGAAATAGATAATACGGATGAAGTAGAGAAAGAGAGTTCTAATATACAACCTACTAGAATTTTTAATCAAAAATCTGAAGCGGAAGAATTAACAGAGAAATCTAATATAGAAGATACAAAATCTATTTCTAATAAAACTCCTGAGTGGATGAAAGAGAATCAATTTAGTTTGCCAACGGTAGATTTATTAGAAAACAGTAAATCAGATGATGGTCCTAAAAGTGGAGATACCAAAAAAAGTTCTGAAATTATTAAAAGTACATTATTTAACTTTGGGATTGAGGTTGAAATGGGCAAAATAGATATTGGTCCATCAGTAACTAGATTTATGTTAAGGCCATCTAATGGTATAAAATTATCCCGTATTACTTCTCTGCAGAATGATTTAGCTTTGGCTATGGCAGCTCAGTCTATTCGTATCGAAGCTCCAATTCCGGGTATGTCTTTTGTTGGAGTGGAGACTCCTAATGCAAAACGGGCTACTGTTAGGATGAGAGAAATTATGGAAGCAAGAGAATTTAATAATAGTGATTTTCATTTGCCGCTTGCATTAGGTCGTGATGTGATGAATAAAGTAATTGTATTTCCTCTAGAAAAAATGCCACATTTATTAATTGCAGGAGCTACAGGAGCTGGGAAATCTATGGGATTAAATGCTATGATACTCAGTATGTTATATAAGAATCCACCATCTAAGTTAAAATTTATTTTTATTGACCCAAAGCGAGTAGAGCTATCCACTTATAATGGAATTCCACATCTTTTGACTCCAGCTATTGTGAGTCCAGAAAAAGCTATGAATGCACTGAATTGGTGTGTTGGGGAAATGGAAAAGCGATATGAAATTTTAGCAAAAGTGGGAGCTAGAAATATATTTACATATAATGAAAAAATTGTAGCTGGAACATTAAAATCAGAAGAAGGACAAGAATATGAATTGATGCCTTTTATAGTAGTAGTAATTGACGAATTAGCCGATTTGATGAGCAGTCATAAAAAAGAAGTAGAAGGTTCTATTGTCAGAATAGCTCAAATGGCAAGAGCAGTAGGAATACATTTGATTTTAGCAACACAAAGACCATCAACCGATGTTATTACAGGACTTATTAAGGCCAATTTACCATCTAGAGTTAGTTTTCAAGTGGCATCTCAGATTGACTCTAGAACGGTACTCGATATGATGGGAGCTGAGAAGTTACTAGGAATGGGTGATATGTTATTTTTGGGTGGAGATTTAGGTAAACCACAAAGAATACAAGGGCCTTTTGTCCCTGAGAATGAAGTAAAATCAGTAGTAAAATGGCTCAAAAGTCAAGGTGAATATGAATATGATAATGCTATTACAGAGACAGATACCCCAAAACAAGTTTATTATGATGGAGGAGTAGATTATGGTAGTGAGGGTGCAGATACTTTGTTTGAGGAAGCTAAAGATTTAGTCTTACAAACTGGCAAAGGTTCCGCCTCTTTATTACAGAGAAGATTAAAAATAGGCTATGCTAGAGCAGCTAGACTATTAGATGAATTAGAGGAGGCTGGTATTGTGGGGCCAGCTGAGGGTTCTAAACCAAGAGATGTATTGATTGATAAGCATAGTGTAGATAATGAGTAAACAGAATATAACTTTTAGCTATATATTAAAGAAGTATAGGTCTAAATACAAATTAGACATATATAGACTATCTCATAAGATATCTATAGAAGCTGACTTGATCATAGCTTTGGAAAATGGAAATTATAAAGTTTTTACAACTCTTGGTCAGGCTTTACCTATAATTAGAAAATTAAGTTATGTTTTGGGGTTAAAATATCAAAGTTTAGTTGATTTATATACTAAAGAATATGATATATATATCCAAAATACAACTAAAAATAATAAACCCAAATTATCTATTAATTATAATATATTTAAGTTTGGAGTAGGATTAATCATCTCAGGCATTATTATAGGATACCTTTTTCTCCAGGGATATCAAGTTAGATATAATCCAACAATTAGTCTAGATAATGCTCAACCTTATCAAATATATACTAAAGATGAATATAAACTTACTGGTAATTTGTCACGAGCCAGCCAGTTGACATTAAATGGACAAAAGGTTAAAATTAAAGAGGATGGTGATTTTGAAGTATTGTTAAATCTAAGGCAAGGTGAGAATAGACTTGAGTTAGCAGTGCAGAAAGATAATAAATTATTAAAAACCATACAAAAAACAATTTATAGACAATAATATGCAAATTAAAAATATTCAAGGTTATGAAATATTAGACTCAAGAGGAAACCCAACAACTGCTTGTTTGATTGAGTTAATGGATGGAACTCAGGCAAGAGCTTATGTGCCATCTGGAGCATCGACTGGCTCTCATGAAGCAGTGGAATTAAGGGATGGAGATAAACACAGGTATAATGGGTTGGGAGTTTTGAATGCAGTCTCTAATATTAATACTGAGATTAAAGATAATTTGATTGGCATGGATGCTTATAATCAAAAAGAAATAGACCATAGATTAATCAATCTGGATGGCACCAATAATAAAGCAAGACTAGGAGCAAATGCTATATTAGCAGTATCATTAGCAGTAGTTAGAGCTAGTGCTATGTCTCAGAATAAAGAACTATATCAATATATTCAAGAAATATTACAATTAGATGCAACTTTAGACAAATCATTACCTCAAATAGGCTTTAATGTTCTCAATGGTGGCAAACATGCAGATTCAGGCTTAGATGTACAAGAATATATGATTATGCCTCTTAAGGATAATATTGAAAATAATATTAGAATTGGTTCTGAAATTTATCATACTCTCAAAAAGATATTATCTAAAAATGGACAAGTTGTATCAGTGGGAGATGAAGGAGGTTTTGCTCCAAGACTAGATAGTAATGAAGCTGGGCTTAGTCTATTATTACAGGCTATTGAAGGAGCTGGATATCGGGCTGGGATAGATTGTGCTTTAGCTTTGGATGTGGCAGCTACAGAATTTTTTGATTCTCGCTCACAACAATATACTTTTGATAAACAACAATATTCAGGTCAAGAATTAGCATCTATATATCAAAATTGGACTCTAAAATACCCAATTGTCTCAATTGAGGATCCTTTTGCTGAGGATGATTATATAAATTGGCAGAATTTTCAGCAAGCTATGGATAATAAGATACGAATAGTAGGAGATGATTTATTAGTCACTAATACTGGGCGAATAAAGGAGGCTATAGAAAAGAGACTATGTAATTCTGTTCTAATAAAACCAAATCAAATTGGGACTTTAACTGAAACTTTAGAAGCTATCAATTTAGCTCATGATAATAATTTTAGCACAATGATATCTCATCGTAGCGGAGACACTATTGATACCTTTATAGCTGATTTAGCAGTAGGAGTCTCAGCTGGATATATTAAGTCTGGAGCTCCAGCTAGAGCCGAGCGAGTCAGTAAGTACAATAGATTATTAGAAATATATTATTCTTAAAGATAAAATTATGGAAACAAAATATAAAATATTAGTAGTAGAAGATGATCCATTGATAAGAGAAGTTTATTCTGGTAGATTAAGTTTAGATCAGCATATTGAGGTATATACAGCAGTAGATGGATTAGATGGTCTGAATAAAATAAAAGAGAATAATTATGATTTAATCTTCTCTGGTATCCAGATGCCTAATAAGACCGGATTTGAATTGTATCAAGAATTACAGAATGACACTAAATTATCTAATGTCCCATTTGTAATATTTAGTCACTTAGGTAGAGTCGAGGATATACAAAAGGCTAGAGAATTAGGAATTAAAAATTTGATTATTAGGGGGACGACTACTCCAGATGAGGTGGCGACACAGATTAAAGATATTATCAATAGATATAATAGTCTAGGGAATTTTCATTCTAAGCAATATAGGATACTCATAGTAGAAGATGATCCTGAAGTACGGTCCGTATATAGTGATAGACTTGGGATGGAAAGTAAAATTATAGTTGAGGAGGCAGTAGATGGCTTAGATGGAATTAATAAAATAAAGGAAAATAATTATGATTTAATCTTCTCTGGTATCCAAATGCCTAATAAAACTGGATTTGAATTGTATCAAGAGATTAAGCAATTACCAGACAAGAAGCATATACCTATAGTTCTCTTTAGCCATTTTGGTAGATTAGAGGATATTGCAAAATCAAAAGAATTAGGTGTTAAATATTTTATAATTAGGGTAAATAATACTTTAAATGCTATTTGTGATCAAATATTAGATATTTTGAAGGCTAAAGATAAAACATATAGATTAAATATCAAAAAAGATTCGCCAGACTACTCAAAATTTATAGAAGCTTTTATGGGTAAAGATTGTATAGAGCATAAAGATATAGATAATATGCCAATTAGAGTTATATTAAGTAAAGACTTAAAACCATATACCTTTTTTATAGAATTAGATTGTTAAGATAAAGAAAAAATTTTTATATGAAATCCAAATATCAATGGCATATTAACGCTCCTATAACTAAAGACATTATAGCTCAATATCCTGAAATAAACCCTATTATATTACAGTTATTATGGGATAGGGATATTAAAAATCCTAAAGATATAGATAATTTTATAAATTCTGATTATCAAGATTTATTAAATCCATTCTTAATACTAGATATGCAAAAAAGCATAGATAGAATTCTTGTAGCTTTACAAAGAAAAGAGAAAATTATTATATTTGGTGATTATGATGCTGATGGTGTAACTGGGAGTACGATTTTGTATCAGGGTCTAAAGAAAACTTTTTCCGCATTACATCAGCAAGGTAAACTCAATTTAGGAGATAATTTTGACAAAGAAGTAAATAAATATATTACAGTCTATATCCCCGATAGACATAAAGAAGGTTATGGGCTAAAAGATACTGGAGTTAGCTATATTCTAGAGAATAACCCTAAATTAGTCATAACAGTAGATTGTGGAGTTAGAAGCAAAGACGAAATTAGAGCTATTCAGAATTCAGATATAGATGTAATTGTAATTGATCACCATTCAGTGCCAGAAGAAATGCCACCAGCTTTTGGTATTATTGTCCCAAAACGAAAAGGTGACCCATATCCATTTAAAGATTTATGTGGGGCTGGACTTGCATTTAAGGTTATTACTGCTTTATTAACTGAAGTGAGAACCAAAGTTGGCTATAATCTTATCCCATTGGGCTATGAAAAATGGCTATTAGACCTAGCAGCAATCGGTACTATAGCCGATATGGTACCTTTAGTAGGGGAGAATAGAATTATAGTTAGATATGGATTATATGTATTAGCCAAAACTCGCAATATTGGGCTCAAAACTCTAATAGAAACTATAGGCATAGTGCCTGAAGTAGATGAAATCAATGGAGTAGAGGGCGATAGTATTAGTGTTTATTCAGTAGGATTTCAGATAGCCCCAAGGATTAATGCTGCTGGGAGAATTGCCCATGCTAATCAAGCCTTTCAATTATTTACAACAGATAGCTCAGCAGAAGCTAATACTCTGGCTCAGGAACTACAAAAATTAAATGATAATCGCAAAACCCTGACCGACACAGTTTTAAAAGAAGTAGAAGCAAGATTAGTCCAATATGATAATATGCAAAATCAGACTATAATTTTTGAAGGAGATAAAAACTGGTCAATTGGAGTCTTGGGGATAGTAGCTTCTCGATTAACAGAAAAATATTATCGCCCGACAATTCTATATCAAGAGCAATTACATAACAATGTAGCCTCAGCTCGCAGTATTCCAGAATTTGATATCTCAGAGCCTTTACAAAAAATAGGAGATTTAATTATAACAGGAGGAGGGCATAGCCAAGCAGCTGGATTGACTTTTGACCATCATAAAACAGAAGCTGTAAAAGATTTTTTCCGTAATCAAATTCTAGATAAAGTAGATATCAGTAATTTACAACCTTATAAAAACATAGACATAGAATTAAATGCTCAAGATGTAGATTGGGATTTATATGATGTTTTTTATAAATTAGCTCCATTTGGGATGTATAATACAATACCCATATTTTTAGTCAGAAAACTAAGAATTGTAGAAATGCAAGTCTTAGGAGCCGACAAAAATCATATTAAACTCAGATTATCCTCAGAAGTTCAGCTAGGAACTCCACTTGTAATTAATGCCATAGGCTTTAATTTTGGACATATTATAGACCAATTACATAGGAATGACATCATAGATTTAGTTTTCAAATTAGAGGTCAATGAATGGGGTGGAAATCGTGAATTGCAACTAAATATAGTAGATATCGCATCTAATCAGAGTTAAAAAATTTGCTCTTTTTATTAAAAATCTTTATAATATATATTATCCAAGAGGAATGGTAATCGCGCATATCCACATTAGTGGTGAGTGAGGAAAGTCTGGACACCTATTACCCCAAAGGGGCAATAAATGATAGTGGGTAACACCCATCCTTAAGTTTACTTAAGCGGGATAGTATCGCAGAGACAAAACATTTGAGTTTAACTCATCTAAGGTGAAAAGAGATAAACCCTATCAGGTGCAAGGCCGTGCTTTTCTCAAAAGGAAAAGAGTGCCGCCAAGAATATACTGGCAACAGTCTATCAAGATAAATGATTACCTCAAGTATATTGCTAGTCAATATGCATTGAACAGAATCCAGCTTATATTCTTCTTGGATATTATTATAAAATCTAGATTTAGCCTATCAATAATTAAAATATAATATGAACAGATTCGAGCTATTATTCAGTGCAATTCGAGTACCATTAGACTTTATTTTGATTATATTAGCAGGATTTCTGTCATATCAGATTAGAATTTCTAATTTTGCAATAGAAGCAAGACCAATTTTAGATAACCTTAGAAATAGCTGGTATAATGGTTTTGTTTTAGTATTTGCTGTTATAACCATTATAATTCTAGCCTTTTCAGGAATGTATATAACCAAGCGAACCCGCACCATAGTAGTAGAATTTTATAGGATTTTAAGCTCAGTCTCCACTACAATTTTGATTATAATTCTATACTATTTCTTTTATTCTAGAGATATATTCACCTCCAGATTCTTAATAATCTCAATTTGGGGCTTGTCAATAGTATTATTATTGTTAGGAAGAGTGGGATTGCATCTGATACAAGATTATATCACCAGACAATATAAATGGGGGATACATAGAGTAGTCATCATAGTTGGGAATAATATAGCAGGTAAATTATTATTAGATGCACTCAAAACCAAATCAAATTCAGGTTATCAAATAGTAGAAATCCAAAAAGGACTAGATTTCAACAACCTAAGACATCTCATCATCACCAAACAAATAGATGAAGTCATTTTAGCAGACACCGAATTAGAGCAAGAAAAACTAATCAAAGTTAATTATCTCTGTGAAGAATACAAAATCGACTTTCAATATGTCCCTAATATTTTTGATATGTATACCCAAGTCGAGGTCAAGAATCTATCAGGAGTATTATTATTCCGAGTCAAAAGAACAACCTTAGAAGGTTGGGGGAGTATATATAAGCGATTATTCGACATAATAGTAGCCAGTATAACTATAATAATTTTATCCCCAATATATATACTAACAATTATAGCTATAAAATTAGATTCACAAGGAGCAATTTTGTATAAGAACAAAAGGGTAGGAGTAGCCAAAAAAATCTTTGAAGTTTATAAATTCAGAAGTATGTATCAAGATATGTGTACAGATGAGAATAATAGCTCCTCTATAGAATTAGAACAAAAACTTCTAGCCGAGAAAAACACCAAATCAGGACCATTATATAAAATCAAAAATGACCCGAGAGTGACCAAAGTAGGTAAATTCATCCGTAAAACCAGCATAGATGAGCTGCCACAACTATTCAATGTATTACAAGGTACAATGAGCCTAGTAGGCCCTAGACCACATCAGCCAAGAGAAGTGGATAAGTACAAACAACATCATAAAAAAGTCCTAACTATCAAACCGGGTATCACTGGTATGGCACAAGTCAATGGAAGATCTGACCTTAGCTTTGAGGAAGAAGTTTTATATGATACCTTCTACATAGAAAACTGGAGCATTTGGCTCGATATAATAATATTGCTAAAAACCCCATGGGCAGTCATCGCCCCACGCAAAGCCGATTAAATCTAATCTCACAAAATTTGCAAAAAAATTAAAAATGTGATATAATAAAATTATGTAATATAAATATTAAAAATATGGAAACTTTACGGAGTCAACATTATGAAACAGAGAATGCTAACAAAGAGAATTCTAGTGAATTTAAATTTATTACTAAGTTAGGTCAGAGTATCCAAAAACTTAAAGAGAATCTAAAAAAATTTATCTCTGCCCCTGAAGAAGGAGGCTCAGGTTTAAAAGAAGTTCCGATAGAAGATGACGTGAAAGCCGTAGTTAGAGAGTTTATTGAGGCAACAGATGACCTTAAGGATGAGTATGAACTGTATAGCTCTTCTTCAGGAGATTCAACTCCAGAAAATCATATAATTATTCCTAATCAACCGATACTGACTCAGGTTATAAATGAGATGAAGCAATACGTAAGATCTAATAATCAAAAAGATACAGGTTCATATGTTGCAGGTATAGATAGAATTATAGGCAAGATGATGAGAATAGCTCGAACTGCTGAAGAACCTGTAGAAACAGCTCAAGGTACTGAAAGTGAGGAGGGGGAAGAATATAAATTTCCAGAAGTAGAAGCCTTAGATGCAGCATTAGCAGAAGAAGTTGCTAAAATTCTTCAACAACCTAATAGTGCAACAGAAAGTGGTAAATTAGCTAGGATAGAGGGTGAAATACATCCTGATGAAGGAGAATTAGAAACCCTTGATAATAGCGTAGAAATTGAACAATTAAAACAAGAAGCACGTCAAGCTATACAACAATATAAAGAATTTGCTGACAGACATCCACCAAATCTTAGAACTGAATCTGTACAAGCTGCTTATAGACAACTAGAAAAAGTGTCTTGGGATAGAGTTAGAGAGCTAGCATACAAATTAGGTGGTAATATATCTCAGGAATTACCACAATTAAGAAATATATTAGAATCACATAGAGATTTGAAGGACTCAAAAGATGCTAAAGAATACTTTTTACAAAAACAAAAGATTCTAGTTAATGAAAAAGGTAATATTACACATATTGTTGATGATGAGGGTAATGAATTTGAACTAAATCGCCCAAGGACTTTTGAGGAGATTTTTAATCAATCAAGACCAGTTCATATTTTATATAGTACCTCTGAAGAAGGTAAAAAAATAGGATATGTGGTAGAGAGTTTAAATGAAAATACTATAACTTGGATAGAAACAACTTTAAGTGGCAATACTATTCCAAGAGCAGCAATAAAAGATGAAACTGAACAACCAGCCGCACAAACAACTGAAGTAGTTGACCCTTCAGAAAATAATTTTGAAGCTCCTAAGCAATCTGACGAAGAAGAAACCACTCTACAAAACTCAAACCCACATGGAAACAATACAAAAAATAATCCTGAAGCCTCTACAGAAAAAGAAGATCCCCTAGAATCATATAGAAACAAAGGATTTGATAAAGATCAACTAGCATTTATTGAGAACGCTATTGATGCAGGTGATACTCCAGAACAAATAGCTTTATATGCAAAATCAGAATATGAAGTTGCTCAAATGATTGTAGAAAGAGCAAAGAAACTAAATCCAGAGCTCGATATTAGTAAATATGAAGGACTGCCATATTGGAAACAGATTTGGATTATTGCTGGTATGCGTACAGGACTTAATCCAGAACAAATAGTTCTATATTTAGAAAAAGATATTAGTAATGATGAGATAGCAGAAATTCAAAGCTATATAGAAAGTGGACTTACTATAGAAAAGATGATTGAAAAAAAGATAATAGAAATAGCTAAAGGGTATCTAAATGTGGATATAGGATTTTCTCGTTATAGTTTAATAGAACAGCTGAAATTTGACAGATTCACAGATGAACAAGCTACTCAAGCAATAGATAGTATGGATATTGATTGGAAAGAACAAGCAATAAAAAAGGCTAAAAGTTATTTGCAATCTAGACCAGAAGATAACGAAAATTGGTCTAGAAATGAGTTGATACAACAGCTAAAATTTGAAGAATTCACAAATGACCAAGCTATATCTGCGGTAAATAGTATTACAGATTATGATTGGGAAGAAGATTCAGAAGTTGGCGAACCTGAGCAATCTGAGGTAGGAGAAACCACTCCACAAGGCTCACTAGATGATTTAAGATTAGCCTATGCTAGAGCTGAGGAAGCTTGGAATAGAAAACGAGGAGATGAGCAGTTAAAAGATACCTTTATATCAGCAAGGGAAGCTTATAATACAGAATTAGAGAGAGTACTAAAATTACAAGTAGCAAAGGGACAAGCTGATACTATAAGTCAGATGTTCAAAAAAGAGGTCATTGATCTTAGAGATAGTAGGACAACGCAATCTCAAGAGCTACAAGGTAAATGGGAGAAGAGATTCAATAATGCTAAAGAAAAGTTTTTAGGTTGGGCAACTAAAAATAAAACTCGATGGATGTTAGCTAATATGGGTCTTTTTGCTGCAGGTGCTTTATTATCTTCTATTGGAGTAGGTATACCAGTAACAGGAGCTTTGGAAATGACAAGAAGGTCTTTAGGAAGTGTTATGGCTGGAGTAGGATCGAGAAATACGCTAGTTGGTCTGATGGAGGATAGGGATATTAAAATAAATAAATTTGGTTTGAATATAAATTTTCAAGCTGAAGTTCCTAAAATAGTTAAAGAATCCATCTCTGAGGAAGATAAAATTAAAGCAGTATCAGAAGATGTACTCAAAGAAAGATTAGGAACTCTAGAAGCCTATTATAGACTTAATGGTGGTAAATTTACCAATGATAATCAACAACAAGCCTATGAAAAAGTCCTGACTGAATTAGCACGAAGAGTACAAGAAAATGTTATAGATGCAGAAAATCCTAACTTATCCACACAACCTTCAACAAATGAACAATCAGAGAATGAAAAACAAAATCCTTCTACTGAATTTGTAGAGTCAGATAAACAAAAGTTAGAAACAGACAGATATACCTCAGAATTACTCAATACTATTTCAGATAAAAGAATTGCTGAATTAGATAAATTTAGAAGAAAGAGACAAATAGCTAATGTTGTTGGATTTGCTACAACCGGAGTTTTAGGAGGGTTATTATTGAATGATATGCTAAAACCAGGAGGTATATTCCGACTCAATATTGAAAATGGCGGGGAATCTGCTAATAATGGCGTATCTACTACCCCAGAAGTAAAGAGTACAGGAGCTGATACTACATCTGCTGAATCTAGTCCCACCCCACAAGCCAGCCCAACCCAATCTGAGACACCACCTACTAACGTATCTACCCCAGAAGGACAGAGTCCAGGAGTTAATACAGATGTGGCGGGAGGTACAGGGACTAGTTCAGGTGTTCCAAAACCAAATCTTGAAACCACCACCACCACTACACCTACTGGCACAGGAGATGCTGTAGAGGCTGCTGCTAAACAGGCTCAAGAATTGGCTCAAGATGTTTCTAATCTCGATAGTGGAGAGACTATTTGGGGAGAAATAACAAAGCAACTAGGGGCAAATGCTAGTCAATCTGAAATACAACAAGCAGTAGAGAATTATCTACAATCAGAATTGGGGCAGGAATCTCTGTATAAACTAGCTCAGCAAACCGAAGGAGGAAGAGAATTCTTAGCTCGATGGAGTATAGATAATGCTGGTGAGATGGCTAGATTAGAATTAAAAGATCTATATGAAGTATCAAAATATTTAGGAGAAGGTGAATTAGAGGGACTTACTAAATTAAGTCTAGATAATCTAGATGCTCTCTCCCCAGCAGAGTATACTGCTCCATCACCACTAGAATCTCCTGTGAATACTAGTCAATTTACTAAAAGTTTATCTGAAGCTATCGGAGCTAATAATCTCACAGATAGCCAAATAGGCTCAGTTCTAGAAGCTTATGCTGATACAGATCAAGGTAGAAAAAGTTTATATGAGTTAATTATTACAAGTAAAGCTAATAATCCTGCTATATCTGAGATATTAGATAGATATAATATAACATATGAAGCTCAGTTATCTGACTTACCAGCCGATCAATTAAATATATTAGCTCAAAAAGTAGGCGTAGAGAATTTAAATCAATTACCAGGATTTAAGCTAAATGAGATTATTTTATCTAAATTTGAAGACGCCCCATATATGGTAGACTTAGCTAGAGGAACAAGACCTTTAGATGTAGTACAGAGATATATAGCTAATGAATTAGGAAACTTACCTTATGATTCTAATTTAGGTAAGCAGGTATTAGATACTTATGTACAAACAGATGCTGGTAAACAGTGGCTTTATGATGCAATAGTAAGTAACCCAAATCCAAACAATCAAAATGTTCAATCATTTAGAGAATATTTAAGCTATAAAGGGATAAAGTCAGCAGAAGATTTCAAAGCATTATTTAACTGGGCCGAATTTAGTCGTAATAGTAATATTCCAACTTCGGGATTCTGGAATCAAATTAGACTACCAAATAGGAATATATTACAGCCACTTTCTACATTCTTACAGCCAAGTAAAATGATTGGCATCAAAGATGCTGTACGACAAGTACTAACTGGATAATAAAATAATTAATTACAACACTATGGATAATTCACAAGACAATATCATCGCCCTATTAGGACTAGAAGATTTGCCGATTGAAAATAGAGCTCAATTGGTAGATGAGCTAACTCAAATTCTAGAAGTAAGAGTACTTAGTGCAGCTTATGACACCCTTAGTAAAGAGCAAGCTCAGTATCTAGACACCTTACTTAATGATAATAATCCGGAACTCGTCACTAATTTTATCCAAGAAAATGTCCCAACTTTGAGTGAAATCTTTGCGACTCAAGTTGAGAATTTGAAGGCAGAATTAGTGCAACATAAAACTGAAATTACTGAAAAATTAACTCAAGAATTTGAAGAAAAATTCCAAGAAGCCACTCAGGAAGCTGTAGAATCTACAGATGCTGAGTCTCAGGACAATAATCCTACTGAATAAAAGTTTTTATTGAGTAATAGGTATAGAATAAGTATTGGCTGGTAGGAATTTTCTGGCTTGTTTGGTTTGAAAAGTATTGAGATAAGCATATAAATATTTATGAATTTGCCCATCAATAGCCAATTTATCCTGAATTACTGGCATATAACTCTCAGCCATACGATTTAGAATTGGCTGCATATCCTGAATTGTGTTAAGTCCAGTGATAATAGAGCTATAATTATAGGGGGTGAAGAATATACCTTTATTCTTGACTAAACTTTGATTATATACTCCTCTGGAGGCTAAGATGGGCACTCCCGAGACTAGAGCTAGAGATAGAGGATATTTATCTTCATTGTTTGTGGCAATTTCCACAAATATCTTCGCATTTTGAATTAGAGCTTGTTCGGTAGTCCCGCTTAATTCACCTACGAAGATAATATTTTTGGACTGATATTTATCTTTGATTGTAGGTAAAACCTTACCAAAAATAACCAGAGCATAGTTAATTCTGTGATTGCAATAGGCTTTGAGGAATAACTCCAGACTAGGATTATCTCTATACTGAGCTATATTGACTAGCATATAATCTTGGGGATAAATATTTTTGATATCATATAAACTAGAGGTATTGATATCTATTCCATTTGAGATAAAGTATAATTTGGATTTAAAATTTGGGCTAAATAAGTCTCTCAAAGCTGGGTTAGAGATAATTAAACTATCTGAAAATTTAGCTGAGATATAGGTTAATAGTCTGAATTTTTGACGATTTTGAGCAGTGTTGACAAAAGTATAATTCTGATAATCAAAAATTATACGGACTTGTGGCATTTGTAATGATACCCAGAAGGCTACCCAAGCATATTCTAGGGATCTAATATGGACTATTTCAAGCCCTTTGATTTTCCGTAGAGCTCTCATAGTAGCTTTGATTGTGGGGCTACTAGCAATAATATTGATTCCTTTGTATTCTGTTGCTTGGCTATAATTTGGCTCTGATATTACATAAACCGAATGTCCACGACTAGCTAAAGATAGGGCAATAGTCTCCAGATTATATTCATTTCTATCTCTGGTGCTTTGATAAGGAAGACCTCTAGTTCCAACAAATGCTATAGTCATAAATTTAATTATTCTTTCAGGCACGGATTATAGCATAAAATAACAATTTTGTCAAAAATATGTACTTTAGATAATTCGAAACTTTGAATAAGATGAGATACATCGTAGACAAGTTGTGAGTTGTGAGGTGATACTTTATCGTAGTTTATATAGTTATAAAAAGAGTTCTTAATTTTGTCTCCCTTAGGAGGGAGTACCCGTAGGGGGAGGGTGGATAAAACATAAACTAGAACTCAATCCACCTCCGGCCACTCCCGTATAAATACGACAGTGACCACCTCCTCCAAAGGAGGACAATTATTATCCAATTTACTGTTATTAATCTAGTAATGTATCTATTTTTTTTGTCGACGATAACCTCATCTCGTACAAACTATTCTCAAAGGGCAATTTTTATGATATAATATATTTCGTAATAATTAATAGATATTAATATGGGAATGTTCGATGGATTTAATCAAGCAAAAGAAATGTTTTCTCAATTCTCAGAGATGCAAAAATTACAAAAGAAATTAGCTAAAAAAAGAATTACCAAAGAGTACAAGGGAGTTGCTATTACTATGGATGGAACTCAGGCTATTAAGGAATTCAAAATTAGCGATGATTTGATGCAGGATAAATCAAAATTAGAGAAAACCATTATTGAGGCTATTGAATTAGCTAAAAAAGACCTACAAAAAGAAGTGGCCGCTGAAATGGGAATGTAAATTGGGACAATTATAAAACTATGCTGAATTGGCTGAAAAGACTATCGCAGAATGTACTAAATTTAATATGGCTACCATTTAAGATAGGGTTCAAATTTATCTGGTATTATATTAAGGGTAAGACTAAAAAAGGGAATATCATAAGACAATCTATAGGTATTGTAATATTATCTATTATTGCTTTATTTTATATTTATGCAAAACCTGTTAATCTAGCTATAGATTATGTTAATGCCAAAATTGACCAATTATCCAAATGGGAGCAATTACCTTTCAAGCTAAGAGGTTTTGACCAATGGTTAGGCCAAAAAGAAATCCCAAAATTGCCAGATAATACTTTTATCTTGGGATTAGATTTGCAAGGAGGAGTGAGAGTAGTCTATGATATTGACCTTAGCTCGGTAAATGATGCGGATAAAAGTCAAGCTTTGAATAGTTTGCAAAAAGTGGTTACTAAGAGAGTAGATAGTTTTGGAGTTAGTGAGCCTAGAATATATTTGGAAGAGGGAGATACTGTGAGATTAGTAGTAGAATTAGCAGGGATTGAAAATTCCAAAGAAGCTGTACAAAGAATAGGTCAAACTCCAACCCTGACTTTTTATCAAGCAAAGCCAGCTGAGGAAACTAAAAAATTATTAGAACAATTTCAAGCAGGTAATTTTGAGAACTTTGAGAATCCTTATTTTAGAGAACCTGCTGTATTGACTGGAAAAAATATCAAAACAGCCGAGGTTATTTTTGACCAACAAACTAAACAGCCACAAGTTGGAGTTAGCTTTGATGATGAAGGCAAACAAAGATTTGCAGAATTTACCAAGAATAATATTGGAGAAATACTATATATACTCTTAGATGGTAATGTAGTCAGTGCTCCTCGTATTAATCAAGAAATCCCAAATGGACAGGCTACCATATCTGGAGATTTTACAGCTCAGTCCGCTAAGGAATTAGTAGATGACTTGAATGCTGGAGCTTTGCCAGTCCCTATTACTATTGCTTCTCAACAGATTGTAGAAGCTAGCTTAGGGCTTGAATCTTTATATCAGAGTATTAGAGCTGGAGCGGCAGGTCTATTATTGGTAGCTATATTTATGGTGATTTTTTACAGAGCTTTGGGTGTAATTGCTGTATTAGCTTTGCTTGTGTATTCGATTCTAGTATTGGCAATATTCAATTTATTCGGATTTACTCTGACTATTGCTGGAATTACAGGATTTATAGTTAGTATTGGATTGGCGGTAGATGGTAATATTCTAATTTTTGAGAGAATGAAAGAAGAATTAAAAGGTGGTAGGGATTTTGAAGCTAGTGCTAAAGAAGGATTCAAGCGAGCTTGGGAATCTATTCGTGACTCTCAGGTGACTACCTTGATTTCAGCTCTTATTTTATTCTATTTAGCTTCCGGAGTTGTAAGAGGTTTTGGATTGACTTTAATTATTGGTATAGTGGTGAGTTTATTCACGGCTATTACTGTTAGCAGATTATTTATAACTTTATTAGGATATCAGAATTGGTTATTAAAGACTAAATTTGGTAAATTTATAACATTACAGAAATAATTATGTGGATTATCAAATATACCAAAATATGGTTAATATTAGGACTAGTCTTAATCATAGCTTCTATTGCTAGTATTGCAGTATTTGGATTGAAACTAGGACCAGACTTTGTAGGAGGAAGAACAGTTGAATGGGAAATTATCAGTAAGCCAGATTTATCTAATGATGAGCTCAAACAGACCTTTATAGATAATGAGCAAACTCCAAGAGCCATTACCAAAAAAGATAAGACTTTCAAGATAGAACTAGAACCAATTAATGAGGAAGATTACACTAAGTTAAAAGAAGCTATTGCACTCAAATATGACACTGAGGATATTTCTAAGGCTGATATTATAAAAGAAAAATCAAATGTTCTCATTAGCTCTAGTGTGGGGGAAGAGTTAAGAAATAGATCCATAATAGCAATTATACTAGTATTAGTGACTATTATAGTATTTATGACTTATGTTTTTAGAGGTATATCATACCCAGTACCATCAAGATTTTATGGTATTACAGCTATTATAGCCCTAATTCATGATATTATTATCCCAACTGGAATTTTTGCTTATTTATCATTTAGAGGAATATTACAAATTGATGTCTTATTTATAATTGCTTTATTATCTATTTTAGGATCATCAGTCAATGATACTATTGTAGTCTTTGATAGAGTAAGAGAGAATGTTAGACGTTATGGGGGTGATAAATTCGAGGACATAGTAGGTAAGAGCATTGATCAGAGTTTAGCTAGGTCTATTAATACCTCTTTGACATTATTAGTAGTTTTAGGAGGTATATTCTTATATGGGGGAGCTTCAGTCCAATATTTTGCCCTAGCATTATTCTTGGGAGTTTTCTTTGGTACATATTCATCAATCTTTATAGCCGCTCCTCTGCTAATAGTATTTTATAGAGCTTGGTATAAAAAATATTAATCATCTTAATTATGACTGAACAGCATTTAGAACTTGTACATAATACCCTACAACAAGCTAACTCAATTTTAATACCAATTCCAGATACTGGTGGAGAGCAAATTTTAGGAACTGCTTTAGCTCTTTCTTCATTATTAAGGGCAGAAGGTAAAAATGTTACTATTTTATCCTCTTATATTAATTTACAAAATTCATTAAATTTTCTAGATTTGTCTAGTATAACCTCGGTAATACAAGGTTCAGTAGAATCTGTGATAAGTATAGATATCACCCAATATCCAATAGAAGCTATCAAATATGATAAGACAGATACTGAACTTAGAATTTATATTAATTCGCCTTCTGATAAATTCAAATCAGATTTAGTGTTAATTCAACCTGGTAAATACCCTTATGACTTGGTGTTAACTCTTGATACCAAAAACTGGACTCAATTAGGTAGTCATTTTCTCAATTATCCACATATATTTTTAGAGACTCCATCTTTGGCAATCTCGGTTATGGACATTCCCCACCCATACTCAGAAAGAACTATTATTGATAGTAAATATATGTCTAGTGCAGAAATTATTTTTGAGTATTTCAAAACATATTCAAGACATAGCCTAAATGACAAAAATATAGTAAATAGTTTATTATTATCTTTAATTTTATCTAATACTAAAAATTTTAATTTAGAAAAAACTATTATCAAATTAAGAGAATTACCAAATGATTATGATTTGATAATTCAAACTCTAGAATCTACAATCTCAGATAATCATATCTTATTAATTGGTAGAATATTAGCTCATCTTGAATTTGTAGAATTTGAAAAAGATGGAAATCTCATTAGATATGCCTACTCCAAACTATTTATGCATGATTTTACAAAGACTCATACAACAGAGCAAGATATAATAAAGATTTATAGAGAACTATTCAGATATTTACCAAAAGATATTATTGGATTACATATATTAGTAGATAATTCCAAAAGTAGTAAACAAGGTTATATCAATATCCCTAACTTTGATATGAGTAATTTGCAATCACAACTAGAAGGGGAGTATAAGGAAGGAATATTAGTCTATAACTATCCCTCAGATCAAGACATACATATAGCAGGCAAAGAATCAAATCAAAAAATTATAGATATTCTGAATGAATCATATAGTAATTAATAGGTAATAATTTATAATCAAAATCAAATTTATCCCCAATATTTTAAAATTATAATTTTAAAATATGTATTTTCTATTTTTTTGACAATATGATATACTTAATTTATATAGAATATATCAATTTATGTTTAGTGAAATTGGACAATATATATCAATAGATAACCCATTCTTTGTATTTCAAGCTATTGCTTGGGGTTGGTGGATTTGGTTACCTATGATATTATGGACAATATTTAAGGCTTTATATTATGATTATATTAGAAGTAAGTGGATTCCTAAAAATTTAGAATTTGTATTATTAGAGATAGTCTTAGAAAAAGGGGAGGAGAAGACTCCTAAGTCAATGGAGCAGTTTTTGACTACTTTGCATGGAGGACAATCATCTTATTCTTGGTGGGAGATCAATGTAGAGGGTGCCTTACCAGATATGTTTTCTTTAGAAATTGTCTCTCTTGGTGGGAGTTTACACTTTTTGATTCGTACCCATACTAAATATAGAAAAATGGTAGAAAGTGGTATATATGCGGCTTTTCCTGAGGTTGAGATTATAGAGGTTTCAGATTATACACAGGGTTATAATAATGATAAATTAGAGGTAGAATATGACCTTTTTGGTTTAGATTTAGGTATGGCCAAGAACGATGCCTATCCAATTAGGACTTATCAACAATTCCTAGACCCAACTGTAGATGCTCAAATTAACGACCCCTTGGCTCAAGTTTTGGAAGTGATGGCAAATATTGAACCTGATGAGCAAATTTGGATGCAATTACCGATTTCTCCTCTGGATGATGCTTTGACTAAGGTAAGTAAAAAAGAATTAGATAAAATTCTTGATAGAGATTTTGAGGATAAGAGAACTTTCTTAGATAAATATGTAGCTCCTATAATAGAATTCATATCTTTTGGTTTAGTGCCAGCACCTAAAGCTCCAGCTCCAAAAGAGCAAAAATTTGGTATAGACCAAAACCTAACTCCTGGAAAGAAAAATATGATTGAGACTATTGAATATAGTATGAGCAAACCCGGATTCCAAACAGCATTGAGAATTGTATATGTAGCTCCCAAATCCATCTTTAACCCAGCTCCTGTTAAGTCGGTATTAGCTTCGCTACAACAATTCAATGATGCTAATCTTAATTCTTTTAAGCCAGATGAGAATAGTATTCCATCTGTCACTGATTTCTTTAATAGACCAAATAGGGGGCTAGAGAGGCTTAAAAAAATTTTATTATTAGATAATTATATCAAAAGAAAGTTTGCCAGTACCAAATTTATTTTCAATACTGAGGAATTGACTACAATATTTCATTTCCCAGGAGGTTCTGTCACTACTTCTACTCTAAAGAGAGTGCAAGCCAAAAAGGCTACCCCACCGATTGGCCTTCCTATTATTGATAATAAATAAAAATTATTTATGGAATCAAATAAAGATATAACAATTTTAGCCAAAACTAATTTTCATGGACAGGGTAGGCTTTTTGGTATCAAGAGAGATGACAGAAGAAGGCATATGCATATTATTGGTAAAACTGGTATGGGTAAAACCTCGCTTCTATTGAATATGGCGGTCTCTGATATTAGAAATGGCTCTGGATTAGCTTTTGTAGATCCTCATGGTGATGTAGCGGATTCTTTACTTGATTATATTCCAGAGCATAGGATAAAAGATGTAGTATATTTTAACCCGCAAGATTTAGATTATCCGATTGCTTTTAATGTATTAGGTGATGTGCCAGAGAATCAGAGGCATATTGTATCAGATGGGCTGGTAGGAGTATTTAAGAAAATCTGGGCTGATTCTTGGGGACCTAGATTGGAGTATATTCTTAGGAATACAATTCTAACTTTATTAGAAAATGAGAATAGTACATTATTAGACATAATGCGAATTCTAGTAGATAAGAATTTTAGGGCTAATATTGTCTATAATATGCAAGACCCAGTCTTAAAACAATTTTGGCTGAATGAATATGATGGATATACGGACAAATTATTAGTAGAGGCAATTTCTCCAATTCAGAATAAAGTTGGGCAATTCACTTCATCCCCACTGATTCGTAATATTATTGGACAGCCTAAATCCTCTATTAATTTGAGGGATATAATGGACCAGAAAAAAATCTTGATTATGAATCTCTCCAAAGGTGCGGTAGGTGAAGGTGGAGCTCAATTACTAGGAGCTATGATGATTACCAAAATGCAATTAGCCGCTATGAGTAGGGTAAATATCCCAGAGAGTGAAAGACAGGATTTTTTTGCCTATATTGATGAGTTCCAGAATTTCTCGACAGATTCTTTTGCTGAAATTTTATCGGAAGCTCGTAAATATAGATTGAGTTTAATTCTAGCTCATCAATATGTAGAGCAATTATCCGAAGTGGTAAGGGGAGCGGTATTTGGTAATGTTGGGACTACTATTGTATTTAGAATTGGAGCTGCTGATGCTGAATTTATGGAAAGAGAATTCACTCCGGTACTGACTATTGAGGATTTGGTGAATTTGCCAAAATGGAAAATTTATCTCAAACTTATGATAGATGGAGTAACTAGTCAGCCATTTAGTGCTGATACTTTGCCTGATCCTGAACCGGAACTCATTTCTAATAGAGATAAAATTATAGAATTTTCTCGTAATACCTATGGGAATAAGAAATCTACACTAAGAGAAGAGAATAATATAGATACTAAAGAATCTACAGAAACTCAAGCAAAAGTATTCTCAGATAAAAAAACCAAACCTAAGTCTTATTCTAAATCCTATAATGATGAATCAAATAAACCCAATCCTCAAGTCTATCCCAAATTAGAAATAGCAAAAGATAATCCTATTCCCAAAGAAGAAGTTATCCCTCATATATCTTCATCGCCCACTGATTCTAACTCGAAAGTAGAAGAAAAAAAAGAAGATATTACACCACAAATCAAACAAGATGTAATAAATGATAATTATACAGAATATTCCAACCCAATTATGGCAAAAAAGTTAAAAGAAGTATTTAGTATATCTACTTTACCTTATGGGGATTCAGAATATTTGATAAAAGGAAAATTACTTAAAGATTTAAATCAGTCTGCTACAGAACCAAGTCTTACCATCTCTTCGCTGGTAGATGAACTTTTATCAGAGGTAAAATCAAATTTGATGGTAGAAAAAGAAATCAAAAAAAATTATATGTTTAGAGGGCAATCTGTTAATTTTGATAAATAATATATGTTAGCTAATCAATTATTCAATGTAATTTCAAACAAAAATACTTGGAATATTATCTTTTTAATTATAGTTTTCCCTATTTATCTTTATATATTACAAACTAGATTCCCATTATTAAGCTTATTTAACCTAGGGGGGCTTTTGATTTTATGTGCTTATTTATTTTTATTATATAAAGATAAAATGAGATCTTATCAAATACCATTACACTTTATTATAGCTTCTATTTTATTTATGAAGGTTATAAAAGGTGATACAATTCCTTTATTTATCATTGTTGGAGTTTTGGGGGTAAGTTTGTTTTTTGTACAAGATATTATTTCTAATGAAGAATATAAAAATTCTGAGACTATGAGACAAATAGTATTGTCTGGGATTGTATTTATGTCTTTTTCAACCTATGCATATTTATTTGGGGCTATATTTATTACTAAGATTAATCCTATTATTTTGAGTATTTTGGCATTCATTTCAGCCTTTAATATAATCACATATATTTTATGGATATATAATACTGAAGCTAAATATTATATTACAATTGCAATTATAGGAGCTATAATTATAACTCAAATATTTATTGGACTAAGTATTTTACCATTTACTCATTTAACACAATCAATATTATTGACAATGTATCTTTTGGTCTCAGTCTCAATTTTCAAAGATAATTACTTACAAACATTAAATTTAAAAAAAATATTATCTAGAATATTGCTTATATTTATATTGTCAGTAAGCTTGATATTTACTTCTTTGCAATAATATGATATAATAAAAAATAATAACTTATTAAATATATGGATTCACAAAAATTAGAATATTATCGTCAAAAACTATTAGAAAAGAAAGATAGAATCTTATCTGAACTTGATGTTGTTGCTATTAAAGATAAATTAACTTTAAACTATGAAGCTAAATATGAGGATATTAGCGATTATGAGGAAGATAATATACAAGAACAGGCTAATTATGAAAGAGATATTTTGGTAGAGAGTACTCTAGAGGAGACTTTAGAAGCCATCGACAGGGCTTTAGCTAGAATCGAAGCTGGTACTTATGGTAGGGATATTAATACCGGTGAGTTGATTGACGAGAGAAGATTAGATATATTGCCTGAAGCGGAAGAAGTGGTTTTATAAAGATTTTAATTCTATAGAATTGACTATCCATGACTACTCAAAAAGACTCTAAAAAGCTAAAAAAAGTGGTTTATAAAAACTCACCATTTTGGAGTAAAAAATGGGTAAAAATTACATATAGAGTTTTATTAGGATTTTTTGGTCTATTTCTGATTTCTTTTATAGGATTATATGCCTATTTAGCAAAAGATTTGCCTAGTGTTGTTAATTTGGACGATAGGAACATTATTCAATCTATACAAATATATGATAGAACGGGACAAGAGCTGCTGTATGAGATTTCTGGTAATGAGAATCGTACAATTATCTCAGAAGATCAAATTCCAGATATTTTAAAGCAAGCTTTTATATCTATTGAGGATCAGGAATTTTATAAACATTGGGGAGTGAGACCAGCTGCTATTGCAAGAGCTGGATTTCAAAATTTTACCGGTAAAGGTCTTGGTGGGGGAGCTTCCACTATTACTCAGCAATTTGTAAAAAATGCTCTATTGACAAGCGACAGGTCGCTGATGCGAAAAATCCGAGAAGCTATCTTAGCAATTCAAATTGAACAAAAATATTCTAAAGATGAAATTCTTGCTTTCTATCTTAATGAAATACCATTTGGGGGTAATATCTATGGAGTAGAGTCAGCCTCTCAAAACTTCTTTGGTAAGAAACCTATTGACTTGGAACCTTATCAGGCCGCAATGATGGCAGCAATTATTCAAAGACCAACCTATTATTCTCCATATGGATCTAATTTTGAGAAATTAGAAGCAAGGCAGCAATTTGTACTTCTACAAATGAAGAATCAAGGTTATATTGATGAGGAAACTTATAATCAGCAAAAAGAACAAAAACTAACTATCAAGCCATTTGCACAGAATATTAAAGCCCCACATTTTGTCTTTTATGTCAGAGAAAAGTTAGCAGAAAAATTTGGGGAAGAAACTCTAGAGCAAGGAGGCTTAAAAGTACAGACTACATTAGATTGGAATTTGCAACAAATAGCTGAGAAAGTTGTAAAAGAAGAAGTCACTAAAACTCTTTCTAGATACGATACTCAGAATGCTGCTCTTGGAGCTATTGACCCTAGTAATGGAGATATATTAGCGATGGTAGGCTCCAAAGATTATTTTAATACAGATGAGGATGGGAATGTCAATGTATTGACTACTCAGCAGTCACCAGGATCATCTATAAAACCTCTAGTTTATGCTCAAGCTTTTGCTAAAGGGTATAATCCGAATTCTTATCTTTTTGATTTGCCGACTAATTTTGAGACAAATCCTGGACTTCCACCTTATGAACCTAACAACTTTAATTTACAGTTTAATGGTCCAGTTAGTATAAGAAGGGCATTAGCAACATCTTTGAATGTTCCAGCTGTCAAAGCTTTGTATTTAGCTGGAATTAAAGATACTCTAGAATTAGGAGGGCAATTAGGTATTACGGATTATAAAAGAGATCGTAAAGCCGGTCTAGCTATGGCTTTGGGAGGAGCTGAATTAAAACTAATAGAACATTTTGGATCATACTCTGCTTTTGCTAATGATGGTAAATTCAATAAAATTACTCCTTTGATGAAAGTGACTAAAACCTCTGGCGAAATTATTTATTCTTGGGGAAGAGATGAAAAACAAGTATTAGATAAAAATGTAGCTAGACAAATTACAGATATTCTATCAGATAATGACGCTAGATCTCCAGTTTTTGGGTTTACTAATAATTTGAGTATCCCAGGAGTAGATGCTGCAGCTAAAACTGGAACTAGTCAAGAATTTAGAGATGCTTTGACTGTAGGTTATACAAATAATTTGGTGGCTGGAGTTTGGGTTGGTCGTAATGATAATAAGCCTATGCGCAATGGAGCAGATGGCTCGGTGGTAGCTTCTCCAATTTGGAATAGATTTATGAAGGAAGCCATTGCCAGTGGTAGAAAACCTGGACAATTTACAAAACCTGAACTCAAAAAAGGAAGAAAACCTATGGTTAATACAGGTGGATTTGAATATAATCAGAAGTTTAATATTAATAAAGCTACCGGGAAAATAGCTACTGATGCTACACCCCCAGAGTTAATAGAAGAAAGAGAGGTAAAAACAGTACATAGTGAATTATATTATATAAAATTAGATGATATCCTAGGAGATTGGCCTAAGAAGCCACAAGAGGATCTACAATTTGATAATTGGGAAAAGCCAGTTTTAGCTTGGGCTAGATCCAAAGGTTATATTACTAATATTCCTGATGACAGAGATAATGTATATACTGAGGAAAATAAACCTAATATCGTAATAAATAGTCCTACAATAGAAAGTACAATTAATGGTAATAGTATTCCTTTGGATATTAAAGTTACTGCCACTCAAGGTTTGAAGCAAGTAGATGTATATATTGATGATGTGGCTGTATTATCTACCGAATCTAGTACTATTAATCAAACTATAATCTCACCTACAGGTGGAGATAAAAAACTTACAGTTAGAGCCTTTGATATTTATCTAAATAGATCTGAGACTACAATTAATCTGAATATCAAATTAGATTCAATTAGTCCAGTAGTAGAGAATTTTAATGTTTCAGGAGATAAAATATCAGGATTTAACTTATCAGCCAATATAACCGATTTACAAGGAGTGGCTCAGGTTGAGTTTCATGATGAGGTGCAGGGACAGTTAATTATACTCAAAAATCCAACTACAGCCCCAAAAACTTATTCTCATCTCTATAAACCGCCATCTGGTATTAATAATTTTAGTTTTTATATCAAAGCTACAGATACATCAGGGAATATTACAACCAGTAATAAAATTATTAAATAATGATTGATACTCATTGTCATCTACATTCCAAAGAATTTGATAGTAATAGAGAAGAAATTTTATCTCAATTAAAACAAAATAATATTCAAGCAGTATTAGTGGGGACTAGTATAGAAGATGGCATAGAAGCAATAAAACTTGCTAAAGATTATGGTTTCTTATATCCCTCATTAGGAGTGCATCCCCATGAATATGAAGTAATTAATATTAATACTGTCAGGCAAGAGATGAATAATATATTGTCTGGTGAAGATATTATTGCAATTGGGGAATGTGGCTTTGATTTTTATTATCATCAATCTCTTGAAGCGAAAGAACAACAAGAAAGTTTATTTAGATTGCATTTAGATATAGCAATCAAATATAATAAGCCAGTTATTATACATACTAGAGATTCTTTTGAGGATACTTATCGAGTCCTATCAGAATACAAAGATTTAGTTATAATATTACATTGTTTTACGGGGGATACTTTTTGGGTTAATAAATTTATTGAGCTATCCCATACGATATATTTTTCATTTTCTGGAATTATTACCTTCAAAAATTCAAGAGATATTCAAGAGGCGGTCAAAATTGTACCAGAGAATAGATTATTAGTAGAGACAGATGCTCCTTATTTAGCTCCTGTACCTCATAGAGGGCAACAAAATACGCCATTGTTTTTGGAATATAATATTAGGCAAATTGCTAATTTGAGGAGTATGGATTATGAAGAATTATTGCATATTTTGGATAATAATGCTAAAAAAGCATTTAATATTTAGATTAAGAAAATTAATACTATTGGCACTCTTGACAGTAGACTGCTAATTGTTATATAATAAATATGTAAAAATTAATATATTTAAGTATGAGTAAAATTATTGGTATTGACCTTGGAACTACAAACTCAGCAGTAGCTATAATTGAGGGTGGTTCCCATAAAATCTTAGAAAATTCTGAAGGAAGTCGCACCACCCCTTCCATAGTAGCAGTTTCCAAAAGCGGTGAGCGATTAGTTGGAATTGTGGCTAAAAGACAAGGTGTTGTGAACCCTAAAAACACGATTTTCTCAGCCAAAAGATTGATTGGAAGAAAATTCTCAGACCCTGAAGTACAAAAAGACAAAACTCTTCTTCCCTATGAATTAAGAGAAGCTTCTAATGGAGGAGTTGAGATTAAATTAGGAGATGAATGGAAACAACCAGCTGAAATTGCGGCTATTGTATTACAAAAGCTCAAAGCTGATGCTGAAGCAAAATTAGGAGCTCCAGTGACTGAAGCTGTTATCACAGTCCCAGCTTACTTTGATGATGCTCAGCGAAAAGCCACTAAAGATGCTGGTAAAATTGCAGGCCTAGATGTCAAAAGAATTATCAATGAGCCAACCGCTGCTGCTCTTGCTTATGGTTTTGATAAGAAAAAAGACCAGCAAATTGTAGTTTATGACTTCGGAGGGGGAACTTTTGATGTTTCTGTACTGGAGGTTTCTGCCGATACTATTGAAGTAAGATCCACCAATGGAGATACCCATTTAGGAGGAGATGACCTTGACCAAAGAGTAATGGATTATCTTTTGAGTGAATTCAAAAAAGATCAAGGAATTGACCTATCAGGAGATAGTCTAGCTATTCAGAGATTAAAAGAAGCTGCTGAGAAAGCTAAAATTGAACTGTCTAGCTCTCTTCAAACTGAAATTAGCATACCATTTATTGCCAATGATGAGACAGGTCCAAAACATCTTAATATTCAATTAACTAGAGCTAAATTAGAAGAATTAGTCAAGGATTTGATTGAGCGAACCAAAGCTCCTTGTGAGAAAGCTCTGGCTGATGCAGGGTTTAAGAAAGAAGATATAGAGGAGGTAATTCTTGTAGGAGGACAAACCAGAATGCCAGCTATTCAAGAATTTGTCAAAGGCCTATTCGGAAAAGAAGCCAATCAAGGAATTAACCCAGATGAAGTTGTGGCTATAGGAGCTGGAATTCAAGGAGGAATTCTACAAGGAGATGTCAAAGATGTCTTATTATTAGATGTTACTCCATTGTCTCTTGGGATTGAGACTATGGGAGGAGTTGCTACCAAAATTATTGAGCGAAATACCACAGTCCCTGTTTCAAAATCTCAAATTTTCTCTACCGCTAGCGATAATCAGCCATCCGTGGATATCAATATAGTACAAGGAGAGCGAGAATTTGCTAAAGATAATAAGGCATTAGGAAGATTTATCTTAGATGGTATTCCACCAGCACCAAGAGGAATTCCTCAAATTGAAGTGACCTTTGATATTGATGCAAACGGTATTTTGAAAGTGACTGCTAAAGATAAGGCAACTAACAAAGAACAATCAATTCGAATTGAAGCCTCCTCTGGATTATCTGATGCTGATATTGAGCGAATGACCAAAGATGCTGAACTACATGCTGAGGAAGATAAGAAAGCAAAAGAATTAGTTGAGATTAGAAATCAAGCTGATACTCTTATCTATTCTGTAGAGAAAATGCAAAAAGACAGCAAAGATAAGATTAAGCCAGAGGACGACACAACTCTAACTGAAAAAGTAAATGCTCTAAAAGAAGTCAAAGATAAGGATTCCAAAGATGATATCCAAAAAGCCTTAGATGAATTATCCACAATTTCTCAAAAAGTAGGAGCAGAACTATATCAAGCTGAACAACAGTCTCAAACTAATACTGACCCACACTCTGGACATGATCATGGACAAGCCGAAGAGCCAAAAGAAGAAGCAGGATCCAATGCTGAAGCCCCAAAAGATGCTGAATTTGAAGAGAAAAAATAATAATTCATCAAATTCAAGATAATATAACAAAGCACCCTAGCTCAAAAAAAAGGGTGTTTTGTGTTTATATATTATTTAGGGAGTTTTTTTGTAGTTGAATAATTCCAAATCGCCCAAAGAAGCATATAAGCTAACAAAAATCCAATCAAATCAAAAGCTATATCAATAACTTTACCCTCTCTACCAACCACCCAAGTCTGATGCCATTCATCTAATAAAGTTGTAATAAATCCAATGCAAAAGGTTTTAGTCTGAATTAAAATAAAAGTTTTATGCGACAATAAGCTAAACTTTTTACCCAAAAATCCCCAAAATAAAGCTAAATATAATAAAAAATATTCCAAAATATGAGCCCCTTTTCTCAAAAAGAAATCTATAATAGGAGTATAATCAGATTTAAGCCCAGGCTTATCTGAGAGATACCAAATCACACCCAATATAATAATAGCCGGAATAAATCGTAAATATTTCATATATTGTTATTATATCATACTTTTTGATTAGTGGGGTAAAATTATTTCGTAGCGGAAGGATTTTACAATTAAGAATTAAAAGTTAAGAATTATAAATTATGTTTGTCCCTCGTTTTTTCAATCCGCCCTGCGGGCACCCCTCTCCGCCCAAGGCGGATTACAAAAGAGGGGAATTTAAGTGCAAACATAGGAGACTGAAAGGTTGAATACATCCGCCTCGGGCGTGACGCCCCTACGATTCACAGCTCATAATTCAAATAAAGGTAGCTACTAAAGGTACTTATACTAGTTTATATAGTTCGAATACCAAAACAATTCAAAAATAAACCAATACTACTCCAAAATCTCTTGACAAAAGTCTAGATTTCAATTATTATATACATACCGTCTTAAATAAATAAGACAGTTCATTTATAATTCAATCAACTTACAACTAAAAATTGTAAGGTTCTATAACTATATTCCTAAATATTCAATAAACAAGTAGATGTTTTTTAAGAACAATCTGACGTTTTCAATGAGAGTTTGATCCTAGCTCAGGATGAACGCTGGCGGCGTGGATAAGGCATGCAAGTCGAACGGATGTTTTTTGGTGCTTGCATTAAAGAGCATTAGTGGCGAACGAGTCAGTATAACCTTGGTAACTTACCCCAAAGTCTTGGATAACCTGCGGAAACGCAAGCTAATACAAGATGGTCAATTTATTCGTAAGAGTAAATTGTAAAGCTTCGGTGCTTTGGGAGAGGCCTTGGACGTATCAGCTTGTTGGTGAGGTAATGGCTCACCAAGGCTATGACGCGTAGGGGACCTGAGAGGGTGACCCCCGACGATGGAACTGAGACACGGTCCATACTCCTACGGGAGGCAGCAGCCGAGAATCTTCCGCAATGCGCATATTTGCGTGACGGAGCGACGCCGCGTGAAGGAAGAAGCCCTGTGGGGTGTAAACTTCTGTCGAATGGGAGCAATTCAAGAGAGAGTACCATTCTAATAGAGGCTGCTAACTTCGTGCCAGCAGCAGCGGTAATACGAAGGCCTCAAGCGTTATCCGGATTTATTGGGCGTAAAGCGTCTGCAGGTTGAATAAAAGGTCTTTACTTAAATTCTCGGGCTCAACCCGAGGTATGGTATTGAAACCATTATTCTAGAGCATGTTAGAGGTAAGCGGAACTCATGGTGTAGCAGTGAAATGCGTTGATATCATGGGGAACACCAAAGGCGAAGGCAGCTTACTGGGACATTGCTGACACTCAGAGACGAAAGTGTAGGTATCGAAGCGGATTAGATACCCGCGTAGTCTACACCCTAAACGATGAACACTAGACATTTCGAGTATCGACCCTCGGAGTGTCGAAGCTAACGCGTTAAGTGTTCCGCCTGGGAAGTACGATCGCAAGATTAAAACTCAAAGGAATAGACGGGAGCTCGCACAAGCGGTGGAGCATGTGGTTTAATTCGATATTAAGCGGGGAACCTTACCAAGGCTAGAAATCTAACTGTGGGTCTCTGGAAACAGAGACTGTCTTCGAGATTGTTAGACAGGTGATGCACGGTTGTCGTCAGCTCGTGCTGTGAAGTGTTCCGTTAAGTCGGGAAACGAGCGCAACCCTCAGACTCAGTTACAAGTGTCTGTGTCGACTGCCTGGGTTAACCAGGAGGAAGGAGAGGACGACGTCAAATCAGCGTGTTCCTCGACGCCTTGGGCTACACACGTGCTACAATGGGAAGGACAATGAGTTGCGACACTGTAAAGTGAAGCTAATCTCCTAAACCTTTCCTCAGTTCGGATAAAGGGCTGCAACTCGCCCTTTTGAAGCTGGAATCGCTAGTAATCGCAGATCAGCCTCGCTGCGGTGAATACGTTCTCGAGCTTTGTACTCACCGCCCGTCACGTCAAGGGAGCCGGTAATACCCGAAGTATGTCCATCTAGGGCATACCACGGTAGGATCGGTAACAGGGACGAAGTCGTAACAAGGCATCCGTAGCGGAAGCTGTGGATGGATCACCTCCTTTCTAAGGATATGCCTGTTGAAGCAATTCGACAAGGAATGGTCGGTCAAGATTTTATATCTTGATAACTTTTACACCAACAAATCCTTGTCTTTTGAGACAAGGTGCGTCAGATTGTTGCTAAAAGATATTTACTAATCTGAAATATAGTTATTAACTGATTGAATAAAACAGATTTCTCCACAGTGAGGAGTCTGTTTTATTTTATACTAAAATAGTGTATAATAATTCTATTATGTTTATAATTAAAAAATTAAAGCAATTTTTGCCTAAGTCAGCTATTATACATATTACAGGATATTTGGTTATCTTGAGTGTATTGTCTCGTATATTGGGGTTATTTAGAGATAGACTGCTTACTAGTAACTTTGACACCACCACTCTAGATGCTTATTTTTCAGCCTTTAGAATACCAGATTTTCTGTATAGTATTCTAATTTTAGGTACACTTTCTAGTGCTTTTATTCCATTATTTAGTAAACTTATACATCACAAAGACAAACAAAAAGAAGCTCAGAGTTTAGTAGATGATGTTCTATTAATTGTAGGAGCTATTATGGGTGTAATATCTATTTTAATGATAATTTTTGCCCCATATTTGGTCAAATTAGTGGCTATCTCTTATGAGGGGCAGAAATTCACAGATACAGTTACTTTAACCCGTATTATGGCATTATCTCCTTTTATATTTAGTATATCTAGTATTTTATCTAGTGTGCTTAATGCTTATAAAAAATTTGTTATTGTAGCTTTGGCCCCTATTGTATATAATCTTGGAATTATTATTGGAATTATTTGGCTATATCCACTGTGGGGAATTGCAGGACTTGGATATGGAGTAGTTTTGGGTGCAATTCTACATCTTTTAATTCAAATTCCGAATGTATTAAAACTAAATATTAGTCTCAAAGTTGATACTAAATTAAACTTCAAAAATCTCAAAAGACTTTGGGATTTGTATTGGCCACGATTATTGGTGATAGACACCGCTATGTTAAGTTTATTCATAGGTACTATTATTGCCTCGACCAAACCAGATGCGGTGACTTATTTTACTTTAGCTTTTAATCTCAATGCTCTTCCCCTAGGAGTTATAGCTATATCTTTTGCCACAGCCATTTTTCCATATTTGACTGAAGCTTATGCTAAAGAGGATGAGGAGGCTTTTCGTAATTATATTATTAGTGGAATTGCCAAAAATTTACTATTATTAATCCCTATAATGATGTTAATGCTCAATTTTAGAGCTCAGATTGTGAGAATAGTGTATGGGGGAGGAGGGTTTGATTGGGGGTCTACTAGAATTACTTTTGAGACCTTTACTATTCTGGCAATTTCTATTCCATTTCAAGGTTTGATTCCATTACTGAGCCGAGCCTTATTTGCGAGGCACGATACCAGAACCCCGATGATAATTGGGCTAATTAGTATGTTTATAAATTTAACTTTAGCTTTAATTTTGAGCCATTATTGGGCTGTATTGGGAGTGGCAGCTGCCTTTTCAATCACGATGGCAATTACCTGTCTAATATACGGAGTAATTATATTTAGGACTATCAATCATGGTAGTGTTATCAAAACCATTGTATATGGATTACAAATCTCACTCTGGTCATTTGGTATGCTGGGTATTGCTTATATCTTTAAGCAATTAATAGGTAATATTATAGAACCTAATACTACTTTAACTCTAATTATACAGGTTCTAGGAGCCTCAGCCCCAGCTCTAGCTATTTATATTTTGATTACTTGGAAATTGGGGCTAACTAAAGTATTGTCTAATACTCAAAATAAATCTAAGTTGTAATTAAATAAAATATATAATCGACAAAATATATAAATTGTCCTCCCTTGGGGGAGCTTTAAGTCTCTCCTATATTTATTTAGGAGGTGGGTGTACTTCCCATACATGTATGGGAGGGACGGAGGAGGAAAGTTGTTATCTTAATTTACTTGTCGACAATAACCTCATCTCGTACAACATATTGTAAAATATCCAAATTTTAGCTATAATATAATATATATGCAATATATTAGAAACTTTAGTATTATCGCTCATATCGATCATGGGAAGTCAACTTTGTCTGACCGTATTTTGGAATTGACTCAAACCGTTGAAAAGAGAAAAATGAAAGAACAATTACTCGATTCTATGGAATTAGAGCGAGAGCGGGGGATTACTATCAAAATGCAACCAGTACGGGTCAAATATAATTATCAGGGGCAAGAATATATTTTGAATTTGATCGATACTCCTGGGCATGTAGATTTTAGCTATGAGGTTTCTCGTAGTTTGGTGGCTGTAGAGGGTGCAATTCTCTTAGTCGATGCTACACAAGGAATACAGGCTCAGACTATTGCTAATGTATATTTAGCTATAGAACAAGATCTAGTGATTATCCCAGCTGTTAATAAGGTAGATTTACCTCATGCTAGGGTTAGTGAAGTCAAGCAGGAAATTTGTGAATTATTAGGAGTAGAGGAATCAAAAATATTGGAAATTTCTGGCAAAACCGGACAGGGAGTACCTGCCTTATTAGAGCGAGTGATTAATGAAATCCCAGCTCCAGTAGCAAATTCTATAGAGGGAGACAATTTCAGAGCCTTGATATTTGATTCGGCTTTTGATTCTTATAAAGGAGTAATTGCTCATATTAGAGTTGTAGATGGTAATATTTCAACCGCTGATACTATCAAAATGTTAGCCAAAAAACAAGAGGCTCAGGTCTTAGAGCTAGGAGTTTTTACTCCTCAGATGACGAAATTAGATACTCTCTCAGCGGGAATGATTGGCTATATTGCAACGGGGCTTAAAAATGTGGAGAATGTTAGAGTAGGAGACACTGTCATAAAATTCCCAGTGGGACAAGATTTAGCCCCATTAGCTGAATATATGGAGCCTGTCCCGGTTGTATATGCTAGTATTTTTGTTGCCAGTACTGAGGAATATCCAGTATTAAGAGATGCGCTCAATAAACTCAAGTTATCTGATTCCTCCTTGGTCTTCGAGCCGGAGTCCAAAGAAGCCCTGGGAAAGGGTTTTAGATGTGGATTTTTAGGTATGTTGCATCTTGATATTATTACCGAGAGATTAAGGCGAGAATATGATCTTGATTTGATTATTAGTACCCCGTCTGTTGCTTATATTGTGGAACAGACTAATGGAGATAAATATACTATTTATTCAGCTACAGATTTTCCAGATAATACTAAATTAGCTAGAATTTTGGAGCCTTATGTAAGATTAGAGATAATTACCCCTAAGGATTATATTGGCTCTGTAATGGACTTATTGCAAAAAAGACGAGGACAATTTATTAATACCAAATATATTGGAGAGGATAGAGCAATTGTAGAATATCATATTCCATTAGCTAAGGTAATTGTAGATTTTTATGATGCACTCAAAAGCATTACTTCTGGATATGCCTCGGTCAATTATTATCCATTAGAGCCTCAGGAAGCAGATTTAGTTAAATTAGATATTATGGTGGCAGGGGAGACTCAAGAGGCTTTATCTCATATAGTCTATAAAGATGAGGCTCATGATGAAGGGAAGAGAATAGTACATAAATTAAAACAATCCCTTCCAAGACAACAATATGCAGTAGCCCTACAAGCAGCCATTGGAGGAAATATAGTAGCCAGAGAGACCTTGTCGGCTTTTAGAAAAGATGTAACAGCCAAATTATACGGAGGAGATAGAACCCGTAAAGACAAATTACTCAAAAAACAAAAAGAAGGTAAAAAAAGAATGCGAGATACCGCTCGTATACATATTCCAAAAGAAGTATACTTGGAAGTTTTGAAACATTAAAAAAATCAAATAAAATAGTTTATTTTATATCCATTAGCAAAGCTTTTGGGGACTATAGAATTTTTCCCTTCTACTTTGAGTTGGGTGACCACTATATTTCCATCTATAGTACCGATGATGAGTTTGTTATTTGATGTGTCCAATTCCCAATATCCAGGTTTTAATTTTATAGAATTATTAACTTCTAATTCTACTCTCTCAAAAATAACTTTTTTCCCTGTATTGAGATATGTATACACTTGTGGCCAATCAAGATAGGCTCGGTATAGATTGATTATATTCTGAGCAGTATGATTTTGCCAGTTGATTTGCCCGTCTTGTTTTTTGACCATTGAGACTATACTTGCCTTACTGTGGTTTTGTTGCTGTGGGATAATCTGTCCTGCCAAAAATGGTGGCAAATAATCCAAAAGTAGTTTGGCACTGACTTGTATAATCTTTTGTTCTAATTCTATATAGGTGTCGGTGGAGGCTATGTCAATATTTTGTTGAGCTATGATTGGTCCATGATCCATCAAATTGTCTAATTGCATTAGACTGACGGCTGTAGTGGCATCTCCATTACGGAGACTGGCATGAATTGGGGCTGGTCCTCGGTATTGTGGTAAAAGAGAGGGGTGAATATTGAGGATTTTATTATGCATTATATCTAGAATATCCTGTGATATGATTTTACCATAAGCGATTACTAGCCATATATCTGCTTTTAATCCTTGTAAGAGGCTAATTGTATCAGGGGTATTGAGTTTGTCAGGACTAAAAACTGGGATATTATGTGTTTGTGCAAAGATTTTGAGTGGGCTAGGGGTAAGGATTTTCTTACGACCTTGAGTAGTGTCGGGGGTGGTAATAATATAGTTTATATGAGCCCAGTTTAATAAAGATTCAGCTATTGCTACAGTGAGCTTAGGAGTTCCCCAGACTACAATATTTGGTTTAGACATAGATTTTATTAGATTGTTTTGGTTTGATCGGTAAAGCTTTGTCTGCAAATAATATTCCATCTAGATGGTCTATTTCATGTTGTATAATACGGGCAAAAATCCCACTAGCTTTCCCTCCAATTTTCTCTCCTTTTAGATTCAAACCTTCAAATTCCACCCTACTTGGTCTGATTACTTCGGCAAAATAATCTGGCAGAGACAGACATCCCTCTTCTATTACAGAAGTGTCTGAGCTGGCTGAAAGTATGATTGGGTTTATTACTATATAATTATAGTCTAATGAGCAATACCCAAACCCAGTTTCTTCATAGTATTCTGAGGGTATATTTATTAGTATCATGCGGACATTTTGTCCAACTTGCGGTGCGGCAAGCCCTATCCCATAATTTCGACCAATACTAGCCTTCATATCTCTAGCTAACTTATGTATATCTCGAGTTATTGTATCAATTGGCTGAGACTTAGTTCTAAGAATAGGGTTTTGTAGCCCTGTTTCAATGTCTAGAATCATATCTAAAATATGTTATTATATGCATTATATTATAGCATAAAATAACAAAAATAGCAAGTATATGTATAGTGTATTTTGTGTCAGCTATTCTCAAAATTACAATCTTGTGATATAATTAATTTTAAATAATACCTATATATTATGAAAGAATACGAAGCGATTATTGGGATGGAGGTTCATGTTGAATCTAAAACAAAATCTAAAATGTTTTGTTCCTGTATGAATGGTCTAGGGCTTGAAGATAAGCCTAATATTCATATTTGTCCCATTTGTACTGGTCATCCAGGGACTTTACCAGTACCTAATCGTGAGGCTTTGGTAAAATTAGCCAGATTTGGGCAAGCTTTGAACTGTCAAATTTCAGATTATACTTGGTTTGAGCGAAAAAGTTATTTTTATCCTGACCTTCCTAAAGGGTATCAAATTACTCAATATGAGAGGCCATTATGTTTCGATGGTGAAATTGAGATTATGACTTCCAAAGGAGCCAAACATATTCGAATTACCCGTATTCATATGGAGGAGGATACAGGGAAGCTATCCCATATCAATGGTAAAACGGTAGTAGATTATAATCGAGCGGGACTCCCTCTGATGGAATTGGTGACAGAGCCAGATATTCGTAATGCTGAGGAGGCTAAGATTTTCTGTGAAGAATTGCAATTAATTTTGAGATATTTGAATATTTCTGATGGAGATATGGATAAAGGGCAGATGAGATGTGAGGTTAATATTTCTCTGAGAGAAAAAGGTACAGAAAAATTTGGAACTAAGGTTGAAATTAAGAATCTAAATTCATTTAAAGTAGTAGAACAAGCAATTACCTATGAAATTGCTAGACAATCTGAAGTTTTATCTCAAGGTGGTGAAATTGTGCAGGAGACTAGAGGTTGGGATGATTCCAAAGCTATTACCTTTAGCCAAAGGAAAAAAGAAAATGCTAATGATTATAGATATTTTATAGAGCCAGATATTCCGCCGTTCAAGACGGCTGAAATTGTAGCTGATGCAGCTCATATCAAAGCTGAATTACCGATTGCCAAAAGACAACGATTTGCTACTCAATACAATTTACCAATACAACAAATTGAAGTTTTGGTCAAAAATAAAGCTCTAGCAGATTATTTTGAGCAAGTAGTCTCAGAATTGGAAGGCTGGATTAAAGAAAAGAATAAACAATTATCTGAGTCAGAGCATTCTAAGATTATAAAATCATCCGTTAATTATCTTTTGACTGAACTTATTAAGCATTATGCTGAGAGAGGTTTGACTTTCAAAGAGTCTCCGATTACGGCTGAGAATTATGCTGAATTTATAAAAATTGTCTTTAGCGGAGAGGTTTCATCTACCGGAGCCCAGACTTTATTATTACAAATGTTGGAGACAGGCTCTGACCCAAGTGATATTGTAGAAGCTCATGGATTAAGACAGGTGAATGATACTGAGGCTCTGCAAAAAATTATAGACCAAGTAATTCAAGAACAGCCCAAAGTAGTTTTGGATTATCAAAATGGGAATGAAAATGTGATACAATTCTTGGTAGGGCAGGTAATGCGATATTCCAAAGGTAGTGCCAATCCTCAAATTGCTAAACAATTACTACATACTAAGATTACTCAGAATAAATAATTCAATATGCAGATACAATGGCAAAATAATATAACTCTCATAATTAAAGGTAAAGACTATAGGGTAGTGATAAACCCAATTATAGAAGAAAATTCCAAATCAATTATTCCTATTAAAGATAATGATTTGACCATATCAACCAATAAAATTATATATGATAATACTAAAGGCTATCATATAAGTGGAGCAGGTGAATATTCTTATCAGGGAGTGACTGTAAGAGTGAGAACTGTTCAACAAGATTCTGCTAAAAGTGTCTTTAATTTGGTTTCATTGTCCGCAGAAGAGATGTTAATTGGACTGGTTATAGGTATTAAATCAGAATTACAAGCATCTGATTTGGAGTTTTTGGGAAGCCCAGATATTCTGATAATGTCTATGTCTAGCTCTTTTGGCTCAGAGAAATCAATTCAATTAATCAGTGCAGTGGAGCCAAGAATTGTGATTCCAATTTATGAGACAGAAGCCCAATTCCAAGCTTTGAGTAGTGAGTATGGCATCAAAGTAGAATCTCAGGCTGAGCTGAGTCTTAAAAAAGCAGACTTACCTTTTGATACAGTTAAGATCCAAGCTTTAGCACCTCAGATTAAATAGTTAAAATTATGGCATCAGAAGACACTAATATCCAAAAAATTGAAAATATAGGCAATATTGAATTGGCTGATATAGTCATAGAGATGGAAAATGCCTATATTGACTACTCAATGAGTGTGATTATAGATAGAGCCCTGCCAGATGTAAGAGATGGGTTGAAGCCGGTGCACAGAAGAATTTTATATGCTATGCATGAGCTTGGGTTAAAGCCTGAAGCAAAGTTTAGTAAGTCAGCCAAAATAGTTGGAGATGTATTGGGTAAATATCATCCACATGGTGATACTGCCGTATATGATTCTCTTGTCCGTATGGCTCAAGACTTTTCTTTGAGATATACATTAGTAAATGGACAAGGAAATTTTGGGTCTATGGATGGCGATTCTGCTGCTGCTATGAGGTATACTGAGGCTAAAATGGCTAAAATTACCCGTGAAATGCTAGTAGATATAGATAAGAATACTGTTAATTTTGCTCCTAATTATGATGGTAGTCGCAATGAACCTAGTGTTTTGCCAGCTAGAGTCCCTAATCTTCTAATCAATGGAGGAACTGGAATTGCGGTAGGTATGGCGACTAATATTCCACCGCATAACTTAAAAGAAGTCGTAGGTGCTACTATTGCTTTGATTGAAAATCCTGAGATTACTATTGAGGAATTATTAAAATTTGTCAAGGGACCAGATTTTCCAACTGGGGGAGAATTATATAATATAGAGAATATTCGGCAAGTTTATGCTACTGGTAGAGGACCGCTTGCCACTAGAGCTAAAGCTGAGATTGTAGAGCGAAGCAAAAAGGGGAATGCATTTGATATTATAGTCTCCGAGATGACATATCAGACTAATAAAGCCACTTTGATTGAAAAAATGGCAAATTTGGTCCAAGATAAAAAACTAGACGGAATTAAAGATATTAGAGATGAGTCTTCGGACAAGGTCAGAATAGTAATAGAGTTAAAATCTGATGCTTATCCACAAAAAGTATTGAATAAACTTTATAAATTAACAGATTTACAAAAAACTTATCATGTTAATATGCTTGCCCTCTGTGATGGGATAGAACCAAAGACTTTATCTCTCAAACAAGCCCTACAATACTATATTGCTCACCGCAAAGAAGTGGTAATCAGGAAAACTGAATTTGAATTACAACAAGCCAAGGATCGGGCTCATATTTTGGAGGGTCTCAAAAAAGCTCTTGACTTTATTGATGAAGTAATTAGCATAATTAGAGGCTCAGAGAGTAAAGAAATTGCCAAAGTCAATTTGATAAAAAGATTTGAATTTAGTCAAGTTCAGGCTCAAGCAATTCTGGATATGAGACTACAGACTTTAGCTGGCTTGGAGCGGCAGAAGATTGTGGACGAATTAGCTCAATTAGTAATCCTAATCCAAGAGTTAGAAGCAATTCTAGCATCAGAAGAGAGAATTTTTGAAATTATTAAAAACGATTTACAAGAGGTCTCAGACCAATACGGGGATAAGAGAAAAACCAGAGTATTCAAAGAAGATTTGGGAGATTTCAAAGAAACAGATTTTATACCCAATGAGGATACGATTATAATTTTGACTAAGGATGGTTATATTAAGCGAGTAGACCCAAAAGAATATCGTTCTCAAAGACGAGGAGGAGTGGGTATATCTGGAGTCAAGACCAGAGAAGATGATGCGGTGTCAATTTTCCTACACACAACCACTCATGCTAAATTATTATTCTTTACCAATACTGGTAGAGTTTTGAGAATGAAAGCCTATGAAATCCCACAAGGCTCTAGAATAGCTAAGGGGCAGTCAATAGTGAATTTCTTGGAATTATCCAAACAGGAGCAAATTCAATCTATTCTTCCAACAGAAGATTCCCCAAATAGTTTTATATCTATTGTAACCAAATTAGGAATTATCAAAAAAAGTACAATGTCAGTTTATGCTAATGTCAGAAAAGGTGGGATTATAGCTATTAATTTGAAAAATAATGACACTTTGATCCAGGCTACTATTACCTGTCCGAACGATGACATTATATTATTTACCACTCAAGGTAAGGCTATTAGATTTGCACAAGAAGAATTAAGACCGATGGGAAGAACTGCAGCTGGAGTAAAAGCTATGACTCTAAAATCAGATGATACTGTCCTTTCTATGCAAACTATCCGCTCAGGGGATGAGCAAGGTTGGCTGGTAATTGCTACATCCTATGGTTATGGTAAAAAGAGCAAACTAAGCCATTATAAAGTCCAAAAACGAGGAGGTAGCGGTATCAAAGTCTCTAAGATAACCACCAAAACTGGACTCGTAATCGGAGCTCAGGTTGTGACAGCTGAAAGTAAAGAGTTAATAGCCATCTCTCTAGGAGGAAATATCATCAAATTAAATATTCAAAAAGATATTCCAACCCTATCCAGAGATACACAAGGGGTCAAGATTATGAGATTAAATAAAGATGATAGTATAGCTTCTATTGCAGTTACTACTGAAGATGAACCAGAAGAAGAATCAGAATAAAAAATTTGACTATTTATCCAAAGTAACTTATAATAAAAGTGAAGCTTAATACTTAAATCAAGTTCAAAATTAAAATAAATTATGCAAGATCAATCTAATAGATTTTTATCCCCAAGAGAAATAGTAGAGCAATTTGGTTCAGCTTCTAATGCTCAGGTTGCTGATTTTGGTAGTGGAGCGGGAGATTTTGCAATTGCAATTGCTCAGATGATAGCTCCTAAAGGTAAAGTCTATGCGATTGATGTTCTGGAATCAGCTCATCAATCATTAAGAAGCAGATCCAAAATCAAAGGTATTACTAATATAGAGTTAATATTAGCTAATCTGGAATGTGAATCAGGCTCTAATTTACCAAAAGAGTTATTAGACTTAGTAATGATTCATAATATAATGTTTCAAGTTAATGATAAGAAAACTCTAATACAAGAAGCATACAGAGTGCTAAAAAGTTCTGGGAAGTTGGCTATGATTGAATGGGATATAATGAGTCCTATAGGTCCCCCTAAGAATTTGAGATTACCAGAAAGAGAAGTAGTATCACTAATCCAAAATAATGGATTTGAAATTGAGTCCCGTATTGAGGCGGGTAAATACCACTATGGATATATTTTTAATAAATCATAAATATGGCTAGAAGTACATCATTAGATTCATTTGTCAAAAATCGTAAAGTCATCATAGCAGCTGGAGTATTTATGACAGCTATGATTATATTGATGTTAGCCAATGCCTTGGGATTTAGATTGGGAGGAAGGCAAAAACTACAAAAAGCTGAGTTAATAATGTGGGGACTATGGGATGAGAGTATTATGATTGATAAATATATCTCAGAATTTAGAAAACAATATAGTAATATCAAGATAGAATATCGTAAATTAACACCGCAAGAGTATGAAACCGAACTAATCAATGCTCTGGCTGGAAGTAGGGGACCGGATATATTCGCAATGCATCATACTTGGTATAGTAAGCATAAAAATAAATTAGCCCCAATGTCAGAAGAAGTAATGACACTCAAAGACTATAAAGAGAGATTTGTAGATTTAGTTTATGATGACTTTGTAGTAGAAGATAAAATTTATGGATTCCCTTTATATACAGATACTCTAGCTCTATTTTATAATAAAGATGCTTTTAATGATGCAGGTATAGTAAGCCCACCTAAAACTTGGCAAGAAGTACAGGATATAGTCCCAAAATTAACCCAAATAGATAAAAATGGTAATATAAATCAAGCAGGAATTGCCCTCGGTACAGGAAAAAATATTAATCGTTCTCCAGATTTATTATCAGTATTAATGATACAAGCTGGAGCACAAATGACTAATCCTAATGATTATACCAAAATTACATTTAATCAGGGGCGAAAACAGAGTGGACAAGATATTAACCCAGCCGATTTAGCATTGGAATATTACACAGATTTTGCTAATCCTCGAAAAACTGTATATAATTGGAATTCCACTTTAGATAATTCTATAGATGCTTTTTATGAAAGAGAAGTAGCGATGATGATAGGCTATTCCTATCAAGTAGAGGCAATCAAGGCCAAAGCCCCTAGACTTAATTTTGCAGTAGCTCCATTGCCACAGGTATCTCTAGATTCTGGATTAGCTAATTATGCTAATTATTGGGGATATGGAGTCAGCAGTCAGTCTAAATATTCAAAAGAAGCTTATACTTTCTTAAAATTTATGACCGAAAAAGAACAATCTCAAGAATATTTTCTTAATACCAAAAGACCAACCCCAAGAAGAGATTTGATAGAAGTACAATCTCAAGACTTAGATTATGGAGTATTTGTAAATCAAATATTACAAGCCAAAACTTGGCGACAACCAGATAATAATACCGTAGATAGAATCCTAATAGAAGCTATCGATAATGTAAATTTAGGTTTATTAAGCTACAACAAAGCAATCTCTCAAGCTCAAACCCAAATACAAGCCTTAGCAGATAATTTTGCAAGATGAAAAATTTAAGAATTAAAAAAATATATAACCTTATTCTATTAATATCTTTTGTAATAAGTATATTTATTTTAAATTCAAACTTATTACAAGCTCAGACAAATGACCCTAATTCAAACAAAAATAGCTCTACTGAAAGTAAACAATCTTCACAATCAATAGACAATAGTGCAGATAATACGAATTCTTCTTCTCCAGAAGGAGCCACTGGCTCAGAGACAGGATTGGTCAAATGTGGAGTCAGTCGAGATTGTACAATTTGTGATATATTTATTTTAGTAAGAGATATATTTAACTTTGCTTTAGGTTTATTAGCAGCTTTAGCAGTACTTAGCATAGTAATCGGAGGATTCTATGTAGTCACCTCAGCAGGTGACTCAGGTAGAGTCAGTGAAGGATATAGTATTATCACCAATGCAGTTATAGGATTATTATTAGTGATGTCAAGCTTTTTATTATTTAGTTTTGTCTTAGTAGCATTAGGCTTCCAATCAGCTAATTTCTCCGCTATATTTGACTTTCAAGAAGGAAAAATCTTTAGTGTCAAATGTGATAATGCCAGTGCCTTTAATGATAGAGGAACGGATGGGGGAGGGGTGGCTACTCCGCCTGGAGGAACCGGACCAATTACTTGTAAAAATAGTGAATGTTTAGCTAAAAATCCACAACTAAAATCTCAAATAGAAAAAAGTGCTGCAAAGTATGGAATAGAATCTAATATACTATTAGCTATAATTGATGAAGGTGAGGGTTGTAATCCTTCTGTGACAGCTGCATGTAGTAGATCCTATAATGATGCAGATTGTTCAGCTGGATATACGCAATGTACTCCAGATATAAGAGCTAAATTTACTGGCATTAGTGATCCTAAATCTAGTTTGGATAAAATTAGATCGGATTTAGCTACTGATATAGATTGCGGTGCATGGATAATAAAACAAAATGCTGGTATTTGTCCACTGTCAGATGTCCGTAGGGTGGCTGCTTGTTACAACGCTGGTCCAACGGGGGGGTGTGGTACAAGAAACTATTGTGAAAGAGTTTTACAATATTATAAAGGGTGTTAAAAAATTATATAACTCAAAAATTATGAAAATATCAAAATATTTAATACTTATATCAACTACTTTATTTATATTATCACAAACAAAATATATATTTGCAAATAACTTTAATTTATATTTATATTTTGATGGTAATATTGTACGTTTTGACAATAGATCAAATAATAAATTTGAGTATGTAGTAAAAGAAGGTGTTGATAGGTATAAACAAGAATCTTTAGATGATAAATACAAAGTCCAAATTATATCTAAGGATATTATTACATATTCTAAAATAATCACCCCCCCAGATAAAGCATCCGCATTTGTAATTTCTTTGCCTGACATTAATATAGCAGATAAAATTCAAATTATATCTAATAATATTGTAATAGATGAGATTATAGTATCACAGTATAGAACCTGTAATCAGAATTTTGTATGTGAATATGAAAAAGGAGAAGATACTAATACCTGTATATCAGATTGTATAGGAGATAATGTTGAGTTCTCCGAAGAGACAATACGAACATTACAAGCACAAAATGGAGTAATTAGAAATGAAGAAGGAGTTGTTTTATTATCTAACAATGCCCCTGACCCCGCTACCCCAACTGACCCAGAAACCAATTCCAACAGCTCTAATATACTGCTTCTAATCGGAGGAATACTATTCCTAGTAGCTGGAGTAGGAGTATTTATTTGGAAATTAAGAAGAAGATGATATAATAATAAATATATTAAATTAACAATATGAAATATCTATATACAATCAGTCTATGTCTAATATTTGTAGTATCAGGTTTTATATTTAATACAAATACTGTGGAAGCTCAGACCGCAGATGCAGCTTGTAGTGGAGGTGGAGATGATTTTTACAAATATAATCAACCTTGTAGTTTCCAACAAGGTATTTCAAAAATTAGTGGTAAATGTCAAAACAAAGACCTAGGTAATTCTCAATCAAAACTAACCTGTAGGGCAGGTCTAACTTCACCTTGTTTTGGGGATACTTGTGAAAAGGGTCTAGCCTGTATTCTTGGATTTTGTTCTCGACCAAGAGGCAATAAAACTCTAGGTCAATCTTGTTCAGGAAATGAGTGTGAAGTAGGACTAGAATGTAGAGGTTCAAAATGTGTTAAAGAAAGTACTACAACTCAACCACCAACTCAACCTCCAACTCAACCTCCAACTCAACCTCCAACTCAACCTCCAACTCAACCTCCAACTCAACCTCCAACTCAACCTCCAACTCAACCTCCAACTCAACCTACACTTAACCCAGCTCCAATATCAGGAGATAATGTCCCAACAGATAATGGGAATACAGAAACTACAACAGGTGGAGGAACTAATCCAACAGCACTAAAGGACGGCCTACAAGCTTTTGGATCTGCAGGCTCTGGACTTAATACTACAGGTACATTGATTAGCTTTATAGCTAATATAATCAGGTGGATATTAGGAATTTTGGGTACAGTATTCTTTGTAATAGTAGTTATGCAAGGATATCTATATATGACAGCAGGAGGTGATTCAGGTAAAACAGCCTCAGCAGTAGGAGCAATTGGGAATGCGGTAGTAGGACTACTTATCATTATGGGAGCTTTCCTTATTACTAATTTTGTGACCAGTGCTTTATTAGCAAGTGGATAAAATAAAAATATGTTAAAATCACTTATTTCTGAATTTATAATCATAACCGCTCAAGCCTCAGAGACTCCTCCTCCAGTACTAGGAGTTCCATCAGGAACTGGTGTAGTAGAAGAAGGAACTCTATTTACCTTTGTTGCCAATATTGTAAGATGGAGTCTAGGACTGACGGGAATAATATTATTTGTAATAATTTTAGTTTCAGGATTTAATTATGCTACAGCAGGGGGAGACTCCAAAAAAACTGAAGATGCGATATCTCAAATTAGAAATGCTATAATAGGATTATTTATCATAGGATTTGCATTTGTAATCTCTAATACAGTTTTAGGATTTATATTCAATATAGAATAAAAATATAAAGTTATCCACATTTTGAGCTCTTGCAAAGTTTTATAGAATAGTCTATAATTAAAATAGAACTTAATATTAATAATTTATTACATCAATATGAATAATGTTCGAAGATTAAAATCAATATTAAATAGAGTTATATTACCAATTCTATTATTAGCTCCTGTTATTGCTGGTGCTGCAACTCCAAGACCAGACACAAGGCCAATAGGAGCTATACCTACGGGATCTGGTACATATGAGGCTACTAACTTAATAGGCACAATATCTGTAGTTATAAGGTGGGCACTTGGATTCATTGGAATTGTAGTATTCCTAATTTTCTTATTTGCTGGATTTGAATATGCTACTTCAGGAGGTGATAATACCAAAGCTGAATCAGCTCAAAAGAGAATGGTTAATGCTATAATAGGACTGATAATTATATTCTTTGCCTTCGTTGCATCTAATGCTATATTGTCCTTCATATTCCAACAACAAATCTAAATTTAGAATAATTAAAGTTTAGATTACAAAAAGAGAGTATCAAAACTCTCTCTTTTGTTTTATATAAATTTGATATATATCTAGATTTATGTTATAATGAAATTATAATAAATTAACATATATATGAAATTAATATTAATAATCTTTGCAATTTTGGGAATATTGTTGATAATATCCCCAAGCTCTACTCTTGCCTCTTTTAGAGCACCTGATGTAGATTTACCAGAAAAAGGTACAATCCCAGATAATTCTGGAGTTTATCAAGGGACTAGTTTTATCGATACAGTAGAGTTGATTATAAATTGGATATTGACTTTTGTTGGTATTTTTATTTTTGGCATATTCCTATATGCTGGATTTGAATATGCTACTTCAGGAGGTGATGATACTAAAGCCAAAGAAGCAAGGTCTAGAATGGCTAATGCTGTAATAGGACTTATTATAGTATTGTTTGCTTTTGTAGCCTCCAATGCAATTCTAGGTTTTGTATTCCAAACCAACCCCACCAACACAAACAATACTAACAATACTAACAATACCAATAACACCAATAACACCAATAACACCAATAACACCAATAACACCAATAACACCAATAATAGACCTAATCAGAATAATACTAACACGAATACCCCTAGAAATAATTCTAATAATACTAACCGTAATAATCAACCTAATTAAATCAATATGAAAAAGTCTATTTTAGTAATAATGTTGAGCTTAATATCTCTGATAAGTTTTAATATAACTCAAGCCCAGACAGCTACGAATAGAACTGATGCCTGTAATAACCTAAACAATGGAAGTCCTTGTAAATATACTCAAACAGTAAACTCTCCAACCGGACCAGCTACTAAAACTGAAGAGGGTTTTTGTGATAGAGACGGTGGAGGCATTAATCCTACTAGGTTAGTATGTAAGACAGGATCGGAAGCAAATGGTTGGAAAGATTGCTTTAGAAACACTATAGTTGGAGATGCTTGTATGATCAATAATGAACTAGGAGTTTGTAAAGGATATTCTATCAATGATTGTGATACTACAAAAAAACCAACAGGTAATCCAGGAGGTTCAACTCCAGCGACTTGTGGATCTTCAACATGTCCATCTGGTAAAGTATGTGTAAATAATAATGAAAATAAACCAACTTGTGTAAATGATATTAAGGGTAATGATGGAAAATGCGGATCTTTAACATGTCCACCTGATAAAGTATGTGTAAATAATAATGAAAATAAACCAACTTGTACAAATAATGCCTCTACTCCCGGAACTCCCGCTAATACTACTCCCACCGATGCTACTGCTCCGCAGACAGTAGGATTTATCAACCCAATTCGATTCAATAGCTTAACTGAGTTAATAGCAGGTATAATCAATGCCCTCTTGGGTATATTAGGAGCTATTACGGTAGCTGTATTAGTAATGTCTGGATTTAAATATATGATAAGCTCCAATCCAGGAGAAGTCGGACAAGCCTTAGATGGTATTAGGAATGCTATAGTAGGACTTATGATAATTATGGGTGCTTTCCTGATAACTCAATATGTAATAAGTGCTTTGGCAGCCTAGAAAATTAAAAAAACCCACTCTCGCTATCGCTTGAGTGGGTATATGATTTACTCTCCAATTCTGATTACTGGCCACTCTCCTTGTCCACCTGGCATAGATCTATATCTTTTGTACATTTTGCTCAACACAGGTTCTTCACCCCAAGATTCATTAGGGAAAAAATCTACTCTAATTGAGCCTTTCATACTTGTAGGTAGTTCAATACATTTACTACCTAAAGTTGATAATGTAAGTCTTTCATCATTATCTATGATATCAAGTGTTTGATCTGTAATCTCTGAACCATCAATTTTTCCAAGAGCTGTAAAACACAACGACTTTCTTCCAGCTGGAACGGTGTATGTTCCATCCCCAGTAAGCGTAATCTTTCTTCCAGCCACCACAACTCTTCCTGTCGAAAGTATTTCCTCAGTAGGAGCATGGAAAGCCTGTTCCTGTTGTCCCGCCGATTGCTCGGTGGGGGGGGGAGATGAATGTGAATAATCTAAATTTTGTATTAGCTCAGGAGAAAACCTAGTCGCTATAATCAAAATTATTATCCCCACAATACTTAGTGTAGTCCATAATTTCATCACACCCTTTAGAGAGGACGGAATATCTTTACTACTAGCAAGTACATTAGATAATGCGATGATTAAAAGCATCATCAAAACATTAAACTGTACCCATCCCCATTTAAACACACCAAATCCGAGTAGGACATAATAGAGTGTTGAAAATGTCACCAATCCATAAGTCCACCAAGATTTGTTTCCGGGTATTTTTTTTAAGAAATCTAATTGGGTTATCCCTACACTAGGTCCACTAATTCTATAGAGAATAAATCCTCCACCAGCTATCAGTGCAAAACCAATTATCCACCAACCAACTGAAAATGAAACTATTGTTAGTAAGATATAAACTACTACTGCAATCAAGATTCGAGAATTGATTTTGTTCATTTTAAAGAACAGAACTAGAACTTGCTTAAGGTATCATAAAAAATGTTATATGTCAATATCAATAAATAGTAATGAAAAAACCCACTATGCCGAGGCAAAGTGGATTATTAGTAGGATTCAAGGTTTTTTTGATAACAGTATTTCGGCCAATGCTTTCAGTGCCACGGGGTCGAGATTGTACTGATTTATGTTTAGAGTACCACTTTTTGCAGCAGCTTCTTGTATATCAAGTTGTCTCAGAGCGAGAGAGAGTTCCTCATTTTCATTCATCAAATTCATCATCATTCTCAGACTATTAGTATTTCCCTCAGTCTCTGTGATTTTTGCAGCAGCTTCCAAGGAAGATATCCCTAGTTTTTCGATAGATGATCTATACTCTTCAGGAATATGTAGTTGGCCTGTGGTGAGCTGAACTAGTTGATGAGGGATTAGACTTAGTAGATAAACAGGATCTCTCTTATCTCCAGTTGAGGGTGTAACTGATGACACTCTATTTTCAAGTATGCTATTCATATTGTTGACAATTTTCTGTCTATTAAGATAAATGGAATACCAAGAGTATCCATCTACAGCCTCTTGAAATATATCTTCTAGGAAGTCTCCAAATATCCCTGTAAGCTCATTTTGGAACTTAGATTTTTCTTCTTGTGAAGCAAACTCTCCAGGTACTGACGGCCAGACTTCAGCAATATCAATTAGTTGTGAATCGTTGACCATACCAGGTTTAGGAAATCTAAATAAGAGAGTTGGGCTATCTATAGTAACTTCTCCGGCTTGTGTGAATTGAGGGTTCTTAGCTTTTTCTTCCTCAGATAATCCATCCGTACGAATATTGTATTCAGCTCTAGTTTCCCCTCTGACTGCAGTAACTAATTCGCTTACTCCAATTGAAACTTGTGTGGAAGGAAAGATCTCTTCTATCTCCTGAATAAGCCAAGGTAAGAAGTATATCCCAGGACCAACTACTCTAGTGTATTTTTGAAATGTTGATACAACAGCAAAAGCAGTGTTCCCAGATATTGTTTTTACTGACATTCCCAAATAGAAAAATCCAATTACAAGTATAAGGGCTACTATGATTTGACCATTTGGAATAGATGAGGTAGATTGAGCCATTGCTGGAGCAATGGAAAGATTAAATCCAAAAAGTGTCAACAAAAAGCATTTTAAAGTTTTCATAGCTTGTCAAAGAGCAATGGGACATCCGTATAATTATCACAAAATTTCAAAAATGTCAATTTTAATTAAAAATCCCCTCGCTGAATATAGGAGGGGACGGGAGATTGATTTAGTATGATTAAAAAATTTTCTTTTTTGATAACAATAGTTGTATTTGAGATACGCCTACCCAGATTAGTATGGCTATGAGAGCTATGATTATTATTATTATTGTTGGGATTGCACGAATTAGTTCAGAATTTAGTATCTTTATAAAAAATCTTTTTATTATAAATAGATTTTTTCTTAGTTTCATAGAATCAAGTCCTTAACTCTAGTTTCTTAATAGTATTCTAAATGTTAGACTATGTCAAATTATTAATTTTGTAGGGGAGCCCTTTCATTCAACTGTCCTCACCCAAACTGCGGGTACCCCTCGCCAGAGAGGTCGTATCTACTGGTAGGTACAGTTTATTCTGTCCTCCTTGGGAGGAGGTGGCCTTTAGGCCTGAGGTGGATTGCCATTACACTTTTGTTATGGAATTAAATTAAATATTGTTTTATCCACCCTCTCCCTACGGGTACTCCCTCCAAAGGGAGACAAAAATACAAGTTACAAAATTCAATCCATCCACCTCCTCCCTGCCTACCGCAGGCAGGCAAAGGAGGACAATTACTATCCAATTTACTGTTATTAGTCTAGTAATGTATATAATCCCTTTTGTCGACGATTAGCTCATCTCGTACCTAATATGAATAAGATGAGATGCATCGTAGACAAATTGGAGAAGGAATAGATAGAAATACAGAGAGGAGCCGTGAGGCTCCTCTCTGTATAGAGAATAGTATATAATAAGTAAGTCAAACTAATATTATATAAACTTATTCCTATGAATAGCATACCTCAAAAAAGTAATTTAGACAAATATAGTAGATGGAGGAAACAAGCAAAGCTTGTTTCCTTAAGTAGCGAAGCTACTTTAAGATTAGAGTGGATAATTCAGTATTATAAGGGTGAGAGCATTTCATCTATAGCTAAAAAGTTTGGTATACATAGATCTACCATATATAAATGGAAAAAGAGATTTAGATCAAATCATATACAATCTCTAGAAAGTATAAGTACAGAATCTCACACAAAAAGAACTGGTTCTTTTTGTGCTATTAAAGATAATAGAATTATCTCTCTTAGAAAACAATATCCCTATTATGGAAAAATGAAATTACAAATACTATACACAAGAATATACCAGGAAAATATATCTTCCTGGTATATTCAAAGAGTTATAGAGTATTATTCTCTTTATCCTCCCAGAAGAGGTCATAAATATACTACTAAATTAATAAGAAAACGTAATCCTCGTAAGAGAATTACCCAATTTAAGCAGCCTATTTCTTCTTTTGGTCTATTATTACACCTCGACACAGTCGAGGTGAGAATTCAAGGGAAAAAGAGATATATACTAACAGCTATAGATAGTTATACTAGAGTGAATAAGATGAGATGCATCGTAGACAAGCAGTGACTTTTGTAGGTGATACATGAAAGTAGTTTATATAGTTATAAAAAAGAGTTCTTAATTTTGTCCCCCTTCGGAGGGGGAAGCCTGAAAGGCGGGGGTGGATAATACTTAAAATACTAAAATCAATTCTTGTTTATAATAATATTAAACTTAATCCACCACCGGCACTTCGTGCCACCTCCTCCAAAGGAGGACAGAAGCTCAAGTTACAAAATTCAATCAACCCACCTCCTCCCTGCCTACCGCAGGCAGGCAAAGGAGGACAATTACTATCCAAGTTACTGCTATTAGTCTAGTAATGTATATAATCCCTTTTGTCGACGATCATCTCATACATAATATTGACAAATCATAATATATATAATACAATAAAACAAGTTCCCAAAAGAGGTGTGCTTTTGAGTACTCCAAGGTGTAAGGAATACTCGCCCCGCTAATTATAATTATTTATTTTATGCCTACTATACAACAATTAGTAAGAAGAGGTCGCAAGACTGCTATCAAAAAAACCAAGTCCCCAGCTTTAGGTAAAACTTTTAATGTACTTAAAAATAAACCTTTAGAGAGCAATTCTCCTTTCAAAAGAGGTGTTTGTGTGAAGGTGACTACCACTACTCCTAAAAAGCCTAACTCAGCTCTTCGTAAAATCGCTAGAGTAAGATTATCTAATGGACAAGAGGTGACTGCCTATATTCCAGGAATGGGACATAATCTACAAGAGCACTCCGTAGTGATGCTAAGAGGTGGAAGAGTAAAAGATTTACCCGGAGTTAGATATCATATTGTCCGTGGAGTTCTAGATACTGCTGGTGTAGCCGCGAGATCTCAAGAACGAAGTAAATATGGGGTTAAGAGACCAAAACAATAGATTTTTATTAAGATATTTTAAATATTATGCCTAGAAGAAAGCGCAATTACACCAGAGAAATCGAACTTGATCCAAGATATAAGAATCTTTTGGTTTCTCAATTTATCAACTACATTATGTTAGATGGTAAAAAATCAGTAGCTCGTAATGTATTTTATGGAGCTATGGATATTATTGAAAAAGAATACTCTCAAGATCCTCTCAATGTATTCAATACTGCTATCAAAAATGTATCTCCAGCAGTAGAGGTAAAATCCCGAAGAGTAGGAGGAGCTAATTATCAGGTACCTGTGGAAGTAAGGCCAGCCCGTAAGACATCTCTTGCTTTTAGATGGATGTTAGATGCTGTTCGTAAGAAAAAAGGTAAGTCCACTGATAAAAAATTAGCTGAAGAGTTGATGGATGCTTTTAATCAAACCGGTACTGTGATTAAGAAAAAAGATGATACTCAGAGAATGGCTGAAGCTAACCGTGCCTTTGCTCACTTGAGATAAAACTACATCCCACTTTTTTATCTTTGTAGCAAAACAAAACAATTATCAATTCTATACATTAGTAATTAAGAATCAAATACTATGTCCAAAAACAATCAAGATATTCCTCTAAAGGATGTTCGTAATATTGGGATTATTGCCCATATTGATGCTGGTAAAACCACTACTACCGAGCGAATTTTGTATTTCACTGGTCTGAAGCACAAAATCGGAGAAGTTCATGATGGAGCCGCTGAAATGGACTGGATGGCTCAAGAGCGAGAAAGAGGAATTACTATTACTTCCGCTGCTACTACTTGTTTTTGGAAAGATCATAGAATTAATATTATTGACACTCCAGGCCATGTAGATTTTACTATGGAGGTAGAGAGGTCTCTGAGAGTTTTGGATGGTGCTGTGACGGTCTTTGATGGTAAATCTGGTGTAGAACCACAATCTGAAACTGTTTGGCGACAGGCTGATAGATATAATGTGCCTAGAATTTGTTTTGTAAATAAAATCAATCAGACTGGAGGAGATTTTTATAAATCTTTTGAGTCTATTCAAGAGAGATTATCCAAAGACGCAGTTGTAATTGCACTTCCAATTGGATTTGAACAAGGAATCAGAGGATTAGTAGATTTGGTGGAGAATAAAGCTTATGTCTATGCTGATGAGGCTGGTATGACTGAAATTGTAGAGGCTGAAGTCCCTGCAGATATGTTAGAACAGGTAGAGGAGTATAGACAAATTTTGATGGAAAAAGTCTCTGAAGTAGATGATAGATTGATTGAATTATTCCTCAATGATGGAAAATTATCTACCGATGAGCTAAAATATGCTATTCGTAAGGGTACTCTAGAATCCAAGATTTTCCCAGTGATGGGAGGAGATTCCAGGACATCTATTGTAAGAAAATTACTTGATGCTGTGATTGAATATCTACCATCCCCTCTGGATATTGATGCTGCTAAAGGTACAGATGTGCATAATGAAGAGAAAGAGTTGACTAGAAAAGCAGACAAAGATGAACCTTTTGCTGGACTTGCTTTCAAAATTGCAACTGACCCTTATATTGGGCAATTAGTATTCTTTAGAGTTTATTCTGGAGTATTGAAGAGTGGAAGTTATGTCTATAACTCAATTAAAGGTGAGAAAGAGCGAATTTCTCGATTAGTACTGATGCATGCTAACTCTAGAACAGAGGTAGAAGAATTATCTGCTGGAGAAATTGGAGCTATTGTGGGGCTTAAGAATACCACTACTGGAGATACTCTTTGTGATGAGAAAAATCCAATTATACTGGAGAAAATTGTAATCCCAGAGCCAGTTATTCAGATAAAATTAGAGCCAAAGACTAAAGTTGACCAAGAGAAGATGAGTCTTGCTCTACATAAATTATCTGATGAAGACCCTACTCTTAAAGTAAGTACTGATGAAGTGACAGGAGATACCCTGATTGCAGGTATGGGAGAGTTGCATCTAGATATTATTGTGGATAGAATGAAGCGAGAATTCGGCGTAGAGGTTAATGTAGGACAACCACAGGTAGCTTACAAAGAAACTATCCAAGGAACTGCTGAAGCTCAAGGTAAATATATCAAGCAATCTGGAGGAAAAGGACAATATGGTGATGTTTATCTTAGAGTTGAGGCCTTTGACCCTGAGACAGTGGAAATTGACCCAAAGAAACCACAACATTATATCTTCGGTAATGAATTAAAGGGAGGATCTATTCCATCCGAATATGTACCTGCTATTGAAAAGGGAGTCAAAGAATCTATTGACCGAGGTGTTATCGCTGGATATCCTTTGATTAATATCAAAGCTACTGTGTATGATGGGTCTTATCATGATGTTGACTCCTCTGAATCTGCTTTCAAAATCGCTGGATCTATGGCTCTATCAGCTGCTGTCAAAAAAGCTACTCCAATTCTGCTAGAGCCAATTATGGCAGTAGAAGTGACAATCCCAGAACAATATATGGGAGATGTGGTGGGTGATCTTAACTCACGACGAGGTCTAATCGAAGAGATGAATGACAGAACAGGAGGATTAAAAGTTGTATCAGCTAAAGTACCTCTATCCTCAATGTTTGGATATGTGACAACTCTTAGATCTATGACACAAGGACGAGGAAATGCAGTGATGGAATTCAATGATTACCAACCAGTACCTAGCAATGTTCAACAAGATATTATAGCCAAAAGAACTGCCAAATAAGGTAATATTAACCTAAAAATTTTCCAAAAAGCCTGAGTATAAACACTTAGGTTTTTTGGTATTTCTACCCCTCCAGTTCTTATAAAATACTCAAAATAATATGCTATAATATACTTAATAGGAGAGATCGCATAGTCCGGTTTATTGCGCTGCATTCGAAACGCAGTATAGGGTCAAACCTATCGGGAGTTCGAATCTCCCTCTCTCCGCAAAATCCCCCCCAACCCCGTGTCGGACACCTACGGTTTCCGACACTCGGGAATAAATCCCTCGTTGCCTTCCTGCACGGGGGATTTTGCCTTCATACATCAATATGTATGAATTCTTAAGGTAAAGAGAGATTAGAACTCAGGGAAGGGATTATTATTTTTTGTCTCCCTTTGGAGGCTTTAAGTCCCTCCTATACTCTGGTTTAGGAGGGGGAGTACCTGCAGGGGGAGGGTGGATAGGAGTGAATCTCATTCATGACGAGTTTGTAATCTCTTAATCTCCACAAAATCCCTAACTTTTACTACCCCTTAAACTCTCAATTAGCTCAGGTCCACAAGAGAGTTTTTTGGCTAATGAGCTTTTGGGATCTATTATTTTCCAAAAAGGGGCGATGGGGTCTTTGCCTTCTGCCATCAGTTCTAAACTTCTCTCAGCGATAATTCTAGTGAATATACCACTAGTGACGGGGCAGGTAATGTCTGCTTTAGCTTGTTTTGCAAGGTCAATTCGCATTTGGGAGAGATCTCTATTCTCGTCTTTTGGGATTGAGTTTATATAATCTGCTATCTTTTGAGGAGTTGAGATTAACATCAAGTCCCCAGCTTTCATATCAGCAAAATTAGTATCTAATCTTTTGATTTGCTCTACTTTTTTGGTCTCAAATTTTTCTTGCCAAGTCTTTGCCATATTATTAAGTCTTAAATTATATCTATATTATAAAACTTTCACTTATTTTATGCAATACACTACCTACTTCCCGCAAATACTAGATCTAATTTGGGTGATGTCTCCGTATAGCAAGAGGGGAGTATTACTTTGGCAAAAGGAGGTATGAGCTAGGCTGACTTTTGCTTTATCTTTATAGAAAATTGGTCCGAATAATAAATCTAATAATCCTCCGGTATAGTCTGCTACATCGAGAATTTTTACAGGATTGCCTTGATTTAATTCTTGATTGATTAGGTTAATTGCAAATTCTTCATTCCCAACTTTATCTACCAAACCATATTTAGTAGCTTCATCTGAATTACCTAAGAATACTCTAGCTCCGATTTCATCTTGGATTGTCTCTACTGGGATATTATTGTATTTACTAATGTGATTCACGAAAGCTGAATATAGGGCATCTATATCTGGATTAATACAATCTTTAATATACTCATCTGAAATATTCAGTTGATTCTCTGGTTGTTTACATTTACCTCTGTAAATAGGGGTAAAATTAATATCCCCATTAATTGTCGCTCCAAGAAGTCCTTCAGAATAACCATTGACATTGGTAAATTTAGGAGCATAACCTCCAGCCACTCCTACACTACCGACTATAGCTGTGGGGCTAGCAATAATGGTAGAGGCTGGAGCAGATGCCCAAGCTCCACCTGAGGCTGATAATTCATTGACAAAGACATAAACTTTTTGATTAGTTTTTTTCTGATAAGCCTCAATTGCATCAGCAATATTACTAGAAGCTCCGATTTCACCTCCCGGAGTAGTAAGGTCGATTAACACGGCCTTAATATCTTTATCTTCAACCAATTGGTCTAATTTATAAGCCACCGCCTTCCCATCAATACTATCCGGTACGACAAAGGATAAAGGATCCCCCTCATTCAGGCTATTAGATATTGGACCTCTTAATTCTAATCTGGCTACTTTGACCTCTGATTCTGGATCCCCCTTATAATACTCATAAACTAGATCTCCACTTTCACTAGAGTCTTCACCCATACCAAAGAATTCAGTAGCTACCGACTGTATGCTAATCACAATCCAAATAGCTAATAATACAATAGTGGTCAGAATTATAAACCAAGCTGAAGTCAGGAATTTAGGGAATCGTCTTTTTTTGACTATAGCGGCGGTTATGGGAGCAGAATTATTAGATACGGGCTGAGGATTTTCCATATATTTGATTATTTTTAAGAATTATAGATTAAGTATAGCATATTTTATAAATTTAGTTATACACAATTTTTGGGGATTTTTTACTTTCCAAAAGCTATAAAAAGAAAAACTCACAAAAAATGTGAGTTGAAAGGATTAAAGTGGCAGATAGCCGAAGGACGGGGGATATTGTGATGGACGAGATGGGGTTGTAGAGAAAGATTTGGCTATCTGTAAATATATTATAACATAGTTTATATATTTTGTCTATTATATACCTCATCTCATACATACTATTGTATTATTTGGAATTTAGATATATAATTATTTATAGACCTTTTATAAGTATAAGTTTAATATAAAATATATGGAAATGCTCACAATTTGGATTATCTTAGGTGTTGTAGTTATAATAGCTATTTATGGAATTGCAGTTTATAATGGTTTAGTTTCTCTTAGGCAAAAAGTAGCTGAGGCTTGGGCAGATATTGATGTTCAGTTAAAGCGAAGATATGATCTTATTCCGAATTTGGTAGAGACTGTGAAAGGTTATGCTAAGCATGAATCTACTGTATTCGAGGATGTGACTAAAGCTCGTAGTCAGGCTATGAATGCTAGTGGTTTGCATGATAAGTCTGAGGCTGAGAATATGCTTTCCGGTACTCTTAAGAGCTTATTTGCAGTATCTGAGAGTTATCCAGAACTTAAGGCTAATGAGAATTTCTTAGAACTTCAGAGAGAACTTAGTGATACTGAGAACAAAATTCAAGCTTCTAGAAGATTCTATAATAGTGTAGTAATGTCTCTTAATACTAAGATTGAGAGTTTCCCTGACAGTCTTATTGCCTCAATAGGAAAGTTTGAGAAAAAAGAATACTTTGAAATTGCTGAGGGTGAAAAAGAAAATGTCAAAGTTTCATTTAAATAATCACTTTAGATTGTATACAATATGAACCTTTATGAGCAAAAAGATAAAAATATTCGCAAGACTTGGATATTGATGTTTATCTTTGTAGTAGTGGTAGTCGGTATAGCTTGGGTTTTTAGTTATACTCTTAACAATCAGATGATTTTTGTCTGGGCTTTGATTGGAAGTTTATTTATGAACTTTATATCATATTGGTATTCGGATAGTATTGTTTTGTCTATTTCTAATGCTAAACCGGTGGATACTTCTACCTCTGAGGGGAAGAGAATATATAGATTATTAGAGAACTTGGCTATTACTGCTGGGCTTCCTATGCCAAAACTATATATTATCCAAGATACGGCGATGAATGCCTTTGCGACTGGTAGAGATCCAGAGCACTCAGCTATTGCACTTACCACTGGGATTATTGATAGATTAGAACAAATTGAGTTGGAAGGTGTAATCGCTCATGAATTATCTCATATTGGCAATCGTGATACCCTTATACAGACTATTTCGGTAGTTTTGGTTGGATTGGTGGCTCTGCTATCTGATTGGTTCTTGCGAATTAGTTTTTGGGGTGGAGGCAAGCATAATAATGATGATAATAGTAAACTCGGGTTAATCGTAGGTATAATTGCGGTTGTGTTAGCAATTTTAGCTCCAATTTTTGTACAATTATTGCATTTTGCTATTTCTCGTAAAAGAGAATATTTAGCTGATGCTAGTGGTGCTTTATTAACCCGCTATCCTGAGGGTTTGGCTAGTGCTTTGGAGAAAATTAGCCAAGATACTGAACCTTTAGAAGTTGCGAATCGAGCTACAGCCCATCTATTTATCTCTAATCCTTTCAAAGGAGGTGGTATCAAAGACTGGATGTCTACTCATCCTCCTACCGAAAAGAGAATTCAAGCTCTTAGAAATATCCATATAAGTTAATTCAATAAATTTACACCTATGCAATACAATTCATTAAAAAGAACAAAAATAGTAAGTACTCTTAGTCCTAGAGTAGCTACTGAGGAGTCTCTGACTGATTTTATAAAAGCTGGGGCTAATGTATTTCGACTCAATTTTTCTCACGGTAGTTATGAGGAATATGCTCAGATGATTGAGACTATCAAAAAAGTGAGACAAGATTTAGCAGTACCTGTAGCGATTTTACAAGATTTACAAGGACCAAGAGTGAGAGTAGAGGCTTTAGAAACTCCCCTAGATATCATAGTCGGGGATATAGTTTATATCACTAATAGTGAATATACTTATGGTTTTGCAGATGGAGTTAAGGTTCTGCCAATTGATCATGACCTTAGCCCAATTCTAAAGACAGGAGAGACTATATTGATTGAAGATGGGTTAATAGAATTATTAGTCAAAGAGGTAGTACCAGATAAGCACTATACCATTGCTGAGGCTAAGACAAATTCACAAATCAAAGGTCGAAAAGGGGTTAATTTTCCTGGAAGTGCGGTAGATTTTCCTGTGATTACAGATAAAGATAAGGCTGATTTGAAATTTGGATTAGAGCAAGGAGTAGATTTTATAGCTATGTCTTTTGTAAGGTCAGCTGAGGATATCAAGGAACTTAGAAAATTGATTGAATTAGAACCTAGTAAAAATTCCAATCCCCTAGTAATTGCTAAAATTGAGAAACCAGATGCTGTAGCTCAGATTGAGAGTATTATGAATGTGGTCGACGGAGTTATGGTAGCCAGAGGAGACCTTGGAATTGAAGTTCAGGCTGAAAAAGTTCCAATTATCCAAAAGCATATTATAGAATTAGCTTTACTCAAAGGTAAAAGAGTAATCGTAGCTACTCAAATGCTAGACTCTATGATTAGAAATCCTCGTCCAACCAGAGCTGAGGTATCGGATGTAGCTAATGCGGTGATTGACCATACTGATGCGGTAATGTTGTCTGGAGAAACCTCAGGTGGAGCTTATCCATTAGAAGCCGTCTCTATGATGCAAAAGATTATATTATCCACCGAAGAATCAGCCTATGATAATTTCTTCGATGAATATATTCCAGATGAGGATATGAAGAATATTCATAAAGAATTAGCTTATGGAGCTCAGCATTTAGCGAGAGCCAGTGAAGTAGATGGAATTATTGTAATAGACAAAGCAGGTAAAGGCGTGGCTGAGTATATGTCACAGTTTAGAGCCGAGATTCCAGTTTTTGTAATTACCGAGAATATAGAATACTTTTATCATACTGCTTTGACTTGGGGAGTTATAGCTATGTTAAATGGAGAGGATAAAAATGTCTATAAAATTATTGGTAATATACAGAAAATGTACTTTGATGATGGAGTAGATGGGCATTATTTTGTGGTTGTTGATATTACAGAGCAGAATAGAGAATCTATACAGATGTTCTTGGTGTAAATAATTAAAATTTAACCTAAACTTTTGACAATAGTGTAATATTAATGTATAATATTACACTATAGCCGATATAGCTCAGTCGGTAGAGCGCACCCATGGTAAGGGTGAGGTCATCAGTTCAATCCTGATTATCGGCTCCCTATATCAATTTATATTTAAGATTATACCCCTATGAGTCAAGATAACTTAATCAAATTACAGTGTACAGAAACCGGTAGAATTGGATACTATACCCGTAAGAATAAGAAGAAGAATACTGAGAAATTAGAGTTAAAGAAATTTAACCCTGATTTAAGACGACATACTCTACATAGAGAGATGAAAAAATAATCTATAGTCTAGATTATAAAAAAAGATTCTGTAATTAGGATCTTTTTTATTGACAATTATTACAAATACCCTTAATCTCAAAAGTATGTGAGATTGGCTGTCCAATACTGGAGATAGACTCTAAAATTGGTTTGGCTACACAACTTTCTATATCTATAATTTTACCACATTTAATACAGGTAAAATGATGATGATGTGGTAAAAATTGGTAAGATAATTCATAAAAATTAGACTTCTCCCCATACAGAAGCTCTAATAAATCAATTTTATGTAAACGATCTAAAATTCTGTGAATTGTGGATAAGTCTATAAATTGGTCTTGAGCAATGAGTTTTTGATGTATGGTTTTGGCATCAATCGGGATATTAGTATCGAGTATAATTTCTAAAACTGAGAGAATATGCTTAGTAATCCTGATGTTTTTAGTTCTCAAATATGCAAAGACTCTAGTCTCAAGTGTCATAAATATAAATACAGAGCTAATAAAAATTTGGCAGGCACAGTAGGAATCGAACCTACGACGATGGTTTTGGAGACCATTGTTATACCATTTAACTATGCGCCTAAGTGAAATAATTATACCTTGAAGTTATCAAATTTGCAATAGGTGCTATAAATTACTATTGACTATAATCTATAAATTTGATACAATAATATTATAAATCAATGCGGGTATCGTATAAGGGCTAATTATCTCTGCCTTCCAAGCAGATGATGAGGGTTCGAATCCCTCTACCCGCTCTGCTCTTAGGGTAAACGAGACAACTGCTTGTCTTGTGTGAGGGATGAGAAGGTCGGAGCGATGTGTGAGTTTGTACGAAGTACAAGGCGAACACCGCGAGACGGGGTAGCGAGAATTTTCCGTCAGGAAAATTACTTGTGACCGAATCCCTCTACCCGCTCTGCTCTTAGGGTAAACAAGACAACTGCTTGTCTCGTAAATTTATAAAAATTAAATATGAAAAATATAAAAAATATAATACTATCTATATCTCTATCGATATTTATATTCTTTATATTAAATCCAATTAATATACATGCCCTAGACAATAGAGGATGTCCCACTAGTTATGCTGAACTACAGAGTGTGTCCGGACATAAAGAGTTTTTAGCTGAGGTAGCTAAAGAAAGAGGTTATACAGCTGTTAATGACGCTGGTAAGGTTGACCCTAGTGCTAATAGCGCTCTTATCAAAATGAAAGAAGCTGCAAAAAAAGAAGGTAAAAATATCAATGAAATTAGTGGATATAGAAGTTATAATGATCAAGTAATTACATTTTTTAACAGTTCTAATGTTACAAATCCAATTAAAAAATGTTATGCTGGTACAGCAAATAGAGATGATGTCAAAAGACAATATTTAGCCAGAGGAGAAGCTTCTGCTCCTCCAGGATTTTCTGAACATCATAGCGGAAAAGCTTTTGATTTTAATTCGGTTGAAAAATCATTTGAAAATACTCCAGAGTTTAAGTGGCTTGAATCTAATGCTTCAAAATATGGATTTAGACTTTCTTATCCTAAAAATAGTACCAAAGGAGCTGGATATGAACCTTGGCATTGGTATTATACAGGTGGAGGTACTAATGAAGATACTCCAAATAATGACACAGCTGGAATATCTACAGGCAATAGCAGCTCTGCCTCCACCACCGCAGGTACTGTCAGCTATCAGTCCTATACCAATTTTCCTGGGGTGGGGAGAATTAGTAGTTTATGTCAACTAATTACAGCTTTGTGGTTATTAGGTTTTGCGGTATTGTTAACTTCTGTCTTAGGGATGTTCTTATGGGGTGGATATATGTATGTGACGGCAGGGGTAAATGCGGGTAAAGTTAATCAGGCAAAAGAAATATTTACTAATACCCTCACAGGACTGATTATAGGATTGTCTATTTTTATAATTATAAATATTATAAATCCAGGATTATTACAGGGTAATTGTAGTATACCTTCGGTTGGTAGTGGAGAGACAATTGGAGGGCCGCCTGGACCATCTAATATTATTCCCAAACCGGGAGAAAGTGTTTTTCCAACCACATGTGATTATGAGGGACCTGGACCACTGCAATCATTTGGTGCTCCTAGAGATGGTGGTAGAAGAAGACATGCTGGGATAGATTTTACACCTCCATCTCAATCAACACAATGTCCAATATTAGCATTTCGTGATGGTACAGTTACTACAGTCTATAATGGTTTTATAGCAATACAACATGCAGATGGTATAGAAACAAGATATATTCATAATAGTAGAAATTTTGTTAGCTCAGGTCAAAAAGTACAAGCTGGGCAAGAAATAGGCAAACAAGGAAATGTTGGTACTGGTGCAATTCACTTACATTTTGAAATATATAATAGTAGTGGAGCAGTCAATCCAGCAGGAGTATTGCTAGATAGCTCAAAAAATCCTGACCCCTCAAAGGTTAAAGTTACTGGTAATCCCCGCAGTACAGGTGGTGGACTTTAAAATTTGAACTTTCCCTCAAAGCAGTGTATACTATATAAATAAATTAATCGATAGCAAATATAGTATATGACATTTTTACAAAAAATATTTGGGGATCCAAATGCTAGAACTTTATCCAAAATCCAACCTATTGTAGACACTATTAATTCTCTAGAGGAGTCTTATAAGGCTAAATCTGATGATGAGATTAGAGCTGAGATTACTAAGATTAAAACAGATATTCAAGAAAAGGGGACTGGTTTGGATGAGGTTTTACCTCAAGTGTTTGCTCTTGTGAGGGAGGCCTCTCGGAGAACTTTAGGTCAGCGGCATTTTGATGTGCAGTTGATTGGTGGTATTGTTTTGCATCAGGGTAAAATTGCTGAGATGAGAACCGGAGAGGGTAAAACTCTTGTCGCTACTCTACCCACAGTATTGAATGCTTTGACTGGTAAGGGAGTGCATGTGGTGACGGTGAATGATTATCTAGCTAAAAGAGATGCCGTCTGGATGGGACAAATTTATAATTTTTTAGGTCTTTCTCTTGGGATTGTGACAGCGGAAGGGTCTTATTTATACAGAGAAGTCCCAGCTGAGGATAAAGACAGAGATGATAAAGGTTCCTATGAGGTGGAGGCTGAATTTTTGACTTCAGTATCACGAAAAGAAGCTTACGCAGCTGATATTACTTATGGGACTAATAATGAATTTGGTTTTGATTATCTGCGGGATAATATGGCGACTTCCAAAGCTAATATGGTGCAGAGAGAATATTATTTTTCTATTGTAGATGAGGTGGATAGTGTTTTGATTGATGAGGCTAGAACTCCGCTTATTATATCTATGCCTGATACTGACTCTCCAGCTTTATATAAAACTTTTGCTTCTATTGTACCGACTTTGAAACCTGAAACTGATTATACTTTGGATGAGAAAATGCGAACAGTTAATATTACAGAATCTGGGATTGATAAAGTAGAAAAAGCTCTTAACATTAGTAATATTTATGAGGAAAAAGGGATTGCTTTTGTGCATCATTTGGAGCAGGCTCTGAAGGCTCAGGCTTTATTTCACTTAGATAAAGAATATGTAGTCAAAGATGGTGAAATTATTATTGTAGACCAATTCACTGGTAGATTAACTCCTGGGAGAAGATATTCCGAAGGTTTGCATCAGGCTATTGAAGCCAAAGAAGGAGTAGCTATTCAACAGGAATCTAAGACTTTGGCTTCTATTACTCTACAAAACTATTTCCGTATGTATGACAAATTAGCTGGGATGACAGGAACAGCAGTCACTAGTGCTGAGGAATTTCATAAAGTATATGATTTGGATGTGGTGATTATGCCTACTAACAGAGAAATCAAGAGAATTGATTTAGCTGATATAGTCTATAAAAATGAAAAAGCTAAGTTCAAAGCCATAGCCCAAAAGGTCAAAGAAACTTCTCAAAAAGGACAACCAGTGCTATTGGGTACAGCCTCTATTGAAAAAAGCGAGGCTTTGGGTAAGGTTTTTGATAAATTTAATCTCAAATATACAATTCTCAATGCTAAACAACATGAGGCGGAGGGGCTTATTATTGCTGATGCTGGTAAAAAGGGAGCCATTACTATTGCTACCAATATGGCAGGTCGTGGAGTGGATATTAAATTAGGTGGAGCTAATGCCACTGAAGAGGAGAAAACTGAAATTCTGAATTTAGGCGGATTATATGTAATCGGTAGTGAGAGACATGAGGCTAGACGCATAGATAATCAGTTGAGAGGTAGATCGGGTAGACAGGGTGAGCCTGGGATGACTCAGTTTTATCTGTCTCTGGATGATGAGATTATGAGAATTTTTGGGGGAGAGAGAATTAAGTCGCTGATGGAGAGATTTAATTTCCCTGAAGATGAGCCAATTGAAAATATGTTGATTGCAAAGTCGATAGAAGGTGCTCAGACTAAGATTGAGGGATTTCACTTTGACTCTCGTAAGCATTTATTGGAATATGATGATGTTTTGAATAAACAGCGAGAGATAATTTACCGCAAAAGGCGAGACATTATTTTACAAAAGACAGATATCAAATCTCAGACTGCAGATTTAATCAAAGAAAGTATTTATAAGATAGTATCTTTTTATACTACTAGTGAAAGTACTAGAGAATGGGATTTGAAAGCGATAAAAGAAGATATAAATGGGCTTATTGGTAGTAAATTAGATTTTTCAACAAATTTAGAACAAATTAAAGATCAAGAAGGAATTGTAGATAATAAAAAAGAAGCTATTACTGATTATTTAGTCAAGACTATAACGGATATATTGCAAAAAAGATTCAGCTCTATTTCAGACGAACAATACCAATCTATTATGAATTCTGTTTATATTCAGACTTTAGATAATCTCTGGATGGATCATCTAGAAATTATAGATTATCTAAAAACCGGTATTAGGCTTCGAGGTTATGCTCAGCGAGATCCTTTGATTGAGTATAAAAACGAAGCTTTTATGCTATTTGAAAAACTATTAACCTCTATTCAAACTAATTATATAAGTACCATTTTAAGAATTGAGCCGAATCCTCAAATAGCTCAGAATATAGTTGTTCCAAGCCCTATGGTAGAATCTGTCCCTCGAGTAGGCCGGAATGACCCTTGTCCTTGTGGAAGTGGTAAAAAGTATAAAAAATGTCACGGTAAATAATAATTAAATTCAAAACTATGAAAAACTGGCTAAATAAAAATCCTAAACTAATATTCCCTTTAGGTCTTATAATATTCCTCGCTATAGGAGCTTTGTATGTGTACCTTATATTACTAGATAATCCTAAACCTAAAGTGACAGATTTTAATTCATGTGTTGAGGCTAATGGTGGAATTATTAGTATGATTTATCCTCCGAGATGTACTTATGAGGGAGTTACTTATACTGAGGATATTGTAATAAAAGATAAACCGAATAAAGAAGGTTTAAATCTAGAACTCCCAAAAGCTGAAAAAGCTCAAATTGAAGCTTGGTTAGAGAAAAATGGATATAATCAATACGGAGATAAGCCTGATACTGTCTATCTAGGAGGAAATCCGCTATTTGATGAACGCGGTGGTAAACATATAAAACTTTATGATTATTTAATGCAAAAACACCCAAACAAACCTTGGTTAGAGAAATCTAGTTCTATTACAGAGAATTCTAATACGAATAAAGAGGTGAAACCCTTCGCTGAAGTTAAGTCTTGGAAAAATTTTGAAGATCCTAATTTTGAATTACAATATCCTGATTTTGTAATTATGGCGAGTCAAAATGGCTATCCAATCAAATTCAGTACTACAGATGGTTTTGAATTTATACTTGATATAAATACTCAAAAACCTAATTATACAGTTGGTACTTGTGAGAAAAAACTAGATATAGATGATAAATCTCTATATTTATGCTATAATAAAAATATAACTTATCAGGAAATATATCAGCGAATGCTAGATTCCTTTGTAATTAGATAGATTAGAATATGGTATATAAAACTCGTAAATTAGATAATGGACTTACTATAATTGGAATTCCTCTTAAAGATTCTAAGACTACCACGGTTTTGACTTTAGTTGGAGTTGGCTCCAGATATGAATCAGATACTGAACAGGGCTTGTCTCACTTTCTAGAACATATGATGTTCAAAGGCACCAAAAAAAGACCTAATGCTAAAGTGATAGCTCAAGAATTAGATGGGCTCGGAGCTTCTTATAATGCTTTTACTAGTTATGAATATACGGGTTATTGGGTCAAAGTTCGTAATCAAAAAAAATACATTGCTCTTGATGTAATTGCTGATATATTCCAAAACTCTCTGTTGCAGGAGAGTGATATACAGGTTGAGCGAGGAGCTATTATTGAGGAATTGAATATGTATCTAGATATGCCGACTAGGCAAATTCATAGTGATTTCCAGACCCTTTTATATGGAGATAATACTCCTCTGGGCAGGCCGATTATTGGGACTAAAGAGTCTATCAATTCTTTTGGTAGAGAAGATTTTGTAAATTACTTTAATCATAAATATGTCACTAATAATACCTATATTATTATAGCTGGAGAGGTAGATACTAATATTTTAGACAAAGTAGAGGCATCATTTAATAATGCCAGACAAGCTGAAGCTCCTCAAAAATTAAATATAGAAATTACCCAAAATAAGCCCAAAGTTAATATTAGGCATAAAAAAACCGACCAAACCCATTTAATGCTTGGATTTCATATTCCGGATATTCACCATACAGATAGATATATCTCATCTATTGCCAGTATAATTCTAGGTGGTTATATGAGTTCTAGATTATTCACTGAAATTAGAGAAAAAAGAGGATTATCCTATTATATTCGAGCCGATAGCCATCACTTTGATGATACAGGTGTATTCAATATTAATACAGGAGTACAGAATACTAAAGTTGAAGAAACATTAAAGCTTATCCTAAAAGAATTAAAAGATATCAAATCTTATCCAGTGAGTGATAGGGAATTAAATATCGCCAAAGAACATATTCAAGGTCAAACAGTAATGGGATTTGAATCTAGTGATGAAATTGCAGCTATTATAGGTATGAATGAATTGTTGTTACATAAACCTTTTGACCTAGACTATGAAATGGAACAATACAAAGCTGTCACTAAAGAACAAATTTTAGACTTTATGCAAAAATATACTTTAGCAGAGCATATCAGTTTAGCTTTGATTGGGAATATCTCAGCTGGTGATAATACTAAATTAGAACAAATTTTAGCGAGTTTATGATTTATTTAGATAATCAAGCCAGTACTCCAATTCACCCTGAAGTGCTAAAAGTAGTCACTCAAGTGATGCAGGAGAATTTTGCTAACCCACATAGTCAACATATATTGGGTCAAAAAGCTATGCATATTATTGACAATTCCCGAAGAATTATCGCTGAGTATTTGGGGGTCAAATTCTCTGAGATTATTTTTACTAGTGGAGCGACTGAGAGTAATAATATAGCTATTCAAGGAGTGATTTTACAGGCTCTTGAGACAAAAGAAAAAATAGAAATTATCACCACCCCAATAGAGCATAGTGCTGTAATCTCTCCGATTAAAGCTCTCCTCAACAGATATCCTAATAGAATTATTCATAAAATTGCTCCCATTGATGAGAGTGGGATAGTGAAAGTTCAGGATATACAGAATCTACTCACTCCCGATACGGTTTTGGTTAGTATAATTCATGCTAATAATGAAATTGGAACAATTCAGCCAATAAGAGATATAGGCCGAATGCTCAAAAAATATAATCCAGATTCAGTTTATCCACTTTTTCACTCCGATGGAGCCCAAGCAGTTTGGTCGGAAGAAATTAACTTTAATTATTCTAATTTAGATTTATATAGTATTTCTGGACATAAAATGTATGCCCCTAAAGGTATAGGAGCTTTATATATCAAGCAAAATACTCCAATCAGTCCTATAGTATATGGTGGGGGACAGGAATATGGGATTAGAGCTGGTACTCTCAATACTACTGGGATTGCTGGACTAGGTGAGACGATTAGATTATTAACTTTATCAGAACATAAAGAGATTGTTGCAAAAGTGCGAGACCTCCGGAATACTTTACTTGATAAATTATTACAAATCCAAGGTGTCACTCTGAATGGAGACAGAGCAAATCGACTACCTCAAAATATAAATATATATATTCAAAATCAAAATTCTGATAAAATTGTCATAGCCGCTGATTTAGCTGGGCTGGCTATCTCGGCTGGTTCGGCTTGCCATAGTGGAGCTATGCAAGAGTCAGAAGTAATAAAGGCGATTAGCCCTAACAAACAAGACAAAGCTAAACAAAGCATTAGAATTTCGCTTTCTCAATTCAGCACTGAGGAGGAAATTCAAGCTACCTATAATATTATGAAGAAGATAATTTAAGACTTATGTTAAATATACTAATATCACTGTTAATATTCACCTTACCATTTGAAACATTACAATTCTCTGTGGCAGGATTGGACATTAGAATACATCAGATAATCTTAGCTTTAATTGTTTTAGTTTTAGTACCTAAGTTAATCAAACAGTTTTCAATTAAACATATTACTAAAAATATAATCTCCATAGATTGGTATTATAATAATATGCATTTAGTTCTCCTGTCTCTGATGTGGTTAATTATTTTGATTGGGGGTATTATCAATGGGGGAGACCTAAAGACAACCATAGTCAGAAATATAGTGTTATTGGGATATATTATTGTGTTTTATACTGTTTATACATATCTAAATACCAGAGAAAGACTATATCAGGCTTTGAATATAATATTTTTGAGTACAGGAGTTTTGATACTCATTGCTTTATATGAGGCTATAGCTTTTCAATTAGGTTGGAATAGTTTTCAGATTTTTCCAGGTAGAGTGGATGCCCTACTCCCAGAGCCAAATTGGTTCGGAATGTGGTTGGCAGTAGTTTATGCCATTGCCTTACCTTTAGCTTTTGAAGCTAAAAAATTCAAACAACAATTTGCTATATGGGCATTGATATTAGGAGTTATTTTAATGAGTATTCTATCAGTCACTAGAGCAAGTTGGCTAGCTATCATAATTATTACAGGATTATACTTGATTTATCAGATTATTTTTGTAAGACAATATATCAAATTACTTAACTTTGCTACAGTATTATTTGCAGTGGTTTTCGGAGCTACTGGGATGAGCCAATTGGGACTTACTGACTTTAATCTTAAAGACAGATTTACCTCAATTATTAGTCAAAAGACCACTTATTATTATGAAGTTGATGAAAAGACTAGTGAGAAAAAAGAAATTACTGATGTGACTAAAGTCAATGATAAAGTCAATGATAAAAAGAATATTGAAATCAAAAAAGAAACTGATATTAATGTACTTAGTAGAAGAGATGGCTATATTAATGCTGGATTTATAATTTATAAATATACTTTCACAGGAGTTGGTTTGGCAGGATATGAGAATATGGTAGGTAAGGGCTATAATACTAATAATCTTCTCCTTGCTGTAGCTGTATCAGGGGGAATATTTGCTATTTCACTATTCTTATCATTTTTTTATATTATTACCAAACAAGGATTCTTAATCATCAAAAATGAGCCGACTTTAGCCATAATATTATTTGGCAGTATATTAGCAACTCTGATAACTGGAATGTTCAATGATAATTTATTGATGGGATTCACTTGGTTAATTTTTGGTATTGTAGCATCTATACCTGAAATAGTTTGGGCTAAGGAATATAATAAAAATAAATAAAATATATGAAATATACCCAAAATTTATCTAATTTTGCAAAATATGGAATTTTAATCTTATCTCTCCTAGCAATTCTTTTAGCTAGTTATTATTTATATTATGGTGATTTCTTTTTACATTTAGTGGGGAAAGGGGAGTGGTTTAATCCTGGATTGGGGATTCCCGCCTGTAATCTCTGTTGGTATGCTAGAGTATTGATGTTTCCTATTTTCCCTATTGCAGCAGTAGGAATATTCAAAAATGACCATAAATTTACCGATTATGTTATCCCACTGACTATTCTAGGACTAATTTTGGATATTTATCATTATAGTCTACAAAAAGGCTGGATTACTAAATCTTTATTATGTGATCCTAATGGAATTAATTGTGCAGATGCTCCAGTGAATTATTTTGGATTTATCACAATGCCATTTATCTGCGGAGTATTATTCTTGATCATATTTATATTAGCTCTTTATAATAGTATAGCAGTTAGAAAAAAAGATAATAAATAACATCTTTTATATTTAAATGAATAAAAAGAGAGAAGTGGAGTAATATATATAAATCTACCCCCCCCTTGACTATATTAAATAAACGGAGTATAATCATTATTATACTCCGTTGCAGATATAAAAACTTTAAGGTATAATAAATTCAGGCCAAATCGTTCTCCCCTTTTTGTGTGTCCTCCTCCGGCACTTCGTGCCACCTCCCCCAAGGGAGGACATTTATTTGTGTCCCTCGCCGGCGAGGGTGGCGACGAAGTCGACGGGTGTGGACTAATTTCATACCATTTCACTCCAATCAGATAATCAATACCAATTAAATAGCATATATATGCCAATAGCCCAAAAATTGCCCTTATTAGAAGACTTTTTACTTTTTTTGACTACTAGTAACTACTCAAAGGCAACTATTCGTAATTATGAGCGAGATTTATTAGTTTTTGAAAAATTCCTGAATGACAATAATTTTGAATTCCAGAATATAACCAAAAAAACCATCACCATCTACCAAGCAGATTTATTAGCTGAGGATAGAGAATTATTCAAACTCAAAACTAATCACAACAAAGTCAAACCCCTAGAGCCAAAAACCATCAACCGAATGCTCACAAGTATTAGGTCATATTTTGTGTATCTGATAGACAATGAGCATCCTTGCCCAATATTACCCCAGCAAATCAAATTGATGAAACTAGGGAAGTACAAATTACATTTACCGGAATTAGACACCTTAATCCAATTTATAGAAGCTCCCAGCCAATTAGAAGCTAATAAATTCATAGGACTTAGAAATCAGACTATTTTAGAATTAATTTTTGCCTCAGGAATGCGAATTTCTGAAGTGACACATCTGACCATAGATCAAATCAATCAAGATGACTCCAAAATTCTAATTTATGGAAAGGGGAATAAGCAAAGATTTGTTTATCTAACCCCCAGAGCTAAAAATATTCTCAATACCTACTTACAGACTAGATCAGAAATTATCAAACAAGCTCTCCCCTCTCAATATCAAACAGGGGAGTATATACAGCAATTCAAATATGTCTTCATCACCAAAAAAACTTTTGACACCCTAGCTGAGCAAATCCAAGAGCAGACACTCCCCTCTTCCCTACTGAACTCACATATCTCTGAGAATTATCTCCAATCCAAAATCAAATCCTATCGACTATTACTCAATATCCCCTACCCTATCTCTGCTCATACATTGAGACATGGATTTGCCACTTATTTAGCTGAGTCAGGAGCTACCCAGCCGCTATCAAAGTCCTACTCGGACATGAGTCCCTAGAGACTACCACCAAATATGTGCATGCCTCCGATAATTATGCCAAAGACACCCATGATAATTTCCACCCCCTCAAAAAATGATGTTATTTACTCTTGACAAAATAGGGAAAGTCTATAGTTTTGTCGACCTATACGAGACAGTCTAGTGATCAAGAAACTTCGTTCTTTTATCCTCGCCTCCGCAGTAGCAGCCTTCGGGCTAGCTACCTTGGGCTTGGGAGCTCCGGCTTCTGCGGAAGATATAAAGGTATGTGTTAGTGAAAGGGGGTGTATTAAAATTCCCCCAGAACACCCGCTATACCCCCATCTTTGGGAGGAGCTGCGGTTACGGCGACCCTCACGGGTCAGGGTCAAGCGACCCTCACCACGGGTCATCCCTGTGCCAAAACAGGAAGAAGGGGCCCCAATCGGGTACCCTGGTGTCCGTTAAAGACTCCCTCGCCGGACGCATTGCGCGCTCCGGCTTTTTCATTTTAACTCTGGTAAAGTATCTAGACTATAGCAATTCTCAATATTATATTCTCCTGATTGTCTACGTTCCAATTCCTCGAGATAAGCTCCAGTTTGTAATTGTAGTCCAATATCATACCCCAGAGACCTGACATAAGTACCACTACTACAAGATATATCTAAAGTTAAATAGGGATAAATATAATCTAAAACTTTAATGTCATAAATATTTACTAAGCGAGCGGGTATATCTACTTTTTGCCCTTTTCGGGCTAATTCATACATTTTCTTGCCATTTATCTTGATTGCTGAGTACATCGGTGGTATTTGGCTAATTTCTCCGATAAAGGAAGCTATAATTTGGTCAATTTCTATACTTGTAGGCATTTTTTGTATATTATACTCCTGTATTACACCATCTTTATCATAAGTATCACTAATATAGCCTAATTTTAGCTTAGTTCTATAAATTTTATTTTGACTCATCAATTCTTGACTTCTCTTAGTAGATTCTCTACCCACTAATAAAATCAAGACACCAGTAGCAAAAGGATCTAGTGTCCCTGCATGTCCAATTTTTTTGATAGCATAAAATTTTCGTAGTTTATTGACTACAGTATGAGAAGTAATACCAGCTGGTTTATTGATTGGGATTATCATATAGCTTTATTGTAGCATAGAATTGGTGGATGGGAAAAGTTTTATTTTTCCACCCCACCGTCTTATGACGGCACCCCTCAATCTATCTCCCGTAGGGATGAGAGTGGAATTTTTTCGTGCATTGAATTATTCCCCTCTTGAGGGGTGGACAGCTTCGCTGGACGGGGTGGAGTATTTTTAGAATTCTATATCCACACCCGCCCTGCGGGCACCCTCGCCTCCACCCGAGGCGGATTAAAAAGCGAGGGACAAAGATAATTTATATTTCTTAACTTTTAATTCCTAATTCTTAATTTTATCTCCTCTCCGCTTACTAAAATAAACCCAACATAAAAAAGCGCCGTGTAGACGCTTTTCTATGAATGTAAAGTAATATTAATTATTTTACTGCTTCTTTCAATTTCTTTCCTGCTTTAAATTTAGGAGTTTTTGTTGCAGCAATTTGAATTTTCTCTAAGGTTCGTGGGTTAACACCTTCTCTTGCTTGTCTTTGGGTCACTGAAAAAGATCCAAATCCAGCTAGAGTAACATCTTCACCTTTAGAAAGAGTTTTGGTTACTACATCAATGAAAGCTTGAAGAACAGCTTCTGAATCTTTTTTTGAAGTTCCAGCCATTTCAGCGATTGCTGATACTAATTCTGCTTTAGTTGCCATCTACACACACCCCCTTTCTCATATATTTAAGTTATTTTTTAGTTGGATATTATTTATCCTATTTCAATCATATAGTATATATGCGGAATTGTAAAGAGTTTTTTATCTTGCATAGTCAATTATACGGGTTTCTCTGATTAAAGTAACCTTAATTTCTCCTGGGTATTTGAGTTCTTCTTCTATCTTTATTGCTATTTTGCGAGCCATTTTTTTGGCTTGTATATCATTAATTTTATATGGTTTAACAAATACCCTTATCTCTCTGCCGGCATTAATAGCATAGCTTCGCTCCACACCATAAAAATTATTAGTAATAGACTCTAATTCACCCAATCTCTTGATATAATTATCCACAGAATCGCGTCTAGCTCCCGGTCTAGAAGCTGATAATGCATCCGCTACTTGTACAATTCGTGATTCTATAGTCTCATAAGGATATTCATCATGATGAGACTGCATCGCCTTGATTACCTCTTCTTTGATACCATATTTACTCAATAAATGCCTTCCTATTTCCACATGAGTACCTTCAATCTCATGATCGAGAGCCTTACCTATATCATGGAATAATCCTCCCATTTTGGCTATCATTACATTAGCACCTAATTCGGCAGCAATGGCTCCTGCCAAATGAGCCACTTCGACACTATGCATAAGAACATTTTGACCATAACTAGTTCTGAATTGTAATCTTCCTAGAATATAGGTAAGTTTAGAGTCAATACCTGTAATCCCTGTATCATAAAGAGCTGCTTCTCCAGCTTCTTTAATATTCTGTTGTACTAATTCTCTAGACTTAGCTACAAATTCTTCAATACGAGCTGGCTGTATTCTGCCATCTTCAATCAAAGCCTCCAGCGATAATTTAGCAATATGTCTACGAATTGGGTCAAAACAAGACAAAACAATACTATCGGGGCTATCATCTATTATCACCTGTACTCCAGTGGCATTTTCTAAAGCTCTAATATTTCGCCCTTCTTTACCGATAATTCTCCCTTTAACTTCCTCACTTTCAATAGCTACAGTAGCAGTATTAAACTCAGCGGATTGTCCTTGAGCATATTTTTGCATAGCTAAAACCATAATATTCTTAGCTTTTTGCTCTAGATGATTGCGACGAATACCCTCTAATCGCTCAATTTGTAATAATAATTCCTCAGTAGAAGTCTCTTCAACTTTTTCTAGTAACTCAGCTTTAGCTTGATCCCGAGAAAGCCCAGCTATTTTAGTAAGTTTATCTAATTGCTGTTGCTTTAAATCCTCTACCTCACGGTATAATTCTTTTATTTTTTCGGCTTTTCCCTTTAATTCTTGGCGATTATTTTCTAATTCTTTGGTTTGTTCAGTCAAATCATTTTCCCTTCTTAAAACACTTTCTTCTAATAAAACTGCGGTTTTGCGAATGTCGGAGGCTTCTTGTCGGGCTTTGTCTTTTATTTTTTCGGCTTTGTCCTCAGCTAATTTTGATAATTGGGCTGATTCTGTTTCCAATTTGTCTTTTAGTGATTGAATTTGAGCTTCTTTTTGATTGATTGATCTCTTTATAATATATACTCCAAGACCATATCCTATTCCAATACTTGCTAATGAGCTTAATCCAAACCACAATATTGAAATTGTAGTCATATAATATGTGATAAAATACTAAATTTAATGTATATTTTGTATACTTTTTTATTATAACATAAATATACAAAAAAAGTCTAATTATTCTAATATAATTGATTCATACCAATATTGACCCTGCATAGTACCATCATAACTTAATTCTTGGCTACCAGCATTGACAAATATTAGCTTACTAATAGCTGAACCCTCTTGCCTTGGTTTGATAAAAAATCTATTATTACCCTTGGCATATTTTCCACAAATTGGAGTAGAATCTTTGACTTTGATATCTTTGGCAATTATACTATATCGGTTATTTTGCTCCTCTATCTCACATAGCTCTCTTTCTTTTTCATCTAATATTTGTATATTAATAATCTCAGGAATAGTACTAAATCTAAGATTATCCTCTATATCTATAATTTCTACTGATTGTCCAGAATCTTTATTCTCTTCAAAATTATGTAAATAAATAGTGGTGTCATTACTCCTATCTTCTGGTGGAGTTATGGCTAAAAATTTATCTTTATCTACTAGACTTATAACTTCATAAGCAAAAGCTATACCTAATTCTTTAGAATAATAATGATCTAAAACACTTGAGCTTCTTGGTTCTGGTAATTTTGACTGTAACCGAAGAGGCATAATACTCCAAAAATAATAATCGCCACTACCTTGACCCACTTCAATAGATTCAATTTCAGATTCAGTTGGCAAATCTGGGTTATTAATATTATTATTTTGATTGGATTCTGTTGGAATATTATTACTATTAGAACCAGAGGAGCCACTATTCAGGAGTACAGCAGTAGCTACAATAACTATGATAGCTATTGCTATTACTATACCCCATATTATAATGGCTTTCTTACTCATAATTTTTTATTTTACTATTAAGCTTGTATTGAGTATACACTATAAACTTAATTTTGTGAAATTTATCTTTCAGTTCCAAATCCAGTACCAGCTGGGATTAATCTTCCGATGATGACATTTTCCTTTAGTCCTCTTAAGTGATCTTCTTTTCCAAAGAGAGCAGCTTCTATCAATACCTTTGTAGTATTTTGGAAAGAAGCAGCCGATAAGAAACTCTCTGTATTCAGAGCAACCTTAGTAATCCCCTGTAATAGAGGCTCTGTTTGTATCAAATCATCTTTATTCTCTACTGCATTATTGAACTCTATTAATTGATCTCTAGTAATTGTCTGCCCTCTGAGATAATTAGACTTCCCAGATTCAGTAACCATATATCTAGAAGTCATTTGCCTTACAATCATCTCAACATGCTTTATAGCAATTCCAGCTCCTTGAGAATTATAGATTTCTAGAATTTGTTGAATAATATATTTGGTCAAAGTCTCAATACCAGCCTGCTTATAGAGTTTTTCTAAATCAAGATGTCCTTCTGTTAGAGGTTGTCCTACAGCAACTCTATCTCCTGCCTTTACAATTACTATATCTACAATTGGGTCAGCTACAATTTCTTTGATCTCAGCTTTAGATTTGACGGCTTTAGTCTCATCAGCTTTAATCTTAACTCTAATCTCACCTGCAGTTTCAATCACATCTACTACTACTCCATTAACTGTTGACATAATAGCAGGAGTTTTTGGATTACGAGCTTCGAATACCTCTTCCACTCTTGGAAGACCCTTGGTTACATCAGCAGCTCCAGCTGAACCTCCTTGATGGAAAGTTCTCATAGTCAACTGAGTAGCTGGTTCTCCAATAGCTTGAGCGGTTACGATTCCTACAGCTTCTCCTATTTTTACTAATTCATTTCGCCCTAAGTCAATCCCATAACAAGATTGACAAACTCCACGAATAGTTTTACAGCTCACTAAGCTTCTGATTCTAACATTATCTACTCCTGATTCATCAATAGTCTTAGCTTGCTGATGAGTAATTATTTCTCCTGCCTTTACAATAGCTTTCTTAGTCTTAGGATCAATGATGTCATCTATTACCTTTCTTCCAAATAAGAAATTATCAAAGCTATCCCCAGCATATTCAGCATCTACTCTAGATAATAATAATCCATCAGTATCTCCACAATCAGATTCTTTGACTACTACATCTTGATTAACATCTACTAATCTTCTAGTCAAATATCCAGAAGTAGCTGTTTTAAGAGCTGTATCTACAAGTCCCTTACGAGCTCCATGAGTTGAGATAAAGTACTCTAATTCGGTTAATCCTTTGAGGAAACTTGAGGTAACTGGAGTTTCAATAATTTTACCAGATGGGGATATCTTCAATCCTACAATTCCAGCTATCTGAGTTAATTGCCCCCAAGATCCTCTAGCTCCAGAATCAATCATTGAGAAAACCGGACCTTTTTTATCTACTTCAGATTTCACTAAATTATTGATATCTATAAAAACTTTACTCCAAGTATCTATAATTTGGTCATATCGTTCTTTATCTGTCAAAAGTCCATCCTCAAATTGACTGGTAGTTTCCTCAACAACATTCTCAGCTTTGCTAATCAATTTATCTCTCTCACCTGATACTGTAAAGTCACTAATAGCCCAAGATAATCCTGATCTTGTCATTTCAGTAAATCCAAATTTCTTGATCTTGTCTAATAATTCTCCTACTTCTGGTTGAGAGAATTCATATAAAGCCTTTTTTAAAATACTTTTAAGTTGCTTTTTACCAATTACTTCATTGATATAATCAAATTTAGTAGGTAAGATTTCATTAAATGAAATTCTACCAACTGTAGTCTGCATTGCTTGTGCACCAATCTTGGCTTCTCTTCTGATCTCTATTAACTCTCTTAATCTAATTTGATTATGATCATAGGCTCCTACAGCTTCATCAAAGGTATTGAATACTTTAATTTCTCCTTTAGCTTCGTCTACTAAAGTAGTATAATAAATTCCCAATACCATATCCTGAGATGGCGCAGATGATGGACTACCATCGGATGGTTTGATCAAGTTATGGTCAGATATCATCAATTCTCCTGCTTCTCTTATAGCTTCTCTAGATAGAGGAACATGCACCGCCATCCCATCACCATCAAAATCGGCATTAAATGGGCTACATACCAGTGGACTTAATTGAATAGCTTTACCTTCAATCAGAACTGGTTTGAAAGCTTGAATACTCAATCTATGTAAGGTAGGTGCTCGGTTTAGCAATACATATCTATGCTCAATCACCTCATCCAAAATATCCCAAACAATATCAAGTCCCTGTTCTATTAATCTAGTAGCACTTTTAATATTATGAACTAATTCATCATCTATCAAACGATTGATAATAAATGGTTTGAATAATTCCAAAGCCATAGTTTTTGGGATACCACACTCATTAATCTTAAGATTAGGACCAACCACAATCACAGAACGAGCAGAGTAATCAACTCTTTTCCCAAGCAAATTCTGCCTGAATCGTCCCTGCTTTCCTTTAAGAGAATCGGCTAAAGATTTAAGAGCTCTTTTTTGTCCGGTTGAGGCTACTGTAGTAGATTGCCCTTTTCGCATTGAATTATCAATCAAAGCATCTACTGCTTCTTGCAACATTCTCTTCTCATTTCGTACAATTACTTCAATTACTTCAGGAGCTCTTTGAGACATTAATTTCTTGAGACGATTATTTCTATTGATAACTCTTCTATATAAATCATTCAAATCAGAAGTAGCAAACCTTCCTCCATCAAGAGCAACCATTGGTCTTAAATCTGGAGGGATAATAGGAATATGAGTAAGAAACATCCATTCTGGTCTTACTCCAGCCTGATGCAGTCCTCCTAAGAATCTTATCTTCTTCATTATCTTTTGAGCTTTTGCTCCATCAGCTACCTCTAATTCTTTATCTAAATTAGCCAATTCAGTCTCAAGGTCAATATTAGCAAAAATATCTCTCAATACAGTAGACCCAGTCTCTGCTTTGAATACAGGAGCAAATTTCATAGACATCAGTCTATAATCAATTCCTGAGATTATATTCCATTTCTCAAGCGAATTAAGGAAGTCTAAATTCTGTTGTTTGGAATCAAACATTTCCTTCAAAGCCTCTTCACTATCATTACCAGTACTAGTCAAATCTTTAAGTTTGGACTTGTATTCAGCTTCAACTTGTTTGATATAATCTTTTTTGAGATTCTCATCAACTTCGGTAATAATATAGCTAGAATAATAAACTACTTTTTCTACATCAGTCAAAGTCTGGTCAAGCACCAAAGCAACTCGGCTAGGAATATTTCTCAAAAACCAAATATGAGCCACTGGTACAGCTAATTCAATATGCCCCATTCTCTCTCTTCTAACAGAAGCTTTAGTAACTTCTACTCCACATTTATCACAAATAATTCCTTTATATCGAATTCTTCTGTACTTCCCACAAGCACATTCATAGTCTCGAACCGGTCCGAAAATCTTCTCAGAAAACAGACCATCTTTTTCAGCTTTTTGAGTACGATAATTGATAGTTTCGGGTTTGGTCACTTCACCATAAGACCAAGATAGAATATCTTCCGGTGACGCTAGATTCAATTGTATAGAATCAAAGTCAACCACATTCATAGATATGGTCTCTGGACTATTGTTAAGGGTAAATTGATTATTCATAGAGATATCTTATTAAATGATGATTATTCTTTAGGTGCTTCTACTATTGTTTTAGCATTTTTTAACTTCACATTAATTCCAAGACCCTTTAATTCATTTACTAACACATGGAAAGATGATGGAATATATGGGGCTTGAATTTGTTCACCCTTAATAATAGATTCATAGGCTTTAGATCTTCCAATCACATCATCAGATTTGATAGTTAACATTTCTTGTAGCATATGAGAAGCTCCATAACCTTCAAAAGCCCAGACTTCCATTTCTCCCAGTCTCTGACCTCCCATTTGTGCTTTTCCTCCAAGAGGTTGTTGTGTAATCAAAGAGTAAGGACCAGTAGATCGCATATGTAATTTATCTTCAATTAAATGGTTTAATTTCATCACATACATAACTCCAACTGTAGTCTTTTCTCTATAAGGCTCTCCAGTTTTACCATCAAATAGCTGAATTTTCCCGTCTTCAGGTAAATTAGCTTCTCTTAAGAGTTCTTTAATCTTATCCCAACTAACTCCGTTTAGAGCAGGAGTAGCCACCTTCATACCAAGAGCAGCCACAGCAAGTCCCAAATGAGTCTCATAAACCTGTCCTAGATTCATACGGGAAGCAATTCCAAGAGGTGTTAAGAGAATATCCAGAGGCATTCCATCAGCTGAAAAAGGCATATCTTCTTGAGGGAGGATTTTCGAAATAACTCCTTTATTTCCATGTCGTCCTGCTAATTTGTCACCTACACTAACTTTTCTTAAGTGAACCACACTAACTTGAACTCTCTTGATAACCCCGCTCGGCAGTTTGTCTCCATTAGCTCTAGTAAATATTTTGACTCCAACAACTTTACCTTGATGACCATTTGGCATCTTGAGAGAAGTGTCTTTGACTTCACGAGATTTTTCACCAAAAATCACTCTTAGCAATCTCTCCTCAGCAGTAAGGTCTGTCTCACCTTTAGGACTAATTTTACCAACTAGAATACTTCTTGCCTTAACAGTAGCTCCAATTCTGACAATACCCTCAGCATCTAAATCTTTCAATCTCTCCTCAGATACATTAGGAATATCCCTAGTCACTTGCTCTTCCCCAAGACGAGTATCAGATACATCAATTGAAAAATCCTCAATATGCACCGAAGTAAAGACATCATCCTTGACTAATCTATCCGAGATAATAATAGCATCTTCAAAATTACTTCCCTCATAAGACATAAATCCTACTCTCAAATTCTGTCCAAGAGCTAATTCTCCATCTTGCATAGATGATCCATCAGCCAATAAATCTCCTCGCTTTACCTTTTGTCCAGGAATACATTTAATTTTTTGATTAACACTGGTAGACTGATTGGAGTTTAAGAATTTAGTCAATTCGAATCTAGTTCTTTGTTTAGATTTGTCAGCTTCAAACAAAATATGAGATGCATCCGCTTCAATAACCGTACCATTCTCAGGAGCTAAAATCAATTGACCACTATAAATGGCAGCGTCTTTTTCCATACCAGTTCCCACCATAGGAGAGTCGCTTTTGATAGACGGCACTCCCTGCTTTTGCATGTTTGAACCCATCAAAGCTCTAGCAGAGTCATTATGCTCTACAAAAGGAATCAAAGAGGTAGATACAGAAACTAATTGTTTTGGAGATACATTGATAAATTCAATCTCATCTCTATCAGCCATAATCACATTACTCTCCTTACGAGCAATAATTCTCTCATTTTGAATCATACCCTTCTCATCAATCTCAACCACAGCAGAGGCAATAAGATGATTTTTCTCAGTCGCAGCATCAAAATAAATAACCTCATCAGTCACTTTACCTTTGACAACTTTTCTAAAAGGAGTCTCAAGAAATCCATATTCATTGATATGAGCATAAGTAGCTAATTGCCCAATCAAACCAATATTAGGTCCCTCGGGAGTTGCAATCGGACAAATTCTACCAAAAGAAGTCGGATGCACATCACGAACCTCAAACCCAGCTCTATCACGAGCAAGCCCATTAGGTCCTAGGGCAGAAATTCTTCTCTTATGTTCTAATTCAGACAAAGTATTAATCTGATCCATGTATTGAGATAATTGGCTAGAAGAGAAAAACTCGTGAATAGCTGCTACCAATGGCCTAGCATTGATAACACTAGTAGGAGTAATAGTCTCAGGATCAGCCGTACTCATTCTATCTTTAGTGATTTTTTCCATACGAGCAAAACCAACTCTAGCTCTGTCTTGTACCAATTCCCCAATCAGACGAACTCTTCTGTTACTAAGATTATCAATGTCATCCGGCATAGCCCCCGGAGTATTATTAAGTCTAATAATCTCTTTGACAATCATTATAAAATCCTCAACTTGCAAAACTCTATGCTTTGGCTCTTCACTAAGATTGACTCCTAATCTGGAATTAACCTTATATCGTCCAACTTTACCAAGGTCATAACGACTGAAATTAAAGAACATACCTTCAATCAATTGCTTAGCATTATCATCAGTAGCTAAATCACCCGGTCGAATTCTACGATAAACCTCTATAAAACCAGATTTTTGGTCAGTAGCAATATCCTTAGCAATAGTCTCTTTGATAAATTTTACATTACCAGTATCAACATCAGCAAAAACAGAGATAAGCTCATTATTTTTACCTAATCCAAAAGCCCGAAGCAAAGCAGTCAAAGCTACTTTTCTCTTTCTATCAATTTTTACCCACATCACTCCTGCTCCGTCAGTCTCAATCTCAATCCAAGCTCCACGAGTAGGAATCAACTTAGCCCCAAAATATCTTTTATCCCTAGTAATATTCTCAGTGAAGAAAACTCCGGGAGACCTCAAAATTTGAGCAATAATAACTCTTTCAATACCATTGATAATAAAGGTACCTCTCTCAGTCATTATAGGCACATCACTGAGGAAAACCTCCTGAGTAGTTTTCTTTTTAGTTTCATTATTAACAAGAGTGATTTTAGCTCGAAGTGGAGCCTCAAAAGTGACATTCTTAGACCTAGATTGAACCTCAGAGAGTTTAGGTTCATCTATTCTATAACCTACAAATTCTAGTCTATATTCACTACCAGTCCAGTCCAAAATAGGATAATGCTCCTCGAACAAATCTCGCAAACCTTCCTGCAAGAACCATTTATAAGAAGTTAATTGGGGTTCAATCAAATTGGGTAATTCTAAATCAACTGATTTTTTGAAAAAAACTCTCTGATTTTTAGACATATACATTCTCAGTTATTTAATAAAATTTTAATCTAAAGGCATCCCAAGTAGCTATATAACACAAAATAAGCAAAAGAAAATCTTTCACTTTATAATAAGTCAATTACTATATATCTGTATAATCATTTAACTTTGGCGATATTCCCTTAAATAAACTCAAAGTCCCTCTCATCACTCATCCGTAAACACATTATACATTTAAATTTAAATTTAGTCAAGTAAATGTATGAGATGAGGTAATCGTCGACAAAAGGAATTATATATTACTAGACTAATAATAGTAAGTTGGATAGTAATTGTCCTCCTTTGGAGGAGGTGGTCACTGTCGTATTTATACGGGAGTGGCCGGAGGTGGATTGGGTTATAGTTTGTGTTTTATCCACCCTCCCCCTACGGGTACTCCCTCCTAAGGGAGACAAAATTAAGAACTCTTTTTATAATTATATAAAATACTTTAATGTATCACCTATAAAAGTCACATCTTGTCTACGATGCATCTCATCTTATTCAGTAAAAAATCAAACTCACACTGGCTCCGACCTTCGAACCCCTTGAGCAATATGCTGGTAGCATATTGCTTCAATCTGTGCTCCCGCAGGGGTTCGGTCACAAGTAATTTCCCTGACGGGAAATTCTCGCGACCCCGTCTCGCCGTGTTCGCCTTTCTCGCCGTTCAAACTCACACTGGCTCCGACCTTCGAACCCCTTGAGCAATATGCTACCAGCATATTGCTTCAATCTGTGCTCCCGCAGGGGTTCGAACCCCGAATGACGGTTCCGAAGACCGTAGTGATATCCAGTTTCACCACAGGAGCGAAATAAATAAAATTAGTAGCCTCGACGGGATTCGAACCCGTGTTACCAGGATGAAAACCTGGCGTCCTAGACCGGACTAGACGACGAGGCCAATAAAAAATCTAATCCATTATAACAAAATTTTTGTTTTTGGTCAAATTTGTGTATGAGATGAGGTAATCGTCTCAACAAAAGGGATTATATGTATTACTAGACTAATAACAGTAAATGGGATAGTAATTGTCCTCCTTTACCTACATGCGGTAGGCGAAGGGGGACAAAATTAAGAACTATTTTTTATAACTATATAAGCTACTTTCATGTATCACCTACAAAAGTCACAGCTTGTCTGAGATATATCTCATCTTTTTCAGTTTGCACTAAATGATTATATTGCTTTATATCAAAAATGTACCTCCATAGAAATTTATGTTATCATTATTTTGTATTAACCAATTTATATAAGTATGAATAAAAATATTAAAATTTTAATACCCATTACCTTTATTTTAGCAATTATAATAGCTTACTTTATATTATTTGCTCAAAAAGATAATCAAATGGTATCTACTGATTCAATGGAAAATAAACAAGATAAAGCGGTGAATAAACCCCAAAATAGAAAATTGAATCCTGCGGTGAATAAACCCCAAAATAAAGATAATCAAATGGTATCTACTGATTCAATAGAAAATAAACTGGAGCAAACAGTGCCTGAGCCAAAATCTACAGAGTCTAATTCCTCAGATTCAAATAAATCATCTTATATTGAATATAGTGAAGATAATCTCAAAATGGCAGAAAATACTAAAATAGTGCTTTTCTTTCATGCCTCTTGGTGCCCTTCATGTCGTGCTCTTAACTCTGATATTGAAAAAAATATAGATAACATATCTCCAAATGTCACTATTCTTAAAACTGATTATGATAAAGAAACTGCACTAAGGAAAGAATATTCTGTCACATCGCAACACACTCTAGTACAAATAGATAAAAATGGTACTTTGATTAAAAAATGGAGTGGTGGTTCCAAATTAGAAAATATAATATCTAATATAAATTAATATGATTTTTTTCTTCATCTCAGTACTTGCTGGTATATTAACAGTTCTTGCTCCTTGTATTTTACCACTTTTACCGATTATAATTGGGACCTCTGAGACGACTAAACATCATATATCTTGGAGATCTATTGTGGTTATAAGCTCTCTTACTATATCTGTTATTTTCTTTACATTATTATTAAAAGCATCTACTTTACTAATTGACATACCTCAAACATTTTGGAATATATTTTCTGGCTCTATGATAGTATTGGTTGGGATTGCTATTGTATTACCAAATATTTGGTCTAATATACCATTAGTAAAAAAAGTGAATATTTTTAGCAATAAAGCCATAGGGACGGGATACCAAAAAAAGAATTATTATGGGGATATGATTATTGGACTGTCACTAGGTCCAGTATTTACAACTTGTTCACCAACATATTTGTTTATCATAGCTACTATTCTGCCCGCAGGATTTTTAGTTGGTTTTGTGTATCTATTAGGATTTACACTTGGGCTAGCAATTGCACTTCTTATGATAGCCTATTTTGGAGGTCAATTAGTAAGTAAAATTACTAATCATATGATAGCAACTAATAGAGTGAAGAAAATTTTTGGGATACTTATTGTTATTGTAGGAATAGCTATTTTAACAGGATATGATAAAAAACTTGAGACTATGATACTTGATTCTGGTTATGGTGCAACTATTAATTTTGAAGAATTACTGATAGAAAGGTTTGCCCCCAAATAGTATCAGGGTTAGAACTTAATGATTATATTGCTCTATATTAAAAATATGAATAACCAATCTCTGTCAATGCAGTATCCCGATGCCCATTTAATAAACCATTTGCATTGTTTTGATCCTGCCCATGCCGAATTATGTAGATTTTAGTCATAATGATAGGTTTATTCTAATTCACTTTCATAATCTCTAATTTCATTCATCCAATCTTCAAGTGTTCTACCTTGGTACTTCCACATATTAATACCCCAATATGCTCCTGATGGATTTCTACGATTTTTTCGTGTTTCCATTTCACACGTAAGTGGTGACAATCTCCATACTTTATCTTCAAACTCTACTTCTTTATCACCGACGACTTTTGCAATAATATTTTCATCATCGTAATAAACAATTTCTTTTCCTATTAGATCTAAACTAACAAAGGATAATCTATTACTAACTTTCCTTTTTTCAGTTAAATAGTTATTATTTGTTTTTAATTCATAACTTAATGGAAGAATCTTTTCAGTAACAATATTAATTAAATATCTTGCTCTTCTTTTAATTTGCTCCACCCCCCAATTCTCCTCATCAATTATTTTGTTTTTTGCAATTTGCATACCTGCATTATTTGAGTAAATTTCTTTTTTATGATCAAAAGGATTATTGCTTAATTCTTGATTATGACGAATCAAGGTCAAATTTCCTATGTTATTTAAATAGTTATCATGTATATCTTGATAATTTTCACCGAGTTCTTTTTTCCATATCTCATTAAGAGTTTGTGGCATAATATGTTCAACTTGTAAAAGCTTATCATTAAGAGAAGGTCTATTTTTGGTTAAACTTTCTTCAATCAGACTAAAAAGGAACTTTCCACTTCTTAAATTATAGAAATTTGATTCTGTGCTAGATAAATAAGAAATAATGTCATTGTCATTTGGTAATCTCAGTGCATATTGTTGATTTGATAGAATTTCTAGCATCTTTAAACGTTTATTTTGTGACTGTAGTAATTCATCAAAGTATTTTACGAGTAGCGGAGAACTTGTATTTTCAGCTTGAGTTATTCTCAAAATTCTTCTACGAGTAATATAAATAAAAATAGCATCTAATATTTCTAATGTATCATTATCATTAAATTTTTGTTCTTGTCTTAAGTGTAAAATACCCAAAATAAAAGAATAAAATCCTGATGCTTCAACAAATTTTAAATCTTTAATTTTTAAATCAATCTGATCATTCCCACTTGATTTATACCCAGCTAGCACCGCATACTCTTTAGAATATTCAGCTAACTTTTGAATAAGCATCTCGTGATTATCCTCACTAAATAAATCTTTGAAATCTCTATATAGTTCTTTATAATTTGTATCTGTAGCTTTTTTATAGCTTGAAATATCTATTAATTGCATATAATCTCTAATAAAAGCTGAAACAGAGAATGTCTTATTATCACCTGATAAATTTTGTTCTATTTTTAGCCAAAAATTATTATATAAGCTATTCTGTTGGGTAGAAGATTTACCAAGTAATAAATAATTTCTTACCAAATCAGCAAGTGATAAAGGCTTCCCAAGAGAATTCATACTTTCAAAAATTTCTTGAGGTTTTTCCCAATTATTTCTTTCTGGTTCCAACTGAATAGTTACGATATTAAAATTCACTAAACCTTTTTCAATCATGTCTCTTATATGATCTTGGTCTAATTTTTCCAACTTCGATTTAAAAAACCTATAGTTTTTAAAAACATTTGAATTTTTATCATCATTGTCTAAATGTTCCCCTAGAATTATATTCTTGTATGCTTTCCAGTCAGATTCAACCTGTTTTAATTTAATTTTGTATTCAACATCTCCACTGACATTATTATTTCGCAAATATTTTGAATCTATTGTATTTCTTATTAAATCATCACTAATACAATCACGAGCAGCAATCAAAAACAACATTGTGGTAGTTAATCTTTGTTGTCCATCTACCAAAATATATTTATCAGGTTGACCTAAGATTGTACTCTCAGCATAATAAATAACAGTCCCAAAAAAATGTTGAGCATCTTTACTATGTGCTACTTTCTTAATATCTTTATAAAGTATTTCACACATTTCCTCATCCCATTCATAATTTCTTTGATAAGGTGGAATGAAAAAAGTTACATCATTATTTGACAACAATTTTAATATCTGATTATCTAAACTTCTCATAATTACACTTATAATTAGTATTATATTAATATAATACTAACATAAAAATTTATGTTTTAACAGTATCAATTTATCTTTATAAACAATATACCTAAACTACAGTCTAGGTATATTGTTTACATTGTGCGCAGAAGAGGACTTGAACCTCCACGGTACTTTGTATTTTCCCACAAGCACCTCAAGCTTGCGTGTCTACCGATTCCACCACCTGCGCTTTACTTAGAGTTTATTTTGTACTCTAATATTGTGAATTTACTATTTACTCAGCTGATTGTACTTCTGTTGCTAGAGTATCCTCAACTGTTTTGCTTGATTCTGTAGTGATAACTTTTTTAGCCTTTTCTTTGAGGCGGTATTTTTTACCTACAGCTTCTCTTATATAGAATAGTTTAGCTCTTCTAACTTTAGCTCGCTTCATAATTTCAACTTTGGCAATATTAGGAGAATATACTGGGAAAATTCTCTCTACACCTACTCCAAGAGAGACTTTTCTAACTGTAAAGGTAGCAGAGATATTAGTTCTCAAATGTTTAGCAATTACAATTCCTTCAAAAATCTGAATTCTCTCTTTATTCCCTTCAATAACTTTTTGATGTACTCGAACAGTATCTCCAATGTTTACTGGTTCGAATGGTAACTCTGTAGGTGTGGCTAGTGTACTCATATCATTATCTTATATATTCTCCCTTATAATCTTAATTTGGGGTGGGCGATGTAGGATTCGAACCTACGACCCTCTCGGTGTAAACGAGATGCTCTGACCAGCTGAGCCAATCGCCCTTATTATTATTATGTTCAATGAATTTCTCAAGGATAAACTCACCTTGGTAGCGATAGGGGGGATCGAACCTCCGACCTCGGGCTTATGAGTCCCGCGCTCTAACCAGCTGAGCTATATCGCCAATATGAGAAAGATACATTTTTGTGGCGGGAGCAGGACTTGAACCTACAACCTCCGGGTTATGAGCCCGACGAGCTACCATTGCTCTATCCCGCGATTTATATAGTGCTTATCTATTATGACACATAATCCAAAATAATGCAAGGGTTGGTATGAGATTACATAATATTTATTTGACAAACAATACTGAATACTGTACTATGTTAGACAGCATATACAGTCCTGTACATGCTGTTCCTTAAAGAATAAGAGAATATGAAAAAAATCCTGCCCCTGCCCGCTCTGGTAATTGTTGGAACACTGCTTCTGTCAAAACCAGTGCAATCTCAAGAAGTTGGACCTGGGTACACAGCTCCGTACCTGCTGATGTATTCTGTCTGCTTGAATGACCCTAAAAGTTTCGTTCATGTAAGATCATCTCCTTCAAGAGAAGCGTCTTCGATGGGACGACTAAGAGACGGGTCGAGGATATCGTTCCTCAGAAGATTTGTGGCAAGTGATGGTATGTACTGGGCACAAATAGACTACTCTGGCATGAATGCCTATGTCAGAGATGACTATATTTGTATTGAATCGTAGGACTTTACAAAGAGCTATACAACAAATATAGCTCTTTTTTATATGGGTGGGAGAGGGTAAGTTATCCTGCAAATTTAGTTCCAAACCTAAGTCAGAAAATAGATTTTTATAAGTCCTTACTTCTTTATCAAAGTATATTAGAGTATTATATAAATCAAATACTATAGCTTTTATCATAAGAGTATGAGTTTAGTGTTTGTCTTAATATATTATATATTTTACCATATAGATATGCTATAATAAGTTTAATCTTATCACTAATTAGTTGAAATATATGTCTGAGAGATTTTTACCTTATGCAGCGGTATGGGTGATTCTATATAATCACAAAAAAGAATTATGTCTAATGAGAAGATTTAATACCGGTTATATAGATGGTACTTATACCGTACCAGCGGGGCATCTGGAGAAGGGTGAAAGTCTCAAACAAGGAGCTCATCGTGAGGCTTTGGAGGAAATTGGTATTAATATTGTAGATAGCAAATTAGTACATACGGCTTATCGTGAGAGAAGGAATGACAGAATTTATATTGATTTATTCTTTGAAGTTTTAGATTATACCGGAGAGGTTAATAATGCTGAACCTGATAAATGTGATGAGATTATCTGGGTTAGTCAAGATAATTTGCCTTCTGCTATGGCTCCTAGTTTGAGATTTGCTCTGGAGGCTGTCTTCCGTGGGGAGATTTATTCGGAATATGTGGAGTAAATGGAACAAAGCTCAGTCCTCCTCCGGCACTTCGTGCCACCTCCTCCAAAGGAGGACAAAAAATATATTCCACCCCGCCATCTAAAGACGGTACCCAATCCCAAACAATGTATGGATGGACTTAAAGCCTCTGCTACGAAAACTAACTATATCCACCCTCCCCCTTCGGGTACTCCCTCCAAAGGGAGACAAAAATACTGAAAACAAAACTCTATATAACTCATATATTTATATACAAAATATATGAAATTACAATCTACCTCCGATTCTTGAAGGCGGCGATGAGGGTGTCTTGGTCTACATATTCGAGTAAGGTGCCATTGGCAAGTCCCCTACCGAGGCTACTGATATTGCCGGTAAATTCTTTGAGTTGTTGTCTGATATATTGGGCGGTTCTATCTCCTTGAGCGGTGGGGCTGGTAGCGATGATTATATCTTGGATATGTTCGGTTTTGATTCTGTGTAATAATTCTGTGATATGTAAATCCTCAGGTTGGGAGGCTTTGAGTGGGTCTATCACTCCCCCAAGTACATGGTATCTGCCATTATAAATCTCTGTTCGCTCAATTTGTAAAATATCCTCAGCATATTCTACAATACAAATACTCCCAGTATTTCTAAGTTCATTATTGCAAATAGAGCAAATCTCTCCCTCAGCAGTGTTATAACAAATTTTACATTGTCTGACTAAAGTTTTTATTTTATGTATTTCTTTTGCCAATTTAGTAAGATATGTCTGGTCTTGATTGATGAGCCAATAGGCATATCTAGTGGCGGTTTTGCGACCTACTCCTGGTAATTGCCTAATATCTTCTATCAGCTCATTGACTGAGGTGGGGGGGGTGATTTTACGATTCATAGCTATTCATTGTTTTGCTGATGTCTGTAGTCTAAATTCACAAAAGTAGCATATTCTTTTTTGAAACCTAACTTAAATTTCCCAATTGGTCCATTTCGCTGTTTAGCTATATGGATTTCGGCTATTCCTTTGTTTTCTGTATCGGGATTCTCTCGCTCTTCTCTATAAATAAACAATACTACGTCAGCATCTTGCTCAATAGAACCGGACTCTCTAAGGTCAGATAATCTTGGGATTTGGGGTGAGCGACTTTCTACCGAACGAGATAGCTGCGATAAAGCTACTACTGGGACATTGAATTCACGAGCTAAACCTTTGAGCGACTTTGAGATTTCAGAGACTTGCTGTACAATATTATCATTTCGTATACTTGATTCCATAAGTTGTAAATAGTCTATTACAATCAAGCCAAGTTCATCCACTTCCGCCATAATTCTTCTGACTACTGCTCGCATCTTCATCACACTACTTCCTGGACTATCTTCAATAAATAATTGAGCTTTAGACAGAGAATCTAATGCTGGAGCTAATAATTCAAAGTCCTGAGGGTGTAATTTTCCTGTTTTCATCTTGAATAAATCTACCTTTGCCTCAGAGCTAATTAGTCTATCCACCACTTCCTCTTTTGACATTTCAAGGCTAAAGAATACCGCTCCCTTACCTGAAGTAATGGCTACATTTTTGATAATATCAAGAGCAAGAGAGGTTTTCCCAACTGAGGGACGAGCGGCTAGGATGATGAGGTTAGATGGTTGTAATCCCCCGAGAGAATTATCCAGAGCATCAAAGCCAGTTTTGACACCTTTCATACCAATACCATTATTATGGACATCATCTATTCTATCAAAAGCATCGTGTAGAGCATCACTCATTCTAACATATTCTTGCTTGACAACTTTTTGAGCTACACTGAATACCGCCTGCTCAGCCTGATCTAGCACTTGGTCAATTTCTTGAGTCTCATCAAATCCCAACTCTACTATGGAGGAGCCCACGGCGATTAGTTTTCTTAAAGTAGATTTATGCTTGACTGTATATGCATAATGTTCAATATGAGCTGATGATGGGACTAAATCTACTAAAGAAGCTAAGTATTCCTCTCCCCCGATTTCTTCTAGCTTTTCTATTAACTCTAATTTATGGCTGACAGTAATCAAATCTATAGGTTCTTTTTTATTGAATAATTCTATTATCATCTGGTAAATTAGGCCGTTTTTCTCATAATAAAAGTCTTCCGGTGACAGAGTATCTACAATTTTTATCAAAACATCTGATTCAATCAGAATTGCTCCCAAGACTGATTCCTCCATATCTACAGCCTGAGGTGGAATTTTATTATGTAGTATAGGAGCTTTTTCTTGATTATAATCTTTGGTTGATTTTCGTGTATTTGCCATAATTCTTACATTTCATCTAAAGTCTGAATACTCAATAATTCTAGTCCCGCGCTAATTACAGTATTAACTCGCTCTAATAAATATAATTTATTATTTTTAAGTCCGCTATCTATCTCTTTGAGAATTTGATTAGTATGATAATAAGAATTTATCATCTCAGCTAATTCATATAAATAGTGAGCCACAAAGGCTGGGTCATATTCTTTGGCAGACTGGTCTCTAATTTCTGGGAATTTAGCCAACTTTAAGATTATATTATGCTCTACTGTATTATAATCTGATTCAGGCATATATTCTGGGACAATTCCTGATTTATTGAGAATTGATTGTAATCTGGCATAGGTATAGAGTATATATGGACCGGTTTTACCTGTCAGACTAATGGATGAGTTAATATCAAAGACAATATCTTTTTTGGTAGAAATAGCTAGAATATAATACATATAGCTGGCTCTGGCAATTATATCTACTCTTCTTGTTATCTCAGACTCATCTAATTGAGTGTCTTTAAAATATATTTCTCTGACTTTGTCTTCTATTTCTTGTATTAAAGGGTCTGCATTGACTACAGTGCCTTTTCTAGAGCTCATTTTACCCTCTGGTAGCCTGAATAGACCATAGCCTATGTGATATAGCCCATCTTGTTTGATTCTTAATTGCTCGGCTATCGCGAATAATTGCTGAAATTGTAAATTTTGGGAGAAATCTGTAATATAAATAAGTTTATCTGCATTATAACATTTGGATTGCTCAGATAATCTATATTTTAATAAATATAAATCTTGGGTGATATATAAAGCCGTCCCTTGCGATCTCAGGAGGATTTTATTAGGCAAATTATAGGATTCTAAGTCAGCATAAATATAACCTTCTGTAGGATGTTTCTTAAATACATCTCTTTTTAGCCCATCTAACACGATGTCTTTACCTTGTTTATAAATATCTGACTCATAAATATGCTCATCAAAGGATGTGCCTAGTTTCTCATAGGTTGTCTGTATACCTGCTATAACCCAATTTCTGAGTTTGAACCAAATATCATACCAATATCTATCTCCCGCTTCCCATTTAGCTAGAATTTCCTGAGCCTCATCTATTAGTTTTGGATTATCTTGAGATTTATGCTCAAATTCAATATACAAATTCCCCGCATAATGGTCAGACTTGATATCTGGGATTTTATCTTTATGAAATTTATCATAAATTAGCATCATCTTAGCGACAGCAATGCCTCTATCATTGATGATTTCGGTTTTGATAACTTGATGTCCTTGGGATGTTAGAATATTGTATAAAGCCTCACCAATGGCAATATTTCGAATATGTCCTAAATGTAATGGTTTATTGGTATTGGGAGAGGCAAATTCAAGAGCAATTTTTTGCTTATTCTGTGTAGATAATTCTGGTAATTTATCTGATAAAATATGCTCTATTAGATAAGAGTTCTTGAGCTTCAGATTGACATAGGCTCCAACTATATTGATATCCGGAATATAATCTATTTTGACTAAGTTGGATTGTAATATATTAGCAATATCTTGGGGAGATTTTTTGAGAATTTTAGCAAATTGAAAGCAAGGTATAGCTAAATCTCCAAATTGAGAGTTAGGGTACTCAAACTCAATTTTTAAGATTTGATTTATAGCTAATATACTATAGATTTGGGCTTGCAAATCCTCTTTTAATCTATATAATCCCATATTCTAAAATAGCTTGATAATATCTCTAAGGGTTACCAATAAGGTTAATAACATCAAAACACTATACCCTACTATGTGAAATTTATTTTCCAACGATTGACTTACTGGAGATTTTTTTATCCATTCTATTATTACAAAAACTATTCTACCTCCATCAAGAGCTGGTATTGGCAATATATTAAATAATGCTAAACTAGTGCTAATAAGCCCAATAAAGGTAATAATATAATCTAATCCTAGATCTCTTACCTCTCCAACCACTTGTACCAAACCTATTGGACCAGTAACATCAGCCTCTGCTGGTAAGGGAGCTTTGGTAAATATACTCATTATCATCTGGGCTAAAACATAAACCGTGGTAGTTATAATAATATAGATTTTTACAAAAGCTGTTTGCAAAGCTTCAAAAAATGACAACCTCATAAATCCAGTTAATTCTTGAGTAATCCCAATCGCTCCTTGTCCTGCTGGTGGATTTTCACGAGGCTCTATGGTTTTGTTTAAAGTCTGGTCTCCTCTCTTGACTACTATTTCTACTTTTTTACCTAAATTCTCCTTGATAATATTAGACACATCCTGTGTGGTCATTACTTTTGTACCAGCAATAGATTGGATTTCATCTCCAAGTCTCAAGTCTGCTTGATCAGCTGGTGAGTTTTCAGCTACAGTGGTAATCATAGTAGTAATATTAGAGAACTTACCAGAATTAATTTCTGATTCATCAATAACTGTTTGAGTTCCCATCATACCGACAATAGTGAAAGCTATCACAGCAATTATAATATTCATAATTACTCCAGCGGAGAGAATAGCAATTCTTTGCCAAGGTTTTTTGGAGGCAAAAGATCTAGGGTTATCTTTACTATCTCCTTCCTCACCCAATAATTTAACATACCCACCAATGGGGAGTGCATTGATATTATATTCTGTCTCACTATTCTTAGGCTTAAATCCCCAGATTTTAGGGGGAAGACCAAAACCAAATTCCTCAACTTTCACCCCATTCCATTTAGCTACTATAAAGTGGCCAAACTCATGTCCAATGACAACAATTACCAATATTCCTATAAAAAGTAAAATCGTAATCAACATATTAAATAGTTAAAATTTGTTGTTCTTTTTTCTTAGAAATAAGTTCTAATTCATTTTGATACTCTTTGGTCAATAAATCTATTTGCTCAAAGTCTTTGTATTGCTGATCTTCTGAGATTTCTTTATTCTTGAGCTGATTTTTTACAGTATTTCTTGCCTCATCTCTGATGTGCCTTAATTCGGTTTTGAAATCTTCAGCTTTGTGATTGAGTTCTTTTACTAAAGCTAATCTTCGTTCTTCAGTTGGGACTGGGATTACAAGCCTTACTCCAGCACTCTCAGAAATCGGATTTAGGCCTAAATGGGTGGCTTGTTGAATAGCTTTTTCTATACTAGCAATACTAGACTTATCCCAAGGAGAGATCATTATTACTCTTGGCTCTGGTATGCTAATAGCTGCGATTTGCTTCAATGGAGTTGGGGTACCATAATATTCTACTAATAAGTCAGCTACCAAATCTATACTAGCCTCTCCTGTTCTTAGGGATTGAATATTTTTTTTGAAAGCTTCTAAAATCTTAGTGAATTGGGCTTTAATTTCAACTGTATTTAGCATATAAAATAAATTAATTACTACTCAAATATATTATATCACTTTTTTCTCTATCTATTAAGATGTCTGAGATATTTTTGACTATAGAGGATAAATCACTGGTATTCCAAGTCTCTCCTCTATTGGAAGAAGTGTATAAAACTGTGCCTACATTATAATAAATCACATTCTGATTAGACTTACTAATTCTAATATTGGACATAGGAAGAGACAAATTGGGGGTTAGAATACGAACATTTTCCCAAGTTTTACCTTTGTCTGTGGTTCGGATTATCTCACCTGTACCTCCTAAATAAATTTCTTGTGAATTACTAGGGTTAATCGCAAAGGAAGCAATTTGAGCTCCTGTTATAGCTTGTAGTTTTAATTTTGGAGTAGACTCCTCAAAGCTAAAGCCTCCATCGGTACTATAAAATATTTTTGTAGTACCGACAACTAAAATGACATCGGAATTGTTAGAGTCTATTTCTAAACCTATAGCCGTACTTTTTAGATTATGAGCCAAAACCCAATCAAGCCCTTTATTATATGATTTTAATAAGACTCCACTAGATAAAAGTGCATAAACTATATTTTCATTTTTAGTATCAATTTTAATAGATGTAAAAGAAGCTCCTTCTTTTGGTTCTGTATAAATTTCTTGCCAATTATCATCTTTACCTGCATTAATAGTTCTATATAGACGAGCTCTTTTATTTTCTATAGCTCCTATATAAATTTCCTCTGTTTTGTTGGGGTTAATTGCAATAGCTGTAGGTACAATAGTTGAATTTAATAAAATATTCCAATCTGCACCCCAATTAGTAGTACGAAATACTCCTCCTTTGGAAGTAATAGCTACGATATCATTATTAGCTCCGCTAATAAGATTGACAACATTTCGACTTAAATCTATTTTTGGGTTAGCTTCGGCCATTTTTGACTTTGGTTCAAAATTTCGTCCTCCATCAGTAGATTTCCAAATAGCGCCTTTTGCATCTTCTGTTTTGGATTTATTGTTATTATTGGAATTAATTGAAATTGGAGAATAATTATTAAAAATAATAGCTGTAATAATCAAAACCCCGATTAAAATAGTGAGTGGTATTATAAATAATTTCATATATTATATTTTATTAGAGATTAAAAACTTTTCTATAGCTAATATGTTTTTACTATTACTAAAAAAAATTATTTTTTTCAAGCTTTGTAAATCTTTTAGAATTTTATAATTCTGTTTGGACTGTATTTTTGTAATGCTATTATCTAAAATTTGGTTTAAGTTTTTAGGTAATCTAATTTTAGTATAACTTGTCTTATCAGTATGTGCAAGGGCTATTAGAAAATGTATACTTTCTATGATGAATAATACTAGCTCAATAGGGTGATTTTGAATCTTAGTAGTATAATTAAGAATTTCAATTTCATCAGCTTGTATTAAATTCAAATAATCAAGCCAAATTTGTTCTATTTGTTGAGTGAGTTCTAAATTTGACTGCATTTCTAACTCTAAATCATAATGTCCTAAACTTAAATCTTGAGAGTCATTAGGGTCTAAATACAGACTAATACATCTAGAATATATAGTCGGCAAGAGCTGATGATATGTCCCTAAAAAGAAAATTATACTATGTTTATTCGGTTCTTCAATAATTTTTAATAATGAATTTTGAGCTTCTTTATTCAAAAAATCAGCATTTTTAATTATAAAAAAGTTATATTGACTATAAAGTGGAGTTTGATTAATATGATGCTTAATAATGGCAATTTCTGTCAGTCCCAGACTAGACTTTTCAGGATCTTTATCAATCCAAAAAATATCTTGGGTATTTGTAGAGTTAAAATTTTGAATAATTTCCCTCACTAGAGCTAATTGTCCAACTTTATAAGAGCCTTCAATTAAAAATGTTTGGCTTTTTTGATTTTTAATTTGGCTTAAAATAATTTCTTTAGCTTGATTCCTTGTCATTATTATCTGTGTCAATAATTTTTTTGATATAATTGTCTATTTCTTTGATAAATCTCTTAGTACTGAATTGTTCGGAATGCTTACGAATAAATTTATAGTCATAATTGGTCTCAGTAATTCGCCTTACTCCATCTGCTAATAATTCAATAATTGGAGCATCAAAAAATTCTCCGGTCTTACCCTCAATTACAGTTTCTAGAGCTCCACCATCTCTTAGAGCCAAGACTGGTTTCCCAGCTGCCATAGCCTCGACTGGAGCTATCCCAAAATCATCACTACCAGCGAAAACAAAGGCTCTACAATTCTGATAATACTCAACTGTAGCCTCATCATCTACAAAACCTTTGAATTCAATATTTTTATTGGCTAATTTTTGTAATCTTTTTCTCTCTGGACCATCCCCAATAATAACTAAAGGTAAATCTAATTTATTAAAAGCCTCAACTGCAATATCTATATTTTTGTACTGAGTTAGCTGAGATACAATCAAAAAATAGTCTTTATGCTCTTTAGTTGGCTTGAATCTATCTACATCTACAGGGGGATAAATTACCACTGAGTCTTTGCGATAATATTTCTTGATTCTGGTTTGAGTTAGCTTGGAATTTGCAATAAAATAATCTACTCTATCCGCTGCTTGTCTATCCCATTGCCTGAGATAATGGGTTAATAATAAAATCATAAAATTACCAAAGCCCTTTTTCCGCTGTTGTTTGCGATAAGAGTGAAAGGCATTCCACAAAAAAGTAGCTGGAGCATGACAATAGGCAATATGAATCGCTTTTGACTTGGTAATTACTCCCTTAGCAAAAGAATTAGTACTGGATATAATTACATCATATTTACTTAGATCAAATGACTCTATAGCGGAGGGTAAAATTGGGGCTAAGAATTTGACTCTGGATTTAATCCAATTAGGAAATTTATTGACAAAACTTGGCTTGACTTTTGACGGGGGGAAAACTGATGAGACTTTATTCTGATTATATAAAAGTGTATATATATAAGCTTTTGGATATAAATCTAATAAATGCTTCAAAACTCTCTCCGCTCCTCCAAGCCGAGTCAAATATTCGTGCACTAAAGCTATTTTAGAGTTTGCTTTCATAGAGTTATTTATTCCACAAAGTAAATTCTTTAGTTAAGTTTTCTATGATATATTTGTCTCCAAATAATAATATACCTAATATATTTATATCATTAAAATTTGTATTTATATGATCATTATGAACTTTTTTGTCATTAGAGCTATTCAACATTGATTCTGTAAATATTGTCACATCTATATCATTATTTAAACAATATTTATATAATTCTCTTAGTTTATCATTATTATCCGTATATTTATTTATGATGGCATATTGTATATTCATAATAATAGGTATCTCGTCTTTTGAAAAAGATGATTCAATTTCAAATAAAGATTTACCTTTTCTAGCAGAGAAGCTACTGGATAAGTGGCTAGCTGTATTTAATATTTGCCATTCCGGGATAGATGGTGATTTTAAAATAATTGAGTGTGCTACTTTTAATGTTCTATTCTTGTTATCGTTTTTATTCTCTCTTTTCATCAGCGGGAAGGCAGTAGTCTCTCGCATTGGCTTTTGCATTAAGATACTAAATAATCTCTCCGAATAATTAAAACCACAAGTTGGAGGAATACCATATTCTAGAGCCTCTACAAAATCAGTATCTATCATCATCGCTTCATCATCTCCTTGGTCTCTAAGGGATTGTTGCTCCTCAAATCTTGCCAACTGATCTACTGGGTCATTGAGTTCTGCATAACCATTAGTTAATTCTGAACCATAGGCTATCAATTGAGACCTTAATGTATATTCAGGTTTATTAGGATTTCTCTTAGCTAGAGGCGAGATAGCTACCGGATGGTCAATTAACCAAACAGGCTCTATACATTTTGGTCTAGCGGTTTTTTTATAGATTAAATCTAGCATTCTACCATAGCCATCAGTTTTATTGTATTTAAGATTAAGCCTGTCAGCTAGAGATTTTAATTTTTCTACGGTGTCATATTCTTGCAAGGAGATACCGGCAAATTTCTCTATGAATTCATAATAGGATAATCTTGGCCATTTTATACTCCAATCAATAACTTTATCCTGATATTTGAATTCTAAAGTATTAAATGTATTACTAATTACATATTTAATCAAATCCTCAGAAAATTCTAGCATTTGCTCGAATTCAGAATAAGCCCAATAAAATTCAAGTGCAATATATTCTTGTAAATGCTCATCGTCAATTCCCTCATTACGATAATTCTTATCTATATCGAAGACTTTCTCAAATCCTCCCGCAATATATCGCTTCAAGAATAATTCCGAGCTAATTCTGAGATAAAAATCCTCATCCAAAGCATTATGATGGGTAGAAAATGGCTTAGCCTCAGCTCCTCCTGTAGTATGCTCTAAAGTGGGGGCTTGTAATTCTAGGAAGTCATTTTGTAGCATATATTCTCGAGTAGCTTGCCAGAATTTACTTTTCATCCGAAAGATTTCTCTCACTTCTGGATGTAATTTCATATCTACATATCTTTTGCGATATTTTAGCTCAATATCATCTAACTTTTCTGGCAGAGACCTGAGAGATTTGGTCAGAACTGTATATGACACCACAAAAACGCTAGGCTCCCCTCTTTGGGATAAATCTAAACTCCCTGTCACCTGAATATAATCTCCCCTATCTACTAATTCTTTGAAATCTTCAAAATTAAGTTTAGCCTCTGCCAACAAATCTGACTTGAAAATAAATTGGAATCCCTCAGGCAGAGAATCATCCTCCACTGTGGTAAAGCCAATTTTACCAGATAATCTAAGGGACTTGATATAGCCGGCTACTGTCACAATCTTCCCCTTGAGAGAATCAAATTTTTGACTTAATGCTTGCAAAGTCAAATCTCTCTTAACCTGCTCTGTATATGGATTATTGCCTTTAGATTGTAATAGTTTAGCTTTTTCTAAGCGATTATTTCGCTCGACCTCAATAGCTGTCAATGTAGAATTCGTCATATTATATTTGAGTTAATATTTCTGCCCCCTTATCTGTCACTAGAATCGTATGCTCAAAATGAGCTGCCAGAGACCCATCATCAGTATACACAGTCCAGTCATCATCAGCGTCGGTAAAGACATCCTCTGAGCCAAGTGTAATCATAGGCTCCACTGCAATAGTAAGGCCAGAGATTAGCTTATCACCTGCTCCAGCTTGTCCATAATTAGGAATAGTTGGTTCCTCATGTAAATTATGTCCTACTCCGTGACCAGCATAATCTCGTATAATACCATAGCCAAATTGGTCAATATAGGACTCTACTGCATATCCAATATCTCCAGTAGTAGCTCCAGCTTTAATCACTTTGATAGCTTTATTCAAAGATTTTTGAGTTCTCTCTAATAATAATCGAGCCTCTTCTGAGATCTGACCTATCCCAAAAGAAAGGGCACTGTCCACAATCATATTATTATGTAGCACCCCACAATCTAATGATATAATATCACCTTCCTTCACTATAGTTTTAGGGTTTGGAACTCCATGGATAACAGCATCATTAATAGAAATACAGATAACAGCTGGAAAACCATAATAACCCAAGAAAACTGATTTGACCTTCTTTTTCTCAAAAAACTCTCTAGTATAGATATCTATTTCCTGAGTACTTATCCCTGTTTGAATCTTATCCTCCCTTAGCCAAATCAAAGTCTCTGCTAGGATTTTACCCCCCTCTCTCATAGCCTGGATTTCATCTTTACTTTTGATGCGATATTGCGACATAAATTACTTTAAAGCTTCTAGAATATCTGCTGACACCTTTTCCATTGATTGGTCCCCATTAATAGTAATAAGTTTACCTTTTTCTCTAAAATACTCAATAGACGAAATCACTGAGTTATTATAAGTAGTAATACGATTTTGGATATGTTCTGGCTTATCATCTTCTCTCTCTAATAAATGTAATCTCTCAGACAATCTATCAATTACCACCTCATCTGGAACATCAATATATATAACCTTATAATTTATTTCAAACCAAGTAAGTACTTTATGTACAATAATAGACTCTTCTTTAGATCTAGCAGCACCATCCAAAATAATACCAGTTTTATTATTATAGTTCTTTATAAGATAATCAATCAAGACATAGCTAGGCATCCAATAAGGCAAAAACTCTCCCTTATTAATTGAATATGCTACTTTATCAGCTAAAAATCCTTGCTCAGCAGCTATATTACGAAAAAAATCTCCATAAGGAATAGCCTCCATACGAAATTTTTGCTTCAAAATCCCACTTTGAGTCCCTTTCCCTGACCCAGGTTTACCAATTAAAATTAAGGCATCAACTTTTATCATAGATATAATATATTATTTAATACTATTATATCAGAATATCAAAATAATTTCCAATTTTTGTACAAGATGAGATAATCGTCGACAAAAGGTATTATATACATTACTAGACTAATAACAGTAAATTGGGATAGTAATTATCCTCCTTTACCTGCCTGCGGTAGGCAGGGAGGAGCTTTTAGTCCCTCCCATACTTTGGTTTGGGAGGAGGTGGTCACTGTCGTATTTATACGGGAGTGACCAGAGGTGGATTGAGTTCTATTTTGTGTTTTATCCACTCTCCCCCTACGGGTACAAAAAATACTATAATTTACATTCTAGGGAATATCTGTAAATTCTCACCATTTAGTAACTTTTGCATTTTCTCAGAGGTATTGGGCATAATGGGTTGTATAGCCTCTGTAATCCAAGCTAAATCTTGTAGCCATTTTTGAATATTTTTTTCTAACTCTAGTATCTGCCCTGTCTTATATAATTCCCAAGGTTTTATAGTTTCAATTTGCTGTCCAATTATACTTATTTTTTCTAATAGAATATTAATAGCCTCATATATATCATAGTTTTTTATCGCTTGATGATATTCTTCTACTGATTTGTTTTGTAGATCTAAATTTTCTATCTCATATTTCTTCGCCATACCTACTACTCTACTAAAAGTATTACCAAATTTATTGACTAATTCTGATTCATAAATTGAATAGATTTTCTCTTTAGTAATATCTCCATCATTGCCAATTCGCATCTCTCTTAGGATTACATATCTTAGAATATCATTGCCAAGATTATCTGTGATTTGATTAAATTCCCGAACTATGTCTTTTGGGATTATCACATTCCCTATACTTTTAGACATTTTTCGACCCCCCGACAAGAAAAACCCAGTCACCAACATTGTCTTTGGCAATTTGTCCTCAGTGACACCCAAAGCTAATAAAAAAGCAGGCCAGAAAATAGTATGGAATTTCATTATATCTTTACCTATGACTTGTAAATCTGGAGCCCAAATATCTTGAATTTTAGCTAAAATCTCATCCGCAGATAAATCTTGAATATCTATATTCTGACTAGCCAGAACTCCTGACATATAATTAAACAAAGCATCAATCCACACATATAAAGTCTGAGTAGTGTCAAATGGTACAGGAATCCCCCAGCTAACTTTTTCTCTGGTGACTGAGAAATCACCTACATCTGGATTATTTAGCAATGCCAGAGTTTCATTTTTCCTAGATTCAGGTATAACTTTGATTATATCCTGCTCAATTAACTTTCTAATTCTCTCTTTATATTTAGTAAGTCTAAAAAAATAATTATTCTCTAGCACAATTTGAGGTTTTTCATCATGGTCAGGACATAATCCCCCTTCCCGTAGCTCTGATTGAGTGACAAAGGATTCTGCTCCTACACAATACAAAGCTTCATATTTATGCAAATAGACATCATCACTTGCCAATAACTTAGTAATTACAAATTGGCATAAAGCCTTATGTACTGGATTGGTAGTACGAATAAAATAATCATAGCTCAGACCCAAATTATCCCAAGCCTCTTGCCAAATATTAGACATCTGATCTGTATAATCCTGAGGAGATAAATTATTTTTCTGAGCTGCTTCAGACACTTTTTGCCCATGCTCATCAGTTCCTGTCAAAAAGAAAGCTCCTGCTCCAAATTGACGATGATAGCGAGCCATTACATCAGCAATAGTATTCGCATAATAATGCCCAAGATGAGGTTCTCCATTCAAATAATAGATAGGAGTTGTGACAAAAAATTTTTTCATATACTAATACTATACCAGATTAAGACTATCATTACAAGGAAATACAGACTTATTTAATCTCTAAAATAGTATATTTCTGAATACCAGCTGGAGTCTCCACTTCTACCTCTTCTCCAACACTGCGGTGCATAAAGGCCTGCCCTAGAGGAGATTCATCTGAAATTTTACTCTCAGTAGGATTGGCCTCAGGGGCTCCTACAATGAGAAATTCTCTCTCCCCTCTTTGTCCAACTACCTTAATCTGAGACCCTAAAGCCACAAATTGTGAGCTTTGAGGAGATGTGACTATTTCAACATTACGAATCAAATCTTCTAATTCTAGAATTTTAGATTCATTAAAAGCCATATCATTTTTAGCTTCATGATACTCGGCATTTTCTTTCAAATCACCTTGCTCCTTGGCAAACTTAATCTTTTCAATAATTTCTTTACGCCTCAAAACTAGAGCATCAAGTTCTACTTGTACTTTTTCAAGCCCTGATTGTGTCATATGGTATTTTTTCATAATTAAAGTTTGTAGTTAAATATAATAAATTAGTAAAAAATATAATAAACTTATATTTAAATTATATTCTAATTTTCGTATAACTTTATATTAGATATTCACTTTTACTGTCAATGGAGTATACTATATATATGTATATTTTGCAAGTAGTCCCTCTTATCAAACTTCCTGGGCAGATAAGTCACACTTTGACTTATTATTCATCCGAGAGAATACTTCCCGGTAGTCTTGTAATAGTGGAGGTTCGTACTACCTATACTACAGCAATTGTTTACTTTTGTCAAGAATTGACAAAAAATAGGCAAAATCTCCGTAAATTCGTACAGTTTAGCCCCAAACCAATAGAAAAGAGTTTTTCTATCACTCCTATTTTGACAGACAATCAATTAAAATTAGCTGAATGGATTAGTAATTATTATGCCCATCCTTTGGGAAATATTATAAAGTGGTTTTTACCTAGATTATCTAGTACAATCAAAAAATATCCCAAAATACTCGAATCCCCTACCAAAAATATAAAATTAGGAGATAAATATACACCTAAATTAATAATATATCCAACCCCCGATAGATTAAACCATTATCATAAAGTTATTAATAAAACTCAAGGACAAATTCTAATCTTAACTCCAGATAATATTAGTCTTGAGACCATAGCTCAGGAATTAGAGGAGTATAATCCAGTCACCATTAACTCTCAAATTAAAACCAGTGAATTTAGAAAAATATGGATGCAGATAAAATCTGGAGAGGCAAAATTAATTCTAGGCACTAGAAGTAGTTTATTCCTCCCATTTCAGCATTTAGAGCATATAATTATAGAGGATGAGGCCTCTGAGGCTTATTATTCTTTTGAGACCAAGCCACATTATAATACTATTACTATAGCAGTAAACCTAGCCCAATTACATCAAGCTAACTTGACTTTAGCTTCTAATTTACCAAGTATTAATAGCCTAGATATTATAAAGAAAAATAATTTAAGCCTTCCAGCCGAGTTCTATCCTGCTAATAATAATTTGAAGACCGAATTAATAGAAATGCCTATAGAATTCACTAAAGGTAATAAAGAATTATTATCAATACCTGCCCAAAAAGCTATTAGACAAGCCATAGCTAAAAATCAATCTATTATCATATATATCAATCGTCGTGGAGAGTCATTATATATGTCTTGCAGAGATTGTGGATATCATCTAAGAGACCCTAAGTCTGGTAGTTTACTGACTGTACATAGAGTAGATACTCTAGCCAAAAAAGTCCCAAATTATACTGAAACTCAAATTTTAATGTCTCATACTTCCAGAAAGTGGTTCAAAATGATAAATCAATGCCCTCAATGCAAGTCCTATAATCTCAAGCAAGGAGGCATAGGAATACAAAAAATTCAATCTATGATACAAGAGTTATATCCTCAGATTCCAAATTTTATACTATCTAGCGATACTGCCTCTGATGTCAGTAAACAAAAAGATATCATAGCCAAATTCATACATAGCACTCCTGCCATATTATTGAGTACCAGTATGATACATAAATTCTTAGATATTATACCAAAAACCCTAACCATAATCCCATCTGCCGAATCCCTAATCAATTTCCCTGACTATAGTATTAGAGAAAAATCCATACAAACTTTAACTGAGTTAATTCACCATAGCCATAAAACAATAATACAAACTTTTACTCTATGGAATCGAGAAGAAGAATTGCCAACTCATATTTACAATATCATCAATCGCCCCATAGCCGAATTATGGCAACAAGAATACCAAAACAGACAATTATATCAATATCCCCCACATTATGAGATTATAGCTATTCACTCACAACATACTCAAAGACAAATAGCCCTAGACCAAGCATTGAGAATTAAAGAAGTTTTACAGAATATCAATATCAAAGCCCTCGGACCGCTAGAAAAGTATTTGGCTAAAGGAAAAGGAATATACCAATTTACCTTAATTATACAAGCCACACCAAAACAAGCTCAAAGCATCAAAACCAAATTAGTGCCAATTCTAGAAAGAGGTCAGGATATTGAAATAAACCCTCAGAATTTGTTGTAGGAGTAAGTTAATACAATACTCCACCCCGTTCCCTCCTAAACAAAAGTATAGGAGGGACCACCCCTCTCCTCCCGAGGCGGATTGCCAAAGAGGGGAATTTTTAGAACAATCCACCTCCGGCCATTAGAATACATTGTTTTGGATGGGGTGTTGACCAAGTCGACGGGTGTAAATATAATTTTTAATTCCTAATTCTTAACTTCATTCTATATCCCCACCAAATAAGATTGAATATTATAGCGGTACTGAATATTCCATATTTAGCTAGGAATTCTTGTAGCCAAGTACTATTTTTAGAACTGATCTCTGAAGCTCCCGGAATCTTATATTCATCCAAACCTCTATACTCTGTGGTTGTAGTGGAGATCAGATTAGATGGATTATTATCTAGTGCTGATATTTTTGGTGGTTTTATATTATTCGCACTGGCCTTTTTGATAATTGGGGTGGATTCAATCTGACTATTATTCCATGGTATAACTCTGATTTCTCCATCATAGATTTCTATAAAGCCTATTGCTGTCACTATATCATTCTTTTTCATTTTGGGTTTGGTGATTTTATCAGCATATAGTTTTACTGCTGTGTTCTGGTTTTTGTTATTAATTACTAATTTGGTCTTGGTATTGGTATCTAAAACTCCACTCACTGAAATAATTTTACCCCAATCAGAATTATCTGGACTGGTAATTTTTTCTGGCTTAATAATAATCGCTTGCTCTGAGATTAGCTCTACATTATCTGGGGAGTTGGTCTTGATATATTGCTGGGTATCAGTATTATGCCATTCGGCTTTTACTCTCACTATACTACCAGATTTTAGACTTGGAAATCTCTTTTGCCTATCATACACTTTGATTATTCTATTGTCTTTGAATATATAAAAACTCGTATCTACCAAATCCCCTGCCGGGATGATAATTTGTCCTTCTATTTCGATAAATTCTCCATCGGCAATTTGAGATAAATTCTCTGTATTATCAATTTTGGTATAAGTTTTGATATCTGCTGAATTAGTATTCTCGGTGAATATATTGGTAGCATTAGGAGTTATAGTTTTAGTCCAACTCCAAGTTTGTAATACTGGAATATAGGAGAGTCCCTTATAAGTTTTGGTATAGGATGTCGTGGATTGAATTTGATTATAATTGTCTATAAGAGTGACGTTCTCACTAGTATTATTAAGGGCTATCTTGGTCTCTGCTTGATTGTATAATTTATAACTCTTGGCAGGGATTATCCCTGAGAGATTATAACTTTTGGCTAAATCTGCTAATTTCCAACCAGTCAGATCTATGTCACTTTCTGTAGTATTATGAATTTCTATGAATTCATCACCGGAATCTGGATAAGGATAAAGTTCTGAGATTATAGTGCTTCCGATATTATATTTTGGTAATACAATATTTGGCTTAACAGGATTTATTATAATTGGATCTATATTGACTGCATTAGGTGAGGGGGTGGTACTCCAGAGCCATTTGCTATCTATATACATATAGCTAGAGCCTTTTTGGGACTCTTTCATTGTATAGTCAACTTGTGATTGAATTATTCCATCAGGATCATATAATATTACCGAGTCTTGGTCATTATTAAGTCCAATTTTAAGAGCTCCCCCATCCTCTAAGACTAGAAATCCCTTAGCTGGGATAATTCCAGTCAGAGTTTGTATAGTAGAGCCTCCATTAGGTATATCATCTAATTTCCAATTTGCTAAATCTATATTTTTCTCTGTCGTATTATATAATTCTACAAATTCCTTCCCTCCCTCGGCTGGATTAGGGTAAATCTCTGAGATAATTACTCCTCCATAAACAATTTTCTCTGGTTCTGGGGTGGATGTTGGAGTTGGAGCAGGAGTAATTATAACAGGGTCAGAAACTGGATCTATATTGACTGCATTAGGTGAGGGGGTGGTACTCCAGAGCCATTTGCTATCTATATACATATAGCTAGAGCCTTTTTGGGACTCTTTCATTGTATAGTCAACTTGTGATTGAATTATTCCA
>Ga0214923_10000046_pt1 | contig 160164 bp, 176 predicted proteins | sample LL1510_MetaG_FD_177993 | JGI IMG/M metagenome (GOLD analysis project Ga0214923, IMG submission 177993) | Freshwater microbial communities from Lake Lanier, Atlanta, Georgia, United States - LL-1510 | ecosystem: Environmental > Aquatic > Freshwater > Lake | place: USA: Georgia | collected... | reverse complement strand
TTCCCTCTAATCCAATGATAGAGTTTAATGAAGGCATAGGGGTCTCTCCTGGTTTTTAAAATAGATGCTTTAGACACACCTATTTTAAACCAGAGGCCTCTTGCCCCCTTAATTGTGGAAGAGCCAATCCAAGTTAAAATAATTCAAAGACTAGGGATCAAATAAACGTAAATACTTAACTCACGGGGCAGGACTAATCGCTTGTAAACGACTCGGTCTTTTCGTCGTACCCTATCGGATACTCTGGGGTATGCGTGGGAATGCCGTATCGAAAGCCGGGTTTTACGCGGGGTAAGTGTCTCGGCAAATCTTGCGCCTTTAAATTTTTACTGCGCGGGGTAGGTTCGGCTCGATACCACCCGTACCGAGAAAATACTGCCGTTCCGATCTCTTCACCTGAAGGTCCGCGCGCTGAGATAACTGTTCTATCCAGTAAATCCGCGATGAGGTCTTGGGCCTCTTTTTTGTAAGGGTAAAAAAGGACTTTCTCTTTTACACATTCATACCCGTAGTCCTTCTTGTTTAATGCGCCACCGCAGGATGCAAAGACAATCGTCGCGTCAGGTTTGGAAATGTCTTTAAGGCAAGCGACGACTTTTTTCATGATCTGAGGGTTTTCAGGGAAGACTTCCCACTGTCCATCGGTAACACGAAAGCCAATAAACTTTCCCACACCGATGGAATACCCGCTAGCATGCGCATTAAATTCTATCGCAGAGCATGCGCCATTCCCTAAGTCTCGTTTAATTTCGTTGCACTTATTTAAAAGCTCCTTCGCATTTGCTAAATAGTCTGTTTCGGACTTTTTCAAAATTTTTATGCGTGCGGACGGAACGACCGTTTCATCGGTGATATCATCCGGATAAAAATGGCAGGCAGTATCCTTGTGCAAAATCTTTTCTTTGAGTTCTGTAAATTCGGGGCCAGATTCGTTCGATTCGGTTGAGTCGGTTCCTGGTATGCTTAACGGAGCCGTCGGGTAAAGTCGGCGGTAAGCGGCATCTGTCTCTAGAAAAGCCTGCTCTATCGCTTGAATAGAATCGGGCGATGTTTCGCAAAAAGAAAGCTTCCCGATTAAAAAACTTCCGAGAATAATGATGGATAGTACTGTTATCCGCATCGGCGCCCCAGTTATGCAAACACCAGTCCGACGCCGTGTAGGCACTGTTCCCAACTTGAATACAGTGTAGATTATGATTTCTTTTTTACAAAAAAGACAAAAAGGGGCTTTGATCTTCGTTTAAAGTAGGACGAGAACTTCAAAAACAAAAACCCAGAGAACTTGAGTCCCCTGGGCTTTTGTGAACTAACCTAATGATTCAGATTTTCTAGCCGTGGTGGCAATCGTCACTGCAGTGATCATTGCTGCAATCACAGTCCTCACAGTGGCCATTTGAACAGTCATCGCAATGGCAGGAGCAATGGTGACAGCCGTCGCAATGGCAGTCGGTGCAAGAGCAATCACTGCATTGTCCATCTTCGCATTCATCACAATCACAGCTGCAATCTTGAGCTTGGACCTTTTGATGAGAGTCTACGCTCACGCTGTGCTTACTGTGATCCTGCGTGTGTTTGCTAGCAGCATTGGCTGCGAGTGACATCGTTGATGTGTTGAAGGCAAATAGAATGAGTATTAGCCTAGTTAGGTTTATTAGTGATTTCATAAATAGATCCTTTTATTGGTTGTAAAGTTTGTAAATTTTTAAATGGGCTCGGATAGTTTAGACAAATTTGGGAGGAGGCGTAGGAATTGTCAGACAATGATTTTTTGGGGATAGCACCTTGGAAGCTTTAACAAAATGGAAATTAGAGGGGGGTAACAGACCGTGACTTGCCGTGGCCAAAAGAACATGAGCGCAACAGGAATGACTGCACAGTCCAGCCCTTTCATGTTTGTCTGACTGCTTTTTGTCTGCAGATTTTTTTTGTATCGATTTTGATTGATTGCAACAGGAGTGAGAAATCTTAGAAAAGTGTGGATATTTCTTTGTGGAAGTATGTTCTGTGCATTGACCAGCAAAGCTAAGAACGGAATTAAGAATAAAAACAAAGAGGACCAATAACTTCATGTTTCTAGATTATCAAACAGTTGACGGTATGAACACCGGTTCAAAGAAAGTAAGGGATCTAATTTTTACAATTGTTAACGACTAAAGTTTTCAGAAAATAAAAAAACCGGCCACACTCTGCAGCCGGTTTTTTAAATGAATTTAGTATTTAGCGAGGAACGCAGCTACCTACCCATTTACAGTCTGGGTGAGAATTGCAAGTTGCTGGTTTCACATACCCACCACATGAGGAACGAGAGCTATCCGAGTCTAAATCGGACAGAGATTCCCCTCCTCGACCGGCCCATCCATAGCAAGTTAGAAACACTCTAGGATTACAGAGGTAGTCTTGCTGAACTCTGGAATGAGAGTAACCCTGTTGTCGGGCTCTTTGGAGGCATTTTCTGGCTCCGTTGCTTTGATTAACACAACCAATATGGTGCCAGCCTCGACTGTTCATATGTTCCAGTTCGAGATTAGCCTCATCTTGGATATTAGCAAACGCAGGTGCGGTTAAAGCGACTGCGAAGATCATTACTAGCAAGTGTTTCATGGTTTCCTCCTTGAATAGAGAAACCGTAGGCTAGTTTTGATCTCTTTGTAAATGTATTTTATCGCAATCTCTTGACTTGGCGCGCGAGTTTATTGGACCTCCTCAAAATCACTTTTAGTAACACCACACTCCGGGCAGCTCCAATCTTCTGGAATATCCTCCCATTTGGTTCCTGGGGCCAACCCTGAATCTGGGTCCCCTTTGGCCTCGTCATAGATGAACCCACAAACGACACATAGAAATTTTCGATATGAGTGACTCATAAGGATTCCTTTCTTTTGGTTAGATAGCTTTGATATCGATCGGCGTGAATCTTCTCGATTTTTGCTAAAGCTGCGAACCGCTTCCGAGCAAGTTCCAGAGCCTTAGTGAATCGTTGGTCGTGTTCTTTTGACTCTTTAGCTTGCTCGGCGAATTCCTTGGCTGCTTCTTGGCTCGCTTCACTTAGAGCTTGTTTTTCAAAGCCGGGATACATAGTCGTGTGCTCGTAGCGTTCCCCTTCGATGGCCATCTCGAGAAGTTTTGTGACCGTCATCCCTTCTTTCGGATAGATTAATGAAAGATGGGATAGCGCGTGTTCTGTTTCCTGTTGCGCGGTCTCTTCGAAGACTTTGGCCACCTCTTCATCTCCTAATTCGCGAGCGATACGCGCGAAATAGAGATACTTCCGGTTGGCCATCGATTCGCCTGCAAAGGCCGCCTCCAAGTTTTTCCTAGTTTTAGACTCATCAAACAGTTTATTAGTTTTCATAACTCCTCCTCTTCACTTTCCTGATTCCATCTTGGCTGTTTTGTGGTGATATTTCCAAGTTATTAAAATTAATGTTATGATAACTTTATATTATGAATGGAAATTGGATAACTCTTAGGGATATTGAGTACTTACTGGCTGTTGCTAAGTTTGAGCACTTTGCGAAAGCCGCTGAAGCTTGCCGTGTCTCCCAGCCTGCGATGAGCACTCAAATTCGCAAGTTTGAAGAGAGAATTGGGGTCAAAATCTTTGAACGGGATAATCGGAGTGTGAGGGTTACTGAAAAAGGGAGAGAGATTTTGGCGCAGGCCCAGAAAATCGTGGATGAAGCTTCTCTTCTGATTGAGAGAGCGAAAATGGATAGAGAGCCTTTAGTGGGGCCTTTTCGGTTGGGGGCGATTGCCACCGTCGGGCCTTATCTATTGCCGCGAGTTTTAGTTCCCTTAAGAAAGGCTTTTCCGAAATGTGAACTTATTATTGAAGAAGGTTTAACGGAAACTCTTTTGAAGAAGCTTGATTCAGGAGAGTTAGAGGTCGTGATAGCAGCTGATACTTTTTCCAATGATAAGTTTATTAAATACCCCCTCTATTTCGAAAAATTTTTAGCGGCGGTTCCTAAAGGACATCGATTTGAAAATAGAATTACTCTTTCAACTCGTGAAATAGACGCGCGTGAAATGGTACTACTGGAAGATGGTCACTGTTTATCCGATCAGGTGCTGCAACTTTGTCCTAAGGGGAAAGGAATGGTGAGAGAGTCTTTTCAAACGACCAGTCTTGAAACTTTGCGCCATTTGGTCGCTAGTGGTGTCGGCTATACTCTGATACCAGAGCTAGCGGTGCCAAAAGAAAACAATCTAAAGGGACTCGTTATCTATATTCCTTTTGAAACCGAAGTTGGGAGAGAAATTATTTTAGTAACGAGAAAAAGCTTTTCACGTGAACGTGACATTAAGGCTTTGATGGAACTTTTTCGGAAATATGTTAAGGTTTAACCATGAATATGAAACTTAAAGAAACTTTTTCATCTCAGTTGAATAAGGGCATTATCCAAATACTTTTCATTTTTACTTTTGTTTGCCACTCCAGCTCTTTGCGGGCTGAATCGGCTTCATTCAATCGTACCGTCTATTGGGCCATGGAGACTATTTTTTCTATTCTTGATACTGATATTTCCGCTCTGGGCTCGGACATTATTGTTTATAACCCTTCGACTGTTCTTCAAAGAGTCACTGTAAATCACAATGTTGCATATATTCAAAGCGCTGCCCCCTCGGTAACTCAAATTCATACCTGTTCACAAACAGTCGATGTGGCAGCCGGTACATCCGTGCACAGCCCTTGTGGTATTCCGGCTTCTGCAGGCATTGGATTAACTCAACAAGCGATACGGGTTTATGGGAGTATTACGGTCAATGGTTCTCAAGGTTTTGTTATTGCCAATGGTTCACAGTGGAGTATTAGCGGGGTCGGACACAAATACAGTGCTCCCTTTACTATTAATAGTGCGCGACCCTTTTAATTTATTTGTATTTATCCAGTAGCTGCTGCAAAGAACCAGACCAATAAGCTCGCCCATTCCCCTCTAACACGTCTTGAGCCTCGGTCAGATTTACATAGTAATCTCTGAGTTTATTGTTTCTGCCAGCGCAAAACTCGGCAGCTTTGGGACTTAAACACTCATTCTCGTTGAGGTACATGTCTTCAACATATTTGTTAAGCAGGAGCGGGCGAGGAGAATTCAAGTAGTCAAAGTCGTAGACTGTGCCATTTATATCGATAGCAAATTGATGGTGATACCAATTTTTTTCTTCGGTTGTTAACTTTCCGTGAAGCGTAGTTCTTGCTTTTTCAGCATTCACCATTCCAAATACAGTTGTCCCTTTGTTAACAAGATAAACTAAGCTTAAACTCCGAACGTCTTCTCCCTTTGATTCTAGTCTTTCAAAAAAGTTAAGAACATTGAGTCCACATTTTCCTTCTCGATAAGAATCATAATAATTTTTTTCAAAAACCGATGCAAGAGAAGCAAAGGTTTGTGTTGTGATAAGTAGCGTAACGAACCAAGAAAATATCAAAAACTTTTTCATTCGGTGGGTTTACTCGTTTGTGGAATGGGGATCAAGTGATTTTGTTTGAGGGGCCTAAGCAGAGAATGAATCGAAATTATCTTTCCCAGCGCTTTTGAATGAGGAAAGCAACAGACCTATTTAATGCTGTATTATCAGAAGCGCGAATGAGCGTCTGATCGGAGTAAGTGAGACTCATGGAAAGATTTTCACTAGCCATGTAACTAAGTTGAGTGGCTGCGGTCCAGAGATTGACTTTTTCTCCTTGTCCCGAAACGAGCCCCTCGGTAGCTACCGGAGCTTCAAAGCTTGGAGCCATCGAGATTCCTATTCGAAAATCTCCGTTTAGTGGGCTTACACCCAATGAAAAATTTCCGCTTGTACCCCAACCCGGTTTTAAGTTTAGCTCTCCTAGTTCATTTTTAATTGTTCGTGAGAGGGGACGATGAGCTTCCATGACCAGTGAAGTGTCCCAGGCTCCCCATGTTTTTAGGAGCAGTAGACCCGCAGAGATTGAGTAAAAACCTCGGCCTCTGGAGTCTACTCTAAATAATTCTTTGGCGTCGTAGATTGAACCACCCGTAGGAAAAGTGGTTGTTAAAAAAACAATTCCTTTGGGGCGCCAGGGACTGTAGGTCCAATCTGGTAATGCTTCAAAACCTAAGTTGATCGAAATGTCTCCAAGCCCAGTTGCAGAGGCCTCTGATGAACCTCGGTTGCGAGACCTTTGTGTCATCGGAAGGGAAATGCCAGCTTGCCATCTATCAGACAATAAAGTTGCTGCATCTATTTTTATAGTTCGAGCTGACTCATTATCATTCGATTTTCTATATTTGATACCCCCCCCGACCGGCGCTTCAGCAATAACCTGAGATGATAGAATGGAAGTAGTTAATTGAGCACTGTCATCCCCAGAAATAAGGGAGGGGATATTGGCCGTACCTCCACAGCAGGGCGCAGCTTCTGAAGTTTGAGAAAAAATTAGAGCGAATAAACCCAGAAATGAAGATCTAATCATCGAGCTGAATCGTTAGGAATTGTTTCTCAACGACATCTCCGGATTTAAGTTGCACATAAACTTCCCACTTACCAGGAGTGAACTTAACGTTCGTCACAGAATATTTTCCTGGTTCAACCTTGGTCACTTTCGGAAAAAAGACACTTCCGCAACAGGTCATACGGATAAAAGCTCCGACTTGAGCAGAGGGTTCAACCCAAGGCCCTGTTGATGAGCCATCTTTTTCGCTCCAAAATGTAATAATGAAAGAGGAATCCTTGTCTACAGTGGGACCCTCCGTCCAATGAATGTCGCTGCAAAGTCCCGAACTCGAAAATTTAAGGGGGCATCCGGAGTGAGCACTTCTTGCGAATTGGGGCCGATTTGAGATTGTTTTTAAGGTCTCGATTTCTTTTCCGCAGCCCGCAATTAACAGGGCAGCTATAACAAGTATAAGGTTTTTGCTGAAGTCATTCATGATATTTTCTCCTCTCTGATTAGCGCATGATTGTACAACCTAAAGTGCGAGCACTTTTTTGCTCGGGCTCTTTCCCTGATTTGATATCAATCAACGCTTGTCTAAGATAAAATTTTTGCGCTTTGGAAGAGTCTTTAGTGTCATCGACTCCCCCATTGAACAAGCACTCACCTTTGGGCCCAACAATAAAAGCATGAGGAGTTTTCATAGCTCCAAAATCATTTGCGAGGCGAGCTTCTTTGTCCTGCACAATTGGAAAGTTTAGTCCACTCTCCCTGAAGTAGAGTGAGGATAAACCTTCATCTTCATCTTTGTTCGAGTGAACTCCAATGAAGGAAAATTCTGAGAACTCACTGGCCAGTTCTCTCAGAGAACTTTCATGGCTTCTAGAACAAGGACATTTTGCAGATAGAAAAACGACCACTTTGCCTTTGGCGGCTGGGTTTTTATCTGATTCGAAGAGTTTCCCTGTTCTAAGATCAACTCCATTTAAGCTTTTGTTGGAACAGGAAAAAGCAGCAGCTGAAAATAAGACTATAAATACAAGTGCTTGTGTCTTCATGGTTGTTCCCAGTAGGTTTAGTCAGTTTTAGCGCAAATGAGATGAAGGTGCTAGTCGATTTTTTTGCTCTCTTTAAGATTGAGCTGAAATAAAGTTTTACATTGATTCCTTTTGGAATACGGGCGGAGCCTTTGTTTCCTAGCTTTAAATGAAGAGGGCTCAGCTTTTGCAGCTTAGCTGCAGTATCGAAAGGACCTAGAGAATGAATTCAAAGATTCTTCAGCGTTATTTAACGCTTTTCGCATTGTTGCACGGAGGTCTGTCCTTTTGTGAGGTGGGAGAATTTACCGTTAGCGAAAAGTTTCTTAATCAGTTTCAATTTCAAAGCACTAAAACAGATCCGTTCTCAAAACGTGGTCGAGTCGTCGACCCCGATATCAATTTCACTGTGACCCCCCGAATCGGGAATGCATCTGGTGAGGGAAAGTTTTTCTTAGATCTTAAACTTGATGGTTCCTCAGTGAGTCAGACGAAAAGACAAGTAGGCCGTCGAAATACCGTAAATGTGAATGTTTCAGCAAAAGTGAATGCCAATTTTTCTCAAGAGATGACTTTAGGAGATAATGGCCTAGAAATGGGTGGGTTCACGGGAAATGTAGATATTCAGCCCCAAAATGTCACAACCTCAAATAGCTTTGGACTACTCAATGGTGTTGTGAATCGAAAAGCGCAGCAGCAAGCAAGAACTGAAGTAGCTGCGGAACTCCCGAGAGAACGACAGGAGCTAGTTCAAGAGGTTCAAAATGAGGTACAAAAAGGAACTGGAGCTGCTAAAGACTTTATTGATTCAACATTAAAAGTTTTAGCACCCGCATTTTCTGACAAAGATAAGATCCCCTTTTCTACCGAGCTTTCAACTCAAACTGGTGAAAATGGTGCATTGAAATTTACAGTCAATGACCTCAAGAAGTCGGAGGAACGAAAACCAAAACCTAATTTTGAAAATCCATCCCAACTGGTCGTAAGTGGAGCAATCCACCAAGATTTAGTGACTCAAATTATGGCCTCTGAAATTGCAGGTAAAGAACTCAAAATGTCTCAGCTAAGGAAAATTCTTTGCAGCCCTCGAATGCAAAAGCTTCTCGATTTTTGCAACGTAAACTTGGGACCCGAAGCCGACAAGCTATCATTGGTTTTTGATTCTGTAGACCCCATTCAATTTCTTTTTGAAAATGGCAAAGTCACAATAAGAATGAACGCTTCGTATCGCACAACGATTCCCAAACTTGATGAAGCCAATGGAACTGCTTTGCTATCAAACCCAGGGGCAACAAAGCCAGACTTTGAGACTCTTCCTTACAAAGTTGAAGTGAGCTACAAAGTTCAAGATGGAGCAGCAAAGCTTGATAAGTTAACTGTCACAGAAAAAAATCCCATCAAAACGGACCCTGCTAGTTTTCTAGCCGGTATCTTGGGGCGAGCAGGAACTCATGGTGAGCAGTCTGCGGACCGACCTCAAGTAGGAGCACTTTTTAACCCCTTAGTGAGACGTTCGGTTGAATCCGAATTTAAGAAGCTGCTGGCCGAAGAGATTGAGTTCAGACCAGTTTCTGTACCAACAAAGGTAAGAACTTCAAATGCGGGCCAAGGTCAAGAGATTGAAATTCTTGAAGCAGGTAGTTTGTTGCCTACCGAAATAAAAGCTGACCAGGGCTGGTTAGCCACTGGAAATACATTTTGCAATGATTCTCACCGGCCATTTGGTGTAACCTTCTCGACCCAAAACAACACAGTTGATGAGATACAAGCAAATAGCCCCGCCGAATTGAGCGGTTTTAAGCCCGGCGATCGCATCGAGGTTTTTAGTGAACCCGATGGCAAATCAAATGCGTTTGGGTCGGGTCCCGATAACTTCGTAAAGTTTGTTGCAGAAAAAGCTGCTGAAAAAAATTCACAAAAACGTAAAATTATTCTGGCTGGTACTGATGTGAATGGAAATAAATTCAGAAGAACAATTTTCTTGTGCCCGTCCAATCTAAATCATAAAGAGCAGGCTGCTAAGGGTCTGTCACAGTTTAAGAAATAAAATCTTTCATCTGTGTTGGTGCAGATTTCACCAATAAAAAAGGATTGAGCAACAGTTTTACCTTCTCTCCGCAAAACTGCGGTCACTTTTTTTGGCACATTCGCTGCAATTAAACTATCTTGTTCTTTGAAAGCAGCGACGCTAGTCAGCGTTCCAGTGAATGAAAGTTTCACCCGTATAAATTTTCTAGTTGGTACGGTAGCAACAATCAACTTCTAATCTGGCGACAGATTAGGGGAATGCTGGTTGTAAAATTCCAGCCGCTTTTTGTTTTCAACGGCTTTAAGCGGAATCCGGAAAGAGGGATGGGCTAGTCGACAGGTTGTAGCCGAGCGAACCTCTGTGAGGTTTATCTACTCCAGCCCTAACGGTGCGGACCGTTTCGGTTGGGGGGAAATGCCGAAGTTAATTCAAAGGTAACTGAAGGCTTGTATTGTGGGTTAAGGAACTAGAAATTTGCCGCCCACAAGTTTCCGATAAACGGAGGGGATGACATGTCGATATGGAATTCTGATGAAAGCGCGGAACCACTGGTGGGTTGCTCTTTAACTCCAAGGAGGAGCGAAGCATTTTTAATAAGCAGAACTAAACCTTCTGTGAAAAAAAAATGTGCTAACGAGTGGGGCGGATGAGGTCGATAAGCGACAATGATTTGGAGTAGTTAATGCCAGATCAGTGCGAGGATCTCTGAGGTAGGGCAGGTTGAACTGCCTGTGTGGCGGTATCTTTTTAGCTGAGAGATACTAATGCAGCCGTCGAACTAGTCACTTGACCGTGTATGTTGAGAGTGAACTTAAGCGGGTCAAAGGGCTGGGAAGGACTCTGTTGAGAGCCAGCCTTTCTAGCCGTATTGGGGAAAACCCAACGTACGGAATGAGCGGGTAAGTTGGTGGGATGGCCAGAAACGATTGGTTAAAATCCGAGCGTTCCTGACCACCCACTATCTAACCTGATAACCCTAGGTAATTATTTGAGTTATCGAAACTAGGATTAGGGTGACTGTTTCTGTCAGCAGGAAGATAAAAAAAATTCCACAACTATTAGATTTGTAGCTGGATTTTATCGATTTAAAGTAGTACTCCTTTCAGTAAGGTTTTTACGAATGTCAAATGTAGGGGGTACGATGCCGATGAGACAACTTCTTCTTGTAGTTCTCTATTTTATCTCAGCTCACGCTATAGCAAACAATAGTGTTACTCCCCTTGCAGAAGCTAGGCCCAAGTTAGCCCTTCCAAACTATACGGAAGCCGAGAGGCAAACTTTAGCAGATCAAGCGTATTTGTTTTTAAATGAACTTTTTGTTCACAGAAAAGTGAAAGTAAAAGATTTTGGTAAATCAGCAGACCCTATTCCCAAACTTGAAGCCCTTAAAAAGGAAGCTAAAAGTCTCTCAAATGAAGAGTTTCATAATAAAATTTCATCGGTTTTCACAGATCTCCATGATCTTCACACAAACTATATTGCGCCTAAGCCGCTTTCCTGTGCAGCAACTTTTATTCCGGTCAGTTTCGAGTCTGTAATTGATAACGGTAAGAACGTTGTTTTAGTCTCCAAAAAACTTAAAATTCAAGCTCAAGCGAGTGAAGGAATTGAAGTGGGCGACGAGCTGGTATCCATCAATGGCGCAAAAACTGAGGATGTTTTGTCTGAACTAGGCAAGTTATCTGGCGGCGCTAACGCTGACGCCATGAGAGTTCGAGCTGTTGAAATGCTGAGCTTAAGAAGTTTGTCTACACAGGAATTGCCAAAAGAAGATGAGCTTAAGCTTGTCCTGAAACGTGGAGATAAAACTAATGAAAAAACTATTCCTTGGTTTGCCTTTAGAAATCTTGATTGTTTAGCCCACGACGAGAGAAGCGAAGAGACTCGTCTCTCGCTAAAGTATCGTTTTAATCTGTCCGAAGATGAATTTCAGAAAAAGTATAACCGAATCTTTGGAAGCCCCTCGTTGGTTAGTAAAGCCCGTCGTTGGAATGCACCGAGCCCCTTAGATGAAGTTTTTGAAGTCGCTTCAATTTCAACGCCCGCTGGTTTGATTGGTTATGTTCAACTTAAAGGATTTTCATGGGACAACGAGAACTTGGACGTAGCCACAGTGGTTGAGGGATTTAGGCGCGAAATCGAAGGTCGTTTGTCAAAAGCCATAGGCTTGGTCATCGATGTCCGAGGAAATCCGGGCGGATATATTGTTTTTGCAGAAAAGTTAGTTCAGCTTTTCTCGACCAAAGAAGTTGAGCCTACAAAAGTACAAATGTTGGCTAACAAACTTAACGAAAACATCTTTTTAAAAGCAAACGACCAAGAAGATAATCGATGGTCTGAAGCGGTGAGAGCTGCTGTAACAGCTGGTAGAGAAATGATTGCTCCCATGCCTATTACGCCAAAATCCGAAGCCAACAGCCTTGGACAGATTTGGTTCAGGCCTGTGGTGGTGTTGACCGATGCTGCTTGCTATTCAGCTTGCGATCTATTCTCAGGCGGAATGCAGGATAATGGCGCAGGGGTTATCATTGGAGTTCATAAAACTACTGGGGCTGGTGGCGCCAATGTGATGGAACACGGAGTTTTTAAGCAGATCATGGAAGGGGAAAACAATCCCTTCGAAGAGCTACCTTACTCTCAAAACATGAGAGTATCGTGGAGACAGACAGTAAGATCTGGAAAGTTTGCTGGTCAATTGATTGAAGACACTGGTGTTCGCTCTGACCTTGTTGTTCCAGTCAAAAAAGAAGACATCGGAAACGAATCGAAAGAACTGATGAAAGCAATCCACAAAATCATCGATACCCTGCAGCCCAAATATAAGAGTGGTCTCGAGGTGAGAAGAGGTAGCGCTGTTATATTAAATAATGGTGAAGAGGCTAAGTGGAGCGAAGTCGTCTATGGAGTGGATTCGGTTGATATATTTGTTGAAAATAAGAAAGTTTCTACTGTTGAGTTGAAGTCTCGCAGTGAAATTCAAGAGACAACATTAGCCATTCCCAATTTAAAGAAAGAATGGGGCGACCAGCCTGTGACGTTAGTTGGTAAAAAAGATGGACAGCAAGCCTTCCGAGTCGTTCGAGATCTTATGTGGCGGGGAGATTATGCTGAGGTTCCGGTAGATGGCCTAAATATCGAACCCGAAACCGACAAGACAGATCCTCTTCACATCGTTACTTTGAAAGGTAAAACTCAGGAGGGTTGGCAGTTTGTCGGGGATAAATTAAGAGTAGGGAAGGGAGACCACTACGAAAACAACCTTCTAACCCGAGCTTTCTTGCCTTTGCAGTTGAAAAAACAAACTGGAAGATTGGTGCTAGATATCAGCTTAAAAGCTGAAGACGAGAATGATTCTCTTAGAATTTACTTCTCAAATCCTGATACTTTTGAGCGGGTTCATGTTTTTGCGGGTTCTTCACTGTCTGAGCAAAAAGGTGTCAGTATTCCTCTCCCGGAAGAATGGGACCGAGCCGATGTTGTGTTTGAGTTCGAAAGCGATGAGAACTGGAATATGACTGGACCCGAGATCGCTAATATTAAAATTATACAGTAAGACTTAGTTTATCCGAAAAGGCTGGCAATGCCGTAAGCAGCGCCGGCCGCAATAGCTCCAATAGTCAGTGTCTGAAATGCACTTTTCCACGGAGTAGCGACTGTAAAGCGTCCCTTCACATATCCGAAAATAAAAAGTGAAGCCAAGGTGAGTATTACTGAAAGTTCAAGGCCTGCTTTTGGGGAGCTTGAGAGAAAGTAAGGAGAAAGAGGAATAAGTCCTCCTAAAATGTAGGCGACACCGATGGTGAGAGCACTTTTTAAAGCTCGCCCTGCATCGGGTCTTTCAAGTCCCAGCTCAAATTTCATCATAAAATCTACCCATCGATCTTGATCTGCTCGTATTGCATTCACAAGCGTAGTGACTGTCGGCTCATCAAGATTGTAACTTCTAAAAAGGCTAGCCACTTCTTCAGCTTCGACTTCAGGAATTTCCTCAGTCTCACGAAATTCTCGTTTTCTTTCAGAATCAAAATGATGGAGCTCAGTGCGGGCTGCTAAATAACCACCCAAACCCATAGCTATGGCTCCAGCTGCAATCTCAGCGAGTCCCGCCGTGACTATGAGCTGAGTGTTAGCAACCGCTCCGGAAAGTCCAGCTGCCAAAGCAAAGGGAACCGTGAGACCGTCTGACATGCCTATCACCATATCTCTCAGTGTTTCCGAAGCGTTGAAGTGTTTTTCATCATGTGTGTGTGAAATCATAGAAGTCCTAGATACCAAGGTTTTCGGGTTTTTTAAAGGTCTGAAGATTGCACCCTAGAAACAGCAGTGCTAGATTCCGAGAAGGTTTATGGGAATTGGGGTTGTTAAATTTTACGCGGTAGGGTTGTTTTTGGGTTGGGCCTTGCCGGTTTTGGCGGGCGTCACTCAGCTCTCCTCGGAACTATCGCGCTTAGAAGAGGAAACATTACAATCAAGAATTGAGAAATTCTACAGGGACTTTAATCCCAGAGTAATGAGTGAACAAATTCAAAAGTTCGATTCTCGCAATGGATTCCCCTCAAAAAGAAAATCTCGCATTGATTTTCGAAATCGATGGATCAAACGCCAGTCGAAATTGCGTAGCAAATTAAATTCTTGGTCCAGTATTGAACCAAGCGATCGAGTCGAGGATTTAGTTGAAACCTATATTCCAGAAGGGGAGATAGACCGCAACCTTGAACACTTGCCTGTGAAGGGAGAAGTTTCGGGTGACTACTGGTCGGGTGACTATTGGAGTATGAATTGGGGATTGACCTCCTATCGCTATAGTAGCGCCAAAAAATTTAAATTATATAAAAATGCGGTTGAAGCTTACTTCCAACCTGAGGAGTGGATTGAACAGTCGACTCATTTCGGTTTGACGGATCTTGCCCGTGAAATTGAGTTGTGGTCTCCCTCAGAGAAATACGATTTGCTAGTAGGGGATAATAAATTTACTTTAACTCGAGAGCAAAAAAGTGAAGGGGCAGATTTTGTTCAATCCGATGGAAAAGTAGAAGATTGGTTTGGCATTTGCGATGGTTGGTCTCCTGCCTCCATTTTCGTTCCGACGCCGAAGAAGAGTGTGAAAACAAAAGCCCTGGGGGGCGTAGAGATTACTTGGTTGCCTGATGATATTCGAGCCCTTGCTAGTCTCGCGTGGACAAATGGGGATTATGCTCACAATTTAGTTGGGCGTAGATGCGACACTATTAACCCAAAAACCTATAAAAATGGTCGAATCTCTGAAGTTGAATGTGCAGACACTAATCCCGCAACTTTCCATTTGGCACTGACTCATATGATTGGGCTCAACAAAACTCCATTTATCATGGATGCAACATTTGATTCTGAAGTGTGGAATCAGCCTGTATTAGCCTATGAAATTAAATATTTTAATCCTCGATTTCCTAAGCAAAAGAGCAATGATTTTAGAGAAGTTCTCGTTCCTTACGATGAGCAGTTTAAGAGGAAGGATCGTTTTCAAAAGCCACTCACTCGAGGCTATAGAAAACAGAACAAGTACTTTGATGGTGGAGTGGAAGCTATTGTTGGAGTTCAAGCGACTGTGGTTTATTTAGTTGAATATCAGGCTGATTATCAGTTGCAACCCCACGAAAATATCACTGAGAGAGTGACTTACACTTATGATCTGGAGCTGCATGAAAAAAATGGGACTTTAGTTCCCATGGGTGGTGAGTGGCATGAAAACACTCATCCCGATTTCTTTTGGGTTCCTAAAAAAGGTACAGTTGCTTCAGCGAAGTGGGATTCAAGACTACCCGAGCTCAATATTCAAGCCGAACCTTATGAAGCATTAACCTCAGTTGCCAGACAATCTTCTAGAGAGGGCTATCCACTATGCTCAGTGATTGAGGCCTTGGTAAAAGAGTCGAGTGGCAGTGCACATTACCGTTGTCGACGATAAAATTAGTATCCTCTTAAGTATTGAGGAGGTATGACGCCTGTGCCGACTCGATTCAGATATTGAGCGGCTTGAATAGGCCAATAGGGGTTTCTAATTAACTCTCGGGCTAGTAAGACCATGTCGGCTTGTTCTTTATAGATCAAATTGTTAGCGGCCTTGGGCTCAGTAATTAGACCAACTGCGGCTGTATCTATATTGGCCTTTTTCTTGATTTCTTCTGCGAAGGGCACTTGAAAGTGTTTTTTGACGGGTATTTTAATATTTGGAGTAATGGCACCCGAGCTACAGTCAATAAGGTCAACGCCTAATTTTTTGAGTTCCATCGACAAGTAGACAGAATCTGTAATCGTCCAGCCTCGATCATCCCAATCGGTGCAAGAGAGCCTTACAAAGAGCGGAAGATTCAAAGGCCATTCAGTTTTTACAGCTTCCACGATTTCTAGAAGAAACCGAATGCGATTATCAAAAGCACCGCCATAGGAATCGATGCGATGATTGGAAATTGGAGAAAGAAAACTATGGATTAAATAGCCATGGGCCGCGTGAATTTCTAGAATCTGAAAACCAGCTTCCAAACTTCTTTTTGCAGCTAGTTTAAAGTCATTCGCAACTTTCAATATCTCATCAACAGTAAGAGCGTGGGGAGTGGCGTAGTCATCACCAAAAGGGACTGCCGAAGGGCCTACGATTTGCCAGCCACCCTCGTTCGACTTCAAAGATTTTTCTAAAACCCAAGGCACTCCTCGGCTTGCTTTTCGTCCCGCATGGGCAATTTGAATAGCGGGAACTGAACCTTGGCTTTTGATAAAGTCGGTGATCTGTTTTAGCTTAGGAATGTGGGAGTTTAAGTAAATGCCATTATCTTGAGGTGTAATTCTTCCCTCAGGACTAACTGCAGTGGCTTCCATCATCACCATCCCTGCCCCCCCTGTGGCTCGGGTACCCAAATGAACCAAATGCCAATCACTAGCGTGCCCATTTTCCGAGGAGTATTGGCACATGGGTGAAACCCCAATTCGATTTTTCATAGTGACAGTTTTAATAGTGTAGGGATCAAATAACTGGGGCATTGAGATTCCTCCGAATGGCAGTTTCCCACGTTTTGATAGAAGGTCAATAGCTTGGAATCGAAAGAGAAACTGTTACAATGGGTGAACTACTTTGAGATGGGAGATTTTCATGGATCAGTTTTTAAAAGCCGCAATCGAAGAAGCTGAGTTAGGACTTAAAGAAGGGGGAATTCCCATTGGGTCAGTTTTAGTGATAGATAATAAAATTGTGGGCCGAGGTCATAATCGAAGGGTGCAAAAAGGGAGTTCTATTCTTCATGCAGAGATGGATTGCTTGGAGAATGCTGGTCGCCTGAAAGCGAAGGATTATCAAAGAGCAATACTTTATTCCACACTATCTCCTTGTGATATGTGTAGCGGAACAGCTCTGCTTTACAAAATTCCAAGAATTATCATTGGGGAGAATAAAACTTTCCAGGGGCCTGAGACTTATACTCGCTCCCGTGGAATACATCTTGAGATTTTACAAGATAAAAACTGTATTAAACTCATGGAGAAATTCATAAAAGAACGTCCCGAACTCTGGAATGAGGATATTGGGGTTTAGGTTTTTGAGCGTTGAAAGAAGTAGTAACTTCCTCCAGATACAATAAATCCAACAAACCAAGCGTAGTGGTAAAGACCCGAGATTAAACTAGGTACTGCAGATTCGGGGAGTGCCTTAATCGTCGTTAAAAACCCCGGAATATTAGGAACAATACCCAAAAATAAAGCGATAACTGCATTGGGATTAAACCCGTTTTTATACCAGTACCGACCTGATTCTGAGTAAAGTTCATCGACTATCAAAACCTTTTTCCGAATTAAAAAGTAATCAACAATCAAAATACCCCCAATGGGTCCAAGTAAACTCGAGTAAGCAATAAGCCATGTAAAGATATAGCCATTAGGATCTGAAACTAGTTTCCAAGGAAAGATCAAAGCTCCCAAAATTCCAGTAATGTAGCCCCCTTTTTTAAAATCGATTTTTGAAGGAGCAAGATTCGCAAAGTCGTTTGCTGGGCTTACGATGTTTGCCGCAATATTTGTCGCCAGTGTTGATATGGCAACTGCGAGCATAGCAAACGATACCAATATGGGAGAGTTAAATTTGCTAGCGAGATCTACTGGGTCCCAAATCGTTTTCCCAAAGACGATGGTCGTTGCACTCGTCACTACAACACCGATAAAAGCAAAAATAGTCATAGAAGGGGGAAGCCCGATGAGCTGGCCCAGTGCTTGAGCTTTTTGTGATTTTGCGTATCGAGTGAAATCAGGAATATTGAGCGAGAGTGTCGCCCAAAAACCTACCATGCCCGTGAGCGCTGGAAAAAAGAAGGCCATGAAATCTCGAGTGGACGAGAATTTGGAGGGTTGAGAAAGAATAGGTCCTAGTCCATTTGCAGCGGAGAGGGCCCAAAACAAAAGAGCTAAAGCGGCAACGGGCAAAAAAACGGCTTTAAAAAGCAGAAGCTTTCGGATGCTGTCTATCCCGAAATAGACGACGAGCATATTGATGAGCCAAAAGAATAAAAAAGTTATTGCCGGACCTGTTTCAAGTCCCCATGAGGTTGGAAAAATAGAAGGAAGAGTTGCAATACCTGGAAGCCAAAGCTTAATGGCTTGGTAGATCGCATATCCACCAATCCATGTTTGGATTCCAAACCAACCACAGGCCACAATTGCCCTTAGCATAGCTGGAATATTTGCTCCCAAAACTCCGAAGCTTGCTCTCGAAAAAACTGGAAAGTTGATACCGTACCTAGCCCCAGCATCTCCATTTAACACCATGGGGATCACAACAATGGCATTTCCCAAAAATACGGTAAAAATAGCTTGCCACCAATTCATTCCGCCTTCGATGAGCGAACTTGCAATCATGTAGGTGGGAATACAGAGGCTCATACTGATCCAAAGAGCGGCATAATTCCAAGTGTTCCAAATTCGCTTTTCCTTTGGAACTACATCAAGATCTTCATTCGAATATTTCATGTTATTTTTGTGTTCAAGTTGTCAGATAAGCGTATTAGCCGCATAAGTGTCGTGGAGTTCATAAGGGAAAGGCTGTTTCGAATCATAGAGACTCATGCAGTTGGGAACCGGACAAACAGCAACACACAAGTTACATCCCGTGCAGTTATCATAAATAACCTCAGCCACTTTCCTTGTGCCTTGGGTTCGGTTGGTGTCAGGTACTGATTTGAGTTTTAAAGCATCATAGCCGGCATCGTCACAAGCAACAACGCAGATATTGCAACCCGTGCATGTGTCTTCATTGACTTGGACTTTTTCTGAGCTTGATTTCTTTAGAAGAGTTTCGAAACTGGTGACTCGCTCGTAAAGATTTCCAACCAATTCGGAGGCCCGCTTGATTCCCATTTCTGACATGTACTTTTCTAGGCCTTTGTTCATTCCATCGATAATTTTAAATCCGCGGATCATGACTTCAGTGCAAACTTGAAGTTGCCCTGCACCCATGAGTAAATATTCAACTCCTTCGTTCCAAGAGGAGATGCCTCCACAGCCAGAAACCGGTAAATCAGTCGCTTGTTTGCATTCAGCAACGCATTTTAAACCGATGGGTTTCATTCCGTTTCCAGAGACTCCCCCAATCGCAGTGTAACCATTGACTGAAAGATGGGGCTCTTTTTTGTAGATATCGATTCCGATTATTCCATTGACCGTATTAATCACTGTGATTGCATCGGTTCCGGCGTTTTTAGCTGCGGTGGCCATCATTTTGATATTAGTCACATTAGGTGTGAGTTTTGTCATGATGGGCACTTTGCTCATGGATTTGGCGGTTTTTACTATATTGGTGATGATCACCGGGTCCTGTGAGCATACGGCTCCCATGTCTCTCTCGGGCATCCCATGCGGGCAACCTAAATTGAGTTCGATGGCATTAACACCGACTTTATTCATTTCTTCAACAAGCTTTGCCCAAGCATCCATGTCATGTCCTGGTGCCATGATAGAGCCGATAATCATTTTCTTGGGGTATCTTTTTCTTAAGATCTTTAATTCATCAAGCCAAACCGATAATCGTCTATCCGTGATAAGTTCGATGTTTTGCATCGCTATTTCGCGATTCCACTTTTTCATGGTTTGAATTCTTGGGGCCACATTGATGATCGGCTCTTCAACCGGACCGACGGTTTTCATAATGGCCGCTGCCCAACCTTTATCGAAAGCCGAGGCCATAAGTTCCCCCGTCGCGGTTGGAGGTGCAGAGGCTAAACACCACGGATTTTCCATCTCAAAACCTAAAAATGGCAGTCTTAAATCACTCATTGCCTAACACTCCAAAACTTCTTTATGGTTTCATTTTAGATTTTGCTTCGTAGAAGCTCTCATCTAAAACTTTCAAAATCTCGTCACAGTTCTCTCGAGTAATCGAAAGAGGTGGTGCGATTCGAAGAACATTGCCAAATAGCCCACCTTTGCCGAATAAAATGCCCTTGTTTTTTGCGATTTCCATGACTTCGACGGTTTCCGTGGTTGCATGTTCTTTAGTTTCCCTATCTCTAACGAGCTCAATACCCATCATGAGTCCTCGACCTCGCACGTCTCCAATCCACGGATGTTTTCTTTGCAAAGTCTTGATACCTTCCATGAGGTAATGACCCATGACCTTTGCATTTTGAATGAGTTTCTCTTCTTTAATGATCTCTAACGTAATTTTTGCCTGGGCTGTTTGGAAAGGATCTCCTCCAAAAGTGTTGAAGAAGAGTTTTCCAGTAAGTGGGTTTGAGAGCTCACTTTTCATGATGGTTGCACCAATCGCAGCGCCATTTCCTAAACCCTTGGCCATGGTGATGATATCGGCATCAATGCCTAGCTCTTTTGTCAAAAAATACTCCCCGCCACAGCGGCCCACGCCGGTTTGGACTTCATCACTGATGTATTTGCCACCATAATTATGAACAATTTTGGCTGCTTCATGGAAGTATTCTTTGGGGGGAGAGATAAATCCTCCGACTCCCATGACTGGCTCTGCAATAAAGGCAGCAATTTTTCCATGAGTGGAAGTTTGAATGGTTGTCTCGATATTTTTAGCACATTCTAAATTGCAACTTTCAGGTTTTTTGTTGAAGGGGCATCGATAACAGTAGGGCTCCATAGCCGAAGTGACTGAAGCCATCGGTTGTCCTTTAAATCTCCAAGTGTGATGTCCACAACTTGAGAGAGCCGCAGCAGTTCCTCCATGATAGCTGTGCCTGAGATTGACGATAACCGTTTCCCCAGTCGCATTTCGAGATGCCATGAAAGCGAGCTCGTTAGCTTCACTTCCAGAATTGGTAAAAAAAGCCTTGTCGATTCCGTTTGGGGCCTCTTTCAAAAGATCTTCTGCAAGATTCGTAACATGTTCATTTAAAAAAAGTAGCGTTGTGTGTTGAATCTCATCACTTTCGATCATGCTTAGAAGCTTCTGTTTAATCTTTGGGTGATTGTGGCCCGCAGAAATACAAACAATTCCACCTATGCAATCAAGATAAGTGCGACCTTCTTGGTCGTAGACATACTGACCTTTAGCTTTTACGAGTTGAACAGGGGTTTTAAAATAATGAACAGCGCTCGCAATAAGGTGTTTTTTTCGCTTCTCTAAAATGGTTTCATTCGATTGCGGCATAATGTCTCCTATTAAAGTTCGGTCATTACTGAATAGGTTTCGGGTCTTCGGTCACGATAAAATTGCCACAGATCTCGAATCTCTTTTACTTCATCTAAGTTAATCTCAGTGACTAGTAACTCATCTTTGTCACGAGAAGCTTGGTTAAGAATTTTCCCCTTTGGGCTAACTACGTACGATTGCCCATAAAATTCCCCAATATTCCATGGAGCTTCTGTACCTACTCGATTAATTGCAGCAACAAAATAGCCATTAGCGACGGCGTGAGCAGGTTGTTCAATTTCCCACAAATACTCGGAGAGACCGGCTACAGTCGCAGAAGGGTTGAATACAATTTCAGCACCATTCAGTCCTAAGCATCTTGCACCCTCAGGAAAATGGCGATCATAACAAATGTAAACTCCCACGTTTCCGTAGGCGGTTTTGAAAACAGGATATCCGAGGTTTCCTGGTTTAAAGAAAAATTTCTCCCAAAACCCTTTCACTTGAGGAATATGATTTTTTCGATATTTTCCGAGATATTTACCATCGGCATCGATGACTGCAGCGGTGTTGTAATATACGCCCGTGATGTGCTCTTCGTAGATGGGCACTACAATTACCATGTTGTGTTTCTTGGCATACTCCTGCATCAATTTGGTGGTAGGGCCATCTGGAATTTGTTCAGTGAGACCATACCATTTGGCATCCTGAGAAGGGCAAAAATAGGGACCCGTAAAAACCTCCTGCATGCAGAGCATGTTCACCCCTTTTTTACCAGCTTCATCGATGTACGAGATATGGGCATCTAGCATTGCTTTTCGATGTTCTTCACAGCTTTTTTCTGCTGGCGCTTTAGTTCCCATTTGTATCAAGCCCACTTTTACTTTTCTTGCCATGGCGGTCTCCTTCAAAAGTTAAATTAAATTGTGCTGAGAAAAAGGTTTTCTCGGCAAATATTTTCCAAAACCCTTTCCAATCAAAGCCTTCCCATTATCGATAGCTAATGTGCCCCTTAAAAACACACTTCTCACTTTTCCAGTGACTTCCCATCCTTCGTAACTTGAGTAATCGCATCGCATGTGTTGGGTTTCTTTAGAGAGGGTGTGCTTTTTCTTGGGATCGAAAATAACAATGTCAGCATCACTACCGACAGCGATAGTTCCCTTTTGCGGGTAAAGACCGAAAATTTTAGCAGGGGCTGTGCAATTGATGGAAACATATTGATTTAAAGAGATGCGGTCTTTAAGAACCCCTTCGGAAAACATAAGTTCCATGCGATTTTCGATACCAGGAGCTCCGTTAGGAATTTTTGAAAAGTCTTGGATTCCCATTTTCTTTTGATCCATACAAAATGGGCAATGGTCAGTGGCTACAGTGTGCACTAAATTTTGATTAATTCCGTTCCAGAGGGCTTCTTGATCTCGTTTCTTTCGAAGAGGTGGGCTCATGACCCATTTTGAACCTTCAAAGTTAGGAAGGTCGTAAAGAGAATCATCAAGGAGTAAATACTGAACACAGGTTTCAACAAGGACTTGTTGATTTCGTTTAGTAGCCTCACGGACTCGATTCAAGGCCCCCTCACACGTCATGTGAACGATATAAACGGGGTGGTTTCCTGAAAATGCCAGATCAAGTGCTCTTCCGGTCGCTTCAGATTCAGTGATTTCGGGACGTGTTAATGCATGGTAACGAGGAGTTAAGTTTCCTACTTCTCGGCTAGCCTGAACTAAAGAATCGACTAAGTCTCCATTTTCCGCATGAACGGTAACAAGACCGCCCCATTTCTTACACTCGTTCATTAGGGCTATCATCTGTTGATCATCGATCATGATGGCCCCTTTGTAGGCCATGAAGGTTTTAAAAGAGGTAACTCCTTCTTTCTGTATGAGCTCTTTGATCTCCTTGGCTGTTTCTTTGTTGAAATCGACCACAGCCATATGGAAACCATAATCGGCTACGGCTTTGCCTTTTGCTTTTTCATGCCAAGCTGCAAGTCCTTCTTTAAGGCTTTTTTTCTTGCTCTGAAAAGCAAAATCAATAATCGAAGTAGTTCCTCCGTAAAGGGCCGCTAAAGTCCCTGTTTCGAAATCATCGCTGGAGAAAGTTCCCATGAAGGGAAGATCGAGATGAGTATGGGCATCAATCCCACCCGGAAAAACGTAACAACCGTTTGCATCATATTCACTGTCTGCTTTCTCAGAAATATTTCGACCGATAGTCTTTACTTTTTCGTTCTCAATTAAAATATCTGCATTGAAAACATCCGTTGCAGTAACAACAGTTCCATTTTTGATGATTGTTTTCTTCATTTTTTTACCAAATATTTGAATCCTTATTCCATCTTTGAATCGTCACTTTAGTGTCAGTAAAAAACTGAACACCACTCTGACCGTGCGCTTTAATGTCGCCAAAAAAAGAATCTTTTGATCCACCAAAAGAGAAGAAAGACATGGGAGCTGGTACTCCGATATTAAGACCCAACATCGTTGGGGCCGCTTCATAACTAAATTGTCGAGCTGCAGCGCCTGAGTTTGTAAAGAGCGATGCCGTGTTTGCAAACGGTGAGCTATTAATCCATTGAATCGCTTCATCAAGCGATTTTACTTTAGCTAAACAAACAACAGGTCCAAAAATTTCCTCTCGGGCAATTCTCATTTGAGGGCTCACTTCACCAATAACTGTGGGTTTTAAAAAATACCCTTTGCTATTGTGATTTCTTCCATCAAGTAAAAGCTCACCTTTTTCATCAATAGCCGATTGGATAAGACCCTTAATTCGTTCGACAGATGCTTTTGAAATAACGGGACCCATTTGGGTTCTGGGGTCTGAACCATCGCCAACAATCATATCGGAAGCAGCTCGAAGCATTTGTTTTTTAACTTCGTCATATGTGTTGCCAACACAGAGAATAACAGAACCAGCAAGACATCGTTGCCCAGCACATCCAACGATAGATTCGAGACAGGTTTTGACCGAAGTTTCTAAGTTGGCGTCAGGTAGAACTACCATGAAATTTTTAGCTCCCCCCAAAGCCTGAACCCGCTTTCCATTTGAAGTTGCTAGTTGGTAGACATGTTTCGCAACAGGAGTGGAGCCCACAAAAGAAATCCCTTTAATATCCGGGTGACTGCACAGTGAGTTCACAACTTCTTTTCCCCCGAGAACCAAATTCATCACTCCCTTGGGAAACCCAGCCTTCTCAATCAGCTCGAAGATCTTGATTTGAGTGAGGGGAACTCTTTCGCTTGGCTTTAATACGTAAGTATTTCCGGTAGCCACTGCAAACGGCCAAAACCAAAAAGGAACCATTGCTGGGAAATTAAACGGAGTGATACCTGCAAAGACTCCCATAGGTTGCCTGAGCGACTGACAATCAATACCTGTTGCGATGTCTTCAAAACTTTGTCCCATCATAAGAGTTGGAATGCCACAGGCAGTCTCAACCATTTGAATACCTCGTCGAACATCACCTCGAGACTCGACAAGGGTCTTTCCATGCTCTTGAGTGCAGAGTCTAACTAAAGTTTCGAAGTTTTCTTCAAGTAGGGTTTTTAATCGAAAAAGATATTGAGTTCTGTCGATCGCTGGTGTTTTGCGCCAGGTCTTAAAAGCCTCTTTTGCAGCTGTAACAGCTTTGTCGACATCTTTTGTTGTTCCAAGTGGTGATAGAGCTAGAACTTCTTCCGTGGCTGGATTGATGACCTCGATCGTTTCAGTTCCAGTCGAAGCAATCCACTCTCCAAAAATATAGTTTTTGATCATCGATATCCCCCGTACTCGCACAATATTCCGAGGCAAACCTTAACACTATTAGGAGGGGATTTGCCAAGTATTATCGAGAGGAGCGCCGTGTTAAGATTAATCTCTGAGCGGCATTAATGGAACAAAAACCTGAGGAGAAATTGAGTGATTTATAGGAAGGAAATGGGTCTTAATTCCCTCGGGCCGAATGTGTTGGGCTCGGTGGATTTCATTGCATTGTCCGGAAAAAATATAGCTACCTGATTTTTTATCGAGCTTTAAGTTGAATAAAGTTGCTAATTCAATCATGACATTATCTATCGTTTTGGGTTCGATGTTGCTTCCGAACTCACCAAATCCCCAGTCGATCATCCTATCTGCACATTCACCTGGCATGAGATAGCTAAATCCCCCTAATTGATTTTTTAGTTCTTTAAGAAGGTCTCTGAGCGGAACCGCTTGAGCCAGCACAGAAATCACTTTGGTATGACTGTCATCTACAACAACTTCCAAATATCCGCCTAACGGTTGAGAGAGAGCAGTTTTATAAAACATGGAACGGCCCCGAGCTCTCACTCTGCCATTCAATTGCCCAATGATTTCAGAAACAGCATTTTGAAGAGGGTCTCGTATGTCATCGTTGGAAGTTAATAAGAATACAAGCTCATTACCGTTCGACTTAATCTCATATCGTACATTTTCTAGACCTGGAAAAGAAACAATTCCATGATCAAAACGATCTCGCACGATTTTTTGAGACCTATCAAGTAACAAATTGTTTTCTTCATAAACAGCCATTTGAATAGCTGAGAGAAACTGAGTTTCTGGGTTCAATGAGTCTGCAAAGCTATTAAAACTCATTAACGAGCCAAAAATAAGTGCGCAGATTTTTCTCATTTACTCCTCGTGGTTTCAAATTCAATAGACTGTAGTAGTTCAGGTTGAAGGTAGTGAACTTTGACTCCATTTTTGTTTTCTAGGCGAATTTGCGCTAATGGAGGTGGTTGAGAAATATTGTTGTTCTCTTTAGGATCATTTTGTTGAGTCATGACAACAGAAATAACTATGGCGGCTAGAGCTATAGAAACAGCTCCTCGAAATAACCAGCCCCCATTAAACAAAATACCTGTAAGGTTTTTAACTTGTCTGGTTTCATTCAGCTTCCAACCCTTCAAGATGAGTGTTTCATCTTTCTGTAGGCGAGAGTACACGCGCATTAATGAAGAAGTGACATCAGGTTCAGGAGAAAAATATTGATTCCAATTTTGTTTTAGGGTTTGGAGTTTTTTTGTGCAACTTTCACACTTTATAAGGTGGTAATTGAGCAGCCCCCGTTTAACTAAATTGATTTCTTGTGGAATGGTAAAAAATTCCAAAAGTTTTTCCTGACCGGGACACTTAGGTCGTAACATAGGTTCCTCTTATCGGAGCTAATTTTTCAACACCGCTATTAAAAAATGCAACGAGTGCTTTTTTGGCTCTTACATAAGCTTGTCGAGCTGCTTCCTCGGTAAGACCCAGTCTTTCCGCAACTTCTTTGTGAGATAGCCCTAGGGCATCTCGAAGCCAGATGATCTCCGAATCTTTTTCGTTGAGCGACTCCATGGCCAACTTCAGCTCGCGCATCTCAATTGCATTTTCTGCTCGAGAGTTTTCAGCAGCTTCTGCATGAATAGGCAGACTATCCAATGGCACTGTATTTCGTTCGGCTTTTGGAGCCCTTGCCACTTTGTCGATGTGGCAATTTTTAACCATTTGAAGAAGATAGCGTTGAACTGCTAACTCCTCGACCGCTTCAATTTTATCTAAATTAATTAAAAACCGAACAAAGGATTCCTGAAGGACATCCTCTGAAAGAGCTCTGTCGCCGTGGGTTTTCCACATTAGAAAGCGCATTAGACCGGGTGCTGTCTTTTCATAGAGAGGTAAGAAGGCCGACTGGTCTCCTTGCCGTAATCGCTGAATGTAATGACTAAGTGAGGTTGCCATCCCGAAATTTTTATCCTCTTCGAGTTGAAGACGCTACTTGAAAAGAATTTGTGACTTAAAAGTAACAGAAATTTAAGGAGAATTTCAGTTTGTTGGTAGTGTTTCAGCGTAAGACATTGAAATAACTAACATTTTTGAAGTTGGTTGTTTCTAAGCCCTTGAAAATAAATGATTTTCAATCGTTTGTTTTTGAATAGTGGAAATCACTAGAGACAATGAGGTATAAGCAGCACCTGATGGACTCTGCGTTGCGTGAAAATATAAAAGGACTTCCAATAGATGCCTTGGAAGCAAGGATGGTGGAATTGGGCCATCCTGCTTTTCGCGGTCGGCAACTCTTTCGATGGATCTACTCAGAACGCGAAAACGACTTTGAAAAGATGACCGATCTCTCGAAAGCATTTCGCTCGGAGTTGTTGGAAAAATTCTGCCTACCCACTGTGCAAATAGTTGAAGAGCGCAAGTCTGTTGATGGGACTATTAAATATCTGGTTCAGTTACCCGATGGCGAAAAAGTAGAATCGGTCTATATCCCCGCCGAAGATAGATATACTTTGTGTGTTTCCACTCAAGTGGGCTGTAAAATGGCCTGTTCTTTTTGTGCGACCGGATACCAAAAGTTCACTCGAGATTTGAAAAGCTGGGAAATTGTCGAGCAGTTGATGGTGATTAAACCGCCCCATCCTGTTACGAACATCGTCATGATGGGAATGGGAGAGCCTTTCGATAACTACGACGAAGTAATCAAAGCCTTAAAAATTTTTCAGGATCCGATGGGTATTAAACTGGGCAAGAGGCACATTACAGTGTCCACTGTGGGATTAACCCCAAAGATCCAACAATTCGTCGATGCGAACTTAGGAAAATTGGCCATTTCTCTGCACGGAACTACCGATGAGCAGAGAAGTGAGATTATGCCGATTAATAAAAAATACCCCATCAACCATCTCATGGAGACTTGTAAAAATCTCAAGTTCAAAGGTAAGGGCCGAGTCACTTTTGAGTATATCCTTTTCGATGGTTTTAATGACTCGCTAGACGATGCTCACCGTTTAGCTAAGTTGGTATCAGAGTTTCCTTGTAAAATCAACTTGCTTGCGTACAACGAAAATTCTTTTTCTAAACTCAAACGGCCCAGTGAAGATCGAGTTTTAGCTTTTCAGGATGTTCTCTCTAGCTACTACATCACTACTACCTATCGAAGAAGTCGAGGGAGAGATATTGCAGCAGCTTGCGGACAGTTAAAAACCGAAGTCGCAAATCGTTCTTTAAGGCAATTGCAATGAAATCCATTCTTTCCCATCTCGAGGGTAAATCTCATATTATTTGGGATTGGAATGGCACTTTGCTCGATGATGTGGATTTGATGGTGGAAGTGATAGGAGAGCTTCTTGATGAACATTCTCTTCCAAGAATAGATCGTCAAAAGTATTGTGAGCTATTTAGATTTCCTATCCGAAATTATTATTTAGATTTGGGGTTTGATTTTAATCGAGTTTCCTTTGAGCAATTGTCTGAAAAGTTTATTGCGGGTTATCGAAAGGGACTACCTTCAACTAAACTTCATGAAGGTATGAAAGAACTTATCCATGTTTTAAATCAATCGAGTATCTCTCAATCCGTTTTGTCGGCAGCTGAAGAAGGTTATCTTGCCGAACAACTGCAATATTTTGGAATAAGGCACTATTTTGAAAATGTCTATGGATTAACGGATTATCATGCAGCGGGTAAATTAGTTCGGGGCTTTCAATTAATGCGAGATGCTAAAATCCCTGCAGAGAGCACAGTTTTGATTGGGGATACTGATCACGATTTAGAAGTGGGTAAGGCTCTTGGCATTGAGGTTCTTCTTTTGGCCGACGGGCATCAATCTTTTGATAGACTAAAGTCCAAACATTCAAGGGTTGTTTTGAATCGTTATGACGCGCGTTGAGCCTCCAGAAAAGTCAATTTAGCCGTTTTAAACTGCGAAAAAATTTAAGATAATCGAAAATTGAATCGGAAAAAAACGTATCGATTACTTTGCTGACGGAGGTCTCTATTTCAGTGAGATTAAAAAGGAACATTGCTACTTTCGTGGCCCTTTTTTCTCTGGCTAATTTATTTTTTATTCCTGAGTGGGCTAATTTTTTCGGGGAGCAACATTACCAGCATATTTTTGTTACTCCTACTCCTTTTGAAAATGCCTATTTTGCAATGGCTTTTACGGTGTTAGCAGTCGCACTTGTTTTATTTTTCTTGGTGCTGGTCGCAGATAATTTACAAGCCAGACGGCTGAAGGCCTTTATTTACTGTTTAATAGCATTTGCTCTACTGATACCTTTAAATTTTGTAAGAGAAGTAACTGCAGTATTTAACCATTGGCCTTGGTTGTCGTCAGTTTCGCATTTGGTTTTTTTTAAGCTTATTATTCCTTTTAGATGGCCCCTAAGTTGTGCAGCTCTGCTGATATTAATTTATGGAGTTAGAAAATGGGGTCAGCAAGCGACTGCGGGCATACGATTTTTAGGTTTGCTGTTCTCTCCTGCGCTATTTGTAACCTATTCGAATTTAATATCTCTTTCTAAGAATCAGATGGAAGCATCGAGTTTTGTAAATGCGGTTTCCATAAGGGTCAAAAAACCAACTCAAAACAGGAAAGTTATATGGTTAATTTTTGATGAGATGGACTATCGGCTACTTTTTAGCAAAAGACCGACTAACCTCAAGTTGCCAGAATTAGACAAACTGCGTGAACAATCTATTTTTGCAACTGAAGCATTTCCTCCCAGCGATTATACTCTTCAATCTATTCCAAGTTTGTTAACCGGACACCGAGTTGATATTGCATCGATTGAGGCTTCGGATTTGGTTCTGAGAGACGTTCAAAGTAAAACAAATGTCAGATGGAATGATTTGGAAAACATTTTCCAGAGTGCCAAATCTTTGGGTTACTCGTCATCATTGGTAGGGTGGTATCACAACTACTGTCGAATTTTTCGGGGACAAATCGATTATTGCAGACGTCTCCCTGCGGGGAGGTTTGGCTATTCCAAGGAGTTTTGGGGAAGTGTTACAGCAATCCTGGAGAGAAGTTTTATTTTTGATAAGCGGCTGGAGCGTGCTTTCATATTTAATATGAACAAGATTCACAAAACAGTAATTGAAAACATTCTGAGCAAGAATCATGATTTCATGTTTTTGCATTACTCTGTCCCGCACAAGCCCTACTTATTTGATTTCCCAACAGAAAAGCTTTCTCCCTATGTCTCTAGATCACCTAAAAACTATTTGGGCAATCTTAAAAAAGTCGACAATATTTTAGGTGATATAAGAAGAGCATTAGAAAGTAGTGGGCAGTGGAATGATACGGTCATTGTTTTAAGTTCAGACCACTCTTGGCGTCAGTCTGAAGAGTATGATGGTCAGCGCGATTTTCGAGTTCCTTTTTTGGTTAAAATGGTTGATGGCAAAGGAGTTACATTGTCCAAACCCCTTCCCACCCTGATAACTAAAAGTTTTATTGAAGCGATTATGAGAAATAAAGTCACCGATACCTCGAGTGCGATTGATTGGCTATCCAAAAGGTCTATCTCTTTTCCAAGTGGGACAGTTTTAGTTCCCTTCAAAGATGAAGAGAATCAAGTTAGTAGAAAGAACTTTTCTAGCAAAAATCATAAGACTTGATTGTAAAAATTGTTTTCAGGTGACTGACAAATAAGGTCTCATAAAACTGTTAACTTTTAGAATTCGGATAAGACCCCAGTCTGAAAAGTGGAGTCTCCACGGCACAAGTTCTGCTTTCTCTGAACATATCGTAAGTTGTGAGCCAATTAAATGCTGAGTAGTGCTGTGAAATTTCTGTTTTTAGCCTTTGGATTAATGTGCGCCTTCGTTTCGACAGGTTGTAATCAACCAGTCATGCAGGGTCCAGCTACTGTTAGCATTATCTATCCCGCTTCTGGACACTGCAAGTATACGATAGGTCCGGTCAATTTAACGACTCTTGAAAATCTTCAGAAGATGTCAGGCAAAGTAGGCCGAGTTTTGCATTCACCAAACAACCTCGATGATAATTCGAATGCCTTAGTTTCTGGCGAGGGCTTAAAGTCTGTTGATACAGAGTTTTTCAAATCTGGTAATACTTTTATTCCTGCCAATTTAGATACCCTCTTCGCTGCAAGTCTGTACTATAGTGTTGAGGTCGGTTATCTTTTGACGAAACAGATCGAACCCTCTGTAGATTTGGCGAGTGTTATTCCCAATCTTAGAGATACTCGAATCGTTCATAGAGCCATTCGCTCGTCCGGACAAACTGGCAGTCGTGCTGAAATTTCGGATAATGCTGAATATTTATCGATAAGAAGTTCTCCTTATGTCTTAAACTACTTTTTTTCTTATCCCACCGAGGAGGTTAAAGATATTCCTCTAGGACTCAATTTGGGAATCATGAACCACGAATTTTCCCACCTCATTTTTCAACATCTCTTTTATGAGCCCGGTATTAAAAGAAACATGGACGTGGGTTCAAGTAAGCCAACCACCAACACGCTCGCTGCTTTAGATGAAGGTTTGGCGGATTATTTTGGGTTTCTAGCCACTCAGGATCCGGGATATTTTTTGTGCAGCTTTCCATTGGAAAATAGAGATTTAGCGCGGCCCAAGTATTTCAACAGCACGGTGATTTCAGGAATTGAGGGTAGAGGAGAGTACTTCGACTCCCACGAAGGAGGGGCTGTATTTGCGGCCATCCAATACGAATTAGGTCAAAATATCGGAAATCACCAGGTTGTCGGCCAGAGTCTGATTAGACTCATGTCTAATATTTTGACCTGCTCTAGCACTTCAAGTGGTAACACATTAAATTTTAACTTTGGTGACATTGCCAAGTGCCATTTAGGAATATTGTCCTCAGATAGCAGAGCCCAACAAGCAGCTAGACAACTTTACCAAAAATATCTTGGCTCCTATGGAGTGGGATTATGAGAGAAAACTTTTTTATATTATTATTTTTCTCTCAGCTTCTGAGCAGCTTTGCAATAGCTCGACTACCTAAAAATGTACCTTTGCTTCCGCCCCGAGAGGCAAGCGGTGCCCCAGTCTCGTTAAAAAACAGAACCTATATCGATAAATCTCAGAAATCTGACCCCATCTCTCTTGGTTTTGAGCTCGGAACTTTATTACGAAACGATTCGACTTCTGGAGATTTGTTGGGCATGCAACTTTTTTGGGGTGGGCGAATTAGTGCAGAATTTGCGTTGATGGGTTCTAGCTTTCATATCAAACCCTCAATTGGATATTTCAGAAAACAACAATCCGAGGGTGCCGTGAGCGTAACTCAACACGTAGTTGAGGGCGGAGCCAATTTTCTCTATCAAGTCACTCAATTTTCAGGTGTTGAATGGTCCTTGGGGGCTGTGGGCAGATTGGATTATTTGGTCAGCAATATTAGACTCTACGATCAGTCAGAGTTCGGAAGTTCGTTTCGATTTAGAGCGGGTCCCAGTTCAGGCCTAAAATTCAAAGTTTCGAAAGAATTTAAATTAACTACAGATTTTGAGCTTTCCTTCGCAGTGAGTCGGCCCTCTCGGGTTTTTGGAGGGCTCACGAGCGGTCTTGTATTTGATCTCTAATAAAAAACGGCTAAGATTCTCCGATGACGACCTCTTCTTTTGATGTTCTTATTATCGGCGGCGGGCCTGCAGGTTGTTCCTGCGCACTTTGGCTTAAGCACTTAGGTTTAAAACCGCTCATTATCGAAAAATCGGATAGGTTGGGAGGGCTTCAAAATGAGAGCCCTTACCCGAATGTTTGGATTTTGGGGCAGAGTTATCGAAATGGAAGAGCGTTTGCTGCTTCTGTTGGAAAACAGATAAAAGCGGAGAAAATTGCTACGCAATTCAGGGTCCAAGTCGAGTCGCTCTCTTTTTCTCAATCCAATCAAAAGTTTGTAGCTACTTTAGGTGGCTTTAAAAAGTCTAAAACTCTCGAAGCTTCATTCATCGTCTTAGCCACCGGAGTTAAGCCTCGTACGGGGGGCTTCACATCTTCTGCTGATGTGCTTATTGGGCCCGGAGATCACATCGAAACCTCAGATTATCGAGGAAAAAAAGTGGCTATTTTAGGTGGTGGAGACAATGCCTTCGAAAACTATCAATTTATAAAAAAGAAAAAACCCAAGTCCATAAAAATTTTTGCTCGAAATGTGAGAGCACAATTTTCTTTCGTCAAAAAAGTAAAGCCTAGAGACCTGAGAGTTGGGCAGTACGATGTGGATATCGATGGAAGGAAAGTAAACGGTGAAGTGTTTGACTCTATCATCGTCATGTACGGTTGGCAGGGTGTTAATGCTCTGGAGGGTATCGCTTCTCTCAAGATGAGAAATGGGTTTGTTGAGACTGATTATTTAAGGCGAACCTCTCATGAAAATATCTATGCTATCGGTGAAGTTAGTCAATCTGCTCATCCCTGTTGTGTCACTGCAATGGCAGATGGAATTATAGCAGCTAAAGATATTCAGACTCGAATCGACCATATTAGAGTGGCTCAGCAGCTCAAGTTAAAATAAAAAAGCCCCGAGAGAATCTCTCGAGGCTTTTAAAAAAGACAAATCTAGAGGACTAGATAGTAGAGCTCTTGGATTGTTGTAGGGAAACCATCAAAGATTCTTCTCTTTTTTCATCGGCTTCCATTTCAGCTTTGCAGTTGATGCATAAATTGGTCACGGGTCTGGCCATCAGCCGTTTAGACCCGATAGATTCACCGCAAGACTCACAGATACCGTAAGTTCCCTCAGCCACTTTTTTTAGAGCTTCCTGTACCTTGCCAATTAGTTTTCTCTCTCTATCTTTAATTCTGATTTCAAAGTTACGTTCCGACTCAGCACTGGCTTGATCATTGATGTCAGGTAATGCAGTGGAGTTCATGCTTTGGTATTTCTTACCAAAGTCACTTTGGAGTTCATGTAACTGTTCTTCCAAAACTTTTTTGAACTTCTCAAGCTCTGTTCGACTCATGGTAACGTCTTTAAATGCAAATCTCGATTCAGGTGCCTTAGGAAGCTGAGGAGTAACCTGAGTGATTACGGTTTTCACCGTTTTAGCAATGCGCTCCACTTTAGCTTTGGCAGTTTTTTTAACTTTTTTAGCAACTTTGGCTAACTTAAGTTTTTTTGGAGCAGCCTTTTTCTTAGCTACGAGCTTTTTCTTTATTTTTTTCGCAGGCGACTTTTTGACTAGTTTTTTAGCCTTCTTTTTCATCATCCACCCCGTTTCTGACAGTCCACAATAAAGTACAAACCGCACGACTGTATCAAATACCTAAATAAAGTCAATTTTTAGGGGATTATAATGCTTAAGATGCTGAAATTTAATGGTTAATTTTGATGGGTGAGTTGCGTCAGAGAGGCCCATTCAAAGGACAGATATGTGTTTCGGGGCCACATATAGGGGGAGGAGGCAGCCCTTTCAACGGTCCTCTCAGACGCTTTTTTATTGAAACCGAGTCATTTACGTTCCGCTCGCCTCGGCTCAAGCCTTTAAAAAAACTATCGTATTGGCCTTCCTCCTCGTGGCAATTCGAACCTAATGGGAGGTTGCGGTGAGTCATGCGTGCCTCCGTCATAACTTGGAGAATACGGTACCTCAGGAATGGAAGGGGTAGAAGGGGTTCCGGGCCCTGAATAGTTTTGATTTGGTGGGGGAACGGGCGAAGTTCCTCCGTTGTTGGGCCAGCCTGGGTAATTGAAATTAGGGAATTGCGGCCAACTGTATCCGGGAGAACCCGGAGGAGTGATGGGGCCCTGTGGGCACATCACGACTATGTTGTCGCATCCACCGTAAGGAAGTTGGTTGGGTGGAGGAATAGACGGTGGATATGAAGGAGTAAAAGGGTTGTAAGGTGAAATTGGGCTATAGGGACTATTGGGATCACTGGGAAAGGAGGGGGTAACAACCGGGGGATAGAAAGGACTGAATGGAATACCTGCTACAGGAGGAATTGCGATTGGGCCCCCTGGAAAAGAACCATAGCTAGGTAAATAGGGGTTGATAGGATTACACATGCCCGAAACCATGCACATTTGGGCTGCGTTTTGGTTGATTTGATTTATCAATAATTGATTAATTAACTGACTATTAGGGTCAATGGTTTGGCCAAAAAGGCTTGGGTTGTTCAAACATAAGTTGTTACCAATCAGTGAGATATTGGATGCTCCCGAACTCGGAATAGCTGCGTAATAAGTTGTATCAACAATTGTGTAAACATCCGTAGCGAACGTGTAGAGGTTGTATCCACCCGTGGAGTAAGCTCCTTGATAGCCATTACCGGAGCACCCCCCGCAACCCAGACCAAGGTCAGAAATGATGAAGCCTAATACCAATAAAAAAAATAAACGTAACTTTCGCATCATCCTCAGAGGGAGCAAGCGATGTGCCATCCTGCAGCTAAAAAACCTGGGCTATCTTTAAGTGAATACAAAAAGAAAACTAAAGTTATGGGGTGAAAAGTTGTAGAATTAAGAAATTAGGCATTCGAATAGATATCTATTTTTAAGTACATACACTGTAAACAATTGGATCAGTTGTTGAGACGTTCTTAGGTCATTACCAATTCAAATTTAGAGAGGACCTCATGACTAGAAAACTTGTTTTTTTAAGTTTTATTTTTTCAACCTTCTACCTAAATGCAGCTCAAGATTTTGTTCCCATCCAAGAGCGTGCTCAAGGCCAAGCTTTGGCTGGGTCGGCGCAACTTAATGACAGCTTGTATTCAAACCCAGCAGCCAGCAGTTTTCTCAATGTGTACTCAGTTGACGGGAGCTTGTCCTTACCTAAAACTTTTGCTGTTTCCGTCTTAGATACAAAAACTTCAAGTGTCGGCGGCGCTGTTGGATATTTTCGCAGACAAGCTGACAAGGGGTATTTCGATTCCGGAATTTCTACTAATAAGGAGTCTAGTTACATTCAAGGGGCGAAGCTTTCTTTGATGGGAAAACTTTCGGACAAAATAGGAATTGGTGTGTCGGGAAAATCGATATGGGGACCTAATACTCAAGGGAAGACTGACAAATTATATGATGCTGATTTGGGGATGATCTTTAATGGCGGTTTTATTCAAGCCGGAGCCTCGCTAAGAAATGTGTTTGGTGGTAAAGCTTTGATGCAATTTTCGCGAGAGTATAGTGTCGGAGCTAGAGCTACTTATGATCAAATCCTGTCTCTTTCTGTGGCAAGTCAGTCAAACTTTAATCGAGTTAGCCCCTATCAATATGGTGTAGGCGTAGAATATATTTCACCCTACTATTTTGCTATTCGCGGTGGCTACCGAATTTTAGTTGAAGATCGTCAAAGTTTTTGGAGTTTTGGAACTAGTTTCGTCAGTCCAAGGTTGTCGTTGCACTACGCTGTGGAAATGCCCAATCAGCCGAGTAGCACTGTTGAGCACACATTAGGAACAACGCTACTTTTCTAGCCTCTTTCTTATTCAATGAAATACTTCGCTCTCATTTTGCTTATTCTGGTCACAACAGAATCAGCCTTTTCATCTTTGGGGTTGGAGTTAATCCCCAAAGGGCGTCCTTTTAGAATGACCTTTGCGGATCCTAGAGAGGTAAGAATGGCGTTGGTTTTCGAGGGAAGCACTAAAATAGATGCCACCATTGGAAATTACTTCTCACTTTTTGGCATTCGAAGCGAAGAGGGATCTGATTGGTTTTTCCATGTTGGTTTAGAAGGGTGTGGATATTTCACGATGAGACAGTCCGACAATCGGTTTCCTCTTGAAACGGCCGATGGTCTCATCGGTTTTTACACTGAAACTGCTGTGGGGCCCTTTCAATACCAGTTTCGCCTGACCCATATTTCAGCTCATTTAGCCGATGGAAGTACAGATGGTTCGATTGCTTACAGCAGAGAGACTGCAATTTTGAGAACAGGATATTTATTGAATCAGGATACTCATTTTTATGCGGGCATTCATTACATGGTAAATACGGTTCCTAAACTCCCTCGGTGGACCTATCAGCTCGGCGCTTCATCCTTTTTTCGTTTTTTTGAGGGAAAATTGGCTCCATTTGCAGCCTTTGACTTAAAGCACAAGGGTGATGTTTCCTTTAACCCATCCTTGAGTCTGCAGCTGGGAGTCGCTTTTGGAAATCCCCCGGATATCTATAAATCCTTCCGCTTCTTTTACTCGTACTTCACTGGTACCGATCCACGTGGACAGTATTACACCAAACACGTCACTGAGCATTCCATTGGCATAGAGATGCAAATCTGAAAACAGATTTTCTTTCCTTGTTAAAAATCGATGGCTACTCGATAATATAGTGGGCTTTTGCAACAGCCAGAAACTTGCCGATCCGAATTTATCTATGGGGGTAACAAATGAAGAGAATTAATTTAACTATTCTCTCGCTCATTGCTATTTGTTCTTTAGGTTTTTTTACTGGTTGTGGGATCGTCGTTTATCCAGGGCAACCAGGCATGGTCACTAATAGCTTCAATAAATTAGATTTTGAATACTTGGATGAGCCTGGATTATTTGTTTATGAAACAGTTTATGACAATCGCGCTGGAGGTTCTGGTGTAGGGGCCGTTGTGACCAAGTTATATCCCCAAGCAAAAACTTACACTTCAAATGTGAGAACTAATTCGGATGGCACTTTGTACCGCAGCAAAATTGAGTATGAGGGTGCCCAAATCCAAATGATATCCGTTCCTAATTTAGGGCAAGTTAATTTAAGTCCGAATCATCAGTTAATGTTTTTTGTAGATTATGCAGTTTCCCTCGATGAGACAGATGATAAAAATATTGCAGAGTTACAGCTTTTCAAACAGGCTGAGCCGTCCCAAGAAATGAGCGCACGAGCTTATGAAACAAAAAAGATGAGATGGGACTTACTCAAGGCGGGAAATTTGCTTCCCAATGGCAATCTTGCTTATGACATTTCTGGAGTTGAATTAAAGCAAATAAAGTTTGTTCCCTCTCAAGTTGTTTCAGTAGAGACAAGTTTTTTTGGTAATGCAATCAAGGCTCAGCTGAATCCGCAGGTGAAATCCGAGTTCGCCCAATTTATCGAATCAAATTTTCCAAAAGGCTACAAAGGGCCCGTAAATATTTATGTCAAGGGAAGTCCAGACCCCATTTTAATGTCTCTCGGAATAAATACTCTCAAGACTTTGGAAAGCTCGGGAGTAAAAGTTCAAAAAGATGTTTCTGATTCCGCAATGCATGAAATTTTGAATCGATTAAAAAGTAATTAATACGGAGAAAAAAATGAAACTTCTCGTCACCCTATTCGTTTTATGCTCCTTTGCAACGGGAGTTTTTGCTAAGAATTATATTATTCTTTTTAAGCAGAGTGAAATTGCCATCAACTCAATGGAGCACGGGGCTTTTCAGTCACTTCTTCAAAATGAAAACCAGAAAAATGTTGATCAGTTGAAAAGTTGGCTGGGTAGTAGAGGTTATCGGAGTGAAGTTGACAGTCTCTGGCTTGTAAGGGGCGCTGTTGCAAACTTGGAGGCAGAGGCTGCAAAAAATCTTGCCCATGAAGCATGGGTCAGGGGAGTCTATGAAGACAAAGTAAGAAGACTCATCTCACCGACGAGCTCTTTAGTTGTGGCTAATTCATTGCAGGATTTAGGAGATGATCTCTGGGGGTTGGAGAAAATAGGAATCAACAAGATCCGACAGGAATTTCCCGAACTCAATGGGAAAGGAATTCGGATAGGAATTATCGACACCGGAATTCAAGGTCATCATCAAGAGCTTCAGAATAAACCATTGGCTTTCAGAGACTTTGTAAATGGCATTCAAAACTCATACGATGATCACGGCCATGGTACGCATGTCGTAGGGACTATTGCCGGAAATAAGGTAGGTATCGCGAGTGAAGTTTCTATTGTTTTTGCAAAGGCGTTTGCAGCCGCTGGTTCCGGGTCGGACTCGGGATTAATTCGATCAATGCAATGGATGTTCGATCCAGATAGTGATCCAACCACAAACGATTTTCCCCAAATTATCAGCAATTCTTGGGGGGGAGAATTAGATCTTGATGTCGTATATGATGTGGAGGATTTCGCTCCGTTTTTAAGAGCAATTCAAACATGGATCCATGGTGGGGTCATTCCGGTGTTTGCTGCAGGAAACTCTGGAAAATCTCCGAATGGATTTCCTGGAGGACTCCCCGAACCCATCGCTGTGGGCGCTATAGCTCCCAGCGGCGAAATTGCCTCTTTCTCAAGCCGTGGTCCAAACCTTTGGAAAGTTGGCCAAAGTATTTTAACTTTCTTAAAGCCAGACATTTCTGCTCCAGGAGAAAAAATAACTTCTGCGTATCCTGGAAATAAATACGCAACTATGGCTGGGACTTCTATGGCAACACCACACGTAACTGGAGCTATAGCTCTGGCTTTACAAGCCAACCCCAAGCTTAAGTTCAGTGATATTAAAAAGTTGCTTCTTCAATCCTCTGAAAAGAAAATTGACACGACTTTTGGGTACGGCATTCTAAATGCTTATGAGTTTGTGAAGTCCGCAAAAATCTTGAAGTCTGGAGATAAATAAAAATTCATGAGTCGTCCAAAAGTTTATGTCATTTGTTTTCTTTTTTCAATCGCATCCCAAGCCTTCGAAAGACCATCTCTGCCACACTTAGATTTACAGATGAGCGGTAGTGAATACTTTGGAATGATGAAAAATCGTCATGATGGCGAGGGCAATCATGAGCTTGACCCCGTGATTCGCATGGGTAATCGGCTCTTCAATTGGTTAAGACTGATCAATCATAAAAGACCGGAAGAGAAAAAGCTAAGTCTCAGCAATCCTGAAAACCAGCCCGGCTATCCGATCGAGTCTCCAAAAGTTTCAAGTCCTAAAATCATTCTTAACCAATTCAAACAATTAAAAGTCGAATTACCAGCCCCCATTGCAAAGGAGGTTTTTGGCAATCACGAGTTGACGGAGTTTTGTTCGATGTCCGACGAAGATTTTGTCCTCTGGGGCCGGCGAATCGATGAGCTTTATGGAGCGGCTTCAAGATGGCTTTTACAAGAGCCTATGTTATGGGGTTACGCTGCCAAGAGAAGATCGGATATTCGTGGATATTATTTATTAACCCACACCCCAAACATTGAAGCGGTTCTAGCTCATTGGAAGGATCTCGATGATGAACAAAAAAATAAGTTGCGGGTAGCCTTAAAAGGTCTGTGCCAAAACTCTGGGGAGACCGATACTTTTTGTGAGGGGGGCTTAAGCGAAACAGATCAGACAGAAAAAACTCCCTTAATTTATTTCAATACATATCTCCCACACGGAAAAGCAAGATGGGATGAACTTTTCATGATTAGCCAAAAACGCGAAGATATCGAATGGCATTCCCCATCAGAATCCCTTTTATATATGCCTTTTGAAAAACCGGAATCGGAGGAAGTGTTAAGTTTTTTAAAAGAAAACATCGAAGATGAGTGGCGTTGGTCGGGTTGGGCATTGAAACTAAATTTTATCAAGGGAGATTGGAACACAACCCATGTTGAGTTTATCCCAGGTTCTACCCCACATGTGAACGGACTCGCTGGAAGCACTATCACCATGGATGCTAATCAGCCTCTGACTGAGTACCATGTTCGCTGGACAATTCGCCACGAATTTGGTCACACACTCGGGTTCCCTGATTGTTATGTTGAGTTTTATGAACCTAAACAACATGAAATGATAAGTTATCAAGTCGATACAACAAATCTTATGTGCAGTCGTCGAGGCAAATTGCAGGAAAAACACTTTCTTGAGCTTAAGAGGGTTTACTATCAATAAGAACAACATGGGCACGTATGTCCGCTGAAAATGATTTCAAATACACTGATTCCGACTGGGAGCAATTAATCCAACTACGAAACCAATTTTTGCTTGAAATTGGGCAAATTAAAAATCAATACTGGACCTCTCCACAATTATTGGAGCTCTACCATCGTACTTTCGCCGAAAGAATTGGCTGGAAATGGGAAGCTGTTCTAAACGAACTTAAAAAAAAAGAAGCTATCCAATTCGCAAAACAGTATGTGCTTTTAGACTTTGGATGTGGAACTGGGATCGCCTCTTCCAAGTTTATTGAAATTATGGGGCCTAGTCTTATTTCCGAACTGTGGTTGTGGGATCGCTCAAAAAATGCTGTTCGATTTGCGACCGAGAAACTTAAAAGCAAGAACCCCGATATTCCAGTGAAAGATCTTCAACAATTGGAAGCGCCGAAAAGTGACTGGATCTTAGTCCTAAGTCACGTCATCAACGAAACCTCTGAAAAAGATCTCGAAGTCATACTGGCTCTCGCCGGAAAAGCTCAGTATGTCATTTGGATTGAACCAGGAACTCGCGAGCATAGTTCAAGGCTCGTCGAAGTGAGAGAAAAATTAAAGAGAATTATGAATGTTATCGCGCCCTGTACCCACTCCGAGGTATGTGGAATGCTGGCAAAGGAAAACAATAAACATTGGTGTCATTTTTTTGCTCCGCCTCCGACAGAGGTCTTTCAATCCGCCTTTTGGAATCAGTTTAGCAAAAAAATGGAAATTGATTTGAGGTCATTACCACTGAGTTACCTCGTGTTTTCTCGAGCTCCTCAATTAAACAGGGGGGGGCAGGATATGTCTCGAGTTATAGGGCGACCCAGAATATATAAAGGGTACGGAAAATTTCTTCTTTGCAATCGCAAAGGCATTTTTGATAGTCGGGTTTTGGAGAGAGAGAATAAAAATCTTTTCAAGGAATACAAAACAACTGTTTTCACCAAGGAAATTGAAATACTTTAAATTAAAAAGTTGTTATGGGGTTCCGGTAAGAACGCTTATTCGTGGAGGGGCTAATAGTATTTTGTCCTTTTGAAGCGCGTCTAATGCGGCCGACAAGACTTCATCATTGATAAGAAATTGTCTTCCAAAATCATCAATGTAATAGATGAGTTTCAAAGTAACCCATGATTCTGCACTCTCGACAACAAGAACAGTAGGCTCGGGATGACGTCTTATTGCCTTGATAGCTTTTATGGAGGTAAGTAGACACCGTTTAACAGTGTCGATGGGCGTTCCGTAGGGTATCCGAAAATTTTGACTTCGAATAATAGGTCCCGATTTAGCAGCGTAGTTATTAACTTGAGATTGTGAAACTAACCGGTTTGGAATAGTGATAATTTCATCAGTTACTGAAAGAAGAACGGTTGCTCGCCAAGTGATTTCAGTTACTAGGCCAGTAGTTTTCTGAGTTCCATTCAGTATCTCGATCCAGTCCCCAATTGCATAGGGCTTATCAAGTTGGAGTGCAATTCCAGAAAAAAGATTTCCGAGCGTATCCTGTAGAGCAAGACCCAGTACGATTGAAAAAACTGCAGAAGTAGCGACAAGGGGCATGAGTCGAAACTCAAAAATCGTATTCAGTAACCAGACCGCTATGACAATACTCAACCCCAGAGTAAAGATGTTAACTAACAGAAGGGGAACTCCAACGGTCATGTTTCTAAAAAATAAGTATTCAAAAATGAGTATCCGACACGTCTTTACAAAAACAACCGCAGCCCAAAAGATGGTTCCTAGTCCGAAGTATGGCGAAAGCTTCACAAAGCTCGGATTGATATTGGGAAGTTCGTGAACTACATAGAAAAGAAGGAAGAAACCTGTGCATATGAGTGAGTGAAACACCAAGTTCTTAAACTGTGATCGAAGATTGCGATGGCGTTCTGGGGAGAGGCCTCGAAGAAATAATTTATAAATTAAAAAAGAGGTAATTGCGCTAAGCGCAACGAACAAGAGTGGCTCTACCTGAAGTGCGCTGTGAATGCGATCCGCAGGAAGCCAGAGATAGGAAAGTTTATAGTTCACGCTTAGTTATCGGAATATTTGTAATAGGTATTGAATTAAAAGCTATCAATGCTGATAGCCCAAGATTTCACAAATTCTAGGAGCTCCTTATTTCGGTGATGATAGATAAAGTGGTCACCCCCCTCTTCGAGAAAAGACGTGAAAGCCCTACCTTCTAAATTCAGTGTGGTTTTGAGAATTTCAAATCCGATTTGAAATCCAAAATTATCTTCAGATCCCACATCAAAGTAGAGATCGGGAAAAGGGCGGTCATCTGTAAATTGTTCGACCAGAGTGATTGGGTTATTTAATTGATAGAGCTCCTCAGTCGGAAAAATTTTTCTAACGTCACGCAATAAGACCATACCCTTGACGATGCCAATTTTCGTATCTGCAAAATACTTTTTCCAATCGTCATTGCTCTCATGGATGCTGAAGGGTGGCAGTGCCGGGGAATTTGCAGCTCCCAACGAGAAAAGTTCTGGGTATTTTAAAGACAGCTTAAGTGCACCGAATCCACCCATTGAAACCCCTGCAACACCTCGGCATTTACGTTCCGAGCACACATTGAATTTTTCTTCAATAAAGGGAACAAAGTCATTTAAAAACCATGTTTCATAGGCTTTCGAACCCGTCGTAAGCCCCTGGAAATCGCTAAAAAAACTGTCCATTTCAGTCTCAAATGAAACAAAAGTCATGGAGGGAAATTGAGAATCTGCTGTTACCATTGCACTCAAAGCATCACCATATCCGCCCTTTGTCCAAGTTGACTCGTTTCCACCCAGACCATGGAGAAAATAGATAACGGGTTCGTTTTCGTGGATTCTATCAGGCCGGGTTCTTTGGATACAGAAAGAGACCTCCTTTTTAAGCCAGTGAGAAGAGTAGGAGTTACATTTTGCTTTGGCAGTCGCCGCCGATCCGATGAAAAAGCTTAAAAACCAACCAGTCCACAGAAGTCGAGCTGAAAACATTTACTACCTCTTCTTTGTAAAACACAAAAAGACAACCATCGTCTTTCGTTAGCTAATGCAACGGATTATTCAGCGATTAACTTGAGCACCCCGTCAAAAATTAAGAGATAATGTTTTGAGTCAATTATTCCGATAATGATTTAAGAGATCTCAATCTATGAAAAAAATGAAACAAATTCTTCTTTATAAACTTATCTTTTTGTTTTTATCCGTTTCTGCTTTCTCTGCTGACGATGGTTTTCGGGGAAAAGTGGGTTTCGATATCAAAGGTTTTAAGGCAAACCTGCAACCCAATATTGGCTGGCTAGTCGGGGGAAGGTGGGGCGGATATTTCGGAACCTCTCAGGTCTATATGGGACTCGCTGCATATTTTGGTGCTCCTACCGGTCTTAGCATCAATCAGGAAAAAATATACTATGGCGGGCTTACCTTGGGTGTGGATCACTCCCTAAGTAAATCGGTCGTTTTTGAAGCTAGCCTTCTTTTAGGTTATGGAGAGGGGCAGATGCGACAATTTAATTTCAGTGAGCGCAGCCACTATGTTGTTGAGAGTGGTTTGGGATTAGGATTCGGTCTTGGTGGCGGATGGAGAATGATTTTGGCAGGTAGTTATTTGCATATGGCTAATGCTAAAAATTTCTCGGGCCCTACTTTTGGATTGCGTTTTCAACTGAGAACATCGGCTAGCCGTAAGCCAAACGACTAATAGTTTGATTTATGATGAGAGCTTTGGTTTCAAGAATTGTAGTTTCGAGTCTTCTTCTTATTGGTCAAATCAGCTCGGCATCGGCTTCAACAGAGGATCCCTGTAATTTTGAAGTCATTACCGATTCCTGTAAGGTTTTTAATCCCGATGGGCCAGATAAAATTCAATTAACTGACGGTAGCACCCTTTTTAATATGGTTGCGATGTCTCATCAGGAGGCTGATAAGCTCTCCCAGTCAATCCTAAAACGGAAAATTGCCATTGAGGAGAAAAACAGCTCGCAATACCTCAAGTTGAAACAAAGAGTTGTTCAAGTGCTCAACGACATTTCAAACGAACAAATGCATCCAACCTTCAGGTTTTACGTCGCAAATAATTTTACGGAGTTCATTGAAGCGGTTTTCGACAAAAAACGATCAGTTAAGCCAGATATCGAACTCCCGTGGCCTCCGGAAAATCCCCAAGCTAACAAACTAGTGTCTCACAGAGAGGTAGCAAGTCGATTCACTGCTCTTTTGCGCCCAGAGCAAGCGGAACAATTTCAATTGATTTTCGATGAAATGAAGTCTTTGCAGAAGTTAGCTCAAAATTCACTTGAAGTAACTGCAAACGAAAATTTAATCCGAGAACTTCCAAGCGGAAAAAAACAACTTGCTGAGAAATATTTTGAATTCGCGAAAAAGCGGGTTATCTCGCTAATCAGAAACGGTTTAGATGAAACAAGCTTGTCGCAAGCAGATCAAAGACTCGTTCGCAAAATAACCAGTGTAAAGTTGATCGAATTTGATCCAAAATCCGATTTGTATGAACAAGAATGCATTCTGGGACTTCCCAATGCGTTTTATCGTGCTCACGACAACACCGTTACACTTTGTCCAGCGACCTATTTTCTTTCAGAGTCAGCGATTATTCAAATCGTGTCTCATGAAATAGGGCACGCAATTTCTCCCTGTTTATCGCAGTTTGGGACATACGAAATAGTGAGCTCTAAACTTGTGAAAGCAGCGCAGGGGGGGCAAAGACGGATTATCCAAGAGATCAACAGTGACTCCAACAAACTAAGAATGTTTCGATTGTTGATCGCAATCAACAAACAGAGCAATATGACAGCTTTCCCTTTCCCCTTATTGGCTGGCGATGAAGCTCTTCAGTACTTTATTAAGAAAGAAATTATTAAACCCGAAATACCCGGTGTATCACCTCAACAATACCCTTTTCAGAATGTATCAAAGTGCCTCGCTGAAAAGCATGGATTTCGGGGAGTTGATGACAAAGAGCTTCGACGAATAGCCTCGGAGGTCGTTAAGACCCGCCTAGAATATCGCGAGCCAAACTATGATGCCAACAAAGACGAGCGTCAAATCGTTGACGCACTCTCAAAATATCCAGGCTGTTTGAATCCCGAGCAACGTGAAAGCCAGACCGAGGAGGCTATTGCCGACTGGATATCGAGTCAGGTATTAGCTGATTACTTGTCGGGAAATCCCCTTAAGACATCGGGAGAAAGGCTGGGAATGGTATCGGTATTTGCAGGACATGTATGTAAACAACGGTTTGAGGCCCAGAAAGAGTCAGCGGAAACCGTTTCTTCCATTTTTAAGAATGTTGTAAAAGATACTATGATTTCCTCCGAATCCCACCCACCCTCTAAGCGACGAATTGAGAAAATCATTTTTGGTCATCCGCAAATCAGAAAAGCTGCCGGTTGCAAGCCCCTCCGAGATGTTGCCTGTGAGCGTTAGTTTTGAGTCTTAACAGGAGATCACGACAAACCCCTCGAACACCTATATAATAAAGAAGTATTGTGGAATTCTGTAGAGAGTAGATCAGTTATCTCAAGTCCTGTTCAATTGCCGTAAACAAATAAAGGGAGACCATCGTATGAGAACTCTTGGATTAACCACACTTCTCTTCATCACATTAATCAATTCTAATCTGTTTGCTGTTACCCCTGTTGAATTACCTATTATGAACGGCTCCGGCGGCAACTACAAAATGACAGACCACCCCGAAGGCATTTTTGTAGTTGAGGCTTATTTTCTAACTTGCCCATACTGTAACGAAAATGCGCCAAGAGTGAATGCTTTAGCTTCAATGTTTGCTAATGATTCAAGAGTACAGGTTCTAGATGTGGGAGTTGATAGAGATGATGCATCCTATGCAACATGGATTAAAAAACATAATCCTAATCATGCAGTACTTAAAGACAGTTCAAGGAAGTTGATTAAGCAATTAGGAACCTCAGGATACCCCTCTACCTATGTCATCAATTGCCAAGGTAAAGTTGTTGAATCCACCGAGGGTGCTTGGGGGTACGCGGAAGAAGAAGCTATCATAGCCGCAGTCGAAAAACTTCAAAAAGAGGGTTGTCATTTAGAAGAATAGTTTTAAAGAGTCTTGGAAATTAGGAGGGAATGGGTTCGCCCATTCCCTCCTTTTTTTATTTCGGACGCTCGGGTAGACTGCAGTCATGGATACAATCTTTTTTTATTTGAAACTCCTAGCAGTGCTTGTTTGGACATTTCTTACAAGCATTATTTTCCTTTTTGTGGCTTTGATCAGCAAACAACGTTCCTCAGTTTTTGCTAAAACAGTCAATTTTCTAGCCCTTGGCATTTTTCCAATTCTCGGAATCAAATTGAATATCGAGGGCGAGGAAAATCTCACTGTTTGTCACCCTTGTATTTTCATTGGGAACCATCAAAGTGCTCTAGATGTAGCCATCTATGGAGCTATGTGCCCACCTAATACGGTGGCCATCGGCAAAAAAGAGATCGCTTATATTCCGTTGTTTGGTTGGCTTTTTAAGTTTTCGGGCGGTGTGATGATCGATCGAAAAAATAAAAGGAAAGCTATTTCCCAAATTGACGAAGCTGTCGATGCTGTTAAGAACAAACATCTTGCAATTGGAATATTGCCAGAAGGAACAAGAAATCGCTCGGGAAAAGGAATGTTACCCTTCAAAAAAGGTGCATTTCATCTGGCTGTTGCTGCTCAAGTACCTCTAGTACCGATCATTATTTCGGAGTTTGGAGATTTGGTAAGTTTTGAAAATAAAAGATTACGGAAAGGCACTATCAATATTCGGGTATTAACCCCAATCTCAACTCAAGGAAAAACAGAAACTGATGTAAATGAGCTAACTCAACAGACGTATGAGCTAATGATTGGCCATTTAAATGAAATTAAATCATCTGTAGCTTAATCGATTGATTTAATTTCTGCTGGAAAACTCTTCAAACTTTCATTACCGGAAATAAAAATTGCAGATCGAATAAAGTACTCAAATTTTCCAAATCGAGTTTCTACATCATGCCATCTTCTTTCAAAATCTTGTCTCTCTAATTTCCCATAGGAGGAGGGCAGTAGGGGATCCATTAAAAAGAGATGGGTTTTGTCATAGCCCACGACAACACCATAGTGACCTGAATCCCAAATATCCGTGTAATCTTTGGTTTCTGCGCCTCCCCAGGCCTGATAGTCAACAATGACGGGCTCTTTTCTATCAATTGCATCTTCAATTTCTTTGATACTAGTTTGATTTTTTAAATCAGCTTTCAATCCTAAGTTTTGGGCTAGTTTTAAAATAGAACGAGGGTGAGTGCCATTTTCCTTGTCGGTTTGAAGAGGTGCATGAAGCGCTTCTTCTCCATCTGTACTTATCTGCCAATATAAAAGCGCCGCTTGAAGAGCGGCAGCGCCACAGCTGTAGGGTGTGGCTTGCCGGACAATGGGCACTGGTAAAAGTTTGGGCTTGGGTTTTTCAGGCTCCGAAAGTACTGCGGGTGTTGTCGAGTTGAAGAAGATGAGTAGTCCAGTCAAAATAGTTGCTAGTCTAAGATGCTTCATAAACAATATTTCAGCATTTTCTTTCCTGTTTGAAAACTTTAGAATGAGTTAAATTCAAGCGAGGAAAATAAATGGACATCCAGAAAATATTACAACGCCGAGTAGATGCAGCCATGGGGCGAATCCCCTGTGACACACTATTTAAAAACGTAACCTATCTCGATGTTTTTTCCTGTGTTTGGAGACAGGGGGAAGTAGGAATTATTGATGGTTCGATAGTGGCTCTTGAATCGGGGTTAAAGTCTAGCAGGACTCTTGATCTCAAAGGGAAAAAATTGGTGCCTGGATTTATTGACGCACACGTGCACATCGAAAGCTCCTGTTTGGTTCCAACCCATTTTGAATCTGTGGTTCTAACAAAGGGCACTACTGCCGCTATTTGCGACCCGCATGAGCTTGCGAATGTCAGTGGAGTCTCTGGCATTGAATATTTTTTGAAGTCTGCTGAAAACATGTCAATGGACCTTAGGGTCATGTTGAGTTCCTGTGTTCCAGCTACCCACATGGAAACAAATGGAGCTGGGATTTTGACTGTTGAAGATCTGATTCCACTAGCTAAACATCCAAAATCGTTGGGTTTAGCAGAGATGATGAATGTTCCGGGAGTTATCCATTCTGACCGAGAGGTAATGGACAAACTTACAAGGTTTTCTAATTTGAATATCGACGGCCACTGTCCCTTGTTGAGCGGAAGAGAATTGTCAGCCTATGCTGCCACTGGAATTTCGACCTGTCATGAATCCTCCCGTTTGGATGAAGCGAGAGAAAAGTTGATCAAGGGGCTGAAAGTTTGGATTCGTGAAGGTAGTGTCGCTAAAGATTTAAAAACTCTAGTTCCACTTCTTGATATGGCTACTTCTACCAGCATTGGATTTTGCACGGATGATAGAAATCCGCTGGATATTTCACAAGAGGGGCATCTTGATTATTTAATTCGGATTGCAATTAAAAATGGAATTCCTCCCGAGATTGTTTTTCGTTCAGCTTCTTTCACAGTGGCTAATCACTATGGACTCGATCGAGGAGTTTGTCGTAAAGGAGCTATTGCCCCTGGTTACAGTGCCGATTTGGTGGTTCTCGATGACGAACAACAAGTTGCTATTTCAGAGGTTTGGGTTCAGGGGAAAAAAGTGAGTGAATTGAGTCCTAGTTTTGCATTATCCACTCAAGCCAAACAGTCGGTGAGGGCTAATGTTCCCGAATTTAATGAACTCAAAGCGCCTCAGGGCAAAGTTCATATTATTATTGTCGAGCCCGGAAAAATTATCACACAGCGAGAAATTGCAAAACATGATAGCAGGGGTGTTTCTTATCTCACAGTTCTAGAGCGTTACGGGCATCAGTCAAAACCTGCCAATGGTTACGTGAAAGGTTTTGGTGAAAGTTTGAAGGGTGCGATTGCTTCAAGTGTAGGGCATGACAGCCACAATCTCATTACGGTGGGCTCGAATTTGTCAGATATGCAAGTGGCCTTGCGGTCCCTCATTGATCACCAAGGGGGGTTTGTAGTTGTTCAGAATGGAACTGTGCTTGCCGATTTGGCTCTCCCTTTAGGTGGATTGATGACCGAGATTTCTCCCAGTGAGGTTGAGAAAAAATTGATAAAACTGAGAGAGGCGAGCCGAGCTATAGGTTGTGTTTTGCCGGAGCCATTTCTTCAGCTTGCTTTTTTAAGTCTCCCCGTGATTCCCACCTTAAAGCTCACAGATAAGGGACTTGTTGATGTGGAGAAATTTTCGATTATCTCAGTGAGTGCCGCCTAATGGCGGCTTAAGGTCTCCTGAAAGTGACAAATTTTGTCACGAAAAGTTGTAAATAGTCTTGTCGACTGTTCATTTCTTTTGCACAGCCTTTGCATTGAAAGAGAGCTAGGCAGGGATTCACTTTCCCTGTGGGGGCTTGGAGATGAAGTGGTTTAATTACTTTTTTTGGTTCTTATTTCTCACTTGTACGTGGAAGGTGTTTGCTGAACCTCGCGATTACCATGAAAAAGATGGCATAAGGATAAATACAACTGCGAGCTCTCACGAATTTCAGGAACAACCCACAACATCAGAGCTCAAAGTCTATTTAGCTCTGATTGAAGATCGAAAGCTTCAGTTAGAGAAAGCAAACGAGTCGCTTTTAAATAATGCTAATTATGCCTATTGGAAATCTGGAGCGCTTGTCGCCAAAGCTGCAATCGATGGATATTGCTCTGCTCAACTTATTAATGGTTTTAACGGAGTAACTCTTCCTGCGGCCATCGAAGGGGGAACAGTCATCGGGAGTACAAGTGCCGCTTGGTCGAGAGATGCTGTTCAAATATGGATTGCTCGTGGCGGGCTTAAAAAACTGAAGTCGGTAGGTTTTGATGTCGGTTTAGTGGGATTGTCTTCTGCGGCCAATGAAGTTCTGGCAGATGATAGTCATTGGACCTATCACATTCCCATTTTTGGAACTGCTTTTGTCGCCTATACTTGGTCAAAAAAATTAATGAAAGCGCCAGAGCTCATTGAGAAAAATGGTCGAGAGATTGCTCTTCTAACTCGTGAAAAATTTAAAGTTCAGCGATATCTTAAAGAGTTGGAGAGTAGGTAAAAGAGTTTATTTTGAAAAAAGAGGTTCCTTGTTTTCAAAGCGCCCGAGCCTTTTTAGGATAACAAGCCCAGGGATAGCACACATAGCAGTCACGAGAAAAAATTTAGACCAACCTAAAGTTGAAACCAACCAACCCGATCCTGAAGCTAGAAAAGTCCTGGCGACTGCACTGAGACTTGAGAGCAAAGCGTATTGGCTCGCAGAAAACTTTTGTTCGCATAAACCCATCAAGTAAGCTACTAAAGCAGCAGTTCCCAATCCCCCGCAAAAATTCTCAACTCCAATGGACGCCACCATCCAACCATAACTTTTTCCATGCATAGCTAAAGCTACAAAAACAAAGTTAGACAAAGCTTGTAAAATGCCAAATAACCAGAGGCTTTTATAAACACCCCATTTTGGAATAAGTGCTCCAGCAACAAGTCCGCCCACTAAACTGACAATAAGTCCAAAGACTTTGTTAACAGAGCCGATATCGGTGTTAGTGAAGCCCAGCTCTACTAAGAACGGGCTTAACAGAGAGGAAGCTAAAGTATCTGCTACTTTAAAAAGAACAACGAACAGGAGTATTTCAACGGCCCCAGGTTTTTTGAAAAAACTTAATACGGGTTCAACAATCGCTTCTTTCAACGTTTTCGGCGGGGCCACTTCAGTTTCCGGGTGTGGAGCAAAAAATACAGTTAAAAGCCCGATAGATAAACACGCACTCATGATGAGAAAAACGACTCTCCATGAAAAATGGTCAGCTAGGATAAGAGCTAGCGCCCCTGAAGTTAAAAAAGCTAATCTTCCGCCTATCATCACCATAGACGCGCCAGCACCCCTCTCTTCGGGTCTGAGCAAATCAACTCGATAAGCATCAATCACGATATCCGCACTAGCACTGAAAAACGAAATACAAGTTGCTGTCAGAATAATCCATGTTAATTCAGTCGCGGGGTTGAAAAGCCCCATTGTCGCTATACTTGCCATGAGTAGAATTTGAAAAATGGCAATCCAGCCGGTTCTTCGATTTAAAAAAGGTGGAAAGTATCGATCTAAAATTGGGGCCCATAAAAATTTAAAGTTATAGGGTAAACCCACTAGCGTGAGCGCTCCGATGGTTTTGATATCGACATTGTTGCGCTTAAGCCAAACCTGAAATGTAGTGCCCGAAGAGGTCAGTGGCAGCGGGAAAGAAGATGCGAACATGAGAAGCAGTGTTACTGCCATTCTGCGATTGGTGAAAACGGTAAGAAACTTTGGTCGGGGTTGAGCCACGTCCCATTATATCTAAATTTGCCTTAAAGCTAATGAAATAAATCATAATATCAGTGGTTTAACCATCGTGGGGTAGCGCTCTAAATTGTCATTACCTGCACCCTTTGAGTGGACCTAGAAAGGGTTCAAACGGCCAGTCGGCCGAGCCAACGTTGCGGAATTTGTAGGCCGTTTGATGTTTAGTTGAACTTAAAATGAAACTCCTTTAGGCCCCAATAAAGATCAATGCATTTGGTCCTCTATAAGTACTCGACCCGCTTAACAAATTGCATCGGACCAGCCGTTGCTAGGTCCACTCAAAGGGATCAGGTATAAATTGTCATTACCTGCACCCTTTGAGTGGACCTAGAAAGGGTTCAAACGGCCAGTCGGCCGAGCCAACGTTGCGGAATTTGTAGGCCGTTTGATGTTTAGTTGAACTTAAAATGAAACTCCTTTAGGCCCCAATAAAGATCAATGCATTTGGTCCTCTATAAGTACTCGACCCGCTTAACAAATTGCATCGGACCAGCCGTTGCTAGGTCCACTCAAAGGGATCAGGTATAAATTGTCACTATCATGAAATTAACAAACTTTGACATTGTTAATGCGGTGTGGCTAATTATAGAGGGCTTTTGGTGAGGGATGAGTTCCCTCGTTTGGTTTCGAAAAAGATTTTGGGGAGAGTTCATGAAAACAACAAAGTGGCAATTGGGTCTCATCTTTTCTCTGATTTTTGGGGGTGTTAGTTTTGCAGCTCCCGAGACAGTTCGTTGGACTGGCAAAGATGATAAGAATGCAACCCTTGTTCACGTGCTCGAAGTAATTCGAAACAAAACTGGGGTTGAATTGTCTCAAGCAGACTTCATGTTGGTAGAAACTCGAAAACTAGCCACAAGCCAATATTTAATGTTGGCACAAACTTCAGGCGGTATACCAGTGAATGGCTTGAGTGTTCGAATTTGGACCGCTCTAAATACTGGAGAAGTTATTCAAGTCGAGGCCCGAATCGATGGTAATCCTCCCGCACCAAAGTGGAGTGTTCGTTCAGCTCAAAAAGCACTAAGCTCCGAACTTACGATGCAACTCGTAAGGTCTGCCCTTAAAAATACAGAAGATCCTTTTATCAGAAAAATAAATTGGCAGGACATGTACGATAACGGGCAGCTTGTTCGTTTGGTAAAAATTTCTGGTAAACGAGGAAAGCACAGAATCTGGGTGGGGGTCGAGAAAAAAAATATTCTAAAACAGACCTACGAGGAATTTCCTCAAGCCGATTTTTCGACTGAGAAGCTTTTCAGTATTCCTGTTCAAGTTTATCCGATTTATGAGGAAGTTGAAGGTGAAGACCATGCGACTTCCCAAACCCTTCCCCGTATAAAAAGTGAACTCAGATATTTGAATAAACAGGTCCGTGTTATTCGAGGCGAGAATCCTCTCGCCCCTCTTAAAGAGCGTAGGTATTATGATTACAAATTTGATCCGCTTTTAGGCCTGACAGCAGAAGGGCGCGAACAAGGTTACTGGGCAATGAGTTACTTGAAAGATCAAGCTGAAAAACTTTTTGCCGAACTTCCTGTGATGGAAAATAGCTTCTCGAATGGTGGAGTAATTTTAGAGGGCAAATATGCCACAGTAAGCCTCTACCCCGAAATAGCCAAACTTCCGAAATTAGCATTTACTCCATCACCTTCGGCTAAATTTATGCCGACATTCGCTCCAATTCCCGAAACGCCTGAGAATGAAGAGATGATTCCTTCGCTCGCAATCTACGGAAGACCCATTTCTTCCCTAGAGGAGGCTTGGAATCGTCCCGCGAGACGGCTTGCTGATAACGATCCTGTTTCATATTTGAATGATGGTTTTGATGAGATTCAAGTTTACTGGGCAGTGACTCAAATGTTTGATTCGTTAAGGTCCATGGGTTTTACAGATCCCGACTTGTCGACCCGTCCATTTCACGCTTTTCTCTACAACCCAGATATTACTTACAGAGACAATGCTTTTTATACCGACGATACAATCAACTTTACGACCTACTCCGCTTCGAGCGCTAATATGGCTCGGGATAACACAACCATTTGGCATGAGTTGGGGCATGGAGTGATGGACCGAATGATGGGTGATCATATTTCTCTCGCTGACACTGGTGGGTTAAGTGAGGGAATGGCTGATTTCATCGCTCAGTTGATTGTGAATGATCTCACAGGAGGGCTTGAGTTTCCTGGCAAGCAGGCCATGAGAATATTTAACCACACCGGTTATTACCTGACCAACGAAGTCCATGATGACGGTGAGGCTTATGGTGGCTCGATGAATGATCTTTTAGAAAATGCTATGGCGACTTTTGGCAAAGAGGGTCTTAGAAAAGTTACAGACCTTACGATGGAAGCGATGAGATTAACACGAAATCATCCCGAGCTGACCGCGGTCGATTGGTTCGAACATATGCTCTTCGCTGACGAGTTGGGAAGAGCTGGAGTTAGAGCTCCAGGAGAATTAAGGCAAATGATCCTGAAAGCTCTTAATGGAAGAAATTTCAATATGGATGGAAGTGCACCAGCTGCGATGGTTGTGAAAAATGGTAATGTTGAGCTTTCGAGTGATGGAGCAGGAAGCCGCAATCGACCTATTAAAGTGGCTGCAGAGGATCAAAAACCTGCTGAATTCAATATCGAAGTCGCAGTGAAAAACTCTGCAACTTATCAATTTAAGTTTCCGGTTACTGTAAAAGTGAACTACACAGGCGGAGCTCTTGAGGGTGGAGTGCATTGGTTGAACGAAGAAGCCGGAAGCTTAAGTTACACATTAAACTCCGAGGCCGACATCGCTAAATTTACATTGGGCACTGACGGCCGATGTGATGAAGTCAACCGCCCCGACGGCAGTTGTGTCGACTACGCCTATATTCAAATATGGAATCAAGGTGAGACCGTGAAACCACAGGCAAAAAAGCGGTTTTATTTAAAAGTGTATCCCAAAGCTCAGTAAAATCATTTTTAAGAATTGAGAGCAACTCATCATGATTTCGCGGATCATCATTCTCTCTTCTCTCGGTTACTTCGTAGATATTCTGGACCTCTTTTTGTTTTCAGTTGTTAGGCGCTCAAGTCTTTTAGCTATCGGAGTTTCTGAAAACGATCTTCTTAGTCAGGGCATTTTTCTACTCAACATGCAGATGGCTGGACTTATTCTTGGAAGTTTTATCTGGGGGGTTCTAGGAGATAAAAAAGGTCGTGTAAAAGTTCTTTATGGTTCTATCCTTCTCTACTCACTGGCTACATTATTGAACGCGTTTGTGACTAACACATTTCAGTATGCGTTTTTGAGGTTTATCGCTGGGGTTGGGCTATCGGGCGAACTTGGCGCTGCGATTACATTGGTAAGCGAAAGCATGGAATCCAAAAAGCGCGGGTTAGGTACGATGATTGTAGCTGGCTTTGGACTCATGGGGGGAATGTTAGCTGCACTGCTGTCAGAGGTGTTTGCTTGGAATGTTTGTTACATGATCGGTGGGGGAATAGGACTCGGATTGTTACTTCTAAGAGTTGCTTTGCCCGAGCCTGAAATGTTCAAAGAAATTGCTCACCACGAAAGTAAAGGTGACCTGCGACTGCTCCTAAAATCGCATCGGCGAATAGGCAAATTAACTTACTTAGTTTTGATGGGGCTTCCCATTTGGTTTAACAGCGGAATTCTCATGGTCTTTGCTCCAGAATTTGGAAAAGCCCTTTTAATTCTGGGAGAGCCCATTACAGCTTCAAAATCAGTCTTGTACTCCTATTTTGGAGTGGCTTTGGGAGATTTTGTTTCTGGTGGTCTTAGTCAGTGGACCAAATCGAGAAAAAAAATAGTCCTTTTATTTATTCTTTTGTTGGCTGGCTCGATGTTTCTCTACCTGAGTGCCCATGAAAAGACTCAGTTGTATTTTTACTCTTTATGTTTCACGCTTGGATTTTTTGCAGGGTATTGGGCTTTACTTGTTACAATGACTGCCGAAAACTTCGGAACCAATTTGCGAGCGACTGTTACTACCGTTGTCCCTAACTTAGTAAGGGCTTCAGTCATTCCTCTATCCTTTCTATTTGAGTGGTTTAATAGATCGATGGGCGTGATTGAATCTGCTTCTTATGTTGCGATTATCGCAGTTTTAACGAGCCTTTGGGCGACGACTCGGTTGCCTGAAACATTTGGGGTAGATTTAAAGTTTCTAGAAGAGTAGGCCACCCCGATTCCCGTGCTCTGTCGTAAGAACTTGGTGCGGTTTGAAAAACTCTATCATTTCCGTCGTAATGGCATGTTAGACATGTGTAAGGAACAGCAGCTCGCACATCTTTACCTTTTTGAGAGTGAAATACAGAGTTATTCGTAATTAACCCGTTCTCATCGTAAGCGTAAAAATCAAACTGTCGGCTAAGATCTTCTCGAGCGATGATGAGCTCTGTCTCACGAATCAATCCATCGGGCAGTTGAGTTTGGGCTATAGAAATCTTAGGCAGGGATTTCGGGCTGCGATAGATGAGTCTTGCAGTTCCTTTAACTTGACTAAGTTCTACGACTATTTTGTCCCAGTTTTTAAAGTTGTAATTGCTTTCAAGTTGGTGGACATCGTCATAAACTGGATACCGGTTGTGAAACAGCTCACGACTCTCTAGATACAGGCCTTGAGTTAGAAGATTTCTAAAAATAACAAACGCTGTATGGGGAGAGTTGGTCAGGCTAGCTTGCTTAAAACTTTCTTGTGCGACAGAAACGACCGAATCTTTAGGAACGGCTCCCCAATCAAATTCCTCGGAAAAAGGATTTTCTAAAATATGAATACTACCGGCAGCCGGATTTATAAACATAGATACCATATAAATCATGGTGTCTTGGGTCATGTTTTTTAAAGGGTGATGAGATTGAGCCTGATGGGGCTTAGGAATAGGAATAATAAAACTTGTTTCATCGGCATAGGCGGTGGGAATCAGGATGAGGCCACACAAAACGGAAACTACCCATCTTTTTATTTGGCTCCACCCCATCGCAATAGTCCTAGGAGAGTGTTGCCCAACTGTCAAAGAGAGCTTTAATCAATTTAAGATGTATCACCGAGGTGGGGCTTGCCGAGAACAGGTTCAATGGTTACAGTCTCAACTGTTATAGTCCCTGTAGTTAAATGGATATAACGAGGGATTCCTAATCCCTAATTACAGGTTCGATTCCTGTCGGGGGCACCACTCTTAGAATTCAGATTATGATAAAAGTCTAATAATCCGAGCAACTTTCCTTCGTAATTCGAATTGTGTTTTTCGTCTCACGAGTGGACAAAGAATTTTGTAGAAATCAAAAAAAACAACGCATTTTGCTCTAGTTATAGATTTGATGCGAAGACAAATTCTGTAGTGTCTAAGCTTTAGACCCTCTAAGACCTTGATATTAAGATCAAAAATTCATCTCGTTGCCCTGAATGTCTAAAAGTTTAACGACTGACTAACTCAGTGACGACTGCATGAAGACTCAACGCATACTCCAAATTCACCTGGAACATCCGAGGTTTAAAAACTTACTCCTAGAGCGGCCTGCCCATTGCATTTTGACTTAAATCACTTAGAAAATTTTTCGGTTTCCAGTCTGAAAGAGCAGAACGTTGGCGGAAACCAGGACCAAGGGGTTAAAAAATGTTACGGTACGTTGGCAGAATCGTGCGTTTATTCGCACTCATTATTATTTCTTTGTCTTTAGTTGCATGTGGAAGGGCAAAGTCCAATTTAAGTTTGCCAGACCCTTCGGGCAGTATGATCGAGATAACTCAGGCTTACCCTGGCGTTGGAATGGTGGTTATTCCCGAGGGTGCAGGAATTTGCACTGGAACTGTTGTTGGTGAAAAAGTAGTTCTTACTGCCGCTCACTGCGTATTGAAAGCAGGTCGATATGCTTTCAGAACCTCTAAAGACACCTATTATACATATAACCGTTTAATTATGGGGTCAGGATCAGTGGATGACCCTCATGATATTGCTCTTCTTGTTTTCGATTCCACATTCGGGCCAGAGGCAGACATTCATAGATTTGATGACAAGGTTGAAAGTGGAGACACGATTAGATTAGTGGGCCTTGGTTGTAGCAATCTGGAAACGAAAAGAGGTGCCGGAACAAAACGAACTGGTACCAACGTAGTTGCCGAAATCAATGACTATATCAACTTTTTAACCCCACGAAATTATGCACGAGGGATCTTAGGACCTATTAATCGTGCTGGCAGTTGTTTTGGTGATTCGGGTGGGCCAGCATTTTCGGAGTTGAATGGAGAGTTGAAACTTGTCGGGGTCACTCATGCCGGAGGATATCTGGGTGATGACCTAGTGTCGGAGTACATCAACGTAGCCAACCATAGCGCAAACAGAAATTGGTTGAGAGGGCAAAATCAAACATACCAGTTAGGGATGCAAGGGATTTGATCGATTTAAAAAAGGTTTCGATATGGTCTCAAGTGACCATAAAACCCCCTAAGTCCGAAGCTGAGGCCAGCTTTTCAAAGCTGGCCTCTTTGGCTTTAACATTGCCTAACTCTATTTGAGTGAAAAACTTAATTTGTTTAATTTCGTTATTAGTATTTTCCCAATCCTTTAAAATTGCCGTCGCGACAAATGATAAACCTCAACAAATTATTCGAATGGGTATCAGCTCAAGCAGAACTGTTAAAATCCCAAGACTGAGTCGAGTGGCAGTAGGAAACAGCAAAATTGTAAAAGCGAGTTCTGTTTCAAATAAAGAATTATTACTGATTGGGAAATCGAAAGGCAGCACTACTGTTCGAGCATGGGATGAAAAAGGGGGGGAGTTTAGGTATGAAGTTAGGGTTATTGCTTCGGAAGCTGAAAATCTGCTCAACGAAGACGAACGAGGTGTTGTTAAAATATCATTAGAGTTTTTGGAGTTAGATCAAGCAGTCAGTCAAGTTTCGGGAATCCGGTGGCCCGAGTCTATTCAGTTCACGGGAGTTGCAAATATTCTTAGTCAAGCAGCTGTGACCGGCCTTAATTATGAATTCGCGTTTAGTACAGCTCAAGGTTGGTTAAACCATTTGGTACGTGAAGGTTGGGCAAAAATTGTGGCAAATCCTGAGCTGTATGTGCGCTTAGGTGAGGAAGCTGTTTTTCACTCGGGCGGAGAGTTTCCAGTTGCTACAAGCAGTGAGAATTTCGGAAGGTCGTATCGCCATATCGAATGGAAGGGGTACGGATTGACTGCAAAAGTTCTCCCTCAGAGCGTTGATAAGATTCACATTAGTTCAGATGTTAACCTAGAGATTTCTGAACTTATCTCAACTCAGAACATGGAAGGAGTGCCAGCTCTAAATAAAAGAAGTATTCGAACGAAAATGAACTCTCTCGATGGGGAAACAGTTATTTTGTCCGGTTTGATCAAACAAAATAGTAAAAAAGAGAAAGAAGGTCTTCCTTTGCTGAGTTCTATCCCGATTTTAGGTCCGTTGTTATTTTCGAAGTCAATTGATGAATCAGAGAGAACCGAACTTTTGATGGCTGTTACTTTCTCGATGTCAACTAAAGCTCGTGAGAAAGAGTTTAGACAATTGTTAAAAAGTCACTCAGAAAGTCTTAAATAAAATGACTCAAGAATTAGAAAAATTACAAAAGCAATTTGTCGGGAAGGGGGCTGTGCTTCTTCCCTTTTTTGAAGATGATGATATCAGCGACATCCTTATTAATGGAATACGGAACCTATTTATTGAGAAAAACGGCCAGTTGGTCCAGATAGACCCATTATTTGTTAACAAAGATAGTTTAGCTGAAATCATTGAGCGAATGATTGTGCCGATAGGAAAGCGTGTTGATGCAACTCAACCCTATCTTGATGGACGACTTGTTGATGGAAGTCGCTTTCACATCATTCTTCCCCCCGTAGCCATAGATGGTCCGTTTATAAGTATTCGCAAAAAGAAAAAAAAACAGGTCATTTGTTTGGAGGATTTTGTTTCCTCTGAATGGGTTCAATTTTTAAAAGCAGAGACTCTCAGGGGAGCCAATCTACTAATCGCGGGCGGAACAGGAGCTGGAAAAACCACTCTTTTATCTTGTTTGTTGGGAGGGGTTCCTCCCCAGGAGAGAATAGCTGTTGTTGAGGAGACTATGGAAATTCAAGTTAATCACGCTCATGTTGTTCATTTGGAAGCTCGAGCTGCTAGCCCCGAGGGCAAGGGGGAGGTCACTTTGAGGGACTTAGTGAGAAATACTCTTCGAATGCGACCCGATAGGCTCATTTTGGGTGAGTGCCGAGGAGCTGAGGCTTTTGATATGCTTCATGCGATGAACACAGGTCACCGTGGTTCACTCGGGACTATTCACGCCAATAGCGCAAGGGACGCTCTCCGGAGGATGGAGTCGCTGGCCCTGATGGCAGGCTTATCTATTCCACTTCGCACCGTTAAAGAATGGATTGGTTCCTCGGTCCATGGGGTCATCTTTGTCGAGCGCAGAGGATCGTCAAGACAAATATCTGAAATAATTAGTGTTTCTGGGCTTGAGGGGGATGTTTATCGTGTGACTCCAAGGTTTAGGATTTAGGCTTTAACTCTTGCAACTTCTTGAGACTTATGCCAAATTGCGATACTTCGATTTTAGAGAAGTTGATAGGAGTAAAGAAGTCCATGAAATCAGAAATTCATCCAGAATATGTAGCGACCACAATTCGATGCGTTTGTGGGGCTGAAATTCAGACCCGTTCTACAAAAAAAGATATCCGTGTTGAGATTTGTTCGAGTTGTCATCCGCTATTCACTGGAAAACAAAAGCTCATCGATACTGAAGGACGCGTTGAGCGCTTCATGAAGAAATACGGTAACAAGCGTTCTTACTAATCCGCTTGTATCAATGAAATGTTTCATAAGTTAGACGAAGTTGAAGCGCACTTTCAAGATATCGAAGTGCGTTTGACTTCTCCTGATGTTGTTTCCAATCAAAATCTTTTTCAAAAACTAAGTAAAGAACACAGTAGTCTTCAAGCTCTCGTGCAGACTTATCGAGAGTATCGCAAGATGAAAGAGGATTTTACGGCTAATGAAATTCTCATTCGCGAAGATTCAGGAGAGTTAAAAGAGATGGCCCTTGAGGAAAATCATCACCTCGAAGGGGAACTTGTCAAGTTAGAGCGACGCCTAAAAGTTCTTTTACTCCCCAAAGACCCCAATGACGAAAAAAATATCATGCTTGAGATCAGACCTGCTGCAGGCGGGGATGAGGCCGGAATATTTGCGGGCGATCTTTTTAAAATGTACACCAAATATGCTGAGCGCAAAGGGTGGAACGTTGAAGTTATGGAGATTACTCCGAATGATGTCGGTGGATACAAAGAGATTATTCTCATGATTCGCGGAGAAAAAGTTTACAGTGTTCTAAAGTATGAGAGTGGCGTTCATCGGGTACAGAGGGTCCCTAAAACCGAAACCCAAGGGCGTATTCATACCAGCACAGTGACGGTTGCTATTATGCCTGAGGCCGAGGACGTCGAAATAAATATTGATCCCAATGAATTAAGAATCGATGTTTTTAGAAGCTCAGGCCCTGGAGGCCAAAGTGTTAATACGACCGACTCGGCCGTTCGGGTGACCCATATTCCAAGCGGTATTGTTGTAGTTTGTCGTGATGAAAAATCTCAACACAAAAACAAGGCAAAAGCTTTAAAAGTTCTAAAAACAAGACTCCTTGATATGAAGCAGGGTGAACAAAATGCGAAAATCGCTGCCGACCGATTGTCTCAAGTAGGGAGTGGAGATCGAAGCGAAAAAATTCGCACTTACAACTATCCTCAGGGCAGAGTTACTGACCATCGCATCGGAGCTACGCTTCACCAAATTGATTCATTCATGGGCGGGGACATTGATCCGATGATCAATCAGTTGCTCGCACATTATGAAGCTGAAGCTCTCAAACAACAAACTTCGTCATGACATTAGAATCATTTGTGACATTAGGAAAAAAGAGAATTGAAGAATCTGGGATTGAATGTGCTGATCCGATGCTTCACATGAAACAGATTCTTGGAGCATCTATTGGGCTAGACTCTCTTAATTTTTATAGCCGGTGGTCTGAGCCGCTGACCGATGCAGAGATTGAACTCGCGAATCAATTTTTAGAGCGAAGACTACGAGGTGAACCTTTTCAATACCTCGTCGGATATGAATGGTTTTGGCATTCTCGTTTCAATGTGGGACCGGGAGTTTTGATTCCCAGAAAAGAGACCGAGCATTTGGTTGAAGAACTTCTTAAACTGAGGGGTTCTGAGTCTCTCAAAATTGGTGAGCTTGGAGCCGGATCTGGAAATATTGGTATTTCCGTTTTGTTGGAGCGACCTCAGTGGGAGTGGCATGCATTTGAAATCAACCCTGAATCTATGCCCTATTTAGGTCGAAATCTAGGCGAGCTTCTTCCCCTCGATGCAAAGTATTTTGTTCATGAAGGTAATTTTTTTGAACTCTCGAAAGATTTTGCGCCCTATGATGTGATCGTTTCAAATCCACCCTATATCGCTGCTCCAGAAATGGAAAAACTGAGCCGAGAAGTGAAAAGTGAGCCAAGGCTTGCTCTGGTAGGTGGCGAGGAAGGCACTGAAATTCTAAAACACTTTATTGCTGCTAGTTTTCAATTTTTAAAACCAGGCGGATTGTTTCTGACAGAAATCGGGAGTGATCAAGGCCCGAAGATTAAAGAGGTTCTTGAAAATTCCGGTTTCAAATCGGTTGAAGTTTTAAATGACTATAGTGGCTTGCCCAGAATCGCGAAAGGTTTCAAGTAATGGATGCTCTGATTATTGAAGGTCCAACACAGCTTTCTGGAAGTGTCGAAGTTAGCGGATCCAAAAATTCGGCCCTGCCGTTGCTTTTTGCCTCGATACTTTTCAACGATAAAGTTTGTTACGAAAATATCCCGAGGCTTTGGGATATAGAGACTACTTTGAAGCTTCTAGAGATGATGGGTTGTGGCACCGAGTGGGACAAAGAAGGGGGAAGAGTTGCGATTATTCCCACAGTTAAAAGTAAATTAGCTCCTTATGAGCAAGTAAAGAAAATGCGAGCCGGAATTTTAGCGCTCGGGCCCTTAGTGGCTAAATATGGTGAAGCCAAAGTGAGTCTTCCTGGGGGATGTGCGATCGGTGCTAGGCCCGTGAACTATCACATTGAAGCTTTGCGAAAGTTGGGTGTGACCGTTGAGGTTGAGGAAGGGTATATCCATGCGAGCGTTGTAGGTAAGTTAGTTGGAGCTGAAATTTTATTTCCTGAAGTCACTGTGACTGGGACGGAAAACTTACTTTATGTTGGGGTCATGGCTGAAGGAAAAACGGTCCTCCAAAATGCTGCTTGTGAGCCGGAAGTAGTCGCTCTTGGAGAGTTTTTAAATAGTTGTGGAGCCAAGATCTCAGGTCTTGGAACTCATACGATAACTATCGAAGGGGGATCCCTTGTGACTCCAAGTCACCCCGTTCAAATCCCTCCTGATAGAATCGAAGCTGGAACTTGGGTTTCCATTGCGCTTGCTACACAATCTGCAATTGAAATTACTCATTGTGATACGTCTCAGATGACCAGTGTACTCGCTGCTTTTCGCCAGATGGGAGCTAAGATTGAAGAGCTCAATCAAGGGACCTGTTTGAAAGTGATACCGACTGAGCGGTACAACCCGCTCCATATCGAAACAGCTCCCTATCCCGGTTTCCCTACCGACATGCAGGCTCAGATTTTGACTCTGTTGTGCATGGCAGAGGGGAGATCCACTGTCGTCGAGAGCATTTTTGAAAATCGATTTATGCACGTGGCCGAACTTCAAAGATTAGGTGCAAAAATTGAGATTAATGGCAATGTCGCGACTATCGAGGGTCCAGCAAAATTTCGAGGAGCCCCCATCATGGCCACTGATCTTAGGGCCAGTGCTTGTCTAGTGCTTGCTGGTTTAATTTCGAAAGGAACCACCAAGGTAAGTCGTATCTATCACTTGGACCGGGGCTACCAAAGACTTGATGAGAAACTCCGTCGACTTGGTGCGAAAATTACTCGAGTTGCGGAATAGCTTAGACGAAGGTAGTGTCTCAGTTAATCGGAAGTTATTTTTAACAGGAGACAAAAAACATGCGACATTTATTTTTGGTTGCTGCCTTTACTTTAAGTGCAGTTACATTTTCAGCCGACATTCCCGGGGGCTTGGCACGAATTTCTGAAGGGCTGCCAAATAACACTTATGAAGTAGCTTTAAGTCCAGCTTATACTTTGAAGCCAGGCGGTGCATATTTGACTTCCGAGCTGAGATATCAAGCTAACGAAGATTTTGGTGCCGGATTTGGTTTTGGAGCTGGTGAAATTGGGTACAACTTCGGTGTTAACGGTACTTGGTACATTGCACCTGATATTGAATCACAACCTGCTTTCTCAGTACTCGGTGGTGTTTATATGAACAGAGTCGTCCAGTCCAATTTCTTGGCTTTAAGAATTGTTCCCACTGTGAGCAAAATGATTCCTCAGGATTGGGGAAAAGTAACCCCCTACGCTAGTCTCCAAGCGACACCTTCATTCCGTTTAGGTGTTGCCGACAACAACTTCTCACTTAGAACCAATGTCGGAACTTTGTTTGAGATTAAAGATATGCAAGGGCTGCGCGTTTTCACTGAACTAGGTTTAGCCATGATGAACAGCAACAGTGAAATTGTCTTTGGAATATCTTATCCGTTTAAAGCTCTTTAAAATTTAGAGTTCATTTAATTTGAAACAGTGTCGGGCGGTGAGTTCGACACTGTTTTTATTTTGGGTTCACCCGAAATTCTAAAATTCCATCCGGAATTTTGAAATCCTGTTCATCGTAAAAGGGAGTAGCCGTTTTCATAAAATCGATCCACATGGGAAGGGCTGCAGCACTGCCAGTGAGTCCCACTTTTTCCTCCTCGTCATAGCCGACCCAAATGAGAGTTAGTAACTTTGGAGTAAATCCGACAAACCAAGCATCTTTGTAGTCGTTCGTAGTTCCAGTTTTGCCAGCCATATTGCTCACATTGAGTCCACTCATCGCAGCAGCTTTTCCAGTTCCTTGAGAGAGAACGTCTTTAAGCAGTTGAACTGTTAGGTAGGAAGAAGCCGCAGGTAACCGTTCTTCCTCCGGAAAATTAGGTTCAAAGATTGTTTGGCCTGATTGATCAATGACTTTTTCAATGCTGGAGAGGGGGTGTCCTTTTCCATTGTTGGCGAGAGTCGCGTAACTTTCAGCTAACTCGAATGGAGTCACTTCCGTGCTACCTAGGCAAATCGAAGGAATTTTAATAATCTCTGATTTGACTCCTGAACGTTTAATAAGGTCGACAATAGGATCAAGCCCCACTGCTTGAGCTAGCCTTGCCGTAGGGATATTAATGCTATTTACAAGAGCCTCTTTAGCAGTCACTTTTTCTGGAGAGTCTTTGTCATAATTTTTCGGTTTCCAACTTTGATTTCCCTCGTACATCCATTCAAAAGGGCTTCCATCGAGTTCAGTTATCGCTGTGAAAGGCGGTGAGAAATCAGCTTTGTCAAAAGCAGCTAGAAAAACAAAAGGCTTAAAAAGAGATCCTGGTTGCCGCTTGCCTTGAAGAATCCTGTTAAATTGGGTCTTTTGATAGCTGCTTCCACCTTGGAGAGCCAATACTCTACCTGTCAGTACATCAAGGGAAATAAAAGCGCTTTGAAGCTGAATTCCTTTTTCAGCTTTCTTTGTAATACTTTCATAACTCTTTTTCATGAGCGCAAGATGGTCTTTCAGAGTTTGAGAGGCCTGAAGCTGAAGGTAAGGATTAAGAGTTGTGTACACAGTCAAAGCGTCGCTGTTCAATCTGAGCTTTAAATCCTCGGGAAGTTGAGACAAGACGAGGTCCATAAAATAGCCAGTATCTTGCAGGTTTTTTTCCCCGGGAGTTACGCCTAAGGGCTCGTTGATAGCCATTTGATACTCCCCAGGTAGTATAAAGTTGGCATCCGACATTTTTTTTAAAACTAAATTTCTTCTCTTTAATGCGTTGGCTGGATTTCGTCTGGGATCGTGGCTGTTTGGGGCTTGAATAATTGCCGCTAGAGTTGCGCTTTGAGAAAGAGAAAGATCAAAAATTGATCGATTGAAATAAAATCGGGCAGCTTCCGACACCCCATGGATCTCGTGAGTGCTCCACTGACCTAGATACACTTCGTTGAGATAAGCCTCCAAAATCGATTCTTTGGAATGAGTCGATTCAGTGATAAATGCATAAATTGCCTCTTTAGCTTTTCTTGAGACCGATTTTTCTCTCGAGAAGAAAAGATTTTTCATGAGTTGTTGAGTAATCGTACTTCCGCCTTCTACAAATTTTCCAGCGATTAAATCTTTGTACAAAGCGCGTAATGTGCTCTTAAGGCTAATGCCCCCATGCTCTAAAAAGTTAACATCTTCAATCGCCATTACAGCATGACGAACATCGACTGGGATTTCAGAGAGCGGAACAGGAGTTTGGGTTCTTAATCGACCCGCATAAAACGAGCTAATTCTCTTGGGTGGCAACTCAAAACTATCAATACTTTCTTGGTTTTCGTCGAGCGAGAGACCGTCAATGATGAGTGTGCTTTCTTCGGTTTTAAATTTGATGGTCAACTGACTTCGAGCAAGAGAATTTCCTGGGTAAACGCTCTCTGCTCTTATCAATTCTAGTTTTTTTTCGTTGTTGGGCAGACTCCATCTAAATTCATTGAGTTGAAGGTCTTCTTCAGTTTTCTTTTCTTGAAATCCTGAATATTCAAGCAAAGTTTGAAGTTGTTTTTGTGTAAATTTTTGACCGATTTTGATGGGAGGAATAGGTGCTAAAAATTGGGAAGATTTAGCAGAAAACAATTGCTCAAATCGTTCATCAATTCCCTGTTTGATAAAACTATAGGTAAGGCCGAAGACCAACAAAGACACGAGGCCCATTGCAGACAAAAATAGGATAAAGGACTTAGGGGAAAACTGCTTAACTCGTCGAAAAAGGCTCTTAATAGTCACTTTTAAAACTTACTCGTCCACACCTCGCAAGGGCAACTATATAAAAGAGAAATATTTTAAAACATGAAGGCGATAACGCGCTGCTCTTTTGGTTCAATTTAGCAATTCTCGATTGCAAGGCTTAAGCCCGTTGGTTAGTCTATCGGCGATGAGATTAAAGGAATCACAAGTAAAGCTCCTCTGTCAGAAACTGTTGGGTGGCCTTCGAGCCAAGCAACTTATCAATCTCAAAAAAAGTGATCCGGAAGTTTTAAACCGGATGCAGGAAATTTTTATTAAAGAATTAAAAATTGAAGATGACATTAATCTTCAAGCGGAGAGGATTCTCGCTGAAAACCTCCGAAAACTCGGGGTCAAAGGTGACCAAATTGATAGGGAAAAGATGTTTGAGATGATAAAGAAACAGTTGGTTAAAGACAAAAACATCATTTTATAAAAGGTATCGGAATGATTTCAGATGAAAAAATGAGCCACATTGTTCACCTTATGATGAATGGTCTTGAAAAAGAGGGTTTTGTAAATTTTCCAAGTAAAGAATCAGCCGTGCGAGAAGCTCACAAGATATCCAATTTGTATTTAGGAAACTTAAAAGGAGCTGCTGACGCAGCCAGACAAAGAATTTTGTCGCAAAAAAATGCGCCGGTAGAGAAAAGCCCTCAGTGGGATACGCTCTACCAGAAATATTTAGAAGAAGAATTGCAAAAACGGGGTGGATAAAGTTATTTTAACTTGTTGGTATTTATCAAAAATTAACGACGAGTTGAGAAGGGTAAAAAAAGACATGAACAACAGGCAGCTCAAAGCGGTTATTCTCAAAAGCATAACGTTAATATCTTTTATTTCGGTCAGTGCTTTTTCTGTTTCAGTAAACTTTGGTGGTAATTTTAGAACCGAAGGGGATTACTACACCAACCTAACTCAAGGTTACTTGGGAGATTTTTCGAAAAAGCAGCTCATGAGAGGTCGGTTGCTTTTAGACCCTAACTTTATTGTGGATGATCATTTTAGCATCCGTTCTCAGTGGTCTCTTCTGGAGTCTCAAAATATTACGCCTTCTCACAAGGCAACTTCCAACGGTGATATAAACGATGCGCCTTTAGGAAACGGCATGGGAATGGGTGGTTTTGTCTACGGAGACCCCAACACTACGACTTTGGTTCTTAACCGAGCTTGGCTTGAATGGAGTTCCGACTTTGGTGTCGTTCGCTTGGGTCGTATGCCCTTTTCATGGGGGTACGGATTGATGTGGGATGCTGGTGGGCTTTGGGATGACTACGGAACTACATTTGATCGTTTGGAATATCGACTTCATTTAGGTCACATTGTAGGTGCTCTGGCTTATTCGAAGCCTCGCAAAAAATCGATTTGGGGCCACAAAAACGACGCCGACTTTTTTACATTTTATTTGCAGTATGACAATCCCGAATCGGATGTTGAAGGCGGAGTCATCTATGAAAAACAGACTCGTTCTAACCGCCAAGGTGGAGAACTGTTAGATGAGAATCCAAATAATTATCCTTCAAACAGTTTCCTAGCTGCAGACACACCTTATCCTTTAAATAACAACGTTGTTGATCTCTATTTACGCAAAACGGTGAGCTACTTTACTTTAGGTGGGGAAGTGAACTGGATGACTGGAGAGGCCAATAACTATAAAAATACTCTTTCCAAAAATGCTAATTTGAATGCTTTAGCTGCTACTGCGAATGTGACTTATGAATATCATAAAGTGAAAGGCTTTATCGAGTTTCTCTATGCGAGTGGGGATTCCAATTTAAATAACGAAGAGATGACAGGTTTCGTTCTTCTACATCCTAATCGCAGAGCTGGGTTTATTCTGGGTAGAGAGCTTCTGGGCAAATATTCCAGTGTTGTTGGAACTGACCCTGGCAAGGCAGGCAACGGAAGCATGGTTGTTTATGGAAATGAGGACGCATTTTCTGGCGTGTATTTCTTTAGGCCAGGACTTCGAATCGATTGGTCACCCTCTCTCGCTACAGGGCTTGAAGTTGTTTATGCTCAGAAAGCTTCTGTGAAATCTGGAGAAGATCGAGCCCTTGGAACAGAGATAGATCTTGGAACCGATTACAGTGTTTATAAGAACTTTGATTTAGGAGTGAATGTAGGAGTTCTATTCCCCGGCAAAGGGGTAATTTCCTCGATGGCTCCTGACGTTGAGAAAACCTATACTGTTTTTGGGTTTCGAACTACAGCTAGTTTGAAATTCTGATAAATTCACTAAGCCGCGGAGTTTGATTGAGGCTTTTAGTTAGTATTTTTGTTTGTTGTGCTTCGTTTGTCTCTTTTGCACTCAATGAAAATTTAGTTCAATCTGCTGAAGCTTTTTATGCTCAAAATGATTTTCCTCATGCTCTAGATTCATGGAAAAAAATCTATAAGGTCAATCCTCACTCTGTTGAAGCAGTGATTCGGGTATCCGATCTTCAATTGCTTCTCGATGGGCATGAATCTGCTCAAAAGACAATTTTAGAGTTCCTGAGCGAGGGGAGAGAACATCTAAGTTCATCGCAGGTTTGGATTGTTCAACAGCGATTGCTTGAAGTTCAAAACAGGTTTGTCAAAGATGATTCTCAAAGTCTCTATTTTCAAGCAATGGTAAAAATAAAATTGGCGGATTTTAATCAAGCTTTGCCTTTGTTAAACCAGGCTAATCAGATCGAAAAAGGGAACTCAAAGATTTTAGAATCAAAAGCTCAGTGTGAGCGAGAACTGGGACAGTACACCCAGTACTACGATACACTAAAAACAACTGCTGAGCTGAACTGGATTAATAATAAAGTCCGAGAAGATCTTCTGGAGGCACAGTATTTTTTTCGGGATTTTTCAGACATCATCCAGTGGTCCCAAAGCCAAATCAATTCCAATATGTCTTTACGGCAAAAAACAGTCATTTCTCTGGCTAAATTAGAAAAAGCAGAGAATCAAGATTCTGTAAGAGCATTCCTTCAAATCATTGAAGGAGCTAAGGGTCGGCCGGTGAACCCCATGATTTGGTATGGCCTCGGCCGTTGCTATAGGAAAATGGAAAATGTAGGAGCTGCGACAAAATATTTTGAGAAGTTTGTTTCGATGACTGCCAAAAGCCAAGTGATAGCCACTCAGACTTGGGATCCTTACCGGACTGCCGAAAAACTCGAAGATGCAAAACAATGGCTCTTGGAGACCAAGCAAAGCCCATAATTGTCACTCGTGTTGGTTTCTTACACGCCTAGGCCAAAGTTAGTCAGTTGGTCCATGGTAGTAGTATTCTTTAAGTTTCAACTAATTATCACTTCTGCTCTTTCTGGCGTTAGCCTTGCATTTTGCCATTCCGGACTGGGGACCTATGTCCCGTGTAGAGAGGCTTAAGAGAGTTTATGCAAAAAAAATCAAAAGCAAAAAACGCTTCCCTTGTTCTAGGTCTGTTTTTAACAGTTTTGATAGGGTTATCAGCGTGTGGCGATAAAAACCAATTGCTCCAAACCAATTCATCACTGAGTTTTACCCAAGACTACAACCCACCCTTACTCGATATTCTTTGGGTTTTAGATGATCGATCCCAGTTTTACAGTGCTCCCGGGCGTTCGCACATTGTCGAAGAGGCAAAACAGTTTTTTATCCGTTTAGACAGTTCGACTGCAAGCTATCAAATGGGTTTTATTACAGCCGATATGTTAAACGCTCAAGGGAGATTGCAACCTGTTTCAAGCCCCATCATCCTCAAAAAGAACATGGGGACTTTAGCGCAGCGAGTTTCACTTTTTTCGTCTCTGTTAACTCAAGTTGCCTTTAATGGGCGCACTAGCGGTGTTAATAAAGCTTTTGAAGCGACGGCAATTGCATTGACCTCGGGTTTTAAACCTAGAACCAATGTGCCACTTGTGATCGTGTTTTTATCAGATTCAGATGATCGTTCTTCAGTGCCTAGTTCGCAATCGGCTGTTACTTATTACGGCAATTTGTTTTTGAGTCTTAAAGGTAACAATCCTGATTTGCTACGGGTTTATTCGATTAACTACGAGCGACTAGCACAAGGTGAGGCTGTGAATTCCTCAAACCGTTGTGTGACTCTTTACAATGCAGATATTGACGGTCCAAATTTTCAAGACAGATTCTTTCAACTTGCGGACAGGCTTAATGGTGAGAGTTCTGGAATATGCGGGGCCTTTTCAGACAATATTAGTTTGGCGGGACTGAGGGCTCGTGAACTTCCTAAGAGATTTAAATTAGATGTCGCAATTCAACCGAGTACCTTAAGAGTTGTTGTTTCTTTAAATGGTGAAGAATTAGATGGATTGTCATGGTCTTTTGACGAGACCACTAATGAAGTTGTTTTTAATCAAGCCCCACCCGAGGGAAGTCGAATCGATATATCTTATCTTGGATTGTAAAGCTTAAGCATTAGAATTTTGTCGTGCTCTCAACTGGTTTAGAGCTCGGCCCCACTCGGATAGATTGGTGAGGAGTTCGTATTCTATCTTGTCTGCTAATCCTTGATAGTCCTCTTGTTCTTGAAATGAAAACACCGATTTTAAAATGATGTTTAAGTCGCTTTCTGTCTGTGAAAGTGACCTGCCATCTAGAAGCTCTTTCGTAAAGTCCAACCCAATAGCAGCTTTTGTGATTGTGATGGCTTCAATGAATCGCTCTAACCCTTCAATACATTGAATAAACAGGCGATTGCCATTGAGTTTGTCTGATTCACGAAATAACTCCGCAGTCTTTATAATGCTTCTCTGAATCCGCTCAATGCAAGAAAGAGAAATATCGTAACCTGTAGCGGCCCATATAGCTTTGTCTGCCGTTTTAATTTCAATTTCATGCGAGGAATCGATACTTTTTTCAAGAATTTCGGCCTGTTTTTCGGCGTTGTATCGAATGCCATCCACGAGCAGTTGGGTGACTAGGCGATTTGAGGGAATGCCGTTGATAGCTTCCGTAATTGCAGTCCCGATTTTGTTCATGGTATCGAGGCTAACACTGCAGGCTGAGTCATCTACTTTTAATTTAATCATAGTGTTCCCCTTTGGCGATGGCGCAGTAAGCTTAGATCTTCTCTGAGTAGTCGGGCTTTCGGATGATCAGGATGTCTGATGAGGATGGCATTCAGCTCTCCCTCACACCCAGCCCAGTCATTCTGCTTCAAAAGAGTTGCGGCTAACAAAAATCGATTATCTAAATTAGATGGCTCTTTTGTCAGAGCTTGAACAAGTCTTAGTCTTAGCTCTTTCCAGTCCATATCCGTTTCAGCTAAAGCATAGAGTTGATGCAGGGCTACTGAGTTTTGATTATCAATATCGAGTGCTTTACGGAAATAAAGTTCAGCAATTTTCTTTTCGCCACCCATTTCAGCGACAATGCCAATGCCACAGAAAGCTTTCGCGGCCTTGGGGCAAAAGTCTATAGCTTGCTGGAAAAATTGGGTTGCCTTATCAAACCGTTTTCGTTGGATTTCAAGAGTTCCTAGGTTAATCAAAATGACGTGTGACCTGGGATTTAAAGATAAGGCTTGATGGTAGTTCTCGGAAGCTTCATTAAACCGTTCAAGCCTAGTTAGGCAGTTTCCAAACTCTTTGAAAAAGTTAAATCTTAGATCTGCCGGCAGTTTGCCCTGATCTTTAACTTTGGTAAAAGAATCTAAAGCACTGTGGTCATTATTTTCTTTTATAAAGCAAAGACCGAGAAGGGCATGGCCCTCAACTAGGTTATGAATTTCAACTAGAGCATTAAAACATTTCTTAGCAGCCGGTGTATCCCCCAGGTTGAGAAGGCAAGTTCCTAAGCCCTTCAGAGCTCGGGGATTCTTAATTTCTTTTTTGAGTACATAGGAATACAAGTTTCGAGCAAGGAGGTAATCTTCGTTTTTAAGTAAGATATCAGCCTTAGTTAAAATGCTTATTAGCTCACTATCTAATTTGGGTTCGGCAATTGGAATTTGGACCGTGAGAGTCGGCTTTTTTACAGTAATAAGAAAGCTTCGAGTTTCGATTCCTTCAGAATCCTGGTCAAAGTTTTTAATCGCATCATTAAGGTTATCTAAAATGTTGTTCTGAGTCGAAGGCACGACTTCCCGTACTTGTATGCTCTCTGCATCAGAGAGCACATTGAAAAAGGGGGACTGCTTGATATCGAGATGATTTTCTTGCGGCATGATAAATACATTCTGGAGCAAGGGGCATGCCAGTATATAAAGAAAAAGATGTGAACAGTGATTGATACTTGGAAGAAAAGATGGGGTACAAATTCGTCAAACACCAAACAAAGCGACAAACTTTTGACTTTGTTTGGTGATTTAAGATGAAGGTACTACGCGTCTTTGGTCTTTCGTCTCTTCGAAGATGATCTTTCAAAACTGCCTAGGTGATGGGAGGTTTTTACTTCGGTTTGTAGTTTTTTGATGGTCTGAGTTTTCATTGCGTCAATTTTAGAAATTAGCTGAAGATCAATGGCAACAATCTGATCACCTAATTTTCTTTTTTGAGCAAAAAGGGACTTCAGGGTTTCTCGGTAACTGTTCATTTCATCTTCGCTGGTAGAGGATTCTTTGAAGGCTCTTGCGATCTTTTGATCCAATGAACGAATGATATTAAGAAGTCTCTCGCGATTTTCGACGAAAAATTTAAGGTTATCCCAATGATCGCTATTCGTCTCCTCGAGGAACTTTGTGCTGATAGTGAAAAACTTTTGATAGTATTTATTTTTTAGTTTTAGAAATTGAATGACTTCTTCCATTTTTATTCCCCCTAGCGATTTTCGGAAACTTCTTTTTCGGTTTTGGTTGAGTTGATAGCTTGTTGCCAAGCTTCGTGTAAAGTTGTGAGAATATTGATGGCTTCATTAAGTTTTTCACTGTCATTATCTTTATTAGCCAAAATAAGTCTGTCTGTCACAAAACCGTAGAGAGAGTCCAACGACACAGCTAGATCACCACCTTGTTTTTTATTCAGAGTGGCTCTCAGTTCGTTGACAATGTCTTGACCTCTACCAATAAGCCTTGATTTCTCAATAGTATCTTTTTTTTCAATCGCGATGATAGCTTGTTTCAGGAATCTGATAAGCCCTTCATAAAGCAATAAGAGAATGGCCTCTTTATTGGCTGTCATGATTTCGGTCGTTCGGTAAGACTTTAGGGTCTGTTGATATATCTTTTTCTTGTTGTCTTGGCTCATAGTTTAGTCCCTACAGTTATTGCTGCGGCAATCCATCGCCAACAGCCCCTTGAAAGTAACTACTTTGGCTCTTCATGGCGCTGAGAGCCGACTGGGCAGAAGCCAACTGATTTTTTAGAGCCTCAGCCCGCCTCTCCACCTGTTTTTCTTTGGTAGAAATGTTTTTATCAATACTTCTGATCTGGCTATTGTAGTTTTGAAGTTGATTAGTTAACACTCCACCGCCAGCACTTGAAATTGTGTTTACAGCATTGATTACAGAAGGAATAACTCCACGTGTATTTTCGTCGCCAGCCATGAGGGTAACGACTTCGTCAAAATTTGATTCAAGTACAGTCTGGAATTTTTTTTCATCGAAAGCCAGAGTGCCTTGTTTGTTGAATTGAACTCCCAAGTCTCCGAGCGATTTTATTTTTTTTGTAGGATCGTTTAGAAAGTTCTGTTGAAGTGCACTTCGTAGTCGATCCTCGGCTAGGCGAATACCATAATCGCCACCCAAGGTCTTAGACGTGTCTGTCTTTTCATCCATTTTGTTTTGGCTTTGGATAAAAGAAAAAATTTGATTGATCTTTTCGACAACATCTTTCATTTTAGTAATAGTTTTAGGGACGTCTTGGTCAATCGAGATCGTTAACGGTTTTCCCGACTCGGTTAGCCCTTTTAAATTCAGAGTTGCCCCAGGAATGATATCTTTTAATTCGTTCGAGGGACTTTGAATTTCATAGCCCTGATATTTGATCACCGCATTGGAAGCCTCTCGTGTGGATTCCAAATAGAGATCATCTTCCCCCCCAGAAAAATAGAATTCGGGAAACTGCACATCGCTCTGAGTCCCTACACCATCAGCTTTGAGAAGTAATCTAAAAGCCGGCTCTTCGGCAGCATTGTCATTAATGACACTTGCTCTAAGTCCCGTCCCTGAAGAGTTAATTACTTTCGCAACACCCTCCAAGGTGGAATTGTCATCATCGATAAAAATCTCTTGAAGCTCGCCATTTTTGTTGGTGAACGAAATATAACCAGTTCCAATTTTGGTTTCCGATTTGTCTGGCAACGGATTTGAAAGAGCAGATGCAGAGCCTGCTAATTGGAGTACTTCAATACTGTGTTTGCCTTTTTCAGCAATGCTTTTGTCCGCACTGCCCGTGATAATTTTATCATCATCTGTGGTGAAGGATAATTCCCTTAAAGCAAATGGAGTTCCAATTTCAGGAAGACTTTGTTTTAGACTATCTACTTTAGATGCTAAATCGGTCAGTAGATTCACTTTAGATTCAATGGTGGTTTTTTTTTCTTCAAGCTGTTGGATGGGCTTGCGCTCAGCTTGTACCGCAGCTCCATAGGCCTTTTGGAACTCAGGCATCAAATTAGAAACTGCATCCATCGATATACTCGGCACACCAAGCTCCTTGGGTTAAAGACTCAATGGGATTGTTAAAGGAAATAGCGCTGAGGATTTACGAATTAAGAATCTACTCTTTCAGTATAAAAGCTAGAGGTAATTTAAGCAATCTTCGAAATGCAAATCGTATTGAATTAAAAAGCCTTATTGAATTTTTTAACGTCAGTAATTTGGCTTTTTTCTTGATGGAGTTTCTTGGTTGAAAAACAGTTTCTAACAGATCTCTTTAACTTGGGGCGGTGCGCGAGCAGCTCAATCACTGTTCCGCTGTCAACAATTTGACTTGTAAGCTCGGTGTTCTGAAATTCATTAGACGGCTCATCAGATGAGTTGGACGGGCTAGATGATGCTTCTGCTCGACTGATTTTTAGTCTGGCTTTTGAGTTTTTCTTGGCAGAGTTATCCTCTTGTCGCTGTCTCGAGTTGTCGGAAGTTTCGTTCGAAGCATTGATGGAATAAGGAATTGCTGGATTTAGGGGATTTACAGCCATAGAGGACTCCTCTAGGAATATATCGGCTTACTCCGATGAAAGAGTAAGCCGATTTCCCCATTTGTTAGCTTACAGCGTAACCTCAGCTAATCTCCTAATAGTTTCAGTGCCATAGCAGGAGTCATGTTAGTTTGTGAAAGAATTGCCACTCCAGCTTTTTGCAATACTTGCGCTTTCACAACGTCTGCGGTTTCTTTGGCTATATCCGCATCAATAATTCGGGAACGTGCTGCTGTCATATTCTCTTCGTAAACTGACAAGCTGCTGGACACAGATTGTAGTCTCGATTGAAGAGCACCCAGCTCCGCTCTGGGTTCAGCTAATTTTTTTACCGATTCATCAATGGTCGCAAATGACTCCCTAGCAGAATCGATATCTGAGAGGTCCACACTCGTTAAGCCCAGAGTTGAAACACTTAAGTCGAGCTTTCCAGAATCGTATTCAAAACGATTGTTTTCATCATTGTCAGGTCCAATCTGAAATGAAAAGTTTCTACCCTTTCCATTGAGTAGTGGATTATCGAGATATTTTGTGGATCCCGATAGCCGATCAATTTCTTGTTTAATTTGTTCCACCTCAAACTGAATCGATTGCCTTTCAGCATCTCCCACGTTATCACTCGCTGCTTGCATCGCGAGTTCGCGAAGTCGGACGATGGAATTATTCACATCATTCATTCCCCCCTCTGCAACTTGAAGCAATGATAGAGCATCTTGAGCGTTTCGCCGGGCCTGCTGGATACTTCTCACTTGACCCTCGATGCTCGTTGAGATCGAAAGTCCGGCGGCATCATCGCCTGACTTATTAATTCTTTTACCTGTCGCTATACGCTCGGCAGACTGAGCGAACTTATCTGAAGATTCCTCCAGATGGCGTTTCGTGTTGAGCGACGCCAAATTGGTTAATATCGTTAATGCCATAGTAAGCTCCTTTAGCTCTTTCCCTTTAGGAAAGAACTTGATAAATGGGTTGTATAGCGCGTTGCATTACAACGCACAGTGTCTTTATCGGCACTGCGTTAATAAGCTTTAGAAAAAAATATGCACCGCATTAAAAAAAGTATGGAAAAACTACACAAACCCGTCTTGTTATCCGAAGTTATTGAAAATATTAATGTTATTGATGGCGGGGAATATGCTGACTTAACATTTGGTGAAGCAGGTCATTCAGATGTCTTACTTAATCACAGGATTTCAGCGCTCGTAGGTAACGATAGGGATGAGACCACCCTTCAACGCTATCGTGAGGAGGGTAAATACCGCGATGACCCAAGGCTAAAGTTGGTTGTGGGTCCGTTTTCCGATTTCCTACGGCAGGTGGGGGAGACCAAGTTCGATGGTATTTTGGTCGATCTTGGAGTGAGTACTCGTCAATTGTTAGAGCCTGATCGGGGTTTTTCCCTTATGAAGGCTGGACCGTTGGATATGAGAATGAACCCTGGCAAGGGTGAGAGCTTAGCCTCACTTTTAGCTCGCTTAACTCCTGATGAACTAGCCGATGAACTTTATAAAAACGCTGAGATAAGGGATTCTAGAAAGCTAGCTAGAAAAATCATTGAGGGGTTTAATCAGGGGCAAATTCAAACCACTCTGGATTTGGCTCAAGTAGCTGGAAAGCGGGTTCCGGGAAAGTCTCATCCTGCCACGGCTCTTTTTACCGCTTTAAGAATGATGGTGAATCATGAGAAAGAAGAGATGGAAACCTCAATCCCAGCTCTGGTCGAAGCTCTTAAGCCCGGCGGACGTTTAGTTGTGATTACTTTTCATTCGACCGAGGACAGATTGATTAAAAGGCTTTTCTTAAAGTTGGCAGGTAGATGTACCTGCGAAGAACCGATTTGTCGATGTCAGCAACCCGCCAAAGTTAAACTCATTACAAAAAAGCCTGTTGAACCTTCTGAGTTGGAGTTGCTGGAAAATCCTAGGGCGCGGAGTGCTAAACTAAGGTGCGTTGAAAAAATCTGAATAAACGCATAAAATAAAGATATCTTTAAACAACTCTCCGAAAACAAAAATCCATGATGAATCAAATTTCGCCCCGCAAGGAGCTTACTTTCTTTTTATTATCAATTTTTATATTGGCGGCTGCTTTGGTATGGGTACGAGCTTTAACTGTTAAATCTACTTACGAATTTGTAGGAAAAGAGAGACAGTACAGACTGCTCGAACAAGAAACTCAGGCCTTGCGAGTCCGATGGTTGAAAATGACTTCTCCCAAAAGGCTCGAGTCTTTGGCTTCACAATTAGGTTTGGAGCCCCCGAAGTTAGGACAAAGTTTGCGAATTCAAGCACCCGCCTCAGAGGTAAAACATTTTTAATGAGTTCATGGATCAAAATAAGGCTCGGATTTATCTACGTCTCACTGGTAGCTTTCTTTCTTTTGATAGGCTTGAGATTGTTTCAATTACAGCTTTGGAAAGATCCGGATCTTGAAAACCTAGCTCGCCGTCAATATCACAAAGTAAATAAAAAAATACAATATCGGCAGCCGATTTTAGATCGGAACGGTGAGGAATTAGCAGTTAGTATGCCCTCGGTTTCAGTGTTTGCTCATCCCAAAATGATTCGGGCCCGAAAAAAAACAGCTATTTCTCTCGCTCGAGTGTTGGGTGGAAGTCCTCAAAAATGGTTGCAAAAACTGGATAAACGAAAAAATTTCGTTTGGATTCACCGCCAACTGACTGAAGAGCTGGCTAAAAAGCTCACTGCGCTGAAGCTTCATGGGGTTTTCGTGGAGCCCGAGAACCATAGGTTTTATCCAAACTCTACATTGGCGGCCCAGACTTTGGGTTTTACTGACATCGACGGTAACGGAATTGCTGGTGTTGAACTTTATTTGAATCAACAATTGATCGACACTCGAGGCAAAATGGCTATACCCAGAGATGGAAAGGGTAATCTCAGTTATCTCGAAAAAAATTATGGTGAGAGCTTTAGTGTCCGGGAAGGGGTGCGTTTAACTTTAGACCGAAGGATTCAACACGTTGTTGAAGAAGAGCTTGAGAGAGCTGAGATTTCCACGGGTGGAAAAAATATCATGGCAGTTGTTGTCGATCCAATGACGGGAGAAATCATTGCATTGGGCCAGCGTCCCCTTCTTGATTCGAACTATCCCAATCTGACCCCACCGGGAAACGCCACTAATTTATGGATTTCGCATCTTTATGAGCCAGGTTCGACATTGAAACCGGTTTTTGCTGCTGAAGCGATCGAGCTAGGGCTAATGAATTCAAAGTCCAAGATCGATTGTGAAATGGGCCATTTGAAAATAGGCAATATGGTGATTCATGAAGCTGAAGCCAATCATAAGTTCGGAAAAATATCTCTCGGTGAAATTATCCAACATTCGAGCAATGCCGGGGCTGCGAAAGTAGCCCTTACTCTCGGTGCCAAAAGAATGAAGAATGTTTTGGATAAATTTAACCTCATTAAAAAAACTGAAGTCTCACTACCCGGAGAGGTTTTCTCAGGTCTGAAAAACGAGGAAGTTTGGAAGACATTTTACCAAGCTACAGTAGGATTTGGTCAGGGGATTTCTTTTACACCATTGCAGATGGTGATGGCTTATGCTCCGTTTGCAAATGGTGGTTATTGGGTGAGACCTAAAATTTTACTAAATGAAGTTGAGATTTTAGAATTGCAGGTGAGCTCGGCCAAAAGAGTATTGAGTCCCTTAACCGTGAAAACTATGACAGATATTTTGGTTTCAGTAACTGAGGGAGACAAGGCTACTGGTGCTAAAGCAAAAATCGCGGGGCTCAGGGTAGCTGGAAAAACGGGTACAGCACAAAAATACGAGCCAGGTAAAGGTTACGACAGTAAAAAGTATTTAGCTTCTTTCATCGGTTTTCTTCCTGCGGATAAACCGGAATTACTCATAGGAGTTATGATAGATGAGCCAAGAGCGCCCTACTATGGGGGTTTAACTGCAGCTCCAGTTTTTAAGAGAATTGCTGAACGATCAATGCAGATCTTAGATCGTGTTCCGAAGACAGCGGTTGTTAAAAACACGCCACTCATCCGAAAAACCACACCCATGCCCGAGCTTATTCCGATGCCTGAAATTAGGGTCGCTGCTGATGGCGTTTGGTACATGCCAAATTTAAAAGGTCTAAGCATGAGAGAAGCTCTTCGGGTTCTAGGAGAACACGTGAATTCGGTTAAAATGGTGGGTGAGGGTTTCGTAGACCGTCAATCCCCAGACTCTGGCACTGTTATTTCACCTCAGAGTGAGGTGAACTTGCATTTCTCTCCCAACACATAATTTTTCAAAAAAGTCCGAAGTGGACATATTTGCAAACAACCTGTATCTCAACAATTATCGTGAAAACTGTAAGAGAACTTTTTCAGCCCTCCGAGATTATAGAGGCCACAGTGCCCCTTGATACGAGCATTGCTGAAGTTATCGTGGATTCGAGAAAAGCTAAAAAGGGAAGCCTTTTTGTTGCTTTACGAGGGTCCCAATTGGATAGCCACGATTTTGTGCCTTTGGTATCGAGCAAAAATGCGGTCTCGGTAGTAGATGGTTCTTACTCATCTCCATCATCTCAAACAAACTATATTAAAGTACATTCCACTCGCGAGTTGTTAGGAAAAATAGCTTCGCGATTTTGGGGAAGCCCCACAAGCCAGTTTAATCTAGTTGGGATAACTGGGACCAACGGGAAAACAACAACCTCTTTTTTGCTAGACCAAATTTGGACTCAAATGGGGTTGACGACCGGTCTTGTAGGAACAGTACATAACAAAATTGCAGAAGAGGTTATTGAAAGCGAACTTACTACTCCTGGGCCTGTCGAGCTGCAGACATTGTTTCACCGAATGGTTCAGAGAAAAGTTGAAGTTTGTTCCATGGAAGTTTCATCTATTGCCTTAGACCAATTTAGAGTTCAAGGAGCCGAGTTTAAAGTTGCAGTGTTCACCAACTTCTCTCAAGACCATCTCGATTATCATAAAACGATGGACAGCTACCTGAAGTCAAAGCTCAGATTATTCTCAGATTACAAAGCCGCTCACGCCGTGGTTAATGCAGACGACAAGTATAGCCATTCTTTTTTGGCGGCTTCGACTGCTGCCCACAAGCTTACTTATTCACTTTCAAATGAAAAATCAGATTTTTCAGTTTTAAGATCGCAATTCAGCAAAAGCGGAACGATAGCAGTTCTTAAAACTCCAATAGGTGAGCTGGAAATAAACTCGCCCTTGATCGGTGCTCATAATTTAATGAATGTATTAGCTGTATTGGGCGTGGTGAAATCTTTGGGCCAAGACTTAGAAAAAGCTTCAGATCTCCTTAAGAATGCTACTGGGGCCCCCGGAAGATTACAACGAGCTGTGCCGGGAGAGTATTATCCCAATGTGTTTGTGGACTATGCTCATTCGGATGATGCTTTGGAAAATGTTCTGAGTGCTTTAACAAAACTCAGAGGAGATTCTAACTGCAGAATTATTACTGTCTTTGGTTGTGGTGGGGATCGAGATAAAACAAAGAGACCTAAAATGGCCAAAGTTGTCTCTATTTATAGTGATATTACGATCGCAACTTCGGACAATCCTCGAACTGAGGACCCGGAGGAAATATTAGACGAAGTAGAAAAAGGGGTTGATAGGAGTGTGACTATCTACCATCGAGAACCTAATCGAAGAGATGCCATCTACATGGCATTAAAATTAGCTTCACCGGAAGACATTGTTCTTATCGCCGGAAAGGGGCACGAGAATTATCAAATCGTTGGGAGTCAGCGTTTTGACTTTGATGACGTTCAAGTCGTCAGAGATTTCTATAGCCTGTAAACCGCAGCTTGTTTAAATTAAAATTTTGCAACTAAAGAAGTGGTATAAAGAGCATCCACTTTCTTTTTACCAGCGACAGCAGGTACATTTCTGAAGTTTACAAGATAAGCTAATTTTACTGAGAACATTTGATTTAACAACACACTTAAGGATGGCTCTAAATTGAAGCGGTAATCCTTAGTGTTGGTGTAACTTTGCAGGTACTCTCCCCAGAACTTCGAACCTACATTAGAACTCCATTTGTTATTCCACTCCAGATAAATACGACTCATGTGACTTGTGAGGTATCCTGAAGTAGTCGTACCATTATCTGTTGTGAAACTTTCCTTGGTAAGTCTGTAGCCGATTTCAGTTCCAATATCGGTTTGGTCCCCTTTAAAAAAAACGTACTTTCCTCCAAGGTCAACCGTATGTCGCAACTCAGTTCCTGCAAAAGGAAGGCTGTCAATTTGGTAGCTCGAGTAAATAGCCAAGGCTGTCGACAAGCTTCTTTCGTAGCGAAGTCCCAAATCCCACTTTTTAGCCGTTTCAGTCCCTGATGTTTTTCCTAGTAAATAGGACCCAGTAAATTTTAGGGCGTTTGGAGTCCAATCGTAAGTTGTACTCTGTTTGATGCTGTATGTTTGGGTTTCGCTGTTTCCCGATGCCAAAATAACACCCGCCTCGGAGTCGTGGCTGAGTTTGCTAGGTTTGGTATCCTCAGCAAATGAGAATTGGGAAACTAAAACAGATGTTACTAAAATTAGGAAACGCATAGGACCTCGATTCTATTTTTTGGCTACAGTTTCTTCTCTAAGAACTAGCTTGGCAAAAAGAAAAACCACAAAAGCTACGATGATGAAATCAATACTGCTACCAATAACTTTACCGTACAAAACTCCGTGGTAGCTCAATTTTCGAATATCATCGACGTTTGCCGCTCTGAGTGCCGGCTGGAAAATAAGCGGCATCAGGAGGTCATTCACCACAGATGAAACGAGTTCATTTGCTTTACCACCGATAATCACCGCAATAGCTAGCCCAATAACACCGTAGTGTTTCAAAAATCCCAAAAATTCTTTTACCATATTTCCATCCTCCGAAATTGGAGCAGGTAAACATGTAGCTTTTGGGTCGTCAAATGAAAAACAAACAGACTTTGACGCTTTCATCAGGATCTTAGATAATTTAAATCAGTATGTATTCCTCAATTACTTTTGAAAAATTAGCTCAATGGGCAGGTGGAGAAGTTTTTTCAAAAACTGGGGTCCACTTTCCTGTCTCCAATATATCTACAGACACCCGTACGTTAAAGCGTGGAGATGTTTACTTAGCCCTGAGGGGTGAATCTTTTGATGGCAATCAATTTTTAAAAGCTGCTGTTGATGCGGGTGCAATCGGGGTGATTTGTGAAACTGCCGAGGAAATAAGTATTCCCAAGATCAAAGTGGAGGATTCTTTAAAAGCATTAATTGCTATTGGGGAATCTGCTCGGTCCATTTTTCGTGGGCCTGTTTTTGGAATTACGGGAAGTGCCGGAAAATCATCGACTAAAGATATGGTTGCTGTGCTTTTGGGGGAAAATACTGTCAGCTCGCCCGCTAGCTTCAATAACTTGATGGGTGTCTCTAGAACTCTTTGCCTCGTTGAAGATGATACGAAAAATTTGGTCCTTGAGATGGGGATGAATAATTTTGGTGAAATAGCGGAGCTCTGTAAGAGATTTCGTCCTCAATTTGGGATGATCACCAACATAGGAGATGCTCACATCGGCAAACTGGGCGGACAGGAAGGTATTTATCGTGCTAAAAAAGAGATGTTTGATTTCCTAGCAGCCGATTCCGATAGTCTTGGAGTCGCACTCAATGGTGATGATAATTGGGTGATTGAAGCGTACAAAAGTGCTTTTCGCCACCAAGACCGGTTGAATTTTAAGTTGAAAACCTACTCTCGAAAAAATAGTTCCGCTGATATTTTTCTTGAGAGTAGCTTCATGGACCCTCAAACCGGTTTTTTAAATCTTAAAATAAAAACCGCAGAGGGAAATATTGTTACTGCTTTGCCTATATTTGGTGAACATCAAGCTGAAAATATTATCGCAGCTATTGCAATGGTGAAACTAGTGGATGTTCCATTGCGAGACATTGAAAAACGGTTGAAAAATATCAAGCCGGCAAAACATCGGGGCGAAATCATCCAATTAGCAGGGGAAAAGATTGTGATCGATGAGAGTTATAATTCTAATCCAAAAGCTTTACTTTCGTCCCTAGAATCTTTGAAAAAACTTTCTCCCAGGGGACGCTATGTTTTGGTGTTGGGAGAGATGAGAGAGCTTGGCAATTTTTCAAAGCAGCTACACGAAGATGTGGGTAGCTTTTTGGCAGATTGGATCGGAAAAGAACGGCCTCGGGTGTCTATTGTTACAGTGCGGGGGGATTCTTCAAGGATCTCAGATCAAATAAAAAAATTTCATCCCTCGGTTCCAGTCAAACATGTTGAAACAACTGAGCAAGCGAAACAAATTGTTCCCTCGTTGATACACTCAGGTGACATTGTCTTTATTAAAGGCTCGCGAAGTGTGGGCTTAGATCAGCTTTTAAGCACTCTTTAAAACCCGACTTTAGCTTCGATTTACGCGGTTAATCAATAAAAACCACGCTTTCAAAGCGTTTTAAAAGATCGTATTATCAAATACTTATAACTTTTTTCTTGCCCGTTGGTTCGTATTTTTATAAACCACAGCGCGGGAGAAGAGTTTGCTATATCAGTTGCTATATCCAATGCATGGTTCTTTCCATGCGTTCCATGTTTTCAAGTATATTACTTTCCGAGCATTAGGGGCGGGTCTAACTGCGTTCCTACTGAGTTTGATTCTTGGTCCGCACTTTATAAAAATTTTGAGCAACAAACAGTACGGTCAAACTATTCGAACCGATGGTCCTCAGACCCATTTAAAGAAATCTGGAACACCTACCATGGGGGGAATCCTCATATTATTGAGTGTTACTGTCTCAACATTGCTATGGTCCGATTTGAGTAATCGATATATCTGGCTTGTCTTAGGTGTGATGCTCTCTTTTGGTTTTATCGGTTGGTTGGATGATTTCAAAAAAATTACAGAGAAGAATTCAAAAGGGCTCTCAGAAAGAGCAAAAATGATCCTTCAGACGTTGTTTGCATCAATGACTATTTATGTTCTTTTCGGGATTTTTAAAGTCGATACGTCACTAAATATTCCTTTTTTCAGAACTGCTACGGTAGAAAATGCGTGGTTGTATTTTGCATTGGCTTGGCTCGTGATTGTAGGTTCATCGAACGCCGTAAACCTAACAGACGGTTTGGACGGTTTGGCTATAGGCCCTATCATCACCACTGCTTTGACTTTTGGGATACTTTCTTACCTGGCTGGTCACGCCAAACTTGCAGAGTATCTATACATTCCGTTTGTGAAAGAAGCTGGTGAGCTTTCAATTTTGTGTGCCGCTATTGTCTGCAGTGGTATGGGCTTTCTTTGGTTTAATACCTACCCTGCCCAAGTGTTTATGGGCGATGTCGGTGCTCTAGCTTTGGGGGCAGCATTAGGATCTATAGCAGTCATTACCAAAAACGAATTCGTACTTGCAATTGTGGGTGGCATTTTTGTGGTTGAGGCTGTCTCCGTAATTACACAACGTATTTCGTTTAAAACTACCCGAAAAAGAGTTTTTAGAATGGCTCCAATTCATCATCATTTTGAACTTTCGGGTTGGGCGGAGCCCCAGATCACTGTCAGATTTTGGATCATTTCGTTAGTTCTAGCAATGCTTGGACTGGCAACATTGAAGTTAAGATAGAGAGAGGAAAATCATGGAGAAGTTAAAAAAGGGAACGCGAGCACTTGTTGTTGGGTTAGGGAAAAGTGGCGTGTCTGCCACTAAGCTACTTTGTAAAAAAGGGCTTAAAGTCACTGTGACCGACGAACTTAATAAAAGCGATTTGAAAGAATCATTGGATGCCTTAGAGGGTTTCGATTTTGAAGCTGAATTAGGTAAGCACGTTCTAAAAACTTTTACCGAACAAGATGTGATTGTTGTTAGCCCAGGAGTGAGGCTAGATATTAAACCTCTCGAACAGGCTAGAAAAAGTAATATTCCGGTCATCAGTGAGATAGAGTTGGCTGCTCACTTCATTACTGAACCAATCATTGCGGTCACCGGGACCAACGGAAAGACAACGACTTCTCATTTGATACATGAGATGATTCAAGCGGGCGGAAAAACCTCTTTCCTCGGGGGTAATGTAGGAGTTCCACTTTGTGATTATGCTACCCGCAGAGAAAAATGTGATTATGTTGTTGTTGAGACCAGTAGCTTCCAGTTAGAAACCTGTTTTGAATTTAAACCTCATGTTGCAGTTTTCTTAAATGTGGCACCTGATCACCTAGATCGCTATGCCGGCTTTGAAGATTATGTGAAAGCGAAACTTCGTTTGAAAGCTAACATGACCGAAGAAGATTACATTGTGACCAATTTGCGAGATTCAAAGCTCATGGCACAGCTTTCGGGCACAGCTGCTAAACATTTGTATTTTACAACTGATTCTTTCGCCAAAATTCCTGCACACCATGCAGAAAAGTTTCAAGGGGCTCATTTAGAGCCATCGCAAATTGTTTTAAAAACAGAACGTTGGAAAGAACACGTATTTCCCTTGCAAGGGGCTCTTCTTCGCGGACTTCATAATAGAGAGAATATGATGGCTGCGATGCTAGCTGCTAAAGTCATGGGAATTTCAAATGAAGCTATTCAGAAAGTTCTTTTAACGTTCAAGTCTCTTCCACATCGAATGGAATTTGTGGCGAGAAAAAATCAAGTTTCTTTCTACAACGATTCCAAGGGAACCAATGTTCATTCCTTAATGAGATCACTTGAGAGCTTTAAAGAGCCTGTGATTTTGATTGCCGGTGGAAAAGACAAGGGTGAAGAGTATGAATCTTTGATTCCTTTCATTAAGAAGTATGTGAAGAATCTCATCCTTGTAGGAGAAGCGAAAGAAAAGCTCAATCGTGCAATCGGTGATCACAGTGAGACCTTCTTGGTGGGTACTTTCGAAGAAGCGGTTTACGTCGCTTATCAGAAGTCGCGTTCTGGGGACGTTATCCTTTTATCTCCGGGATGTGCTAGCCAAGACATGTTCAAGAATTACGAAGAGCGCGGAGAGCACTTCAAAAGTATTGTTGCCAAGTTCTGATTCTGTTGGGTCTAGTACATGGATTGAATGTAATCCTTGTATCTTTCTGAACACACTTTGCGTTTCAACTTGAGGGATGGGGTTAATTCCCCCGATTCCACTGAAAAATCTCGAGGTAGCAGTCTAAATTTTTTAATGCTTTCGTAGCCTGCAAGATTTTTGTTCACTGCGATGAGCTCTTGATCGATGAGTTCTAGTACTTTCGAGTTTTTTACCAGTTCATCCATCCCCTCTTGAATCACTCCCCCTTGAGATAACCATTTTTGCACTTCGGGTTCGTTGAGTGTAATGAGAGCTACGACATATTTTTCTCGGTCTCCATAAACCATCGCCTGACTGATGAAACGCACGCCCTTCAACATGTTCTCAAGCTTTTGAGGAGCGATGAATTTACCACCCGATGTTTTAATGAGTTCTTTTTTTCTGTCTGTAATCTTTAAGAAGCCTCTCTGGGTAATCTCTCCTATATCACCGGTGCAGAACCAACCATCATCGGTAAAGACTTCGGATGTTGCCTGGGGGTGTTTGTAATACTCGCGGAAAACCATGTCGCCCCGTGTTTGAATCTCGCCGTCTGGTGCGAAGCGGAATTCAATGTTACCAAAAGGTTTCCCGACAGTTCCAAAACTAAAATCATCGGGCCGATTAACCGCAATAGCAGCTGTAGTTTCTGTCAGTCCATATCCCTCGACAATTGAGATTCCAGCAGCATGAAAGAATTCACAGAGATTAGCAGCTAGTGGGGCTCCTCCTGAGACAGTGAGCCTGATTCTACCCCCAAATTTTTCTCGAATTTTTGAGAAGACGAGTTGGTCTGCAATTTTGTATTTTACATCCAGAGGTAGGGGGATCGGCTTTTGTTCGGAGCGCAGACGGGCTACTTGCCTTCCGGTTGAAATAGCCCAATTGAAAACTGATTGAGAGTATTTGGGCTTAGTGGACACTTCGGATTGAATTTTGGAGTAAATTTTCTCGTAAATTCTCGGCACACTGACGATCACCGTTGGCTTTGCTTCAATAAGATTTTGCGGAAGAGTATTGATATTTTCTGCAAAAGCTAACGTTGTTCCTGAAATCAGAGGTAAAAGACTCTCAACTCGTCCCAGAATATGTGCAAAGGGCAAAAAGGCGAGAGTTGTATCTTCTGAAGTGAAGGTGAAGTTTTGAATAATAGCTCGAAGCTCGGCTAGGAAGTTGAAATGAGAAAGAACCACTCCCTTGGGTTGTCCGGTAGTACCTGAAGTGTAGACAATAGATGCAATGTTGTCGGGACGAATCGATGCCACCACCTTATTAAATTCATCTTCAATGGTTTTGTTTTGAATAGGAGCTGAAAAGTCATCGAAGGAAATTGGCGGAACATTATTGACCGAGCTTACAGGGTTCGAAAAGCTCACTACTGGGATAGATAATTTTTTGAGGTGAAAAGCTGCCTCTAATTTTTTTATCATCGCCTCATCTTCTGCGAAAACAAGTTTAGATTCGCTATGTTCGAGGAGATAAGCAACATCTTCGTAGGTGTTCGACTGATAGATAGGAACTGTTACTACTCCTGAACAAAGGTTTGCCAAGTCCGCAATCAGCCATTCGGGTCTTGTGTTGCTGATGATGGCTACTCGATCTCCTGGAACAATATTAAGTTTTTTATAGAAGTGAAAGATTCCTAAAATTCTTGCATGAAGTTCTCGCCAAAGGACCGGCTGATAAACACCATTTTTTTTTGCAAGGTAAGCAGTTCCTTCAGGGGTTAGTTGAATTCTCTTTGCATAGATTTCAGAAATTGTTTTGCCGTCCACAGATGATGAACTCATGGAGACTCCTTTTGGGGTATTGCTATTGCAATGAATTTTTTCTGATGAAGTCTTTATTTTACCTCGTTTTTATATTTTTTGCGGCACTTGCTGCGTCGTTATTTCTTATTCCGACTTTAGCCAGAATTTCACAGTTTGTTGCGTGGCGAGAGTTCGTAAAGCGCCCCAAAGGTATTGAAAACGCACTGGCATTGAGAGTTGGGTTTAATCTCAGCATCGCTATACCCGTTATTCTAGGGGCGTCATTGTCTTGGTTTTGTACCAAGCGGTTTACTTATGGATTCTTGTTTGCAGCTTTCTGTCCCCTACTGTTTAGGGCGATCACTCGGTATCAAAATCAACAAAACATAAAAACTTTGGAAAATTCTGCTGTTTCGTTTTTCCACCTTTTGCTTGGACTAGTGCAGTCGGGCAAGTCTTTGCCTTCTTCGCTTTTCGATGCGGTTCAATCTCAAACAACTCCTTTCACATTGAAACTTAGGAAATACCTAGGCAAATACGAGGAAGGAAGAGGATTAAGCAGAATATTGATCGAGTTTAGAAATCGGACGCGGTTACCCGTTGTTGGAAGTTATCTCACTTCCCTAGAAATGGCTTATCGGCAGGGGCTTGAAGTTGCTCCCTTACTTGAAAAAATGATTCCCACCCTAGAAACGGAACAACATTTCCAGTTAAAAGTGGAGGATCTAAGGCGACAAATGCTGGTTCAGTCTGCTTTAGCTTTTTTTATGCCTTGGGCTCTTGCGGGTGTTTTGTGGATTTTCAATCCTGAAGTTTTTGCTTCGCTATCGAAAAATCATTGGAGTCAGCTGATCGCAGCGTTTTCAATGTTATTTGAGATAGCTGGAATCTGGTTTTTATGGGAAACAACGAGATTTTTGTGATTCCTCTTCATTTTCAATCTAAAAAGATACGGATAGAGAGAAAAAATCGAGCGGGGCTCATCCACTTCTTTGATGCTCTTTTGCTCTATCTTCAGGCTGGCTTTGCTCTTTCGTACGGATGGCAGGAAGTCTTAAAAGCCTCGGAGGGATCTTTACCCGTTGATTTAGCAGGTATCTTGTCTTACCAAGCGTGCGAAAGTGGAGAGTTAGAAAGTATTCAAGATGTTTTAGAAAGACTTCAACAGGAAGAAATTGTTGCTTCGCATTATGTTTGGTTTTCAGTTATTTTTGAACTCTACAAATCAGGCAGTGGTTTGACTCGAGGCGTAGAATCGATTTCAAAGTATCTTAGGAATGAGCAAATCAGGGATCTGGAAAGCCATTGCCGTACTTTGCCGACGAAAGTAAATGTTTGCCTCATGTTTTTCTTTCTTCCCCCGACATTTCTTTGGATTTTTGGCCCTTTACTGCTCGAGATCGCTCGCCAATTTAATTCTTAAATTACTTAATTCTAACGATGTCAAAGCTAGACGAAGTCGTTTCTTTGGGGTTAGATTAGGGCGTTTATAGATATTTTTAAGTGCTAGCAGGGGGACCCCGGGTTTATGGCGAAAAACACAGATCAAACAATGCAGCAGATTGTATCTCTCTGTCGAAGAAGAGCTTTTATTTTTCAATCCAGCGAAATCTATGGCGGACTTAACGGTTGTTGGGATTATGGTCCGATGGGTGTCGAGCTTAAGAGAAATATAAAAGCTTTGTGGTGGCGAGATATAGTGACTCGACGTACAGACGTCGAAGGAGTTGATTGCTCAATTCTCATGAATGCAAAAGTTTGGGAAGCTTCGGGCCACGTCCAGTCCTTTACAGACCCTATGGTAGATTGTCTGCAATGTCGGGGGCGATTTAGGGCAGATCATATTGCAAACAATCAGTGCCCGACCTGTGGAACTAAAGACAAATTCACCGAAGTAAGACATTTCAATTTGATGTTTAAAACTTTTGTGGGAGCTATGGAGGACAATAGTTCTCAAGTGTTTCTGCGACCCGAAACTTGCCAAGGTATTTTTGCCAACTTCGATAATGTTGTGAACACTTGCCGAGTCAAAGTACCCTTTGGAATAGCTCAAATTGGGAAAGCTTTCCGAAACGAGATCAACCCGAGAAATTTCACATTCCGCTCGCGGGAATTTGAGCAAATGGAGATGGAGTTCTTTTGCAAACCCGATAAAGATGAAGCGAATCGATGGTTCGAGTACTGGAAGACCGAGCGTTACAACTGGTATCTTAAATACGGCATTCAAAAAGACAAACTTCATTTAAGAACTCATGATCAAAATGAACTGGCCCACTATGCGGCTGGTTGCGCAGACATTGAGTACGATTTCCCATTTGGTCGAGCCGAGCTTGAGGGCATTGCAAATCGCACAGACTACGATTTAAAGCGACACGCTGAGTTCAGCAAAAAAGACTTGAGCTACTTTGATCAAGCAGCTAACGCTCGCTATTACCCTTTTGTGATTGAACCCTCAGCGGGAGCCGATCGTGCTACTTTAGCTTTTCTTGTTGATGCGTATGTCGAAGAAGCAGAACGTACTGTGCTTCGCTTTCATCCAGAAGTTGCTCCCATCAAAGCGGCTGTATTTCCTTTGGTCAACAAAGAGGGAATGCCCGAGATGGCAGAAAAAATCTTCTTGGATCTTAAGAAGAGGTGGAATTGTTTCTTTGATGACAAAGGGGCTGTGGGTCGAAGATATCGACGACAAGATGAGATCGGTACCCCCTATTGTATTACTGTAGACGGTGAAAGTATAAAGTCCAACTCAGTGACAGTTAGAGAACGCGATTCGATGACTCAAGTGAGAGTTTCGGTAGATGAACTTGTTAACCATCTTTCGAAAACCTTGAGCTCGGGGGTTTAATGCAAGTTTATTTTTTTGGAGATGGTAAAGCCGACGGCTCAAAAGATCAGAAGTCTCTTCTAGGAGGTAAAGGGGCGAATCTCGCTGAGATGACTCTCTTGGGACTTCCTGTTCCCGCAGGTTTCACGATAACAACTGAAGTTTGTACCTACTTTTATAAAAATAGCTCTACTTATCCAAAAGAGCTTGAGAGAGAAGTTAATGCGGCGGTCACTAAAATCGAAAAGCTAGTTGATTGTCAGTTTGGAAATGCCAAAAATCCACTTTTAGTTTCTGTCCGATCGGGCGCTCGAGCCAGTATGCCGGGTATGATGGACACTATTCTGAATCTAGGGATCAATGAAGAAACTCTTCAAGGTTTAATAGCCAAATCTGGAGACGAAAAGTTTGCTTATGATGCTTATCGAAGGTTTATTCAGATGTACTCTGATGTGGTTTTAGGAGTTTCCCCACATCACTTCGAAACCCTTTTGGATGAGTCGAAACGTCGAACTGCAGTTACAGTCGATAGCCACTTGCCCGTGGATGAGCTGAAAGGGCTTGTTAAAAACTTTAAAGAGATTGTCAAAAAAGAGACCGGCCAGATCTTTCCTGAAGATGTTAAAGATCAATTGTGGGGCGCCATTGGAGCGGTTTTTAAATCTTGGATGAGTTCCAGAGCGGTCAGTTATCGACGCATTCACAAGATCCCTGAAGATTGGGGGACTGCAGTTTCTGTCCAAGCGATGGTGTTTGGAAATATGGGCGAGGATTGTGCTACCGGAGTGGCATTTACTCGAGACCCTTCAACCGGAGATAAAAGATTTTTTGGGGAGTACTTACAAAATGCGCAGGGAGAAGATGTCGTTGCTGGGATACGAACCCCCTGTCCTATCAATAAAGAATCCTCTAATGGATCAAGTCTTCCTACTTTAGAGCAGCAATTTTCGAAGGTTTATCTTGAACTCGTTGAAGTTTATCGAAAGCTAGAAAAGCATTTTACTGATATGCAGGATATCGAGTTTACCATTCAAAAAGGTAAACTTTATCTATTGCAAACTCGTACTGGAAAGAGAACTGCTTCAGCGGCTGTTCGAATCGCAGTAGACATGGTGAGAGAGGGGCTTATTACTCCAGAAATTGCAGTCCTTCGGGTAGCTCCAGAGCAATTAGAACAGTTGCTACATCCTCGATTAGATCCAAAAGCTCTTAAAACCGTCATGGCTAAAGGACTTCCAGCTTCACCGGGAGCAGCTTCGGGTGAAGTGGTGTTTTCTTCTGAAGAAGCAGAAGCTTTAAAAAAAGCAGGTCGAAAATGTGTTTTAGTCAGACACGAAACCTCTCCTGAGGACATTGTGGGCATGGATGCTAGCGAGGGAATTTTAACAGCTTTAGGGGGAATGACTTCTCATGCAGCTGTGGTTGCAAGGGGAATGGGCAAACCCTGTGTGGCTGGTTGCGGTTCAATCAGTATCGATTATAAAACCCAAGTTTTTAAAGTAGCTCAGTATTCGGTTAAGCGTGGAGATGTGATCACGATTGATGGTTCGTCTGGTGAAGTTATTTTGGGACATGTGCCTACAGTGAACAGTCAGCTCGACCAATATTTCGGACAATTGATGAAGTGGGTGGATGAAAAGCGAGTATTAGCTATCCGAGCCAATGCTGAAACACCTCACGATGTTAAAGTAGCACGAACTTTCGGTGCAGAAGGCGTCGGGCTCTGTCGAACAGAACATATGTTTTTTGAAGAGAGTCGACTCATATCAGTTCGAGAAATGATTTTGGCAGATACTCGATCTCAACGGGAATCCGCTTTGGCTAAAATATTTCCAATGCAAAAAGAGGACTTCGTTTCTATTTTTCGAGAAATGAAGGGATACCCTGTTACTGTGAGGCTATTGGATCCCCCTCTCCACGAGTTTTTGCCCAAGACAGAGGAAGAGATTTCCCATGTGGCGAGGCTTTTAAACACTTCTAAAGAGGCTCTATCTGCCAAAGTGAAGTCTCTGCATGAATTTAATCCGATGTTAGGTCACCGTGGTTGCAGGGTCGGCATTAGTTACCCCGAAATCTATGCCATGCAAGTTCGGGCGATTATGGAAGCTGCATGTGAGTTAGTAAATCGTGAAGAGTTTAAAATTGAACCTGAAATTATGGTTCCTTTTATCGGCACTCTTGAAGAATTCAAAATTTTAAAAAATGAAGTCAAAGAACAGTGTGAAGAAGTTCTTAAAAAATATCCTGTTAAAATAACGTACCGCATTGGAACTATGATAGAAATTCCAAGGGCCGCTTTAGTTGCTGAAAAAATTGCTGTGGAAGCCGATTTTTTCTCTTTTGGTACCAACGACCTTACTCAAATGACCCTCGGGCTATCTCGCGATGATTCTGGCTCTTTTCTGCCCAGATACATCGAGAGGGGGATCTTTACAGTCGATCCTTTTGTCTCACTAGACCAAGAGGGTGTTGGGGAACTGGTTCGAATCGGATGTGAAAGGGGTCGCAAGGGTAACCCCAGTCTCAAAATTGGGATTTGTGGCGAGCATGGGGGAGATACTTCTACGATTGAATTCTGCCACAGGTTAAAGTTTAATTACGTCAGTTGTTCGCCTTTTCGGGTCCCAGTGGCTCGTTTGGCAGCAGCGCAGGCAGCATTAAAAAATAAAAAGTGAATAGAGGACAATGAGATTAAAAAGACTCGAGCTGCAAGGCTTCAAATCGTTTTTGGATAGAACCATTCTTACCTTCGAACCCGGTATTACCGGTGTCGTAGGGCCCAACGGTTGTGGGAAAAGCAACATCGTGGATGCTATCCAATGGGTAATGGGTGAGCAAAGCGCGAAGCACCTGCGCGGTGATTCGATGACCGATGTTATTTTTAACGGCTCTGACACAAAGGCTCCGACCTCAATGGCAGAAGTTAGTTTGGTGCTGGATCGCCAAGGGGTTACTTTGTCTCCATCTTTTGCAGCATTTGATAAGTCGGATGAAATCGCAGTCACTCGCCGAGTATATCGAGATGGCACTGGGGAGTATTTGATCAATAAAATCATCTGCCGTCTAAAAGATATCCATGAGCTATTCATGGACACTGGGGTGGGAAAGCGCGCGTATTCCATTATTGAACAAGGTCAAATTGATCGAATGATCAACGTGAAGCCTGAAGAACGTAGACATCTTTTCGAAGAAGTCTCTGGAATAACGAAATACAAGGCCAAACGAAAAGAAGCCGAGAGAAAGCTCGAGGCTACTCGAGCCAACATGCTACGACTTCAAGATATTATCCTTGAGCTTGAGAAACAAATCCGTAGTTTAAAAGTTCAAGCAACGCGAGCAAAGAAATACAAAGAGATTAAATCTGAGCTTGAAACAGTGGATCTTTATCTTTTGGGCCGAAATCTTTTTCAGCATAAGCAGGCCATTGAAAGTTTAACTCAAGAGAAAACAAACCTAGTTAATCAGAGATCCGAATCCGATGCTCAATTTGCAGAGATCGACTCGGAACTCACCACGGCCGAGGTTTTAAGGATTGATCAAGAGAAAGCCTACCAAAGTTTAAGCGACAGGGAGAGGAACCTTTCCTTGTCGGCTCAGAAACTTGAGAGCCAGATCAACATTCTTGAAGAGCGAAAGAACTTTCTGTCCCAAACTCTCGAAGAAAATCGCCGAGAACAAGACCAGCTTCGCGAAGAGATTTCTCAATTGACTCAGCAAGAGCAAACGGAAGCCCAAGAAAAAGAGTCGGTTGTTCAAGAGATGAACCAAATTGGTGAACTCATCCAAAACCGAGAGCGAGAAATCCGAGTTGTCCAAGAGGAAAAACAGCGGGCTAACCACAAAAAAGATTCTCTCACCCATAAAAAAACTCAGAGCTCTCATCGGCTTGTAACGTTAGAAAGCCAAGTACAAAACTTCGATGCAAAAGAGCAAGATTTCTTAGAGCGCCAGCAGCAGTTTGAGCAAAAAGTAGCTGATGTCTCTTCAGCAATAGAATCTCAAAAAATTCTTCTCCAAACTGTTGAGGGAAAAATTGCTGATTGCTCTTTAAGGGCCACTCAAGCTGAGGGAGATGTTTCTAATCTTTCGGCCGATGTCGAGAACTCCTCGAGCAGGTTGTCGGAGTTAGAAGAAATATTATACGACGCTAGGGAAAAGTATCACTCATCAAAGTCTCGTTTGGATTCGCTCAAAGAACTGCAAGAAAATCTTGAAGGGTATTCTCCAACAGCGCGAGAAATTTTGACTCAATTGGATGGCACAGCAATTCAGGCTACTCCTCTAGCTGAAGTTTTAAAACCCACAAAAGAGATTGAAGACCATCTTGAGACTCTTCTAGGTGCAGACATGAATACTCTTGTCGTTTCCACCGCAGAAGATGCAAAGCACTTGGCCAATCTTATTATGGAGAAAAATCTTGAGCGAGTTAGGATTTTGGCCATTAATGATCTTGAGCCCCAACAGTCGCCTGGAGTTTTTCCAAGCGAAGCTACAGCACTGTTGAACCATATCGAAGTCAAAGCAGGTTATGAGTCGATAGCCAAATGGTGCCTCGGAGACTGTTATTTAGTTCCTGGAACCGATCAGTTGTTCTCGTTGAGAGGACAGCACAAAAACATCACTTTATTGAACCAGCAGAACAAAATGATCAGCCATGATGACTGCTCTATTTCGAGCGGAAACATGCCCTCTCGGACAGGGGTGTTTGCACGTCGAAGAGAAATTGATGATCTAGTGAGTGTAGCTGCTGGTCTTAATCAGCAAGTCGTTCAATTGGAGCAGGAGCGAGAAAATCTACTTCAGCATTTGCAATCTCAAGAGAAAATGCATTCTGAATTAAAAGATCGCTTGTCTTCAATTCATATTGAGAGTGTCGAGCATCGTAAAGAGAAAGAGAAGCTGCAGGTTGAGCTCAATCGGCTGGATAGAGAAATCGCCTTTTTGACTCAAGAAATCACTCGAAGCGAAACCTTAAGACAAGAGGTTTTCAATCAAAAATTGGAAGCTCAAGGAGAAATCGAGAGATTAACTCAGGAGATGCAGGATCTGGGCGTTGAGTTACAATCCGTAGAAGAGCAATTACTGAGCTTCAACAATGCTCTTGAGACTTCATCTCAAGAAATTAATGACAAGAAAGTTGAACATTCGAGGCTGACTGAAAGAGTTAATAGCGTTGAGTTTCAACTGGAGACAACCCGCTCAGATATCGACGCAAAATCTCGCAGGTTAAATCAGCTCGAGGATACGCATCGCTCTTCAGAAGTTGAGCTTCAAAATATGGATCAGAGCATTGGCGAAGTGAAGGAGCAGCTTTCTTCGACTGAGACCGAGAAAAATCAAGTTTTGGTTCAACTCTCAGATACCAAACAAGCATTTAACGAGACTTGCACAAGGTTGCAGGAGCTGAGAGATAAGAAAACAGAGCTTCAGAAGTCGCGAGAAGTTGTTCTTGAGCAGATTCAGGAGCTGGAGCTAAAAATTAGTCAGGAGCAATCAAGCTTTGAGCACTTGTGTGGTATTTCTGTCGAGCGCTATCAGAGAGAACCAGTTCCTTTTGACGAATCAGTTCAGATTGAAATTGAAAAGCTGCCTCTTTTCCAAGAGCAGCTGAATCTCAATTGGGCACTTTTGCTAGAGAATGAGAAGAAATCTCTTCTAGAAGAGTACTTAAAAAATATACGCGAGAAAGTCTCTCGTTATGGTGAAGTTAACTTAACAGCTATTCAAGAATTTGATGATGTTCAGAAGAGATACGATTTCTTGATGACTCAGAAAACAGATCTTGAAAGCTCTATCAATATTCTCGAAGAGGCCATTAAGAAAATTGATGAGACAACGACGGTTCGATTTACTGAGACTTTCGAAGCAGTTAATTTGAAGTTCAAAGAGATTTTCCCCATTTTGTTTAATGGTGGAAAAGCAGAACTCTCTCTAATTCAAACCGAAATTCCGGGACAGGATGCTGGAGTTGATATTCTTGTTCAACCGCCGGGTAAAAGCTTGAAAAGCATTACATTATTGTCGGGGGGAGAGAAAGCCCTCACTGCGGTCAGCTTAATTCTAGCTATTTTCGCCCGAAAACCGAGCCCCTTCTGCTTATTGGACGAAGTGGACGCTCCTCTGGATGACGCTAACGTCTCTCGTTTCAATACGGTTATCAAGAAGATGGCTGAAAAAACGCAGTTCATCATGATTACGCACAACAAGAAGACTATGGAAATCGCAGAAGCTCTTTACGGAGTTACCATGGAGAGAGCTGGTATTTCGAAGATGACCAGCGTACGTTTGAATTAAAACGTAAAGGGATTATTGTCTCTGACTAATAAGCTCGAAGCAGGGCTGGCCCGAAGATAGAAACTTGTTCTCAAAAGAAGTTCTTCCATTGGGGAAGCGCTCCAAATCATTATAAAGATTGGGTGTAATCTGACCGTTGAACAGTGTTTGTAATTGATATTTACTCTCGCTCACGAAAGCGGCTTCACGAATATAAAATTCTTGATCCGAAGCCCAAATCAAAAGTCCCCCCGGCTTTAAAATTCTTACTAGATGGGACATAACCGTGTGAAGGTACCATCGATTTTTACGATGCGCATTTTTGGGCCAAGGGCATGGGTAAAGTATGTAAATTCTCTCTATACTTTCCGACGGAACGCCTGTGATTAAGGCGGGGATGGCATTACCTCTGAATCCCTGGATATTTTGGAGCCCTGATTTTGAAAACTTCTGTATCATTCGCCCCGATCGAATTTTACATCTTTCGATAGCTAACAAATGAGCATCGGGGTTGTTTTTCGCAAGTTCCAAGAAAAACCCGCCAGTTCCAGCACCAATTTCCAACCAGATTTTAGAATGGTTTAAGAAAATTTCTTTGGGAATCGGAGTGTGGCCTTTATCGAGCCAATATTTTTCATTCAGAGCTTGAATGTGTTCTCGTTGTTTGAGGTCCCAACTGGTTTGGGTCAAGTTGGCCGAGGGAGATGCAACTTTAGCCCAAGGTCTAAAGTGTTGGGGGTTCGTAACATTTGCGGCATCTGGCTTCATAAAAATCTTCGGCACCGACTAAAACCTGGCTGTTATTTTTCTCAGGATTTTCCAGTTTTCGTCTTTGCGTACGGCTAGCGGTATTACCACAAACTGTGCAGATCGCCGACATTTTAGTTACAAACTCTGCTGTAGCCATCAAAAGAGGCATGGGTCCAAAGGGAACCCCTCTGTAGTCCAGGTCCAACCCAGCTATGATGACTCTCAATCCCCTATTAGCGAGTCGTTGGCTAATTTCAACAATCGCTGGAGAGAAGAACTGAGCCTCATCAATTCCCACGATTCGTGTGTTGTCGTCGAGATGGGTCATAATCTCTTCAACATTATGAATATTTTGAGCATCTACACGAAGAGACGAGTGGCTAGTGACGTGTTCTTTTGAATAACGATCATCAATAATAGGCTTAAAAATCTGAACTTTTTGCTTAGCGATCTGAGCTCTTTTCACTCTTCTAATGAGTTCTTCGGTTTTTCCACTGAACATCGAACCACAAATGACCTCTACCCATCCTGAATTGAACACTGTTGGTAACTGAATATTCACAGATATTTTTCCCCCATCAAAAATTTGAATATAATTGTCGGGGTCTAACCCGACAAGATGTAATCGTGATCTTTTTTTGGGGGCTAAGTCTAAAATTCTCTGTAAGTACAATATGATGCTGGGTATAAAGAAGAGTCGCTTTGGGGCCCCAGCCTGACAAAAAAGGGAGTTGTTTTTCTAAAGAATTGAACTTGCCGTTTTTTATGAAGTTGTGTTTTATGTAACACTCTATGTCAGTTGATGTGCTTACATTACATAAGTCTTGGCCTATCTCGGCTCAGATCGGTAGAACTTGGTTTCGATGGAGGAGTTTGTCGCCGGTTCCATTGTTTTTAATGCTCTTTATTCTACCCCCAGACTTTTCTTGTTCACCTGTTCAATACGTGTTGCTAGTTCTGAGTGTTCTACTAGCTGAGTCTTTGAGACTTTGGGCAGTAGGCTATGCTGGAAGTACTACCCGAACTCGAGGCGAAACCGTTCATCAATTGGTCCATGCTGGACCCTACAGATATGTTAGAAACCCTCTCTATATTGCAAATATTCTGATGTACACACTTTGCGGTGTTATTTTCGGATTCGGTCTTCTGAGCCTGTTTATTTTTATTTATTCGAGCGTCGAGTACTACTTCATCGTTTCTTTTGAAGAGCAGATTCTCTCAAAAACCTTTGGCCCAGCCTACGCAAATTATTGTCGATCCGTATCTAGGTGGATTCCAGCTTTCAAGCCGACTTTTTCTTCGAGTGAGCATGAATTCAGCCTAGTAGCAGCTTTAAGGAGTGAGAAGAGTACTCTGTACTCTATGACAGCGATGTTTGGGTTGTTCTTGCTCAAATCTTACTTGCTAAAATAAAAAGGAAAACCCTCCGCCGAAACCGAGCATCGTTTTTCGAGGATAGTAAAGTTTCATTTGTAGACCCATCTTAAAGCTTTGGGCCATCGGCAGATCAAATCCTAAACCGACCACTGGACCTACGAAGTCTTTATTCTGAAAAGCAACTCTGAAATGTAAGTAGTGAAGTCCAGCTAGCGCATAACCGGTAATAAAAGGCGTAGCTAAGTTGAATCTGTAATCAACTTCTCCTAAGACCAGAGCGGAAGTCTCTTGATTTGAGCTATAAAAGCCACTTACCATCAGTTGATCTTGGCCAAAAGACACTCCTACATGAGCCCCACTTAAAGTTTGTGGCATAGAGAAACCTGAGAGATTGTCAGGTACCAGAAATTCCAATTCAGCCCCGACAAGAATCTGATTTACTCGAGGTACCTGAGTCTCCAAAAGGTTCGAAGGTGCTTGTGAGGCAGGGGCATTTCCGGTAACGAGATTTAAAAATAAAAGACAGACTGAAAAGTTCAACATCATTTATCGAATCTTTAGCAATCTAGGCCCAGAAGTCCAGATATTTTAAAAGATTAGAATTTATTGGTTTAAGGAGTCCATTTTCCAGGACTATGGCAGCAAGTGGGAATTAATGATCTGAGGATTTTAAGTGCTTTTTCAGTTTTCTCAGAAAAACTTTCACAGCTATCGATAAAAAATCTATTGGGATGCCCCTTCCATGCTTTCTCAAGTTTTTCGTCTAACACCATAGCTTCTGTCGCACTTTCTGTTCGCATTGGGTTTTTTTTGTTGTAGCCATTTTCAGGAGGGGGAGTTCTTAAATGGATCACGGCAGCATAGTTTGAAAGCTCCTTATCCCGAGAGATCTTCAGACTTTCGAAAAAAGATTTTGGCCCCGTTGGCCAGTATGCGAGTCCGTCAAGAGTTCCCCGATCGCAAAGGGCCAAAGAGAATTTTTTTTGCATTGTAATAAAGCGTTCCATTTCCTTCTGAACATAAAATATTGCTCTTTGTGCGACAATCCTTCCGTGAGATGAATCATCCCGCCAAAAACCACCACTGAACAGAATGGTTGCGGCTTCGGGGAGAAGGGCAACATGGGGGCAGAATTCCATTTTAGCTAAATTCAAAATGGCCGATTTTCCAGCTCCTGGCCCACCTGTGATGACAATTTTTCTTAACTTATGGCGTTCTTTCACGCAGAAACAAGTTCGTGAGGCTGTGAATTCTGAGGACATAGTTTCTAGGCTTTCGGAATAGTGAGATAAAAATGTGTTCCCTGATTTTCTTTACTTTCGCATCTAATATTACCATTCCAAGAGAAAATAATCTGTTGCACGATGGCTAAACCTAAACCTGTGCCCGACCCTGGGTCCTTCGTAGTGAAAAAGGGTTCAAAAATGTGACTTAAATCCCCAGCAGAGATACCGCACCCATTATCGCTCAGACAAATTTCCCAAAAATCACCCCTATCCTTGGTACTTAGTGATATCTCTGACTTAATCCCTATTTTTTCTTTCGCTTTTGCTCTGATGGCATGGATTGAGTTGATAAAAAGATTTAATAATATCTGTTCCAGTTGATTCTTGTTGGCTTTGAGTCTGACCGATTTGCCGAAATCGAACCGGGTTTCAATGTTTTCTTTTTGGAATGAATTGCTTAAAAGCCGAGTAACATCTTCGAGCGCTTCATTAAGCAAAACATCAGAAACCGTTTCTAAGTTGTCTTTCCTTGAGATATTCAGAAGTGAGTAAATAAGCTTCGAAATTCTATCGATCTGATTAATAATAATTTCCATGTTGGAGCGAACACTTTTTTGGTTCTCGGGATAAAGTGATAGATATTCTGCTCGCCCACGAATAACTCCCAATGGAGTGCCTATTTCATGGGCTAAACCTGTCGCCAAGAACCCAACTGAGGATAAACGTTCTTGCTGCGCTAACTGTCTTTGAAGTATTCTTTGCTCGCTTTCATCACGCACAGTGAGGAGTTGAGCCTTTTTGCCTCGATAGTTGAATGGCTTCGAGGAGAGTTTTAAAAAGGCCTTAGTTCCATCTGCTCGGGTAAGAATCGCCTCGGAGTGAGTTTCTTTGTTAGACTCGAAGCTTGATTTCAACATCGGGTAGATATCAGCAGAAAACAAGTCTAGTAATTGAGAATTAACGAGTTGATCCCTTGGAATTTTGAAGATGTTTCCGGCTGCTTGATTTGCATCGAGAATCAGCCCATCGGTATGAACGATAGTTCCCTCAAAGGAGGCATTAAATAACTGTCGAAAATTCTCTTCACTTTCAAAAATAGCTTTAAGATTAGTTTCTAGTTCCTCAGCGTGGCGCTTAAGGTCTTCTTCAGCCTGCTTCTGTTTTGTAATATCGAACCGAATTGCTACATAGCCGTTCGAGAGTGAATTTCGATCGGAAGATGAATCAGCCATCCGAAATGGGACAATTGTAGTTTCTACCCAATAAAAGGTGCCATCTTTAGCTCTGTTTTTGATCTCGCCATTCCAAACCCTTCCATCACTTATGGTATGCCACATTTCCTTGAAAAACTCTTTGGGGTGATATTGCGAGTTTATGATGTTATGGGTTTTTCCTATCAGCTCTTCCCTAGAGTACTTAGAAATCTGGCAAAATTTATCATTAACAAAACTAATGACCCCTTTGTGGTCAGTAATGGCAACAATAGCGGCCTGGTCTAGAGCGAGTTTAAGCTGACTAAGTCCAGCCTTTTCAAGCTCCAAATGTAAAGAGGGTGTTAAAGGGGCTGGGGAAGTTTTCTGGTCCATAGGCCAGTCTTATAATAACTGCCTCAAAGAAAAGCAATCTACTCGACCTTACTCCCAATCATAGTCGTCGATGTCTGAGTAAGAATCGATGGGTTCTTTGCGTTTTGGATTGGGTGGATTGACTGACCCTAGGAAAATACCGACTGGACTTCCATGTACCGTGACCTGCTGTCTGTTCACTATATTGGCTTTGGGAACTGCAACTCTCAATACACCACTTTGATAGTATGCATGAATAGAATCGGAACTGAGAAACACAGGAAAGGAAAATTCTCTAAAAAAATTGTGGTGGTGGCATTGCAGGACTTTGGTCTCTTCTTTTCCAATTGCAGTGGGGTGCGGTCTCAATGCAGAAATAAAGAGGGTTTTGCCCGAAACCGATAGGTTTAACTGCTCTAACTTCAAGTTGGGAAGATCAAAACTTAAAAATGTATGGGTTTTGGTTTCTTCGATGTCGCAAATAGGATCGTTGGTTAAGAGTGAAAGTTTTTCTTTGATTCGTGAAAGTGCAATCATAAAGTCTCCTAAAGACATTGACTGCAATCCATATTCCAAAAAATGGGCTCAGATCAAAAAATGGGAAAATAGAAAGAAAATAAAAATTAGCACAGAAACAATACTGCCGCAGAGGACAGCGGCAGCTGCACAATCTTTAACTACTTTGATGGTTGAGTTGGTGTCGGGCGAAATAAGGTCGCACAAAGATTCTACTGCAGTGTTCATTAGCTCTAAGGCCATCACTAATGCTACACAAAAGCTGAAAAGTGCGGCCCATAGCGGTCCGGGTCTTAATAAAAGAGCTAACAAGAAAAGTGAGAGTGTAATCAGAGTGTGGGTTCGAAAACTTCTCTCATTTTTAAAAGCAAATTGGATTCCATTTATGGCAAAGAGTAACCGACTTCTGAATACATTATTTTTTTGAGGTCTCATATTGCAGGGCAGGTTAAAATAACACGTTCAGCAATTCAAGAATAAGTCTTATCAAAGCCCTGCTTGGACAAGTGATTCGATGATTCTTTGAACTAGGGGTGAGCTTAATTCCTGCTGCCCTTCCAACCACAAAGACCTTGGAAAATCGAGCTTCTTGAGGATTCCAATTAGCGAAATCAGTAAGTCGGTTTCAGTAACAATCCCCCAATTGTTTTTACCGCTTTTTGAAAGAAGGGCCGATGTTCCATATTTTTGCATCCATTCGCTAACTTCCAACAAAGTTGTTTTTTCAGTGATAAAGGGCAAGTGGGTTCTTACGAGATAATGAACGGGAGATTGTTCAAATTCGGATCGACTTAAAAAATTCCCCCGAAACCAGCGAAAAAAAACATCTCGATCGCTGACCAATCCAATTGGGTCGTTGTTTTCGGTAACGATCAAATGATGAATATGGTTCTTTGACATCAGTTCCAACGCCTCGCCACAGGATGCATTCTTATCAATGGTAACTATCGGACCCAACTTTTTCATTCAAGCAGCTTTATGAGCTAAGTGGCCCTTATGGGATAACACAGCTTGACTTAGGTCGTTAAATTCGTCAGACAACAATCCAACGATATCACCGAAAGAGATGATTCCAACGACTTTGCCTGCAGCGTTCACGACTGGCACTCTTCGGATCTTTGATTTCTTCATCTTTGCAATAACTTCGTAGACCCCATCTTTGATGCTGGCGGTGACGGCTGGCTTCGACATGATTTCAGAAACCGTAGTGGTATTGATATCTTTATCGTTAGCTAGGGCTTTAACAGCAAGATCTCTATCAGTGATCATGCCTTCGGGTTTTCCATTTCTCTGAACGATAACAGTTCCTACATTGTTAGCTTTCATCAACCTAGCGCTCTCCTTGAGTGTGGTGCTTGGAGGGCAAGAGATAACTTTCGCCTCCATGTATTGTGATATGGCCATTTGTTTTTCCTTTCTAGTTGTAACATCTGGGAGCTGAATCAAACTCCCACGTGAAACTCCAAGCTGCGGTCACTGTTATTTCTTCCGGAATCATAGGTGTCGAAGATTCAGAGATTGAGGCTGACTTCGTACCGTATCTAACCCAGGAATCAAACGTTGGAACCGCAACGCTCATAAGCTTTAAGGACCTGAAGTCGCAACTGTCATTGAAATTTTGAAGCTGATTTTTTGCATCCATCAACGCCGATTGTTGGGCCAATTTTCGAGTTTTGTTCAGATTGTCTTCCGTTAAACTAAATTGGGGGCTTGAAATTTGAACATAGGTCTGTTCCTTTTTATCAATATTCACCGCTTCGGTAGAACCAAGAAAAGTTGTCAATTCTTCTTGAAGCTTAGGAAGTTTAGAGAAGTCATGAAGTGTGAGTCGAATTGTATTCCAAGTCTTCCAACGGTTTTCGCAGATAATTTTCGATCGATCATTTTCTGTGGGGACATACTCAGTACTTCGAATAAACCCTCCGGGCGAAGTTGTTATTTTATCATTTGGGGCTAATTTGTATTGTTGGGTTAGATCAATAATCTGATTTGCTAGGGTTGAGTTTTGAGATTGGGCCGCTTTTGTTGTTTCATAGCAGATTGAAGTAACTATAATATCAAATCTATACTCGTCGGGAGTGTGGCTTGCCTCCCCATTGCCGGTGATTGAAATGGTTCCGCCAAAACTTAAAAACGACCAGCTCATCAAAAAAAGTAAAAAGTGTAGTCGAAGGTTTGCCATAAAAAGCCCTCAAAAAAACGAAACTGAAATACGACAGAGAAACGGTTTGCAACGACAGTGCCATTTGAAATTGTCAATTTTCGAAGATGGTCAAGGCATTCACAATGCAACCCCACGGAGTCGGCATTGGAATTGAGAGGTCTATTTATGAAAAATGAAGCACTATTACTGTTTTTAATTGCACCGCTGTCTTTATTTGCAGCAAATATTCCAAATCAGGGCTTGTCTCCAAGGGAACAGGTCCAATTGCAGAAGAGAATTCATAATTTTTACAATGGAAGTTTCTGTTCAGAGAAAATGTTTTATCGGCCTCAGAAATTTTCTGCTCTGAGTGGAGAAGCGCTACAGGTCCATGAAGATTTGAAATCAGCTAAGCAGAGCCCTCCCAGAAGCTCATTAGAGTTTCTTGCTCAGAAAAAAACAGATCAACAGTTTCTTCAAAACCAGTGCATGTGGTTAAAAAAAAGATTTCCGCAACTACACTGCGATAGTCCAGAAGTTACTAACACTTGGGAATCCATTTCCCCAATGGAGCGAATTGAGAGCCTTACAGAGAGCTGGCTTGATGTCCCGCAAACGTCAATTGAAGCAATACCCGTCAGTGGAAAGACGCAGTTAAATCTCTGGTCAGATGATTATTGGAAACTCAAGTGGGGGGGCATTTCTTATAGGTATGGGGAAGGGAGATTTTTGGGCACTTATACCGAGGCCATAAAAGCCTATTTTCAACCTGCCTCATGGCTCAAAGTGCTCGAAGATATGAGTTTCAATACCGTGGAACGGGAAATTGAAAAGTGGTCACCGGCTGAAAAATATGATCTAGCAACCAATGACTTGCGATTTTCCCTTACTAATGAGCAAAAACAAGAAGGCGCCGCTTATTTAGATCAGGACGGTGATATCGAGGGGTGGATGGGACTCTGTCATGGATGGGCCGCAGCTGCTCTCATGGCACCAAAATCCACCAAGACTATATCCTTAAAGGGCCCCTCGGACACAAATATCAAATGGTTTCCTCATGATATACGTGCTGTTACCACCTTGGCTTGGGCCAATGGAAATTACCCCTCTAACTTTGTAGGTCTTAGATGTGATTCCAAAAAGGCAAGCACTCTGTCTAATGGACGCATAAAAGACTCTGAATGCTTCGACAATAACCCCGGAACTTTTCATTTGGCCCTTGCAAACTTGGTTGGAATTGCTGGCGCCTCCTTCATTATGGATGCTGCTTTCGACTATCAAGTGTGGAATCAGCCGATAGTTTCGTACGAATTCAGTTACTTTAATCCCTTAAATCCAGAACAAATCGAAAAGCGTTGGGAAAAAGTTGCAGTTGATTATGATGAAAAATTTAAATCCAGAGATCCCTTTCAAAAACCACTCACTCGGGGGAGAAAAGTCGGGAGATTAAGCTCGTATAACGATAGTAAGATAAAAAAAATTGTCGGTGTGGTTACAACTTTGACTTATCTCGGAGAGGTCTACCCCCTTCATGGAGACCGATTTAGCGGAGAGAGTTTGATTAGGGTTAGCTATACTTATGATTTAGAGTTGGAACAGCAGGGGGATAGATATGAGATCGCTGGTGGTGAATGGCACACGAATGCGCACCCAGATTTTTTGTGGGTTCCTCAGAAGGGGGCTGTAGCAAAGACCTATTTTGATCTGCCCGATTTGTATTTCAATGGTCATGAAGACCCGTCTGATAAATTAACTGAAGTTGCCGAAGAAGCGAGTAGGCAGGGATATCCCCTCTGTGAGGTGGTCTCAACGTTACTCAGGGAGTCCTCGGGCGAAGTTCAATACTCCTGTCGCTGATTGCATTGTGATGAATCGGTGACAAAAATTGTCTCGCTTAAGAAGTCATTGACAGAGGAAAACCTAGGGGATTTCAGAAATAGGCTCCATTACTATTTGGCTTGGGTATTGCTTAGTCTGGCTATGCCCCGATGTATTTTGCATGGGGAGAGTCTAGGACGGTTTATGAAAAAGTTTTTTGCGGTATCGTTGGTGGTCGTGAGTTTCCTTTTGAGCTCGTGCGGTGGTAATAATAACAGTGAGTGCCCACAAGGCGTCAATACATCGAATCCGAATTGTCCGAATTATAATCCCAATTATTACAACAACCCTAGTCAGTACCCTACGAATCAGTATCCTAATTATCAATATCCGAATCAGCAAAACCCTCAGTATCCTCAATCCCCGCAGTATCCGCAGTACCCACAGTATCCTCAGTATCCTCAGTATCCTCAGTATCCTCAGTATCAGAACCCCTACTATGGTGGAACTGGATATCCTCAATATCCATACGGTCAGTATCCGTATGGCCAATACCCTTATGGTCAGTATCCCTATGGCCAGTATCCGATGAATCCTTATTATCGATAAGATTTTCTAGGTCATTTTTTAAGTCATTGAATGCCCGGTTTCTGAGAAAGAGGCCGGGTTTTTTTTTATTTCTTGCAAAATCAGAGCATACTTGACTTTGTGGCGCGGCGAGTTAAGGTGTTTTTTTTAAAGGGGTTCTATGGATTCAAAACACTTTGTTCTTCTGGGGTTGCTAGTTTCTAGTTTGGGCTCACTTCATGGTTCAATAAATCCCTCCAGTCACAGTTTAAAGAGTTTCGTGGCCACGTATTGCGAGCCATTAGAGAGAAATATGGGCGAGTATGCGGTTTGCCCCAAAGTCGAAGTTTATGAGTTTAATAACCTGAGCGAGGGGCAGGCTCTTGCTTTTGTAGAGACCCATTTTGGGCTCTCTCTCTTGGCTACGGACCAAGAGGTGGGTGTAACAAAGATTTTGGTTGGCTTAGAAAATCAGTCACGCTCTATTAGGGATGTTGCTATCCAATTAGGCTGTGCCCAAACAAAATCGACAGCCAAAAAATTTCATCATTTTGTGAGACGATTTGCTAGAAAATTGAGACAAGACGTTTTAGGAAAAGTTTTATACTGGGACCCAGCAACCGAGTGGGCCCCTAGTGTGGAGGCTATCGCGTTAGTGGTCATTGATCTAAAACATTCCACTATAGAAATTGTTTACCACGGCCTTACCGACGGATGAATGTATTTGCCTTAATTAATGCATCGAGACTCCCTTATTTTGGCTGAGCAGTTATCATTAGATCTAATAGTTAACCTCAACTTAAGGAGCTTTCTATGACATCTTTGTTTATCAAAAGTTTAGCTTTAGTTTCGATTTTAGGACTTTTTGGAGCGAGAGTGGTTGCCAACGAGCCTGCAGCTGCAGCACACACCGCTGAACATGCTGAGCACAAAGACCACAAACATGTTCATGGTTCAAAGGATTGCAAACATAAAAAAGAACAACATGGCGATCACGAGGACTATGAGCACAGTGAGGGAAAAGGGAAGGATGCCAAAGTTCATCATCACAAGATGCATGATGGCCACGCGGACGAGTGCGATAATTCTCACACCTAATTAAAGAGCTTTTATTACTTAGCCCCAGACAATCTTTGGAATGTCTGGGGCTTTTATTTTTTGATGATTTTTTTTGCGATTATTGGAAAAAGCCCGATTAAAGTAAAAGAAACCACTATTGGAAGCGATAACACATTCTCTATTTTCTCAAGTTTTGAAAGCTGCGATCCAACATTCACATACAGTGCAGTTCCAGGAAGCATACCTAGTTGACTAATCCAATAGAAGGTCTTGACTGGCATAGGTGTGAGTCCCATCAGGAAGTTAACAAGAAAAAAGGGGAGGATCGGGCTAAGCCTCAGTCCGAAAAGATAATATGCTCCCTCGCGCTCGATTCCTGAGTTTATCGCCGAGAGTTGTTTTCCAAAGCGAATCTGAATCCAGCTTCTCAAAAATAATCGACTGACCAAAAATGCAAGAGTAGCTCCCAAACTGGAAGCAAACGAAACCAGCACTAAGCCTTTCCAAAAACCAAAGAGAGTTCCCGCACCCAAAGTGAGAATAGAAGCTAACGGGAGAGAGAAGGCTGTTACCATCATATAAACCAAAAAGAAAATAGCGCCAGATTGAACCGGATGATCAGAGTTGTACTGAAATAGGGTTCTCTGAATCTCGGGAAGTTGATTCAAATCGACACGAGTTAGAAAAGCTAAAAAAAGCCAAATAAGAGCCACAGTTAGAATGAGCACTCCCTGCCTGTTGAACACGATTTTCATGCTTAGGTTCAATATGTCTAAGTATTTGACGGTCGTCTAACAAATTTACATGTTTTTTTACCAAAGTGTTTTACTTCTTAACAGCTATCAAGCTGAAAGACAGTCGACTAACTTTGGTACAGTCATTGCTTTTGCTCCCCGCGGAGAGTGGGGGCACGACTGATGTGTCGATTGGTTAAAAAGTGGTTTTTGAAATTCGTTCTGATTAGCTTTCTTATTTGTCACACTAATGTGAAAGCTAATCCGGATCTTACGACTCAAATTCCTAACTCAGCTAATTGGATCAATCTTCTATTTCAAGTGGGATCGTCTTTGGGAGAGATCGGAAATCCTACCAATTGGGTGGTCTATTCTGCTGCGGGAACTTATTTCTACTACCAGCATATTCTTAAGGGCTCTCTTAGAACGGCAAAGACAGCACGAGAGCTCATGCTCATGCATTTACGGGAAACAACTCTTTCCATAGCCCAAAAAGAGAAGCTGATTGCAGAAATTGATTCTCTCATCAGTGAGCTTGAATCCAAAGTCAAAGAAGCCGAGAAAGCCTTTGCGGAAATACCAGCCCATTTTCAAAAACTAAACAGCTATCGAAGCGCTGGAAAGAAATCCCGTTTTCGTAATCTTAAGGATCACGGTGCGGTTGAACAATGGCTAAGTTCCAATGAGGGGAAAGTCTTTCTAGCCTCTCAGTCGGGTATTGAGTGGAAAGCTAAGTACGACTCTCTCAGGCATCAAAGTTCATCGGCCTTGGATGAGCCTTTAAAGAGAGTGATTGAGAAAGCCAATGAGGTTTTTGATAGCAAAAAAGTGGATGTTTTAGCCGCATCTCTTGACCCGTTGGACCCCCCAGGCACTTTTAAAACCCAAAGTAACGTGAGCTTCACTCAAAACTCTCTGCCGGTTACCGCCGTCAATAAGCATGTTAGCAATTTGAGAAAAGAGTGTGCTGAGGCACTCAGTCTATTAGTGATTAAGCAAAAGCAATTAAAAACAGATTCCAATTACGTAAGATTTTGGACGAGGCCTGAAAACCTGAAACCATCTCTGGTCCACGGAATTGTGACGAGTGGTGGGGCTGCAGGTACCTACTGGCTGTACCGTACATACCAATTTGATAAAAGGAAAAAAGAGGCCGAAGATGAAGCTAAACTTAAGGGCGATGGCTCATTCGATTTAGGTTCAACACTTCGAATGGCAAAGTCCCGCGAGATTATGCGGCCCTATTATCAATCGATCCGGATGGCTTTAGTTGAGCATGAAAATGAAATTATTGCGCAACTGAATAAGAATCTCAGTACAGATGAAAAACGCGGACTTGATATTGCGGCTCTAGTCGAGGGCCGTCTCAATGGGGCCGCATTTGACGTAGCCGTAGAAACAGCAACCTTAACAACCGCTAAGAACAAATTAGGAGATCGAATCTCATTTGCCGAATTACAAAGCTTAGTTCATCAGACTCAAACAGAGCCCGGGGTTAGGGAAGGGCTATTTAGGCCATTTAATAGAGGCGTAGTTTTAGATGTGATTAATTCTCTGTTCTCGGAATTGAGTGAAGATGGAACTTCAAGCAGGATTAGCCATGAACTGATTAGAAAAATACTTACTCGTAGTGAAACTCTTTTCATGGGGCAGATAAAAAAGCCATTGTAGCCAGTGGTAAACTGGCCCCAGTACCTTACACTTTTCGATTTTTTGGTTTTTGTAGTTGAACCCCAAAACTAATTTCCGTATACCTGAAAGCTCAACTTAACGAGGAGTTCGCTATTAGAACCTTAGTAAAAACAAAGCTTTCTGGTAAAGAGTTTTTGGGTCACCCTGCTGGGCTTTACGTCCTTTTCACCACAGAGATGTGGGAGCGCTTCTCTTACTACGGTATGAGGGCCCTTTTAGTGATGTACATGACCAAGTACTTATTGTTCGACCCGAGTCGGGCAGCTGATGTTTTAGGTTACACGGCTCTAGAAAGCTTCTTGGTCAGTGTATTTGGTCCGATGAATATTCAACAGATGAGCTCTCAAATTTATGGGCTTTACACTGGGTTCGTTTACTTTACCCCTTTTTTCGGTGGCCTTTTAGCTGACAAACTATTGGGGCAGTACCGAACTGTTTATCTAGGTGGAGTCCTCATGGCCATTGGTCATTTTTTGATGGCCAGCGAAAAGATGTTTTTGTTGGCCTTAGTTTTCCTAATCCTTGGAAATGGATGTTTCAAACCTAATATTTCCACTCAAGTAGCGGGTTTGTACCCTGAGGGTGACCCCCGACGAGATGGTGCATTTACTATTTTCTATATGGGCATCAATTTGGGGGCTTTTTTCTCGCCGTTAGTGTGCGGTACATTAGGAGAAAAAGTCGGCTGGCATTGGGGTTTTGGTGCTGCCGGTGTTGGCATGATGCTCGGTCTTCTTTTCTATTGGTTGGGTAGTGGTTTAGTTCCTCATGACAGCTTAACCGAAAAAACTGCCGTATCAGAATCTCGAAAGTTAACTAAAGATGAGTGGGCTAGTGTTTTAGTGCTCATTGTATTGTGCGCTTTGAACATTATGTTTTGGGCAATTTACGAGCAACAAGGAAACACTCTTCAGCTTTGGGCTGATGAAAAAACCGACTGGAACATGATGGGTTGGCAAATTCCTGCTAGTTGGTTTCAGTCTTTCAATCCTCTCATGATATTCATTTTTGCCCCAGTTCTTAATATGTTTTGGTCTTGGCAGGCAAAGAATGGCAAAGAACCGTCGAGTGTCATGAAGATGGGCATCGGATGTATCCTCTGCGGCGGGGCCTACATTTTAATGATTCTGGCGGCTAAAGCTGTTCCGGGAGCTGAGAAAGGCAGCGTTTTCTGGTTAGTGGGGACGGTCTTTGTTTTCACAATGGGTGAGCTGTATTTATCTCCCATTGGACTAAGCTTAGTTACTAAAGTCTCTCCGAAACCCATCGTGAGTATGATGATGGGTGTCTGGTTTCTATCGAGTTTTATCGGAAACTATATGACAGGTTACTTAGGTACTTTTTACACAAAGATGCCTAAAGATAGCTTTTTCCTCATGTTGTGTGGTTTGGGAATTGGAACTGGGATTGTTTTCTTTTTAATCAAGGGAAGAATCAATAAAGTTCTTGGTAAATTTGTTTAACTTTTACTCCCCCCGAGACAGGGGGGAGATTTAAGTTCATCAAGGTTTTTCTTTTGTAATTCTTGAGGCGTCATTGGATGAATAGCTAATGCGTGAATGCCATTCTCCATTTCCTTTTTTAACAATTCGAAAATAGTGCGATGTCTTTGAACCGGTGGCATACCCTCAAACTTCTCACTAACTATGACCAATTTAAAATGGGTCTCTGAGCCCGGAGCAACCGAGTGTTGGTGGCTTTCATTGATAACTTCTAGGCTTTGTGGATTAAAAGCTTCCTCTAATTTTCGAGTGATAATTTCTTTAACTGACATGAATTATTTCTTAATCGAATCTGGGACAAATTCCAAGCAGGCCGAGTTGATACAGTAACGTTTTCCGGTGGGTTTAGGGCCGTCATCGAAAACATGACCCAAATGGGCGCCACACCGATTGCAAACAACCTCAGTTCTCCTCATGAAAAACGACCGATCTTCTTTCAGTCCTACGTTTTCTGTTTTGATAGGCTGCCAGTAACTAGGCCATCCGGTGCCAGATTCAAATTTAGTGTCTGACGAGAAAAGGTCGAGACCACAACACACGCAACGGTAAATTCCTTTTTCATGATTGTTCCAGAATTTGCCACTAAAAGCTCTCTCTGTTCCTTTATTGCGACAAATTGAAAACTGCTCCGGTGTAAGCTTTTCTTTCCAATAACTATCGGGCTTGTTTTTCCAGTCATCCATTTTTGAAATCTCCACAGAAAATGATAAAGAGGAAAGGCTTAGATTTAAAAGTAAGATCGCGAAGCGACTATAAAAAGAGAAGCGTTTTTTATTTAGATGCATTCCAGTCAAAGGTAAATAGATCACTATAGTAGGCACTGACATCTTCGGAAGTAACTACGACAGCCGCTTCTCGATTGTTTTCAAGAGAGTTTCTGTTCCAATTGATGGAACTCACCAAAACTCTTTCGCCATCAGCAATGGCCCCTTTGTTGTGAATGTATTTTACTCCCATCGATTTCACATCGGCGATTGCAGCTTCCAAATTCAAGTTTTCTTTTTTGCTGACTTCTTGAAGCTGCTCGACAACCAACAAGTTGTTTGAAGTTTTTGGTGAAAGATTTTCAGTGTCAATTCTATCCCCGCCTCCGAAAGCCCTTTCATCATTTAAAAGAACTCGGACTTTAACACCCCTTCTGGCTGCATCGACCACTGCAGAGAAAAGAGGAGAAACATTACCTGTATTTCCCCAACGGTAACTGAATGACATTAATTCAAGATCTAAAGATTTTTTTGCACTTTTGATGAAGTTAATAAGGCCGCTTAAACTTGTATTTGGGGAAGTGAGTTGATTTATATTTGGAACTTCAAAAGTCATCGGTTGTGGTGGTTTTAAAGCAAGCGATTCCCCTTCAATGCCAATCATGGCTTCAAAGTCCTTGTCCCAATTTCCAATGAGTTGGGCTGGACCTCGTGGCCGACTATCCGAAACCAAGAAAACATCCCCATGTTGAGTAGAAGAGTCTGTTTTGAAAACTTGAAGAAACGAAGCTGCTAGGCCTTTGTCATGAATCAATGTTTCCCAGCCGCGAGTGCCTTTTGCTCCTTCTTTGGGATGTCCTGATGTGGAGTAGTTTTCAGAACCCACTAAAAGAGCTTCTCCATCGACAATGATGTACTTAGCATGGTCAAAGCGGAACCTGCGCGCGCGTTCACCCCGAGGGGTGTCGCTCGACATTACCAAAAACTTATGAGGCAAAGAGGAGCGATTCATGGCCGCCACAATGAGGTCTTTAATTTGAATCCCAGCTTCACCCATGCCACCCACAGGTTGCCCTTCAAGCAAAATCGTCACTGGAATACTCTTAATTTTCTTTTGAAGAGCAGCTGCAATTTCTGGCGAGTTCAGCTCGTAAGCATTCATGATAAGACTTTTCTGAGCACTTTTAATTGCGGTGAGCGCTAAGCTTAAGTTTGTCTCGGGCGAATCAGCTACGTGGATTGTAATCGCATTGGCAACGGATGTGACGGATAAAGCAAAAAAGGTACACAGAAACTGACACAGACTCTTTAACCTATGCTGTTCCATTTTGCCCCCTAATAGAGATACTGAAACATACTTTGCCCTATACAGCAACGCCAACTTCCCCAAATTCTGTTAAGAAATGGTTAGCAAAATCGACAAGATGCGCGAGCACGGCGCATTAGCTGTGCGCGGTATTGAAATGATTGGGGAAAATTTTGGGTCTTGGGCAAACTAAGGTTAAGATCGAAATGTTTTATGAATTGTTATGAACTCCAAACTTTGCTGAAGTCTTTAGGTTGGTGGAGTCCGTTCGTTTATATCCTGTTTTCCACACTGATGATGATGCTTTTCGTTCCTAGAACGTTGTTTCTAGTTCTCGCTGGAATTTGTTTTAGCGAATTTCAGGCTGTTTTGTGGGCTCTCACATCTTCTCTTTTGTCCAGTGTCTTGAGTTTTGGACTTGCTCGCACTTACGGTAGAGCTTGGGTAGAGAAAACATTTAGGAAAAGAAATTGGTTTTATCGATTGGAAAGAATCACTGCGAAGTCAGGTTTTCACTTTGTTTTAATTGCGAGGATTTCCCATGTCATACACTTTGGCGCAACTAGTTATGCTTGTGGAGTTCTCAATATTGGTTTCAAATCATTTTTGTGGGGGAGCTTTTGGGGAGTTCTTCCAGGAACAATCATTGCTATTGTAGGTTCCAAGGTCTTAGGTTGTAAGTTATGGGATGGTTCGGCTAACTTTAGCGAAAAAGATATCTATCTTTCTGTATTTACTTCATTTTTGGTATTGTTTAGTTCGTTGATTCCGCTCTGGTTGAATCGCAAAAAAAAATCTTAAGCTTTGAGTATTATATGTTAGTTAAGAAATCGAGATGAAGACTTGGAGCTTAGCTTTTTTATGCGTCCTAGCAATTAGTGCTTGTAACTATCGAGAGGACAAATTCACTAAAACTGTTTTGGTTGATGGGCCGACTTTTCTGTCAGTAAGTGAACAAGTTTTTAAACCCAATTGTTATGGATGTCACTCAGGCCCGAGTGCTTCTCAAGGTATTGATCTTTCGGACTATAAGGGACTTCTGAATTCAGGATTGGGATTGATTTCCCAAGGGGAGCCTTTGAACAGCACTCTTTACCTGAATATTCAATCTGGGAGAATGCCACCCTCGGGGCCGAGACTTACCGATGCAGAGATTAAAATGGTCTATGATTGGATCAAAAACGGGGCAAAAGAGAATTAAAAAAGCCGTTCCCAAGGGGAAACGGCTTTTTTGCGTTCAATCAAAAACAACCTTAATGTCGGCGGCGGCGATTTCTTCGATGTTTCCTTTTGTGTCGTCGTCTTGCTAAATCCCGTTTTTTCTCAGCTTTTCCAACTTCAGATTCAGCGGTAGCTGCTGGTGCCCCCGGAGAAACATTCTCTACCGGAGCCACTGGAGTTGAAGCGTTTTCTACAGGTGCAGGCATTCCTTCGTTTGCCTCTATTATCGAGCAGGTCATGAACACAGCGGCCATAACACAAGCCATGAACTTGAAAATCATTTTTTTCTCCTTAGTTAACGAACAAAAAAACAAAAGCACATCTATCAAGTTTACGGGAGCTTTAGTTTTAAGTCTAGCGACCAAAATGAAGCAGGCCGGCAATTAGTAAATCCGACTCAACGTAAAATCAACAAGGGTGCTTAAGAGTTGACGCAGGTAATTGTTCCCAAAGTTTTCCAGAAGGGATCTGCATTCGTCTTTTTTAGCAGAAAGGAATTCATACAATTGCTTTCGTTGTTCGGCATTAGAAAAACTGTATTGAATAGCATCAATGGTTTCTTTAGTTATTGTTTTGTTAAAAAAGTCTCTTTGAACTTTTTCTCGGGCCCCGGAATCATTCTGGATTATTTTCCAAGCCGCCCAATTAAGCTTCCCCTCTTTGAGGTCTTGAGTAGAGTTTTTTGTCGAGGTTCCTTGAATATCTAAAATATCATCTGTTAACTGGTAAAGAAGTCCATAGCTTTCTGCAAATTGATTTACCCAAGGGACATCTGGGCTAGAAACCAGAGTGGGGCCAACTTTTGCTGCCCACTTGAGAAGTGATGCCGTTTTGAGTTTGCAGATCTTTTCATAAATAGAGTCGGTTTCAGGAATCTTGAATTGATTTTGATACTGAAGAACTTCTCCTTGCGTGAGTTCTTTCAGCGCTAAACACATTCCTTTTAAGAGTTCCGGATGCCCTTGGATAGCAAGCTGATGAATTGCATCGCTCATCAAGTAGTCACCGCTTAAAATTGGAATCGTATTGTCGAAAAGTTGATTTGCTGAAGGTCCAGCTCTTCGAATTTCTGCTCGATCAATAACATCATCATGTAAGAGGGTTGCAGTGTGAATAGCTTCTACGGCCCAAGAATATAAGTTGAGTTGTTCGGGAGGTATTTGGTAGGGCTCGCCGAACCAATAAACGAAATGACACCTCAACCGCTTGCCTTTGCGATCCCAAATGACGCCACAAGTTTTTTCCACTGTTTCCACAACAGGTTTGTCCAATGGCCCATGGAAAGTATCTAGCCAATCGAAATATTTTTGCCCTTGTGAAAAAGCTGCTTCGAGAACTTGATTGGAAGTCATAAAAGCTTGTCTCCCCATTGAAGTGCGATTGCAGCCCCGATCAAAATGAAAGCCGCATTCAAAACAGATTTAGGTGATGGGGGTGTTCGAAGAAAACGGTAGAGCGACACTGAGGTCGTGAGAACTAGAACTAGTAACTGTGAGTTTCTTGTGAAGTTAAAACAGAAAATCAGAGTGAGTGTTAAAGAAAAAATGACCGTGAATATCTGAGCAACAAGAAATGTTTTCTGAGGACCATGCCGAACAGCAAACGATGATTTTCCTGCTAAGAAGTCGCTCAGTATTTGAGGTGGCTGATGAGAAAACAATACAGCTACTGCTAAAAATCCGAAAGCGATGGAACCTAAAAGAAGGGGCATGGAGATATTTTTCAAGAATAGGTATCCCATACATCCGAATACACCAGGCCCGTAACACAAACCTGTGACCCATTCTCCGAGGAAGGTGTACGACAACGTCCATTGACTTGAATTGTAACTATAGCCCAAAAGCACGAGAGGTAATGCAACCCATAAGAGCTCGAAAACTTGATAGTGAGAGACGATTGCAACCCCCACCACAACTCCAGTGACGAAGCTTAGCAGCCCATGTGTTTTTACCGTTTTCAAATCGAGGCGATGAAAATGCACCCACGAGAGTTCTTTTTCGGAATCTGCTCCTTTGTTCCAATCGATAGCATCATTCAAAACATTCACTCCATGCTGAATCAAAACGACTGCAAGTGTGGTTAAAGCGAGTAATGTTCGAGAGGCAGACGACGGAAGCAAGACAGCCCAAGCCAGACCCGGAAGAATCGAGATGAGATAGATGGGAGGTTGTAGAACCTCCCATCTCCTTGAACTCCATCTTAGTTCAACGGTGTTTTCCATCGGTTTTAAGCTGCTACTTCTAGTTCTTTCAGAGCTGCTTCAAACCACTGGGCATGTTGTTCTTCAGAGTTGATGACTTTTTGATAGATCTCAGCGGCTTCATGTTGCCCAGCTTTGATAGCTTGATCACGGAATGAAGGATAAATATCCCTGTACTCCCGCTGTTCTACTTTGATCGCAACTTTTAGCGCTTTTTCGATCACAGTTTTGGGATCAGCTTCAATTAATGCATCACTGTTTTTTCGGATGGTTGTTAATGCATCGATCGCTCTTTGGGTGTCTTCTCCTCTTGGAGGAACGCCCATGTTTTCGTACATCTTTCTGAGCCATGTTGCATGCAATTTTTCCTCGCCGGCAACTTTCAAGAAAAGTTCAGCGATCTTGGGATAGCCAGCTTTTCGAGCCCAGCGAGAGAATTCAGGATACATGACTTGATTTTCGTATTCTTCAACATCCACAAATGATTTTGCAGTTGTTGATAAGTTGTCTCCTTGCATTGCTGCAGCGAAGCACTGATAGATTGTATCTTCGGTGATATTGCACTTATTCATAGTTGCTCCTTCTTACTATTTTGAAGTTTCAAATAATATTGAAACTTCAAAAATAATAAAATAAAGGTTGGTTTTGTCAATGGCAGGAGCTACAAATATGCCTGTGAAGCAGCCCTTTAATGAAATTGCAAAAAAGTACGATTTACTCAATGATTTCATGTCTTTGGGATTGCACAGGGCTTGGAAAAACAGTCTTTTTGGGGCTCTGAGTGACGGGTTACCCCAATCGGCTAGAGTTTTGGATTTAGCGACCGGAACCGGAGATGTGGCCAGCCTATTCTTAAAACGGCTTCCCCCAGAGCGAATTTTTGCGGCCGATCCCTGCGAACCCATGATGAACGAAGGCAAAAAAAAATACCCCGAACTGAAACAATGGCATTGTGCGATGGCTGAGTCGTTGCCTTTCGAAGAACAGTTTTTCTCAGTAGTGACTTGTACTTTTGGGGTTAGGAATTTTCAACATAGGACCTTGGCCTTTCAAGAGATCGCTAGAGTTTTGAAACCGAATGGAAAATTTGGAATTTTGGAGATTCATCCCATTCCTCAAAAGTTAAGATATTTTCCCTTCCGAATCTTCTGGAGGTACGGCATTCCTCTATGGGGACGTCTGTTTAGCAGGCTTCGAGCTTATGAATATCTTCGTGATACAGCAGCCCAGTTTATTTCTCCAGAAGTTATGGTAGAAGAGCTACAGCGCTTTTTCGAGATAGAGGAAAGAAAACCTCTTCTCGGAGGTGGACTTGTGACTTTAATCATAGCTAAAAAGAGATGACTGACAAAACTAAGATGTCTGAAGAGGAAGTGGCGTTCTCCGAAATTATTGGAGACCTCGTCGAACAGTGGGGTTTTAATCGCCATTTAGGTCGAATTTGGTCTTTACTTTTTTTACGACAAAAACCTCTGAGTCCCTCGGATATTCAGGACGGATTATCTCTAAGCGCTGGTAGTGTCAGTAGTGGTTTGAGCGAACTTCAAACTTGGGGAGTAGTGAAGCGAATTCGCATGGCTGGAGATCGCAATTTTTATTATGAGCCCGAGACGAGGATTTGGAAGTCGGTAGCCAATGTGCTTAGAACTCGGGAGATTCGAATTTTGGAAGAGGCCCATGGTGGTTTAAATGCTTTAGTGGAAAGGCTTCAGGGGCGAATTAAAGAAGACGGGGTAGACTTTCAAATCAAAAGGATTAAGCAAATTCGGGAAGCCATGGAAACTGCCCATCTTTTATTCACGGCTTTAGTTAATGGCAGTCCTCTAGCGCTACCGAAAATTGGTCGTCTATTTGATAAGTTTCGATCCTTTTAGATCAACTCAATCCGAGAGCGAATTCTTTTCTTTTGGAATCAGAATGTGATACCTCTGAGCCATGGTCACTAGAAGTTTAGTCACTGGGGGGGCGGGTTTTATCGGTTCTAATCTCGCTCTTGAGCTAGAAAAACTGGGACACCACGTTGTGATTGCAGATAATTTTCACTCTGCAGATAAAAAAAACTTAAAAGATTTTCAAGGGCGGCTTATTTCATGGGATGTCTCTGAAGGTATAGAAGTTCAAGAGAGGTTTGACGTTATTTTCCACCAAGCTGCGATTACAGATCCTCGTCACCCTGATGATGAAGAGACTCTTAAAAAAAATGTAGAGGGTTTTAAAAGAATTATTAAATTGGCAGAACGAGATGGGGCGAAGATTATCTATGCCTCAACGGCTGGCCTCTATGGCAACGGACCAGTTCCGATGAGAGAAGAACAAAAGAAAGACCTTTTGACCGTTTATGGAAAATCAAAACTTCAAATGGACGAAATGGCTGAGCCGCTTTTTTCCCAAAGTCATATTGTCGGCTTGAGATATTTCAATGTTTTTGGTCCTCGAGAGGCTCACAAAGGAAGGCCAGCCTCAATGATTTATCATCTTTACCATCAGATGAAACTGGGTAACCGACCCAGAATCTTCAGTTGGGGGGAACAAGTCCGGGATTTTATTTATGTCAAAGATGTTGTGACTGCGAACTTGAAAGCTTTAGAGGCGCCATCGGGTGTTTATAATGTAGCGACGGGAGTCGGAACTTCTTTCAATGAGCTTATCAAGATTTTGAATGAAGTCCTGGGAACTCAATTAGATCCAGATTATTTTCCAATGCCTTATGATCCCAAAACTTACCAGAGTAATACTCAAGGAGATACAACTCTAGCCGAAACAAAGCTGGGGTTTAAATCACAGTGGGGACTGAAAGAAGCCATTCAAGATTATTTCAAATGGCTTCAGATCAACGATTAAACATTACTTGGTTTTTAATTGAGCTTCGTTCGCTTTGATAAACGCTTTGATATCGTCTGACATTCCAAGAAGCTTTTCCCACTGTTCTTTGTACAGGGTGACTGGAAAACGACCTAAACCATAAACAGATACGCCCCCTTTTTCACTGACCCTTAGAGAAAGGCTGCGGACTTGCCCCCCTTTAAGAGCAGCGTTCTCAGCTTTCAGTCTTTCGAGTTCCTTCATCATTTCATCTTGGCTCATGGTGTTCTCCCTTAAAATTTAAATCAAATTTTTACGCCTATTTTGCCGAAAGGGGAAGGAAAAGTTGAGAGCTTAATTGTGCTTAAGAGAAGTTTCAGCAACGAGTCCGGTGCCTTCTTGCCAACATGAAATCTTCGATTCGGTTTCTAAATCTGCAAATGAGATTGCCCAGTTCCCTTCCCGTTCAGCCACAGTGGTATATTTTCGATTTCCTTGCGTCAGAGTGACATAAACCCTTCCTGACTGAAATCCAGAGGCAGTACCTGATACAGTTCCTAGCTTTTGAGAGGATTGGCTACTTTTAATTTCACACTTAGGATGCGCTGCAAATAGAGAAGAAGATAACAATAAGATGCATAAGAGAGTCTTCATGATTATTCCTTGGATAAAAACTGGGATTGCGCGTCAGAAAAAAACGATTTGAATGAGCAGTAAGTGTTATCAGTTTATCGAAGTTGGAGAGCTGCCGCAAGAGTTGTGATAATATCGCGGAATGCTGAAACAATATGTCCAACTCATTGGGGTTTTGTTTATTCTTCTCTGGGCCGTTTTTCAAAAAAGTGCTCGTGGTATCACATCGGTTGGAATTGAACCTATCATTGGTTACGAGAGAAATCAGTTGCTAGTACCAACTCCCCACACAAAAGACAGGTTGGTTTATGGGGCGAGAGCGACTTACGGATTTTCGATTCTCTCCGTGGAAGCAGAGTATCTTCGAGGCTCATCTACCGAGACTTTTCCTATTCAGGACCTGACCACGAAAGATACTTCAGACAGAATCAAAGTCGGTCTTAGAACGGGAGTTGATATTTTGAGCCTTCTAAACATTTATGCTCGAGCGGGTTGCCAAGGGAATCAGAATCGGCACGAAGAGACGAGCGCTGGAGTCACGACCGTTACTAAAGAGTCTGTGAAATATCATCCATACGGAGGTGCCGGTATTCGCTTGCGTCTTGGTAGAAATTTAAGAGCAACGGGTGACCTCACGACCGTTTTTCGAGATTTTCCAAATATGAACAACAACGATTACCAGATTACAGCTGGGTTTGTTGTTCAAGTGCCTTAATCATGAGTTCATTTGAAGGAAAGCATGTTTTGATCACTGGGGCTTCCTCAGGAATTGGGAAAGCCCTAGCTTTTGAGTTTGCGAGGTGTGGAGGTCATGTTTCTCTATTAGCTCGAAGGCGGGACAGAATAGAGGAGATCGCTTCACAATTAAAACAAACCTACCCGAAACAAAAAATTTTACCCATTGTCGCTGATGTCACTTCTGATGCCTCTATGCGAGAGGCGGTTTCAAACTCCATCCAAAAGATAGGTCCTCTCGATGTCGTTCTCGCCAATGCAGGTTTCGGAGTTGCCGGTGAAGTCGCTGAGCTTGAATTAGATGATTTTAGAAGACAATTTGAAACTAATGTTTTTGGTGTTTTACGGACTATCAAGGAGACCATTCCCTCTCTGGCAGAAACCCGAGGAAGGCTTGCAATCATTGGAAGCGTAAATGGTTATGTTTCTCTTCCTGGAATTTCAGCTTACGCAATGAGTAAATTTAGTGTAAGAGCGCTGAGCGACGCTGTGTATCACGAAATGTTACCTCGAGGTATTTCAGTAACTCACATAGCTCCGGGTTTTGTTGTTTCCGAAATAAGGCGAGTCGACAATGAAGGATCTCTGGCAGAAACAGCCAAAGACCCCATTCCTATGTGGCTGCAGATGGATGCTAACACGGCTTCAAGAAAAATCGTCAATGCCATATATCGACGGAAGAGAGAGCGCGTTATAACGGCTCATGGCTGGTGGGTCGTTCGTTTGCATCGGTTTTTTCCTGGGATGATTTCATTTCTTATCCAAGTTTTCAAAATTAAAGCCCGTTCTGAACCCAGACCACAGAGGGAAATTTAATAAAAAAGCTTGTAAAAGCGAAATTTGATGCGGTATTTTTACCGTCTTACTTAGATTGGGGAACAGTTCCTTGAAAAAGTAAGAATCGATTCAACTTAATTAAGGAGAGACTATGAAAAACGTAATCATCGCTCTAGTAGTTGCACTATTCGGAACCACAGCAATTTTTGCTGAGCACCACGAAATGCCAAAAACAGATGCTGCTGCTCCAACTGAAGCAGCTCCAGCAGCTGATGCAACTGCTCCAGCTCCTGAGCACAAAGAGCACAAAGATCACAAAGCTGGCAAAAAAGCTAAAAAAGCTAAAAAAGCTAAAGCAGCTCCAGAAGCAGCTCCAGCTCCAGAAGCAGCTCCAGCTCCAGAAGCAGCTCCAGCTCACTAATTTGTATAAATTAGAGACTGAATTTAAGAGGACCGAAGTCGAAAGGCTCGGTCCTTTTTTATTAGGGCGAGATTCAAAGTAAATTAAATGAAATGGAAAGTTAGATAAAAAGTGTTTCCCCTCATTATACGACTTTTAAAAGTGTTCACTTTAACGGCTAAGCATGCTGGTCAGATAAAAAGAGTTCGCTCTAATAATCTTCCCAATGGAAAAGCGCTGATAACGCAAATAAAAAAAGATTGGGCAAGGGCTTCGCTCGACAACTTAGGGGTTCGGGTAAATACAACCGGAGCTTCAGTGTCAGAGCGGCCTATTTTGTTTGTTGGAAATCATGTGAGCTATTTAGATATTCCTTTAGTGATGGCGACGGCTCCAGTGTCCTTTGTTGCTAAGTTTGAACTCAGTCGTTGGCCTATCATAGGAGATGCGTCCCGAGTCGGAGGAACGGTCTTTGTAAAAAGAGAATCGGTGGAGTCCAGAAAGTCGGTAGTGCAAAAAATAGGGGATGCTTGCATAAAAGATGGTCAAAGTATTTGTATTTTTCCGTCAGGAACAACAACACTGAAAGAAGACAAACCATGGAGAAAGGGGGCTTTTGAAATAGCCAAACTTCGTGGATTACAAATTCAGTGTTTTAGAATTAAGTATTGCCCCCAAGAGATTGCAGCTTTTGTTGGTGACGATGCTTTTGTTCCTCATCTATGGAGACTGCTTAAAGCGGGAAGTGTAAGTGCCGAGATTGAATTTTCACATCCATTTACGGTCGACGTACCGGATGAGGACTGTTCTAAGTGGCAGCAGTGGTGTAAGGAAATTTTAAATAAGGATTAAAAGAAAAGAGAGAATCCCAGCGACCAGACATTGGGAGCAGAGAATTGGAGAAGTGCATCTGCGTTGTCTGAAAGCCAGTAATTAGCAGCTAATACTGGTTCAATTTTAGAGCTTTGGGTTAAATAGTTGATTTGAGCGTGAACGGTGATTTGCGAAGATACGCCAAAATTCGAAGAGCCAATTACAGTAAAGTTTCCATTGCCTAACTGACTGACCTTGGGCGTGCTTACATTAAACTCAATGTTAAAAAATCGGTCTGCAATATAACCTATTCCAAAATCTACAAAAGGTTGGCTATTCACACTTCGAACAACTGCCCCATAAGATAGGTTTTCCCTAGGGTCGGTGTACTGATAAGCCAGATCAAAATGGCTCAGATTATTTGAACTCAAATCATCGTTTCGGTAGCTAAAGCCGTAGTAATGCAAATCGCTTTTGAATCCAAGCCCCGCAAAACCACCATTGATAGTTTTTAAGTCCCCTAAGGATCCAAAATACCCAAATCCAAATCCAAATGTTTTTGAAGCCGTGGCAATACCAGTGTAGATATTTTGTGCTTCGGTTCCTCGAGAGGGGGAATAGGCAAGTTGCAAAGCCGTTGGAGAATCTGGGCTCGGTAAAGAGGCAGGATTAATACTGGCTGCTGAAGCAAAGGGAGTAAAAAGAATTCCAGTGGGTCTTATGAAGGTTCCGTTGACCGGTATCGGAGAGGGCTGGACCCCAACAATTTTGGAGAAAGCAAGAACGGGTGTCAGTAATCCCAAGACAAGCAGAATTGGAAGTGCCCTTACCATGCTCTAATCATACTCTATTTAGTTGGCTAAGCCCAACTGAGATAATTTTCTATAGAACGTAGCTCGGGGTAATTTTAAGGCATTCATAGCCGCAACTTTATCCCCCCCAAACTTTTGTAGAGTAGATTGGATAATGTTTTTTTCATGGTTTTTGATTTGGTGGTCAAAATCTTCGGCTCCTAAAACTTGGACATTGCTCAGTGAAGTTAACTTACCCGTCGGATTGAATGTTGTTGGGTCGTAAATTTCGATAGAATCTATAGAACCCGATTTACAAAAAATCAGGGCTCTTTTGAGAGTGGACTCAAGTTGTCTTACATTACCTGGCCAGTCGTAATTCATTAGCGTTTGTATTGCTTTGGAGCTGATCTGTGTTGCATGATGGGAAGCTGCATGTTTTTTAACAAGGTAATCCGCCAGTAACGGAATATCTTCTTTTCTTTCTCTTAAAGGTGGAAGCCAAAGCACCATATCGCTCAATCTATAAATCACATCCTCGCGGAATTGCTTGCTATTCATGAGTTCAGAAAGTGGTTGATTAGTAGCAGAAACAACTCGGAAAGAGACTGATCTGCTACGCGAAGAGCCGACTCTCTCTACCTGTTTTTCCTGAAGAGTTCTTAAAAGTTTTGCTTGTGTGTCGAGCGGGAGATCTCCAATCTCATCGAGAAAAATATCTCCACCATCAGCAAGCTCAAACTTGCCTGCTCGGCTTTGTTTTGCGTCTGTATAGGCTCCTTTCTCAACCCCAAAAAGTTCGGCTTCCATCAAGTTCGAAGGAATCGCAGGCATATTAACTACAACAAAAGGGCGGTCGTTATCATTTTCCTGCTGGTGAAGAAGTCTTGCCATGATCTCTTTACCAGTTCCGCTTTCTCCCAAAAGCATGACATTTAAATGAGTTTGATGTTTTAGAATCTTTACTTTTTCTAGGACATCGAGAATAGCGCTAGACTTTCCTATAAACTCCACAGGCATTGGGCTAAGAAGCTGTTGGAGTTTTTCACTTTTCTTTCGTAATTCAAACTTTTCAAAAGTTCTTTTTACCAGACAAAGAAGGTCCTCTTTCTTGAATGGTTTGGATATAAAATCCGAAGCTCCATGCCTTATGCATTCGATAGCTTTGTCGACTTTTTGTTCTCCGCTGCAAAAAATAATTTCTGTCTCAGGGAATTCTTTTTTCCAGTTTTTCAACAAATCAAGCCCGGAAATTTCAGGTAGGTGAAGATCCAGAATAATGACTGGAATATTGCGCGACTTCAAAATTTGGTGTGCTTTTGCCGAATCTTGGGCCAAATGAACCGTGTAAGACGAGCTTAAGCTGACCGAGATAGCTTGCAATAGGGCTAAATCGTCATCTACTATCAAAATGTCCTGTTTCATGAATCTCCCAAGATTGCCGAGCACCAAGAAATAACAAAGCTAATGCAACGAGTCAATCTAGTTTCTTTTAAGTAAAAGCACCTGCTAAAAAATAATTAAATATCAACAATTTCAAATATATAAAATGTTCCAAAAAGAGCATGATTGAAGGCTTAAGTTTATTAATTTGTCTTACGAATGCGATAGTAAGGATAGGTCTATTTTCATGGCTAAGCCCATATCAAAAGTTTTGTGGATCGTTTTAGCAGTTTTAGCAGCCGACCGCTTAATGAAGGCCGAGGATGCTCCGGTTGCTCCAGTTAAAACCCTTCTCAAGGAAAACCGGCTTGATGAGGCCTCAGCTATTTGTAAACAGTACGAAGTACTGTCCACTCGAGATCGAGATGACCGATTCGCTTGTGCTTGGGTTTATCTTAGGACAAATCAGTTCGATCCTGCCCAAAAAATTTTAGACGAACAAAAAGGGAACGCTAAACTTGCTGATTATCAACTGCTGCAGGGTTACAGTCTAAGCCTTCAAAAGAAATATGATGAGGCCAAAAAAGTTTTTGAGGCTGTTTTGGAGTCGAACAAGGGAAAGTCCGCAGCTGTTTCTGCACAGGAATTGATTGCGGAGATGTACGAGTCTCAGGATAAAATGGCAACAGCAGCATTTCTATACAACTTAGTTGTTAAGGAGGATCCCAATCGAGGGCAAGCAGTTTGGGGGCTTTCTCGGTTCTACCAAGGTCAAAACGATATTCGAAGATGCATTACCTACTTGGAGCAGACCACAAAGCTGTGGCCCAAACATATTCCGAGCCGTTTTTTGCTAGCGAAGATATATTTTGCGATGGGACCAGAGTACTCAGAGCAGGGATTTGTTTGGTTAAAAGATAGTTACCGTTTAAACCGAACAAATCCGGAGGTGCTGGAGGAAATTGGGTCCTTTTTCGAGCGAAAAAACAAAATTCCAGAGGCAGTGAAATATTGGCAAAAAGCGCTGAGCATAAAACCTGATTTAGCTCTTTCAGCCGAAAAAACTAAAGAATATTTCAACCAAACAGTAAAGCAGTTGTTTGATTCCGAAAAATACGACGCAGTTTTAGAGAAGTTGGAATCCAATCAAAGTCTTGGTAACACTCCAGACATGGTGCTTTTGAGAGGGCAATCCTATCGAGCCCTCAGAAAATACGATGATGCTATTAACCATCTAAGAACATACTTGCGTGATAACCCCAAAAGTGCAGTGGCAAATCGAGAGCTTGGTATTGCGTTTATCAATAAAAAACTTTGGAATTTAGCAGCGGATGCTTTTGCTAAAGCCGTCGTGCAAGAGCCTAACAACGGGATTAATTTAGGGTGGTATGCATATTCCCTCGAAGAGAAAGGTGAACTTGTTAAAGCAAAAGAACTTTGGGAAAAAGCAATCACGTTACTTGACCAACCCGATCAGATTGAGCGAGCCAATCGAAAAATCGCCACGATTGAAAAAAGGCTAAAAAAGCAAAAGGCAGCTCAAAATATTGACGAGTAGCGGCTGGCAAATTTAAAAATAGGTCTCAATTATGCAGTCAACTTGGTACGAATTCAGGTTATCTGTTAATCCCGAATTGAAAGAGATTTTGTCTGACAAGCTTTTCGAGTTGGGTGCAGAAGCAGTAAACGAAAACGTAGATTCTCCAAGTGAATTGCAAGCCTATTTTCCAGCGGAACAAAAGTTGATGGCTGAGGAAAAAATTGCTGAATTTTGGAGTGTTTTAAAAACTAATAATCCAAATTTAATTCCACTATTGATTCAAGTTTTAGAGGTTCCAGATGAAAACTGGAGCGAGAGTTACAAAAAGTTCTACTACGCTCAACACTTAACCGATCTTTTTTTCCTAAAACCCAAGTGGGATAATCGGACTGTTATTCCATTAGGGTCTATACCAATCATTATGGATCCTGGTCAGGCTTTTGGTACAGGCCTACATCCAAGTACAAGACTTTGTTTGCGAACGCTTCAATCTCAAATATTGGACAACACTCGGAGGGAACAATTGAAGTGCTTAGATGTTGGTACTGGCACTGGAATTTTAGCTTTGGCTGCTTATCACTTGGGAGTACAACAAGTAGTAGCTGTGGATAATGATCCTATAGCCGTTGAAGTAGCGAAAGAAAACTTTGAGTTGAATAATATTGCTAAGATAGAAGTTTCTACGACCGATATCAAACAACTAACTGGCCCGTTTGATTTTGTGATCTCGAATATTTTATTGGAAACCCATCGCGAGCTGTCAAATGATTATTCGAGACTAGTACCGGAGGGCGGGCTATTGCTTTTGAGCGGTCTGCTAGGCTATCAGATTCGTGAAGTGTTTCAGTTGATGGGTCCAAAGGGGTTTATAAATATTGAACGAAGAAATTATCAAGAGTGGGCTTCGTTGTTGTTTATTAAGAGACGTTCCAAATGATTAAGGTACTTCCCTTTGTTCTTCTCTTTTACAGTTTTTTTCGGTTTTTAGGCGCAACTTCATTGGTTAAGAGCGATTCCCTAAATGTCTACACTTATGATGCAATGATGGGACAATCGGGATTTGGTGAAGTCTTAAAAAAGGTGTTCGAACAAAAAACTGGAGCAAAGCTCAAGTTGGTTTCTTTTGGTAGCGAGGGAGAGGCTCTCAATCAGTTGGTGATTGAAGGTGAAAAAACTAAAGCAGATATTTTGTTAGGCATTGATAGTAGTTTATCCTCGCGAGCAAGAGCTACAAAATTGTTTGCGCCTATTTCTAAAGAGCTATTCGAGGGCTTGGATCCTGTTGCAGACTTAGGCTCTGATCGATTATTTCTTCCCTTTGACTTCGGATATTTAGCTTTCATTTACCATAAAAAGCGCTTGTCGGAACTTGAAGTTTCTGGCCAACTCTCCAACTTAAGAGAGTTTATGATTTCAAAAGCACCAACAAAAAGAGTTGTGATTGCTGATCCACGAACGTCGAGCCTTGGTTTCAGTTTCCTTCGATGGACTCAAGAATCATGCTCAAATCAGAAATTGTTGCAGCAATGCTGGGAACTCTTTGCACCTAAACTTACCACTATCGCACCTAGTTGGTCAGGAGCTTATGGATTGTTCCTTCAGGGGGAAGCGGATTGGGTTTTGTCCTACACTACGAGTCGTGCTTATCATTTGGAAAAGGAAAATAACGATAGTTACAATATTCTTATTTTCAAAGAGGGTCATGGGTTGCAGGTCGAGGGCGCTGCGGTTATCAAAAGCTCTAAAAAAAGAGATCTTATTCAAGCTTTTTTGAAACTCCTAGTTAGTGAGGAAGTTCAAAAACAGCTGCCACTTACCCAGTGGATGTACCCTGCAAGACAACACACCCCCCTGCCAAAGAGCTTTAAGGATCTTCCGAATCCAAAAGCTATCAGCTTTTCTAATGAATTGAGTGAGGACGATCGAAAAAAACTCCTCGTAGATTGGATCAAATGGGTCAGTCATTTAAAATGAACAAAATACTGTTTGTATTTTCAATTGTTTCTGGGGCAGCTTTGGTCCTTTTTATTTTGCCGCTGCTGAATTTATTCACACAATTCCTCACAATTACAAATTCGTTGCATGAGGATTGGGCAGTTTTACTGAGGATCACTTTTTTTACTTGCGAACAAGCTTTGTTGAGTTCCTTTGTTGCTGGAGTTTTCGGTTGTGCGTTAGCTTTTATTTGTTTTGAAACCCGGGTCGTTGGGGTAAAAGTAATTGCTATCCTTAGCCATGTAACTTTTTTTCTTCCAGCGTTAATAGTCGCTCTTGCCATTGTAGGTGTCTGGGGTAATCACGGGTGGGTCGGTAAATTTTTTCCGGAATCGGGCGTCTACGGGTGGCTAGGGATTTTGTTAGGTCATCTTTTTTTTAATTTTTCAGTCTACTTCAGGTTAGTTGGCCAAAGCCTTCTTGAAAGCGAGAAAAGTGAAGAGAAGGTGGCTCTCTCACTGGGAGCGAACAGATGGGTAGTTTTTTGGTCAGTTACTTTTCAAAAAATAAAAAAATCGGTCATTCAGAGCTTCTTTCTCGTTTTCATTTATTGCCTATCCAGCTTTGTAATTATCCTCATTCTGGGAGGCGGCCCTAGATTTACCAGTCTCGAAGTTGCGATCTATCAAGCTATCAAAGTTGATTTTAACCTTAAATTGGCTGCTCTTTTAGCCAGCATCCAATTATTATTTTGTTTTGTAGCGCATCTTTTCAGTGGTACGGCCTCTGAAGTGAGAATTGGTTTTAGGCCCCGCCTTCAGGAACTCATTTATCAGTGCAGGACAGGTGTTGGGGAAAAACTTGTTTTTGCGGTCACTTGGTTTTTTTTCTGCCTCGTAGTTTTGCTGCCGATGATTTATCTTTTTGTAAAAGGGGGCACTTCAATTAGTAAGCTTTCTCCTAACGATATTTTGGGTACCCTAAAGTTTAGTATTCTTTTGGGATTGAAAGTCGCTATCGTTTCATCTTTTCTAGCATTTAGCTCGGCTTATTTAGCGCGCCACTTCAGGTCTGAAAAAGTTAAACGATGGGTTTCTTTTTCGAGTATACTGCCAGTCGCGGTATCCAATATGGTTTTTGGTGCCGCTCTGCTTACTTGGGCGCCTTCTTTTAGAGATCTGGGTAGTGAGGGGTTGTGGGGGGTTGTCGTCATTCAAGCGTTGAGTGCTTTGCCCTTAAGTTTCCGGATTTTTAGTGAAAGCTTTTCAAAAATAGAAAATGAAATCTATTTTTCTGCAAAGAGTCTCGGTGCTAGCCATAGCCAACTGTTGACCCAAGTAGAGTTGCCGATGCTCAAAAAAAGTATAGCCTCTTCAATCGTTACTGGCTTGGGGATATCACTTGGTGAAGTTGGGGCTTTGTTATTGTTTGAATCGAGCGGAAATGCCACATTTTCAATCTGGCTTTTTCGTTTGATGGGTAAATATCAGTTCGGAGAAGCAAATGCTGTTGGTGTACTGCTGCTGTTTACGATGGTATGCATTTTTTTGGTGAAAGAGTCATGGGAACACTAACGATTAAAAATTTAAGAGTGGGACGAGATAGTTTTCAGATCTTTGTGAAAAATATTTCAGTTCAATCCGGATCAATTTTGGGGGTAGTAGGAAAAAGTGGCTCTGGGAAATCTACGCTTTTAAATGCAATTGCTGGTTTTGAAACTCTCTCGGAGGGAGAAATTCACTTTAATGATACTAATTTGTCATCGCTCCCCCCTGAGCAGAGGCGAATTGCTATCGTTTTTCAGCGGCCCGCTCTTTTCCCTCATTTGACAGTTTTGGGTAACGTTTGTTTTGGTCTAAAAATAAAAAAACACTCAGAAAGTGTGCAAAAAGAGCTTGCGATACCTTGGCTCAAAAAGCTTGGTATTGCTGATTTGGCCGATCGTTATCCTCATTCGCTTTCAGGAGGGGAGGCTCAACGAGTCGCCATCGCTCGAGCATTAGTGGTAGGCTTTCCCATACTTCTCCTTGATGAGCCTTTTTCTGGGCTAGATGTCGAACTAAAGTCTGGGGCAAGAAAAGCGCTGAAAGAGTTGGTCGATGAGTTAAAACTAGCAGCTATATTGGTGAGTCATGATCCAACCGACATTGAAGAACTAGCCGATGAAGTTTGCACCCTCGAAAAGGGGCAGATTAGTGGGTGGTTAAAAAAGAAATCCTAGTGAGTCAAAAAGCTAGAGTTGGATCTTGTTTTTGTCGAGAGAGGTAAGGTTTTCTGAGGGGTTCACTGGGCAATAATTCCCAATGGTTCGGATGGTTATCAAGAGCCTGCAATAGCATTAAGTGGATCGAGTGCCCCCCACGAAAACTCACTAGCTCACCCTGAATCCAACAACCACATAAAGCAAGATCACCAATGGCGTCTAAAAGTTTATGTCGAACACATTCGTCAGGGTATCTTGACCCCTCTGGATTTAAGATGTCAGTTTCTGAAAAAGCTAAAACATTTTCGATTGAGGCTCCTAATGCTAGGTTTTTTGCCCGTAGCTTTTCTAAATCTGATTGAAAGCCAAAAGTTCGTGCTTTTGAAACTTGTTGAATAAAAGTATCGGGAGTGAGGTCTAGGGCGAAGGTTTGTAACCCAATCGAAGGGTGTGGAAAATCTACTGAGGTTGTTAGCCTTAAATTGTTTCTGGGCAAAAGCTCGCAAACGGTTCCATCTCTGTAAACTTTGATCGGTTTTAAAATTCGAAGAGTTTTATGGGTGAAAGGTTGAAGTTCAATGCCAACTTTTAAAATTCCTTTAATAAATTCTGAGGCGCTTCCATCAAGTATTGGAATTTCCGGACCGTTGATTTCAGCCGTTACATTGGTAATGCCTAGGGCGTAAAGAGCAGCCATTAAATGCTCAACAGTAGAAACCCGATTATTCGGATCCTCTTTGCTTCCAATAGAAGTCGCAAGCGCAGTGGACACGACCGATGTGAAATAAGCGGGGATAGCCGTTCTTTCCGCAAGATCTGTTCGTATGAAGACGATGCCTTGGTTTACTGAGGCTGGTCGTAGCTTGAGCTTTGCTTTGATTCCCGAGTGAAGGCCGATCCCTTCGAAACTCACTACCTCGCTTATCGTTTTCTGCACCCGATAGCCTTCTGAAGTATTAAAAACAGTGACACCCATAAATCGCCGGAAACTCCACTACAGCAAACACCATACCACAGGCTGCTAAGGTCTCAATGACCTACGTCTGGGCACGGTGTGATGCGTTATCATGCTTGTGGTGTGGTTAAAAAACAACAGTTTTTTTGAGGGGCCTAGCCGAATTTAACACAATCGACTTAGTCTTTTGACTTATGTTGGGTCCAAGGGAAGACTATAGTAACTAAAGGGAAATGTTATGAATTTGTCGGTTAAAAAAGTCATTATTCCGGTAGCAGGGCTAGGAACTCGGGGTCTTCCTTTTACCAAGGAGGTTCCTAAAGAGTTGCTACCGATTATTGATGTTCCCACGATTCATTTTATAGCCGAAGAGGTTTTGTCGGCTGGTATTGATCAAATTATTTTTGTCACTAGCAAGGGTAAACATGCCCTTGAAGACTATTTTGATTTATCCCCCAACCTTGAAAATTGGCTTCGAAAGAGGGGAAAAGATGCATTGGCAGATAAAGTTCGTCATATCGGCAGCTTCTGTGAAGTGATGTCGGTTAGACAGAAAGAACCGTTAGGGCTGGGTCATGCTGTTTACTGCGCTAGGAACATGATCGGAAATGAAAAATTTGCAGTGTGTTTAGGCGATGAAATTTTTCCACCTTGGGACGAAATCAATCAAACAAAGGCCCCACTTAAAAAACTCGTAGATGCAGCGGTGGAGCTAAATTCGTCAACTGTGGGAGTTGTTGAGATTCCACTTCAAGATAGCGCTTCATACGGAATTCTTGATCTGGGAGGCAAAGATTTAGGGGATGTTCCACTCAAGGTGAAACGTACAGTTGAAAAGCCAAAGCCTGAAGCAGCACCGAGCAAATATGCGATTATAGGGCGGTACGTATTTGATTCATCGCTTTTTGATGCTCTAAAAGAAACTAAACCCGGGGTTGGGGGAGAGATCCAGTTGACCGATGCGATGGATAAGTTGTGCGCAGCTGGTAAGCTTCATGGAGTGCTTTTAAAAGGATGTCGTTATGATATTGGAAATCCTCTTTTTTATATGAAGGCTCAAATTGATGCTGCGTTGAGAAGACCAGAACTGAGTGGTCGTGTTCGAGAGTACATGAAATCAATATGAAAATTTTTTTCAGCCTGTTTGTTTTTTTTGCATTAAATGCCCACGGCTTTATTCCACCTGTTTCCTCGGTTTTGAAACAGATTTTTGATTCTAGAAAAACAGGAGAAATACTGGAATATGTTTTTGTTCATCAAGTCGGCAATGCAGCGGGTGGCTGGAGCCAAGTCGAGGAAAGATTTATTCTTGAGCCAAAAGGGCTTAAATTTTTGTGGAAGCCATTAAATTCTGAACTGTTTCTTTCGGGAGTTTTGGAAAAGCGAACTTATACTGTCGGTACGGACAAAAAGATTCCTGCTCGGTCGCTCCTATTTCTAAAAAATTTCACGGCGGTTTCGGCTTTTGAGTTTCGAGATGCGCTTATTAACGAAAAGTTTCTCAAATGGGATCAACTTAAACAGTTCAAAGACGGTTTTGATCCCCAAGGAGACCCTCAATCTTGGGATATTAAAGGTAATTATCTGACCCACGATTCTATCTCTTTAGTTCTTTTACCCTCGGGTCCCTCTATTTCAGTAGTAGGATATCAAGATCAGAATTCAAAGCGCACAGTTTATTTTGATAAAGCTGGAGTTGGGGTAAGTAAAATTGAGTGGTTAGACTCTTCAGAAGTCACGAGTTGGACTTTTGATAAATTAACTTTGAATCTTAAAGAAGCTACTTTTCCGAAACGTGCTACCTTCATTCGAGGGGGACGTGAGTTAATACAGTCTGAACTAGTGACAGTGCGAACCTTGAATAGACGCCAAGTTGCAGATTGGCTCCAGTCATGGCAGCGAGCTCCGAAAGTGTTGGTCAATGCTCCAGCTGCGGAAGAAGCTCTGATTATTCTGTTGGGCAATAGATGATCGTTGATGTTGCAATACCCGTTCGAGTCGCAAATTCCTTTCACTATTTAATAGATGAGAGTTCAGCGCAGGATTTGTCCATGGGGAGTGTCGTGTCAGTTCCTTTTGGAAGCCGAACCACCTATGGATTTGTGGTGGGTTTTCCAGAAAAAGCAGAGGTTGAGAGCTCTAAATTAAAAAATGTTCTTGATGTTTTAGTAGCTAATCCAGTTTTCGACGAGCAGATGTTTAAATTTCTTAAATGGGTTAGTGATTATTACTGTCATCCCTTGGGCGAAGTGATTGCTACTGCAATTCCGAAAGCTTTTTGGACTCCTAGAAAAAAAATAGCCAAGGAAATCAAGCGCTCTCCTGAAGCACGAGCTCAGAACCCCCTTCAAATAGAATATGAGCTCAACCCTTTTCAAAAATCTGCTGTGGAATCTATTTTAGAACTCAGTGAGACTCGTCCGTACCTTCTTCACGGCGTTACAGGTAGTGGAAAAACTGAAGTCTATTTAAATGTTCTAGAATCTATGATCCAGAAGGATAAAACGGGTATCATTTTGGTGCCCGAAATTGCTCTTACGCCTCAATTGACTCAAAGATTTTCCAGTCGTTTTCCAAATCAGATCGCAGTTCTCCATAGCGATTTGACGCCAAAGGAGCGTATACAGCAATGGGATTTGATCACTTCAGGAACTGCTAAGATAGTTATCGGAGCTAGGTCTGCCGTATTTGCACCTTTAAAGAACATTGGAGTGATCGTTGTTGATGAAGAGCACGAAACTTCTTTTAAACAAGAAGATTCTCTTCGGTACAATGCTCGAGATTTGGCAGTAGTTAGGGCGAAGTTATTAGGTGCCAAGGTCATTTTAGGTTCGGCTACTCCATCGGTCGAGACATATCAAAATGCAATCTCAGCTAAGTATGTTTATTTGAAGCTTCCCGAAAGAGTGAACAAACGAGCTATGCCTAAAACGCAATTTGTAGATATTAAGGACAAACACCATTGGTATTCACAAGACATAAGTTGGCTTAGTCGGACCCTAGTAGATTCTCTTTCGAAAACCTTGCAGCAAGGCCAACAGGCCATGCTGTATTTAAACCGGTTGGGTTTTGCCCACTTTCTTTTTTGCAGTGATTGTGGTCACACGTGGAGATGCAGGAATTGTGATGTTTCTTTGACCTATTATCAGAATCCCCCAATTTTAAAATGTCACTATTGTGGAGAGCAAAAAAAAGTGCCCCACTCGTGTGAGGTTTGCCAAGGAACACGGTTAGACACCATGGGTTTAGGAACCGAACAAGTCGAAAAGACTCTTCAATCTATTTTTCCCAAAGCTCGAATCTGTCGAATGGATCGGGGAGTAATTAAAAACAAAAAAGATCTCGAACGTATCTTGAATCGTATTCACGAGCGAGAAGTGGACTTTATTATAGGTACCCAGATGATCGCGAAAGGTCATGATTTTCCAGGAATCGCGTTAGTGGGGGTCCTTTTAGCTGATGCGAGCTTAAACTTGCCTGATTTTCGGGCCAATGAAAGAACTTTTCAAGTTGTCACACAAGTTTCGGGGCGTGCGGGCAGGGCGGATACTCCTGGAGAGGTTATTATTCAGGCATTGAATCCTGGTCATCCGGTGTTATTAGCTGCCAGCCATCAGGATCAAGAAGAGTTCTATCGCACTGAATTGGCAACGAGAAAACTATTTCAATTTCCACCCTTTCATCGAGCAGTGATGCTTAGATTTCAGCATACTAATCCTCAGAGAGTCGAAACTTTTGCAAATCAAGTTGTCCGGATTATTCAAAGCGAGCTCAATCGAAGATTTCCTAAATGTCAGATACTAGGACCTACCGAGGCCCCCATTTCAAAAGTAAAAAAAATGTATCGATGGCAGTGTTTAGTTAAAACAGAGTCTGTTAAAGAGATTCAAACTCTTTTGAAAATGTTGTTCGATTGGGAAAAGTTGCAGAAGAGTAATGTGAAGATGGCAGTTGATGTTGATCCTATCAATTTGCTTTGATTTCATCCAATCAGATTCAGCAGAAATCTAAAAGTTAATTGCACAGGTATAGACAAGTATTTAAAACTACCTGTCAGTAACAGAACAATAAGAATAATTCCGGAAAACTGAGAGGTTTTGCTGAGCATAATAGCCACTCGCTGAGGAACACAACCTTGAATTACATTAAAGCCGTCAAGTGGGGCTAAGGGTAACAAGTTAAAAAAAGCTAACATAAGATTTACTTGGATGCTTACAAGAGAAAAAGTTTGTAGTGTCTCAGTTATTGAATTCTGCATGGGTACTCTAACCAAAAAGTACAGGAATACAGTTGTTAAAGCTGCAAGTATTAAGTTGGCTAACGGCCCTGCCGCTGCAATTAACGCAAAATCTCTACGACCGTATTTTAAGTTTCTAATATCTACCGGAACGGGTTTGGCCCACCCAAAAAAGGGGGCTCCTGTGTAAATTGCGAGAGTGGGAAGAATAAGTGTGCCTAAAATATCGGCATGGGCCATAGGGTGCATGGAGAGTCGTCCTAAAAGTTGTGGTGTGGTGTCTCCTCGTTTAACCGCCATCCACGCGTGAGCAAATTCATGAAAACAGAGCGAAAATAAAAAGACCGGTACGAGAAGAACTACATTGAGTAAACCTGACGACATAGTGCGTAGTATACCATGCTTCGCAGGGCATTGAACAAATTTGGCAGGCGTGTGACAATTAAAACAATCTCCAAACTAAACTGAGAACACCATGAAAAAGCTTCTTGTATTTCTATGTATTGGATTTCTGAACTCGCAAATCTGGGCCGCAAAGCCAACGGCATTGGATAGTCAGGGTAGTCTTGAACGGTCAATCAATTCCGTCGTGAGGAACAAATATTTTTACAAAGCTAACAAATTTGAGGTCGGTGTTACAGGTGGGATGATGCCTTACGACTCCGTCGTCAATCACTTGATGTTAGGTGGCAAAGCTCTTTGGCATATTTCGGACCATTTTGGATGGGAAGTACTAGATGTTCAATATGGTATGCCATCGATTACTTCTGATATTAAAAGTAAAGTAACCTCAAAAAATTTGACGAATGTTCAATTTAGCCAAATAAATCTGCTCGCAACTTCGAACCTTGTTTTATCGCCCCTCTATGGAAAAATTAGGTTCATAGGTAATCAAGTGCTCTATTTTGACATTTACGCTGTTCTCGGAGCAGGTTTAGCGAGTACAAAAACTATTAAATTGGCTCATCCATCGGGAGGCGCATTAACTGAATCAATTGTTCGATCTGGAATGGAGCCAGCTTTTGATTTTGGATTAGGATTTAAAATTTTTACCTCTGATTTTATGGGTTTAGTCATAGATCTACGTGACTATGTAACGTTTGCAGAGGTCTACTCAAGCAGGAAGCCCCGCAGCAATTTCTCTGTTTTCGCAGGTCTGAGCTTTTTCCTTCCTACTTTCTAAACTTGCCAACCCCAACTATTTGAGGCAATCCTTACTCAGGTTTGAGGGGTAATGAAAAAACGCGTCGCAACAAAAAAAGGGGTAAAACCCGCTTCGAAGGCGGGAAAAATTTACCTTCGTCTTGCTCAACCAGGCAAGCGCCTAGGAGAGCTCATCAGTGTCTATGAAGATCTTGAAAAGACCTTAAAAAACTTAAGATCCACAGCTTTGTCCCACGGTCAGAACTCGGCGATGCAAATAAATCTCCACAAGTTAGTTTCGCAACTTTCCAAATCTAAAAGAAAAATTGAACGAAAAATTAGTCATACCTTACTGCATGAGCGTGATCAGATTCGTCATCAATTAGAAAAGTGGGCTCCGAGATTGAGTAACGGCAGAGGTTCAAAACCGCAGTCACGGCTGGATAGAAAATCCCAAAGGCCAATTAACTAGGGACTTTTCGTTTTTTATCCTCTTTAAAGCTAGATTCATTCCTCGAAACAACCCAAGCTAGAAGTAAACCGGCTACTAATTGTATTAGGGACAGAATTTGTCCCATGCTAAGACCCAAGAAAAAGAATCCTAAATGAGCATCGGGTTCCCTGAAAAACTCAACAATAAAACGAGTAAAAGTATAACCGATTAAAAAGACAATGGAGAGTTGTCCGTCTTTTTTGAGTCTGTTTTTTAAAAACCAGAGGATTGCGAATAAAACAACACCTTCTAAGAAAAATTCGTAAAGTTGAGATGGGTGTCTAACGATGGGACCGCCTCCGCGAAATATCATCCCCCAAGGGAGTTTAGTCTCTCGTCCGTAAAGTTCTCCATTGATGAAATTCCCAACCCTGCCCATGGCAAGTCCGGTCGGTGTAGCTAGTGCCATTGCATCTGCAAGGTTCCAAAAAGGTATTTTATGTTTTTTAGAAAATATAATAGCTGCTACGACCGTTCCGATTAACCCGCCGTGAAATGAGAGTCCCCCTTTATAGGTCTGAAACAACCAAAAAGGGTTAGCGATAAAAGTATTAAAATCATAAACCACACAGTAAACAATTCGGGCGCCGATGACCCCACCCACAAGCAACCAAATTCCAAAATCATCCATTTGTTGAGCAGAGAACTTGAATCTTGGGTCTTTCGATAGTCTCTTGAGAATACTTCGAGCCAGAAGGAAACCTCCCACATAAAGTAAGGAGTACCAAGTTATTTGAAAGGGACCCCCTAGGCGAAAAATCACCGGGTCGATGTTCGGATGCAGTAATGGCATGGAAAGTATTTTCTCTTAAAATAAAGCACTTGTCTGTAGAAAGCTTTTGACATGCTAGCGCACAGGAAAAAAATATTATTATAAAGACTCTGAGTTATAATTTACTTCATGAAGAAAGTAGGTATTGCAGTTGGGGGCCGATTTCACTCCGACTTTATGTATCAATCTTTGGTCCGTCTAGGGCACTCTACTCATCTTTTCACATCCCTTCCTAAAAATCGATTCTCTATTCCGAAAGAAAATATCTGGAGTTTTATAATTCCAGAATTGATTTTTCGGTTTTCTAGAAATGTTGGACTTGAATCTCAAGGTGATGCTTTAAAAATGCAACTATTTGGCAAATACTTGTCAGAAAGATTGGGCCAGTATCAACCTGATTTGTTCGTGGGTTGGTCTTCTTTTTCTTTGGAAACTTTGCAACGGAAACCTGCGAAGTTTCATATTTTAATGCGTGACTCAGCTCACATTAAATTTCAGTACGATTTACTCATGGAGGAATACAAGAAGTATGGACACAAGTTTCCAGCTAGAGATTTTTGTTTGAGACGCGAAAACGAAGAATATTCTTTGGCTGATCGAATTTGGGTGCTATCTCATTTTGCGAAAAAAACTTTTGTAGATCTTGGAGTGAACTCAGCAAAAATCGATGTTCTCCCTCTAGGTGTTGATTTAGATCGCTTTAAACCCATGGAATCAGCACCCGTCCCCGTTCCCTTACGACTTATTTATTTTGGAATTTTAAGTTATCGAAAAGGTGTTCAGTACCTTCTTGAAGCGACCAAAGATTTTTCACCGAGACAAGTTGAATTGAATCTCATTGGAGCTGTCGAGCCGGATTTCAAGGATTGCTTGGCCAAGTATTCCCATTTCAATTACCAAGGACCTATGCTTCAATCAGAGCTTGCAAAAGAGATACGAAAGCACCACGTCTTCGTTTTTCCAACAATTGAAGATGGATTTGGTCAAACCCTTATTCAGGCGATGGCGAGTGGTTTGGTCCCCATTACTACTACCCATTGTGGGGCTGCCGATTTTACTTTTTTAGAATCAGCGGGCTTACGAGTGCCCGCAAGGTCATCTGAACAAATTAAAGAAAAAATCGAAAAACTTCTCAGTTCGCCCGATTTGATGTTCAAACTAAGACAAGACTCTATTTTAAATGCGCAGAGCCTTAATTGGACTCGCTATGAAAAGCGGCTTTCGGAGCTCGTTTCCCATTGAATATCCGCTGATACGGCCAAAATCTCCCTATTGCGTTCTCCTCTAAATTTGATAGAACACGCCAACTTTGGGAGACCACATGAAATTGAAGCTGTTTCCTCTTTTATTCATATTATCAAATAGTTATATGTTTTCGGTCTGTGCTGAACCCCGTCCTTCGACCTCTCAAGAAAAGCCAGCGGCAAGGCAAAACATCAACTCGGTTGCAGCTGCAGCGGATGCACGGGTTTTAGGTTCGGTGGAAGTTCGCCCTTCGTATAAGTCAATGCTGGGTGAATTCCATTCTGAAGACTCCGCGGTTCTTGGTTATCAGTTCACTCGAGATACTAGCGCTACTTACAAACAGGATTTTAATACTAATGTGTACGATCCCCATTTAATTGAAAGTCAGAGCGGTCTAAATGCGTACTTGGTTGACGGTTATTTTAAAGAAAAGATTACCAATTTAATAAATATTGGTAGTTTTTCGCTCGGCTACGAGGGTAGACAATACCTACCCACTTGGGCTTTGAGAAGGCAAGCGGGTATGCTCACTGCAATTCGTAACTATCTAAAAATTAAATACCAAGCGACAAGCCGTTTGATCTTAACTTTTGAGGAAACGCCCGTTGTACATCTTTACGATCAGCCAGGGTCAATTACTCGAAAAGGGCCTCTTGCCAATCCCATTTTTGAAAATCGCTCAAGTGTCGGAGCGGAATATGCTTTTTCAGATAGACTGAAATTAATTTTACCGGTGATGTTATCTGATGTTCGCAATCGAGAGTATGACTCGGCAGCTGTTAATAACTCCAAATGGTCCCACAAATTATGGGTCAATCCTGAACTCTACTACACTGTAAACCCCAACGTAACTGTGGGGATGGGCTACTATTCTGATAATCTACTCAAAAATGGCGATTTTGCTGAAACTGCTCTGGGAGAAGGTCTAGAGCAGGGAACTACTCAGCTCATCTTTTCAGCTAATTTATAAGCTTAGTTTTCCGACCTGAGTTCTAGTGACTACGTGTCCAACGAGCTATGGTATCGACTATATAATCTTGCTCTTGTCGAAGTATTCCCGGAAAAATTGGTATAGAGAGAACTTCTGAGGCTGCTTTCTCTGCAATTGGGAAATCCCCCGTTTTGAAATTTAAATGAGAAAGAGCTTTCTGCAGATGACAAGGAATAGGGTAGTAGATCGAATTTCCGATTTTTGACTCCGTTAAGAATTTGCTCAGGGAATCGCGTCCTTCGTTATGAACTCGGATTGTGTATTGATGAAAAGTGTGGGTGCTGTAAGGGGCTCTTTTAGGTGATTCGATTTTGGAACTTAGTTCTTTTAATCTTTCATCATAGTAACTTGCAGCTTCTTGTCTCGATTGAATCCAACTATTCAGCTGGGGTAGCAAAACTCGTAAAAGAGCTGCTTGAATAGTATCGATGCGGCAGTTACTGCCGACAATTTCATGATGGTATCTAACAGTAGAACCATGCGTACGAAGGAGAGTCACTTTTTCAGCTAATGATGAGTTGTTCACTGAAACGAAGCCTGCATCACCAAATGCACCTAAGTTTTTTGTAGGGAACATGCTGAAAGCGCCCAAATGTCCCAGCGACCCCACGACGCCTTTATCGTGCCGAGTGCCGATAGCCTGACAGGCATCTTCAATAACAAAAAGATTGTGCTGTTCAGCTAGAGATAAAATCGAGTTCATTTCTGCGGCCTGTCCGTAAAGATGAACAGGTATGATCGCTTTTATTTTTTTATTTGTATCTTGTTTGAGGGCCTGTTTTATTTTCTCAGGGCAGATATTGAAGGTGTCAGGATCAATGTCAGCAAAAACAGGAATAGCACCAGCGTTACATATTGCGCTTACCGTTGCAAAAAATGTAAACGGTGAAGTAAGAACATGATCGCCAGGTTTAATTCCGACGGCTTTTAGAGCTAGCCATAAAGCATCAGTTCCACTGGTAACGCCTATGGTATGTGAAACTCCTAAGAACTGAGCGAGCTCTTTTTCCAATGAAGTTACGTCGGGACCGAGAATAAATCCACCGGAGTTAAATATTCGTTCGAATGTTTCTAGAATTTGTTTAGAAAGAGGTTCGTACTGCCTCTTAAGATCTAACGGTGGAACATGATTAATGACACCCATGATCCTTTTCTTTTATTCCTAACTTCGTTGAAAAGGAAGCGAATTTGCAGATGATTTCTTACCTGCACCCTTTGAGTGGACCTACAAAGGGTTCAAACGGCCATTCGGCCGAGCCAACGTTGCGGAATTTGTAGGCCGTTTGATGTTTAGTTGAACTTAAAATGAAACTCCTTTAGGCCCCAATAAAGATCAATGCATTTGGTCCTCTATAAGTACTCGACCCACTTAACAAATTGCATCGGACCAGCCCTTTCTAGGTCCACTCAAAGGGATCAGGTATGATGATTTCGGGATGTTTTCTGACGATAATCACTCAAACAGATTAAGAATGTTCAAGCCGGTCTAAAAGCCAGAATAAATTCTAAGTATTTGAAAGTATTGCTAGTTTTCGTTTTTGGTGGCTGTATTTTGTGAAGCTACAAATCTTTCTGCAGCTTGTTTTTTTTGATTTAAGATAGTGAGAGTGTTTTGGTACTCGTTCAGTCGATTCTTCCAAGTGTTTAATTGTTCTTTTAGGGGAATCTTTCGCCCCTCAATCGATTGAAGATTCTTCTCAACACCAGTTAAAAGTTCTGTGATTTTATTTTTTTTCTGTTCTGTTTCTTTTTGCCACTCTATTCGTTTTAACTTTTCATCTTTGGCGGCTTGTATTTCGCTGAGTTGGGATGATTTGAGAGTGTCTTTATTTAAAGGGGCTACTTTTGCCTCGTAATTTTCAATCTCTTTTAAGGCCTTATTGTTTTTAACGGTTTCCTTAGCAGCGGTTAACAAAAAGTCGGAGTATCTTTTTTTAAGTTTGAGGTGTTCTTCAGAAAGATCTTCAAGTTCTTTGATTTCTGTTTCAATGACAGAGATATTTTTCTGGGTGGAACTAAGGTTGGTCTCAGTAAGTGTGATGTTTCTTGAGAGGGTTTGAAGATGATCTCTGATTTTATTTTTGCCAATCGGGCTCACGACGTCCGGTTGTATTTTTCCTGATTCGATGTTGAGGTCTTCTTGAGTGCTCGCCCAGGATTGAAAGTTAAGGCTCAGTAAAAGAAATAATAAGGTCTGGTAGATTTTGCTCATGAGCTTATTGTAGCAGAACAATCTATTCTAAGTGGGTCTTAAGTTGTTGCAGTACGTCATCGGAAAGCCACTCTTGTGGACCTAGCCACTTGTACAGAATTTTGCCTTGGGCGTTAACAAGGTATGTTTCTGGAAATTTTGTAGTTCCCATGGTTCTGGCAAGCTCGCCTTCTCGGTCGTAAACCACTGTGAAGCTAGGCTTGAAGTCTAAAGTCGATTCTAATTTAGTAATGTCTTCAATTCGATCATCGACTGAAATAGTTACTAGGGTAGGGACTTTTGAGTTTTTTTGCAGGGCCTTTGACAAAATCTGACGGTGTAGCATTTCAATTGAAGGCAGCTCCTCTAAACATGGGGGGCACCAAGTGGCCCAGAAGTTAATTAGAACGGGTCCACTGGCCTCTTTTACTAAATCTTGAAGGGTAACTTTGCTTCGAGGAAGCCGTTTTTTACTGGAAGCATCTCTAAAAACTGTGAGTCGAGTTGCTAAAGGGAATTCCTGAGGAAACTTCTCTTGAGAGTTAGGGTTTAACTCGAATTCGTGATCATTATTACTGGTGAGTAAAGGAAAGACCCACAACAAGGCAAAAAATACAACTATCCACAGTATCCCACGCACAGTGGAAAACTTTCGGGTAGTGTTTACCAAATTATTTTAGTCCTTCTTTGCTTTGGGCTTTTTGTCTTCAGCTGGCTTTGCAGTGGCCTTATCAGCCTTTTTAGCAGGTGCTGGCTTATCTTCCACCGCCGGCGCAGCTTTCTTTTTTACTTCTTTAGCAGCTTTTTTGGCTTCTGTTTTGTCTTTTGGAGACTTTGCAGACTTTTTCTCTTCAGGTCCAGGAAGGTAACGCATGATACACTGTTCAGCGTTATCTCCTGCTCTTCGAGTAGCAAGCCTGAAAATTTGTGTGTAACCCCCGTTTCGGTCTTTAAATCTAGGGGCTAAATCTCTTTTTACTTTTTCAATAGCATTGCGAACTCTGTTTTCACCAGGAACATTGGTTTGGGTGCTTCCGAGCATTGAAACGAGTTGCCGAACACTCGCAACATCTCCACGTTTGGCCAATGTAACGGCTCTCTCAGCATACCATCGGAGCTCTTTTGCTCTTGATGGAATGGTCTGAATCGACTCATTTTCAATGAGGGCTAAAGTGAGTGCTCTCAATGTAGCTCTTCTGTGATCGGGTGAACGTCCTAGCTTTCTTCCAGAGTGTGCGTGTCTCATAACAACTTCCTAGCGATATTAACTCTAGTTTAGAGAGTCTGCTCCGCTATCCTTCTTTTTCTTGTTAGCAAAATAAGTTTCGGGGTCAAAGCTTTCAACTTTGATTCCAAATCCAAGACCCATCTCAATTAGAATTTCTTTAATTTCATTGAGTGATTTTCTACCGAAGTTTTTAGTTTTTAACATTTCAGCTTCGGTTTTTTGAACCAACTCACCAATATATTTGATTCCTGCATTTTGTAAGCAATTGGCTGAACGAACAGACAATTCTAGCTCGTCTACAGTTCTGTAGAGGTTGTCGTTAATTTTTTCTTGCTCGATGATGGGCTCAAGAATTTCGGGCTCTAGGCTCTCATCAAAGTTAATGAAAATACTTAATTGGTCTTTTAGTATTTTGGAACCGTATGCAACCGCATCTTCGGGTCTTACGGAACCGTCAGTCCAAACTTCCATTTCAAGTTTGTCATAGTCAGTTCTTTGTCCAACACGAGCGTGAGATACAATGTAATTCACTTTGCGTACTGGGGAGAAGAAAGCGTCAATCGGAACTACGCCAGCAGGAAGATCTTCTCTTTTTAGTGATTCTGCGGTGACGAAACCTTTGCCAAACTCGACTCTAAGTTCAGCACGGAATCTTCCTTCCTTACCCAGAGTTGCAATGTGTTGCTCGGGGTTTAACACTTCGACTGTATCATCTACTTGAATATCTGCAGCAGTGATCGGACCAGCACCCGTTTTATCGATGGTTACTGTTTTTGTGCCGTCGGCATAAAGTTTAAAACGAACTTCTTTCAAGTTCAGAATAATGTCAGTGACATCTTCTAAAACGTCAGAAAGTGCAGAGAACTCATGAAGAGCTCCATCAATTCTTACTGCAGTAATTGCAGCCCCCTGAAGTGAGGAGAGTAGAATTCTGCGCAAGCTGTTTCCGATAGTAACACCAAAACCTCTTTCCAAAGGCTTTGCTACAAATTTTCCATAGGTATCGGTGAGGGAATCTCTCTCGATTTCCAATCCTTTTGGTTTAATCAAACTGCGCCAGTTTTTGTGCGAAATATTTAGATCCATTTTATTGCCCCTTATCTCGAGTAGAGCTCGACGACCAAGTTTTCTTCGATCGGTAAAGTTACATGATTGCGTTCTGGAAGGAATTTGACCCGTCCTTTGAATTCAGCAGCATTCACTTCTAACCAATCTGGAATTTCTCTCTTTTTTGCGTTTTCAATTGAACGAAGAATAGTGGTCATTTTCTGACTCTTCGGTCGGATGCTGATTTCATCATTGGCTCGAAGAATGGTGTTGGGAATGTTTACCGACTTACCATTGACCAAGATGTGAGAGTGAAGCACTAATTGTCTTGCTTCTTTTCTGCTGTCACCAAATCCCATCCGATAAACTACGCTGTCTAGTCGAGTTTCCAATCTTCGTAGAAGATTCATACCCGTGACACCTTTTTGTCTATCAGCGACATCGAAATATTTTCTAAATTGTCTTTCAAAAAGTCCGTAGATCCTTTTGACCTTTTGCTTTTCTCTCAACTGAAGACCAAAATCAGAAACTTTGGTTCTTGTTTGGCCATGTTGCCCTGGTGGATAAGCTCGGCGTTCAAATGCGCACTTATCACCGAAACAACGATCGCCCTTCAAGAAGAGCTTCATGTTTTCTCTTCGACAAAACTTACAAACTGAACAAGTACTTCTAGCCACAATTAACTCCTAAACCCGTCTACGTTTTGAGGGCCGACATCCATTGTGAGGAATGGGTGTGACATCTCTGATAAAAGTGATTTTCATTCCAGTTGACTGAAGGCCACGAAGTGCTGACTCACGACCAGCGCCGGGACCATTTACAAAAACTGAAAGTGTTCGAACACCTTGATCACCAGCGATTCTTGCAGCATCTTCGGCAGCGATTTGAGCAGCAAAGGGCGTACTTTTTCTGGCACCTTTAAAGCCTTTTCGTCCTGCGGAAGACCAACAGATAACATTTCCTGCTGGATCGGTGATAGTTACAATAGTGTTATTGAAAGAGCTTTGAATAAAAGCTAACCCTACTGGAATTTCCCTCTTAGAGGACTTTTTGCGTTTCGGTTCTTTAACTTCTGTGGTTTGTTTTACTTCACCTTCCACAGCAGGTGTTTGATTACTCACAATATGACTCCTAAAACCTTACTTCATCACTTTAAGCTGTTTTCGAACGGCTACTGTTTTTCGAGGCCCTTTTCGGGTTCGAGCGTTAGTGTGGGTTCGTTGACCTCTTACTGGCAAACTTTTACGATGTCTCAGTCCTCGGTAAGTTTGAAGATCCATCAAGCGCTTGATATTCATCCCGATAGTGCGACGTAATTCGCCTTCAACAGGTACATTTTTTTCGATGTGATCACGGATGCGACCGACTTCATCGTCACCCAATTGATCTGTTTTCTTGTTGGGATCAACATTCACTTGTTTCAAAATTTTTGCAGAAAGACTGCGACCAATTCCGAAAACGTAAGTTAATCCAACTTCGATTCTTTTGTTTCTTGGTAAGTCGACTCCAGCAATGCGTGCCACAAATTACCCCTGCCTCTGTTTATGACGTGGATCTGCGCAATCAACCCGAACTACGCCACCTCGTCTAAATATCCGACATTTATTACAAATTTTCTTTACTGATGCTCTTACTTTCACTTCTATACCCTTTTAGTAAAAAGCCTATTTAGGACAAGTCCTATTACTTTGTCAATTCGATTGCTTAACTGTTTTTTAAAGAGTTATCAACCAGTCTTTTTTTAAAAAGCCACGTCTAGCAAGGTTTTAACGCGCCACCAAATAAGCCTGTATATTGAGTTACTTAGCTCGATAGGTAATTCTCCCTCTTGTTAAGTCGTAAGGAGAAACCTCTACTGTTACTTTATCTCCCGGAAGAATCCGAATGTAGTTCATTCGCATTTTGCCTGAAATATGAGCCAGAATTACCTTCCCATTTGGAAGTTCAACCCTAAACATCGCATTAGGCAAAGGCTCCACAACGGTTCCTTCAAGCTGGATTAGGTCCTCTTTGGCCATACTTGCCCCTCTCATTTAATTGGTTAATTAGTGCCTGGCCTTCAGTATCATCTTTAAGGTTTTCCCAAGCAGTTAAAATTTCAGGTTCACCGTCGGTGATTGCGATCGAATGCTCGTAATGAGCAGATAATTGTCCATCTTCAGTTACTGCAGTCCATCTATCTGCAAGTACACGAACTTTATGAGTTCCGCGGTTAACCATGGGTTCGATAGCGATAGTCATTCCCGGTTTGAGTTTCAAGTTGGATGCGCCCGCTGCATAGTTTGGAACCTGAGGGTCTTCATGAAGTTTTTGTCCAATACCGTGTCCAACAAACTCTTTCACAATTCCGAAACGGTGAGGCTTAACGACAGACTCGATCGCTAAAGCGATATCTTTAATTGTATTTCCTGCCCGAGCAGCATCTATTCCAGCGTAAAGAGATTGTTTAGTGACTTGCATTATTTCTTTGGCTTCGGCTGAAACTTTTCCGACAGCGACGGTAACCGCACTGTCTCCGTGAAAACCTTGAAAGCTAAGACCAAAATCTAAACCAATGATGTCACCCTCTTTGAGGATTCGTTCTGTTGGAATTCCGTGAACGACTTGTTCGTTTACAGAGGCGCATAAACTGTGGCGATAACCTATGTATCCTTTAAATGAGGGCTTTGCTCCAAAACTTAAAGTAAGCTCTTCAGCAGCTTGATCTAACTCACTGAGCTTTGTGCCTGGCACTGCTAGTTTGGTTAAGTTCATAAGAACTTTTGCAACTAGTCTACCCGACTGGCGCATGAGATCTAATTCTCTTTGTGATTTGATGTTGACCATTACTGCTTTAAAATTTTTAGTAGCTCATCTTGTATTGTGTTTACTGCTTTGTCGGCATTGAGGTTGATGAGTTTATTGTGGCCGGAAAAGTAACTGACCAAGCCTTCGTTTTGAGTTCTAAAGACTTCTAATCTTCGGCGAACAACTTCTTCTGTATCGTCGCTTCTTTGAATCAAAGTAGTTGAGCACTTGTTGCAGGTGTCTTTTTTAGTCGGTGGAATGAAAACTAAATGGAAAGACTCTCCACAGTTTGGGCAAACTCTTCTACCCGTCAGTCGGGGAACCAGAACGTTTTCTGGAACTAGAAAATTCACTGCTTGAGAAACTTTGGTTTTGGGTTTGCTGTCGAGTGCTTGAGCTTGGGGGACAGTTCGAGGAAAACCATCCAAGATGACGTTTGTGTCTCCGGGGACAGATAATAGGGTTTCTTCGATAAGTTCAATCATGACCGAATCTGGTACCAAATTTCCTTGATCCATGAAGGTTTTGGCTTTGAGTCCCACAGGTAATTGTTGCTTGATCGCACTTCTAAGCATGTCGCCAGTGGAGAGATGAACAAACCCGAATTTCTCAGAAAGTTGTTTGGCTTGGGTACCTTTGCCAGAACCGGGAGCTCCTAAGAAAACGGTGATATTCACAGACTAGCCCCGACGTCCGCGAAGGTTTGCATTTTTCATGAACCCTTCATAATCTCTGGTTAAAAGGAAGGTCTGGATCTGAGATACTGTATCTAGAGCAACACCTACTAAGATAAGAAGGGTAGTGCCCCCGAAAAAGAATGAGACTTTGAATTTTGTCATTAAAAAGTCTGGGAGCAAGCAAACCAAAGCTAAATAGAGAGCTCCACCCACAGTGATTCTTGAAAGTACACGATCAATGTATTCACTAGTGTTTTTGCCCGGTCGAATTCCAGGAACATATCCGCCATGTTTTTTTAAGTTTTCAGCAACATCCTCAGGATTGAATACGACTGCTGTGTAGAAGAAGCAAAAAAAGACAATAAGTGAAACATAAGCCGTGTAATACAAAAGACTGCCGCGGTTGATCACGTCTTTAATAGCCTCGGAAATTGGGTTTGCGGGCAAAAATGTGATCACTGTCAGAGGAGCCATCAATAAAGATGATGCAAAAATAGGAGGAATAACTCCGCTGGTGTTCATTTTCAATGGAAGATGGGTTGATTGACCGCCATAAAGGCGCCTTCCAACCTGTCTTTTGGCATACTGAATGGGTATTCTTCTTTGTCCTTGTTCTAAGAAGATAACAACTCCGATAACCAAGACCATCAAAGCTAAAATAATGACGAGGGTTAATGGAGCTAACTGACCTTCCTTAACCATTTTGAGAGTTTGGTTCGCAGCCACTGGGATTCCAGAGGCTATTCCCGAGAAGATGATCAGAGAAATCCCATTACCAATACCTCTGTCGGTAATTTGCTCTCCTAGCCACATGATGAAAGCTGTTCCAGCAGCTAAAGTAAACACACTTAGGAGCTTGAACTTCACACCAGGCAACAAAACAAAATTTGCATTGTCGGCGCTCATGAGGGCAGTGGCGATACCAAACCCTTGGAACATAGCCAGAACAACGGTTGCGTAACGTGTGTACTGATTAATTTTGCGTCTTCCTGCTTCGCCTTCTTTGGAGAGAGAATTTAAATAAGGCCAAATCACAGTCAGTAATTGAAAAATAATCGATGAGCTGATGTAGGGCATGATACCCAGTGCAAAAATAGATGCATTCTCGAGAGCTCTTCCCGAGAACATATTTAACATGCCAAACAAGGTCCCTTGATTAGTTTCAAAGAATCTGGATAGAGTATCGGTGTTTACACCGGGAACTGGAATGTGACAGCCAATCCTATAAACAGCTAAGAGGCCAATGGTGAATACGATGCGACGGCGAAGTTCTGGTATCTTCGTTAACCCTTCCACTGCTGCCAAGGTGTGTTCTCCTGTATTTTATTTTTTCGGTTCTTGCTGCTCTTCGTTTTTAATTTCTTCAATTTGTCCGCCAGCTTGATTGATCTTTTGGATCGCTGACTTGGAGAAACGATGTGCTTTGACGGTTAGCTTTTTAGTGAGGTTGCCTTCCCCTAAAACCTTAACCAAAGCGTTTTCTGACTTAACCAGTCCTTTTTCAACCAATTGAGTCACGGTCACGGTTTCCCCGTTTTGAAAATGAGAGTCTAAAGCATTGACGTTAATGACGTCAAAGTAAACCTTGTTGGGGCTGTTAAATCCAAATTTGGGTAAACGTCGTACGAGAGGACTTTGACCCCCCTCAAAACCTCTTGGTCGGCCTTTACCGGTTCTTGCAGTCTGACCTTTTCCGCCGCGACCGGCGGTTTTACCCAGACCCGACCCAGTTCCACGTCCGCGTCGAATTCTTTCTTTTCGGGAGCCCTCTGGAGCTACCAAGTTACCTAAATGAAATTGCTGTTCTTGCGCCATGCGCTTACTCCTTAACTTCTGTGAGCTCTACTAAATGGGGTACTCTACGAACCATACCGCGAATTGCGCCGTTGTCTGTGACAACGTTGGTATCGTTCAGTTTACGTAAACCAAGAGTTCTGACTACGGTTCTCATCCACTGAGGTGTAGCTATAACGCTTTTCACCAGCTTAACTTGAACCTTTTTACCACTCACTTCTTTAGCTGTCTTTTTTGTCGTTTTTTCCATGATTCATTCACCTAAGCGGCTTAATAAGCACTTTCTTGCGCACTTCGAGATTTAAGAACATCCTCGGGTAAACGCATTCTTGTCAGGCCATTTAAGGTAGCTCTTACTAGATTGTGGGGATTGGTCGTGCCAAACGATTTGGTTAAAGCATTTCTAACCCCAGCTAATTCGAGAACCGAACGGCAAGCTCCACCAGCGATAATTCCTGTTCCGTCGGATGCTGGTTTCAAGAGAACTGATGCAGCTCCGTATTTTCCTATGATTTCATGAGGAAAAGTTCCATTGTTTAGCGACAAACTTACCAAGTTTTTGCGAGCAGATTCCCCTGCTTTTCGAATCGCTTCCGGAACTTCTCGAGCTTTTCCAAGTCCTACTCCAACGTGACCGGAGGTATCTCCTACCACAACAATCACGCTGAAGCTGAAGCGTCTTCCGCCTTTCACTACTTTGGCAACGCGATTGATGTAAACAATACGTTCAGACAATTCTAAGTCGTTTGGGTTTATTTTCTTTGCTGGCATCATTAGAACTTAAGTCCTGCCTCTCTTGCGCTCTCTGCGAGAGCTTTAATTCTTCCGTGATATTCATAGCCATTTCGATCAAATAGAACTTTTTCTACTTTTTTCTCAACGGCACGTTGACCAATCAAACTACCTAATTTTTTTGCAGCCTCGATGTTTTTCTTGGATTTGAAAGATGCAAAGCTATCTTCGCCGGTGTTGGCTTGAGCTAAAGTATTCCCTTTAAGATCATCGACAATTTGCGCATAGATGAACTTGTTGCTTCGATAGACAACCAGTCTCGAGATAGACCCCATGTGCTGAACGATCTTTTTTCGGATTCTTTCTTTTTTACGAATCCGTATGACTTGTCTAGGATTTGTATTTGTTCGAATCTTGTTACTCATATACTACTTACCGCCTCCCGCGCCCGCAGTCTTACCTTGTTTCAACGTGATCACTTCTCCAACATAGCGAATGCCTTTTCCTTTGTAAGGTTCTGGTGGCTTAATCTTGCGCAGTGTGGAAGCAATTTGGCCTAAAAGTTCTTTGTCAGCCCCTTTTAAGGAAATCTTTGTGTTGGCATCGACTGTCGCTGTGATGCCTTTAGGCAATGGAAATTCTACAGGATGGGAAAAACCTAAAGACATATTAAGTTTTCCGCCTTGGACCTGAGCTCTGTATCCCACGCCCTGGAGTTCCAATTCCTTGGAATAGCCTTCAACCACTCCATGCATCATGTTGTTGATTAGGGTTCTCCACAATCCATGAAGGGATTTTGCAGAAGGTGCGGATGAAGCGTTTAGAACATGAACTTCATCTCCTTTAACTTCCACAGAAAGACCCGCCGGTAGAGTTTTCTGAAGCGTGCCTAGCTTGCCGCTGACTTCAACAACAGGAGCGGTAAATTTTACTTTAACCCCTGAAACGATTTTTATCGGTTTTTTTCCAACTCGTGACATAATTTTTTACCAAATTGTGCAAAGAAGTTCGCCACCCACTTTGTGTTCGCGAGCCAATTTGTCATTTAAGACACCGCGAGAGGTGGAAACTACTGCCATCCCAATTCCGTCTAGGACTTTAGGCATTTTACTGTGAGAAACATAAACACGTCGGCTTGGCCTGCTGACCCGTTTAAGACCTTGTATCACCGGCTGATTTTTACCTACGTATTTAAGGTAAATTCTTAACAGCCCAGTTTTATCTGTGGGCGATTGCCGATAAAGTTTGTAATTCTTGATAAACCCAGCTTTTGCCCAAAGATCCACAATTGAAATTTTTAATTGTGTAGGCGTAACGTCAACTTTACGGTGACGAGCTTTGTTTGCGTTTCTTACTCGGGTTAATAAATCTGCTATAGGATCAGTCATCATAATTATTTACCAACTTGCTTTAATTACACCAGGAATCAATCCTTCAAGGGCCAACTTTCGAAAACACAAACGACAGAGTTTGAATTTTCTTAAAAATGCACGAGAACGACCACATCTAGGACATCGATTGTATTTACGTGTCTTAAATTTTGGCTTTCGCGCTGCTTTTACCATCATTGAAGTCTTTGCCATGGATTACCCTTTTCTCAATTTACTTTTTTCTAAATGGGATACCTAGCTTTTCTAAGAGCTCGTACCCTTCTTTATTAGTTTTAGCGCTAGTAACAAAAGTGATGTTCATTCCTCTCACTTTGTCTACTCTTTCAAAGTTAATTTCAGGAAAAATGATTTGCTCTTTGACCCCTAAGCAATAATTTCCAGAACCATCGAATCCAGTTGGAGAGCAACCACGAAAATCTCGTACGCGGGGGAGGGAGATGTTTGTGAGTCTGTCCATGAACTCATACATGCGAGCACCTCTTAAGGTGACGACTGCCCCTAGTGGCATACCTTGTCTCAGCTTGAATGCGGCAATAGCTTTTTTAGCTCTAGTCATTTTGGGCTTTTGACCGGTAACCAGAGAGAGCTCTTCCATGGCTTTGTCCATTACTTTGATATCGCTGGTGGCCTCTTTAAGGCACATGCTGACAACGATCTTTTGAAGTTTCGGACACTCCATTGGGTTTTTGTACTCGAACCCTTTCAAGAGTTCGGGCACTACCTTTTTGGTGTAATGTTCAAATAATCTTGGTTTCATTTCACTACCTACTACTTATCCAACTGGGTTTTGCATTCTCTGCAAACCCTAACTTTTTTTCCAGTTTCCAAAGTTTTTCTAGCCGTGCGAACACCGGCACTGCATTTGTCACAGTAAAGCAAAACGTTAGAAGCAGATATTAATCCTTCGGCTTCCACAATTCCCCCCGCAGACTTCTGCGTAGGTTTTGTGTGTCTTTTGATCATGTTTAGCTTTTCAACTAAAACTCTGCCCTTTTTCTGGTTCACTCGGAGAATCTTACCGGTTTTTCCGCGCTCTTTACCAACCATGACCTGTACTAGGTCATTTTTCTTCACATGAGTTACTGTCACACCCATCATAAAACCTCCGGTGCGAGGGAAATAATCTTCATATAACCGTCTTTAGCAGGCATTCGAAGTTCTCTGGCTACAGGTCCAAAGATACGTGTTCCGACTGGTTCTAAGTTGTTATTCAAAAGTACAGCAGCATTGTCATCGAATCGAATGTAGGAGCCGTCCTGACGTCGAATTTCTTTTCTTGTTCGAACTACAACAGCCTTCATTACCGCCCCTTTTTTTACTTTTGAGGTTGGTAATGCATCTTTGATGGTTACAACAATAACGTCGCCGATCGAAGCATAACGACGTTTACTACCGCCGAGGACTTTAAAACACATAACTTGCCGAGCCCCGGAATTATCAGCAACGTTAAGATATGTTTCACTCTGAATCATTCTGCTACTCGCTTTTCAACAATCTTTACTAGTCTGAAGTTTTTATGTCGAGATAGTGGTCGAGTGGATTCAGCCATTACGACATCTCCCATTCGGCTCTCATTTTTCTCGTCATGAATAAATACTCTTTTTTGGCGTATTAATTTCTTATGATAAAGACGGTGGTCTTGAGTTCTTTTGATTTCAATCACGCGAGTTTTGGTCATTTTGTCACTGACCACAACCCCGCGAATGACTTGTCTTCTTCCTTGTTTGTTTTCTACAGTCGCCATGAGTTAATCCTCTTTACTCCTTGCTCTTCTTAGCGCTGCTTTTTTTTGCAGTAGCTTTTTTTGTAGCTGGTTTGTCTTGCGGTGCTTCGACTTGAGCTTTTGCAGCTACAGGTTTAGAAGCAACGGCTTCCCCCGCGTTGAGTTTCTCGTTTAATACTGTTTGAGCTCTTGCGATGTCTTTTCTTAGCTTTTTAAAGACACTGGTGTCTTTGGTTTCAGCACTTTGAGCACGGAAACGAGCTCTGAAGAGTTCCTCTCCCCACTGACGACAACGAGCTTTCAACTCATCAATACCTAAAGTTCTTAATTCTTTTGCTTCCATTATAAACTCACACCTCTTTGGATAAACTTGGTCCTTAAGGGAAGTTTATGTGCTGCTAAAGTTAGAGCTTGCTTGGCTGTCGCTGCATCCACACCTTCCATCTCGAACAAAATTCTGCCTGGCTTAATGACGGCTACCCAATACTCCGGAGCTCCTTTTCCTCCACCCATGCGAGTTTCGGCAGGCTTTCTGGAAACTGGTTTATCGGGGAAAATACGAATGAACATTTTTCCCACTTTTTTCGCATATCTAGCAATAGCAACACGACTTGCTTCAATCTGTTTTGAAGTGATTCGACCGCATTCTAGAGCTTGCAAACCAAAATCGCCGAAGTTTAGGTCTGAGCCTCTGTAGGCTTTTCCCTTCATTCGGCCTTTCTGAACTCTTCTATATTTAACGCGCTTTGGGCTTAACATATGATTCCTCTAAATTCCTTAATCATCCCTTATGCTTCTGCAGCTACTTCTGTTTTCATTCCGGTGGCTCGGCGTTCGATGATCTCACCTTTGTAGACCCACACTTTTACGCCAATTTGGCCATACGTTGTATACGCTTCTGCGAAGCCATAATCAATATCTGCTCTTAAAGTGTGCAGAGGAACACTACCTTCTGCGTATCTTTCGGTTCGAGCAATCTCCGCTCCGCCCAATCGACCGGCACACTGAATTTTGATTCCTTTGACACCAAACTTGAAAGCTTGGCTCATTGCTTTTTTCATGGCTCTTCGGAAAGCGACTCGCTTTTGAAGCTGATCGGCCACACTAGCAGCGATTAACTGAGCATCAGCTTCAGCTTTTCTGACTTCTAATATGTTGATAAAAACTTCGGACTTAGATAGCTTTTGAACTTCCGCTCTTAGCTGATCAATACCAGTTCCTTTTTTACCAATGACAATACCGGGTCTGGCAGTATGGATATTGATCTTAATCTTGCTTGCTAAGCGCTCGATATCAACTCGTGAAACTCCTGCATGGCTGAGCTTTTTCTTTAAAAACTCACGGAGTTTTAAATCTTCGTGTAGGAAGTTAGCGTATTCACGAACACTGAACCATCGAGAGGCCCAAGTTTTGTTAACTCCCAGTCTAAAACCTATTGGATGTGTCTTTTGTCCCACTGTTTCCTCTTTTATCTGGCTTCATCAAGAACCACTGTTACATGGCTCATTTTTTTCTTAATTTTTGTAGCTCTCCCCATGGCTCTAGGCATGAAGCGCTTCAAAATAGGCCCGTCGTCAACGGTAACCCTTTTGACGTACAAATTGTCTAAATCGATTCCGCCTTTTTCGCGGGCGTTAGCTACGGCAGAATCCAAAAGTACAGAAAGCAATTTTCCACCTTTTTTCTGGCAGAAATCTAATTGATGATGCGCTTTTTCTACAGGAAGGCCCTTGCAAAGATCTCCTACCAATCGCATTTTTCTGGGAGTGATTCTTGCGTAACGTAATGTTGCTGTAACTTCCATAAACTACTTACCTTCCTCCACTTTCGTTTTACGATCACCAGAGTGGGCATGGAAAGTCCGAGTAGGCGCGAATTCACCGAGCTTATGGCCGACCATGTTTTCTGTAATAAAAAGTGAGTGAAACTTGTGACCGTTGTGGACGGCTAAAGTTAGACCCAACATTTCTGGAACAACAGTTGAACTGCGTGCCCACGTTTTAATAACTTTTTTGTCGTTGTTGGATTGGGCTTTATCAGCTTTCTTCAACAAGTGAGTAGCCACATAAGGGCCCTTTTTAATGGAGCGAGCCATATTCTACTTTCTCCTCCTGATAATAAATCGGTCTGTTCGTTTAGAGTTTCTGGTCTTTTTACCTTTGGTTTTCTTACCCCAAGGCGTAACTGGATGTCTTCCACCTGAAGATTTTCCTTCACCACCACCGAGTGGATGGTCGACGGGATTCATGGAAACGCCACGATTGTGAGGTCTGAAACCTAACCAGCGCATACGACCGGCTTTACCAATCACTTCGTTCTCATGCTCTAGATTTCCAACTTGGCCAACAGTGGCCCAGCATTTATCAGAAACAATTCTTAACTCGCCAGAGGGCATACGTAACTGAGCATATCCGCCTTCGAAACCAACCAATTGAACCATCGAACCGGCGCTTCTTGCCATTTTACCGCCTGCACCTGGACGAACTTCGATGTTGTGAAGGTTTGTACCTGCGGGAATTTTCTTAAGAGGCAGAGCATTTCCCACTTGGATATCCGCAGTTTCGGAAGCAACGATGGTATCTCCGGCTTTAATTCCTACCGGAGCCAAAATGTACCGTTTCTCTCCGTCGGAATAATTAACGAGAGCAATTCTAGCAGAACGATTTGGATCATACTCAAGACCCACAACTTTTCCAGGTACGTTGTGCTTATCTCGTCGAAAATCGATTGTCCGGTACTTACGTTTGTGACCGCCCCCTCTGAAACGAGAAGTGATACGTCCGTAGTTGTTACGGCCCCCTGTACTTGGCTTAATTTTGGTTAAGCTTCTCTCGGGCTTCTTATCTAAAAGTTCGTTGTAGTCGATTTGGGTTAGAAAACGACGTGCAGGTGTTACAGGTTTAAAAGCTTTGATAGGCATCTTTAACTAGCGACAAAGTCAAACTTGTCACCCTCCTTCAGTTTTACAATGGCTTTCTTCCACAAGATTCGCTTGCCGGGCATTTTACCCAAGCGTCTTGCTTCTTTGCGAGCGATAAGAGTGTTCACGCGAACAACTTTTACACCAAAAAGTTTTTCTACAGCCTTTTTAATTTCCGTTCTGTTGGCATTGAGATCCACTTCGAAAGCATATTCGTTGTGGAAATTGGAACGGAGAGTGTTTTTCTCAGTGACGATCGGTCTTTTAATAATGTTATACATGGGCTAACCGCTCCGTTAACTTCTTGGCTGCTTTGCTACTCACGATGATGTTTTTGTATTTTAAAATATCAAAAACATTCACTCCTTCAGGTTTAAGAAACTTCACATTGTTAAGATTCTTAACGCTTTTGTTGAAAAACTGTTCAGCATCTTCTTCACCGGAGTTAACAAAAATAGCTGTTTTAACTTCGAAAGCTTTTAGGCAATCTTTGGCAGCTTTGGTGCTGGGCTTTTTGAGCTCCATTTTATCGACAACAAAAAGTCTATCCTCTTTTTGATTTAGAGAGAGCGCAGTGACTAAAGCAGCTCTCATCACCTTTTTGTTGATCTTATGAGACCGTCTGTGTGGCTTGGGACCGTGAGCCTTACCACCACCCACGAAAATTGGAGCTTTTTCATCTCCGTGTCGTGCCTGACCCGTGCCTTTTTGTTTGTAAACTTTTTTGCGTGTTCCTTGAACTTCTGTGCGAGTTCGGGAATTTGCGGTTTTGAATTCGTATTTCCAAGCTAATTGAGCTCTGACAGCATCATTTAGAAGGTGTGGACGAATATCGCCAGCAAAGACAGCATCATTTAAGTCGATGTTGCCAACTTTCTTTTTGCTTAAATCATATAATGGTAACGACGGCATGGAACAACCTCACAAAGTAATACTGACATCGATACCAGCCGACAGATCGAGCTTCATTAGTGAATCGATCGTGTTTTGGGTGGGTTCGAGAATGTCGATGAGCCGTTTATGTGTTCGGATTTCGAATTGCTCACGTGATTTTTTATCCACGTGAGGTGAACGGAGCACAGTGTAGCGATTGACTTTAGTAGGTAAGGGAATGGGTCCCGCTACTTTCGCCCCTGTGCGCTTGGCTGTATCTACAATTTCAGATACCGATTGGTCCAACAGTTTATAGTCGAACGCTTTTAACCGAATGCGTATCTTTTGACTCTGCACAACTACTCCAGAATTTCAGTTACGACCCCAGCTCCTACCGTTCTGCCACCTTCACGGATAGCAAATCGGACCTCTTTTTCCATAGCGATAGGAGTGATGAGTTCTACCTCAACTGCGACGTTATCGCCAGGCATAACCATTTCAGTACCCTTTGGAAGAGTGACAACCCCTGTTACGTCCGTTGTACGGAAGTAGAACTGAGGTCGGTAGCCTGTGAAGAATGGAGTATGACGGCCCCCTTCTTCTTTAGTGAGAATATATGCTTCTGCTTTGCACTTTTTGTGCGGGG